>Ga0111539_10008681_pt1 | contig 12899 bp, 10 predicted proteins | sample RhiMethybrSRZTD1_FD_79667 | JGI IMG/M metagenome (GOLD analysis project Ga0111539, IMG submission 79667) | Populus rhizosphere microbial communities from Tennessee, USA - Rhizosphere MetaG P. TD hybrid SRZTD1 (version 2) (version 2) | ecosystem: Host-associated > Plants > Roots > Rhizosphere >...
CGAACGGATGCGCTTGCCCGTTGCCTGGAACAATGCATTGAGCACCGCGGGCGCCGCCACGCAGATCGTCGGTTCGCCGATGCCGCCCCAGATGGCGCCGCCGGTCGGCATGATGATCGATTCCACCTTCGGCATCTGGGCGATGCGCATCGAGTTGTAGGTGTTGAAGTTCTCCTCCACGATGCGCCCGCCCTTGACGGTGCACTCCTGCATGAACAGCGCCGACAGGCCGTAGACGAACGAGCCGGCAACCTGACGGTCGATTTGCGCCGGATTGACCGCGTAGCCGCAATCGGTAGCGCCGACGAGGCGGTGGATCTTGACCTTGTTGCCGCCCTCCACCGAGATCTCCGCGGCCGCGGCGACGAAGCTGTTGAACGCCTTCATCTGCGCCAGTCCGCGGAACCTGCCCTGGGGGGCCGGCTTGCCCCAGCCGATTCGCTCGGCCACGGCATTCAGCACCCCGAGGTTCCTGGGATGGCCCGCCATGAACTTGCGCCGGAACTCGAGCGGGTCCTGGCCGGCCGCGTGGGCGAGCTCGTCCATGAAGCACTCGATGAAGACGGCGTTCTGGTTGATGTTGACGCCGCGCCAGAAGCCCGGGGGCACGTGCGGGTTGCGCATCGCGTGATCGATCAGCAGGTTCGGGACGGTGTAGCCGAACGAGTGCTCGCCGGACTCGAACACGCCCTGGAAGCTCAACGCGTCGCGCCCGTTGTCCTTCTCCACGACCGCAGGACGCACGCTGGCCAGGATGGACTGCCCCGAGAGGCGCATGTGCAGCCCGGTCAGGTTGTTGCTCGCGTCGAACCCGCCGGTGAGCTTGCACTGCATGACCGGGTGAAAGCGGCCCTGCCGCATGTCTTCCTCGCGCGACCACAGCAGCTTCACCGGCGTTCCGGGCATCTGCTTGGCGATCAGCACGGCCTGGGTCACGTAGTCCTGGAAGGCGCCGCGCCGGCCGAAGCCGCCGCCGAGGTTGATCTTGTACACCTCGCATTTGTCCGCCGGCAGCCCGGATACCGACAGCAGTGCCGCGAACGAGGCTTCGCCGTCCTGCGTCGGCACCCACACCTCGCACTTGTCGGGCGTGTAGCGCGCGGTCGCGTTCATCGGTTCCATGCAGACGTGGTTCTGGTACGGGTACGAATAGACCGCCTCGACCTTCTTCGCCGCGCCGGCAAGAGCGGCTTTCGCATCGCCGTTCCGGTTGCCGACGAACGCCTGCTCGGCGTCGAGACCGGCTTTCAGCATCTCCGCGATCGAGGCGCTTGTGACCTTGGCGTTCGGGCCTTCGTCCCAGACGATGGGCAGCGCGTCGAGCGCGGTCTTGGCCTGCCACCAGGTATCGGCCACCACCGCGACGGCGGTGTCGCCTACGGGCACCACCTGCCTCACGCCCTTCATGCCCTTCACTTTGGCGGCGTCGAAACTCTTCACCTTGCCGCCGAATACCGGGCACTCGATGATCGCCGCATTGAGCATTCCGGGCAGCTTGAAATCGAAGCCGTAGACCTGCTTGCCGGTGACTTTGTCCACGGTGTCGAGCCGCTTCATCGACTTGCCGGCGATCTTCCAGTCCTTCGGGTCCTTCAACTTGATGCTCTTCGGGTCCGGCGCGGTCAGCTTCGCCGCCGCTTCGGCGACGCGGCCGTAGGTCACGGTGCGCCCGGAAGGCTTGTGCGTAATGATGCTGTTGGCCGCGCTGCACTCGGAAACCGACACCTTCCACTGGTCTGCGGCGGCCTGGACCAGCATCATGCGCGCGGCCGCGCCACCCTGACGCACGTAATCATGCGACGTGCGGATGCCGCGGCTGCCGCCGGTCGAGAAGTCACCCCAAACGCGCTTGCGCGCGACGTTCTGGCCGGGCGTCGGATATTCGTAGACCACCTTCGACCAGTTGCACTCGAGTTCTTCGGCCACCAGCTGGGCGAGACCGGTGATCGTGCCCTGACCCATCTCGGAGCGGGCGACGCGGACGACCACCGTGTCGTCGGGCCGGATCACGACCCAGGCGTTGATTTCGGGCGAGCCGTCCTGGGCGCGCACGACCTCGGGGCCGAACGGCAGGCGCAGGCCGAGCGCAAGGCCCCCGGCGGCGGCGGCGCTGCTGACGATAAAGGAGCGGCGGCTGAATTTTGGCATGGCTGTCATGGTTTTCTCCTCACGCCTTGGCTGCTGCGTGGATCGCTTCGCGCACCTGCTGGAAGGTGCCGCAGCGGCAGATATTGGTGATGGTGGCGTCGATATCGGCGTCGGTCGGCCGCGGCTTGTCCCTCAGCAGCGCCGCAACCGCCATGATCATGCCGGCCTGGCAGTAGCCGCATTGCGGCACTTCGTGGTCGACCCAGGCCTTCTGCACCTTGTGCAGGACATTGCCCGTGGCCAGCCCCTCGATCGTCGTGATCCGCTTGCCCGCGGCCGCGCTGGCCGGCATCGCGCACGAACGCACGGCGGCGCCGTCGATGTGAACCGTGCAGGCGCCACACTGGGCAATGCCGCAGCCGTATTTCGTCCCGGTCAGCCCGACCTGCTCGCGTATGGCCCACAGCAGCGGCGTGCCGGGCTCGACGTCCACCTCGTAGTTTCTTCCGTTGATGTTGAGTTGCATGACTTCCCCTCCTCATGGTTGAACGCCCGCGCCCGGCCGCGACGGCATTGCGCGCAGTTGCTGACTGCTTTCCCCGGAATCTTGCCGGCCGTCGGCGTGACCGCCGCGGCTCTTCTAATGAAAACGCCCCGCAAAAGAGATTATTCCGGCGCCTACACCCGGTCAAGGCGCTGCGGGCGACTCATGAATCTCAATTAAATTAATAACATGCCGCTGCCGTGCGATCACGCCTAGCGCGGCGGGATGCGCCACAGGTATACCGTGGTGCCCTGGACGCTCTCCTGGCGCTCGGGCTCCCATTCGCCTCCCATGCTGAAAGCGTGCGACACGACGCGTGTGCCGGGGCGCAGCTCGCGCAACAGCTTGGGACGGACTTTCCGGTTCAACTCGGTGAGCAGGTATAGCGTGACCACAGTCGCCTCGCTGATATCGGTCTCGAACAGGTCGCCGCGGATGATCTTTACGAGTTCGGTAACGCGCGCCTTCTTGACGTTCTCCGTCGCCTCGGCAACCCGCGCTGGATCAATGTCGACGCCGACCCCGCGCGCGCCGTATTTCTGGGCGGCGGCAATGACGATGCGGCCATCGCCGCACCCGAGGTCGTAAACCGTGTCCTTCTTGGTGACGGCCGCCATCCTGAGCATCGCGCTCACGACATCATTCGGGGTCGGCACGAAAATGACATCGGGGCCGCGCAACGGCGCGGCCTGCTCCGCTGCGCCCACGAAACCCGATACGCTAAGTGCGCCCAGGCCTGCGATGAATCGCCTTCTCTCCATGAGAAATCTCCAATGGGTAATGGGTTTGGCGCGGGTCATTCTACCGGAGGACCCGCGACTCGCGGGTCGCGGATCGCGGATGGGTCGAGTCACGACCCACGACCCACGATCCACGGCATCTCAGGGAATGCGAGCGTACTTCATGCGCGCCAGTATCGTCGCCGTGCGCTGCTGGAGGTACACGGTGTCGCGGCCCGGCGGATAACTGCGCGGGCTCGGCAACATCACGGCGAGGCGGGCCGCCTGGGCCGGCGTGAGCGCCGCGGCGGGCACGCCGAAATGATAGCGGGCTGCAGCGTCCGCGCCGTAGACGCCGTCGCCCCATTCAGCGACATTGAGATAGATCTCAAGGATGCGCCGCTTGGTCAGCACCGTCTCGAGCATGGCCGTGATCACAGCCTCTTGTCCCTTGCGCCACCAGGTGCGACTCCCCGAGAGAAACAGGTTTTTCGCGAGTTGCTGCGGGATAGTAGAGGCGCCTGAGACGATCTCGCCCTCCCTGACGTTTTTTTCATACGCCTTCTGCATCGCCTCCCAGTCGAAACCGGTGTGATCCATGAACTTGTCGTCCTCGGCCGCCACAACTGCGCGCTTGAGATGGCTCGAGATCCGGTTGTAGGGGACCCAGCGGTGGGACAGCTTCGCGCCGGGTTCATCCTCCTGGATGATCTCGAGGCGCGCGCGCATGAATGCGGTGCTCTCCGGATCGTGGTCGGCCCAGTACCAGATATGCGCGAGGTACCAGAACTGCACCAATACCAGCACGATCAGCGCCAGCAGGATTACACGCCAGGTCCATCGCAGGACGGCCTTCATTCCGAAGGCCGAAGGATGAGGGATGAGAGATGAGGGATGAAGAAAGACACGGCAATTTCCGCCTTCATCCTTCCGCCTTCCGCCTTAGCGCCCGTATCACGGGCGCGGTTTGTGGCCGCACGCCGCGCCAGATAAAGAAGGATTCGGCAGCCTGCTCGACCAGCATGCCCAGGCCATCGGCAGCCGTCGCGCCGCACCCCGCGGCAAAATCCATGAACAGCGTTCTGCGGCCGTACACCATCTCGTAGGCAAGGGCCCCGGGCGCGAATATATCGCGCGGCAGCGGTGGCATCACGTCGGCTAGACCGGCCGAGGTCGCATTGACGACGATGTCGAACCGCGCGCCGGCGAGAGCCGGGTACGGGCGCGCGCTGACCCCCAGGGCGGCGAACTTCTGCAATGCCTCGAAGCGCGCCACCAGGGCAACCGCCTTGTCCAGGGTGCGGTTAGCAACGACCAGTTGCTGCGGCAGCTCGCGCAGCAGCGGTTCCATGACGCCGTAGCTCGCCCCGCCTGCACCCATCACCAGCACGCGCTGCCCGCGTACCGGGCAGTTGAGATTTTCCTTCAGGTCCCGCGTCAGCCCGACACCGTCGGTGTTGTGCCCGGCAATGGTTCCGTTCTCGAACTTGAGCGTGTTGACGGCCCCCGCTTCGCGCGCCTGGCCGGAATGAGATTCGGCGAGCTGCCAGGCTTCCTGCTTGAACGGCAGCGTGACGTTGAGCCCCTTGCCGCCCTCATCGCGAAACCGCAGCACCGACTCCCGGAAACCGTCGCGCGGCGCGAAGATTTTGCCGTAGGTGATGTCCTGACCGGTCGCGCGCGCGAATTCCGCGTGGATCGCGGGCGAGAGGCTGTGCTCGACGGGATTGCCGATGACGGCGTACTTATCGCTCACCGGCGACTCGATATGAAAACGCGAATGGAATAGCCATCGATAAGCGAGCAGAACGATTCGAGACTAGGCGCCGCGCAGCTTTTGAGCGGAGCATACATGGGTCAGTATGTGAGCATCAAAAGCGAGCGGCAACGACGTATCGAGCCGTTATGCGAAGTTTAGCGTGGCTATTCAGCGACGAATTGGTCGGAGCGGGTGAAAACCCAGGTCCGGGTGATGCTGATGACGTCGGTGTCTTTGGCGATGTCGGCCGGAAACGGAGCGTACGGCGCCGCGAGTTCCACGATGCGCAGCGCCGCCGCGTCGAGTATGCGCAAGCCCGAAGACCGGTTGATATCCACCCGCTCGAGCTTGCCGTCGGATTTGATCGACACCGTCACCACCAGGCTGCCGTACATCCTCTGGTCGCGCGCGGCCTGCGGATAGTTGACCTCCCCTATGCGCTCGATCTTGACGCGCCAGTCCTCGACGTAGCGGGCGAAGCGGTATTCCTGGGTGCGCGCGCCGATGAAACGGCGCCGTGGCCGCTGCTGGTAGCTGTCCCACTCGCGCGCGATGCTCGCTTCGAGCCGCGCGATTTCCATGCTGCGATTCACCACGTCGGCGGCGTTCGGCGCGACCTGCGGTTCTTCCCTGGGCTGCGGCGTTTCGGTCACCGAGGGAACCGCCGCCTTCGACTTCGCCTGCGTCATGAGCTGCTTGGCTTCCTCCTCGAGCCGCTCGACGCGCTTCTGCGCCATGGTGAGCTCGGACCCTTCCTTCGGGTCGCGCGGCACCGGAAGCGGGCTACGGGCGCGGCGCGCTGCATCGGTGTTTCCACCACCGTCGAGGTTGGCCTGGGCGAGGGCATCGGCCTTGAGCGGTCGTGTCTCGCTCTTGGCATTGACCAGCGTCACCTCCAGCGGCGGCTGGCCAACAAATTTGGATGGATCCGGGAGAGTGAAACCGACAGCCAGGATGAGGAAGGCATGGATGACGACCGACGCGCTTACGGACACCTTCATGCGCCCATGCTTGCCGAGGGCGACCATGCGCCGGTCGAATGCCGCCATGCTGCGTTCGAGCTCGGCGACGCGCTCTTCCAGGCGCACGACAGCGGCCTGCCACGGCGCATGGCGCGCGTGCTTGGCCCGCCGCCGTAGCGGCACTACTTTCCTGTCGGGTAACAGGCCCATGCGGGCCATTGTAACCTAACCTTCGAAAAAATGCTTGAAAACTCTTTTAATAACCGTTACTTGTCGTACGACTTTAAAGTAAAGTCGCGGATAGGCCGCCGCGACCCGCCTAGCTTCCGCTAGCCGGCGCCGGGACCTCAACCAGTCCAAGCTGACGTTTGAATTCGCAGTGCAGCGTCAGTTCCAGCAAGTCCACGCCGGACAACGCCAGCTCGACCTGGCTGCCGGGGGCCAGCGCCGGGAGCGAAGGCACGCGCGCCACCAGCGGCAGTTCGTCGAACCGCGCCAGGCTTTCGCGAATTACGGTCGCCGTGACCACTTCGGCGTGCTCCTGGGTGAGCCAGCGCAGGCACCAGTAGCGTTCCATCTGGCGCTGGAATTCACCGTAAGCGTCGTAGGTAGCCTCGAAGTCCCGCATCGCAGAAAGCAATGCTTCGTCGTTCGCGCGGTACGGCGCTTCCTCGCGGCACGCAAGCGCAATCATCTGCCGCTGGTTCGCGAGATCCACGTAGCGCCGCAGCGGTGAGCTCGCCCAGGCGTAGCTCTCCACGCCCAGTCCCTCATGGCCTGCCGGCACAGTGCTCATCCGCACCTTGCCGCCGTCCTGGACGCGGTAGATGCCCGCAACGCCGTTCGCCGCCAGTTCACCGCCCCACGAACTATTCACCTGGATCATCAGCTCGGAGACGATCTTGTCGATCGGCGTGCCGCGCCGGCGGCGCACGATGCGCACGCGGTCGTTCTCGACGGTAAAGCTGTATTCGGGCCGCGGCTCGTACTCGGGGGCGGCGCCGCGCCGCGCCTCCTCCAGCGAGCGCGCGAGGCGCCACAACAGGGTAAGCGCTTCGCCAAAACGATGCTCGACGCGGCCTGCGGCGATCGTCTCTTCGTTGAACACTTCCTCCAACGCGCCGTGCCGCAAATTTTCCGCAACGGTCACGCGTTCGACGCGCGTCACCCTCGATGCTATCGAAAGATCGGGGGTCACCTCCAGGTAGAGCGATAACGCGGGACATTGCCGGCGCTCCGCGAGCGTGTAAGCCTCGATCGCCGCGTCCGGCAGCATGGTGATCTTCCCGCCCGGGTAGTACACGGTCGACAGCCGCGCGCGCGCGACGGCATCGATCGCGGAACCTGGCGTGACGCCGAGCGCGGGTGCGGCGATGTGGATGCCGATACGGAAATTTCCGCCCGGCAGCTTCGTCACCGAAAACGCGTCGTCGATCTCGGTGGTGGTTACATCATCGATGCTGAACGCCTCGACCTCCGCCAATGGCAGGTCCTCCGGCACAGGCAGGGCCGTGGCTTCGGGAAACGCCGTGCCACGGGGGAAGTGCTCGAACAGGAAACGCCCCAGGTGGTAGTCGTGCGGCGAGGCCAGCGCGCCGCAGCGCTCGAACAGCCTGGCCGGCGTCACCTTGAGTTTCTCGCACGCTTCTTCCAGCGCTTTCCACTCGGTGCTTTGCTTCTCGGGCCCGTAGAGCAATGCCGGTTTCAGTGGCGCAAATTCCGGCGGCAGTTGCCCCGCGACGAGTTGCGCGACGTAACGCGCCCGTTGGTCCGCTTCCTTGCGCTTGCGCTCGACCGATGCGAGCGCGGCCTTGAGCGCTTCCGGCGGCGCTGCCTTGTAGCGGCCGCGGCCCTTCTTGTAGAAGTACATCGGCGCGCCGTGGAGCTTCAGCAGCAGCCCCGCCGACTCGATCGGTGCCGGCAGGTGGCCGTAGTAATCCTTTGCGAGCGCCTCGAACACGAACTCGTCCTGACCGCAGCATTGCCAGAGAAAATCCGCGTCTATTCCCTCCGCCAGCTTCTGCGCCGCGCCCATGAATTCCCCGAGGCCGCCGCCGTCGAAACGGATCAATACCGCGGCAGCCTTGATCTTGGAGCGCTTGCCGTGGGGAGCCTCGACCTGGAGCGAGTTATCGTTATCCGCGAGCACGCTGCCCACCTTGAAGGCGCCATCTTCTTCGTAGAAAACGTTCATGGTCGGGGCTTGGGAGGGACGGGGCGAAAAAAACGGGCGCAACCGCCGCGGTTGCGCCCGTCAATTATAGACGGCGCGGGACTGCCGCGCCGGAATGAAGCTATTTCCCTTCGATGTCGAGCACCTCGTGGACGTCGGTGTCGATGTGCGTGCCCGGCGCGCCGCCCGACGCGGCATCGCCGCTCACCAGGTGCAGCTTTCCGTTAACGATGTCGCCCGCGAGACCGTGCCGGGGGAAGGTCATGTCCGGCAGCATGGACCAGCTGTTTGAGACGGGATCGTAGGCTTCAACCGCGCGGAACGTCCTCTGCCACGGACCGCTGGAACGCTCCTCGCCCCCGGCGACGTAGATCTTGCCCTTGTAAGTGCCCCAGGCCGCCGCGCTGCGCGGATTGAGCATTGAAGTCTTCAACGACCCCCACTGGTCGGTCGCCGGATCGTACTCTTCCACGATGCCGATGTTGGCTGCGCGCGTGATGAACGCGGCGCCGATGCGCCCGCCAATTACGTAGATCTTGTTGTTCACGATGCCTGCTGCCGCATGGTTACGCGCGGTCGGCATGGCCTGCCGGGATTCCCAGGAATTGGCGGCCAGATCGTAGACTTCGTTTGTCCCCAGCGAGCGGTGCGGCCGCGCGGGATGAAGCGAGGTTTCCTTCGAGCCTGGATGCAGGCCGGCTCCGCCGATCACGTAGACCTTGCCGTTATGCAAGACAGCGTTCGAGGAACCGCGCTTGGTCGGAAGCGGGGCAAGCGCTTTCCAGCTGTCCGCGCCCGGATCGTACTCCCACACGTTGTCGATCGGCTGCCATGCGGTCGGGCCTTTCTCCGGCTTCACGAAACCGCCGAATACGTAGATCTTGCCTTTGAATTCGGCCAGGGCAAGGTGGTGGGATGGCAACGGCATGTTCTTTTTCTTGGTCCAGGTGTCGCCGGCCGGATCGTATTCGTAGACGAGACCCTTGGGAGTCCAGCCCGGGGCCAGCCCGCCAAAAACGTAGAACTTGCCGCCCACGCCGATGCCATAGAGTTCTTCTGAAGCCTCGGGAAATGGCGCCGCCCTGCTCCACTTCTGGGCGTGCGCGGCGGAAACCAGGAACGATGCCGCCAGCAGCGCGGCTAGTGAGAAACGCAGCAACCTGATCCAAGCGGCCATCAGAACTCCTCCGGAAATGGGGACCTTGTTCTAGTGTGCGGTCCCGGTTGAACACACCCCTCCATGGGGGCCCTCATGCTACGCCCAATCCCGAGCGGCGGGCAATGGCAGCGCGGGAGTCATGTCCTGCGTGGGACACCGCAAAACTCAAGCACTGCGTCCGCGTAATTCGCGAAATCGCTCAACCCATGGTCACCGCCTTCGATCACGAGCTGCCGGCACCCGCGATAGCGGGCAACGGCCGCGCGATAGTCGAGCACTTCGTCGCCCGTGGCCACGACGAGAAAATAGTGTTCGGGCGTGATGACGGCAACTTCCAGCGCGCGCAGTTCATCGACGTGGCGCGCGGTGAATTCGTAGCTCTCGCCGGTGTGGAAATTCTGCTGCGGGCCCAGGTGCCCGGCCAGCAGCTCGTACGGTCGCACCGCGGGATTAAGCAGCACCGCATTGAGCCCATGCCGTTGCGCAAGGTACGTGGCGTAATAGCCGCCGAGCGAACTGCCCACGAGCGCTGCGCCCGGGTTTCGTTCCGCGAACTCGTCGAGCAGCGCCGCGGCCTGCGCCGGGCTGTGCGGCAGCGCGGGCGCAGCAAATTCCGCGCCGCGTCCCAGCGCTTCCAGCCTGGCCTTCAATAATTGCGCCTTGGACGAGGCGGGCGAGCTGTTGAAGCCGTGGATGTAGGCGATCACTTCCCGTCCATCAACCGCCGTGCCAGGGCGAGCAGCAGCGTGTCATTGCCGCGCGCGGCGATGAGCGAAAGTCCGAGCGGGAAGCCGTCAATGTTCGCGAGCGGGAGCGACACTTGCGGCAGGCGCGCGAGTCCCGCGATGCACAACAGCGGCAGCGCGCGGGCGCGCAGTTCATCGACGACCTCGGGTGAAGAACTCCTTGGAAGCGCAATGTCGGGCGCGCTGGGCAGCGCGAGCACCGCGTTGTCCCGCAGAATGTCTTCCATGCGCCGGGTAATTTCTTCGCGCCGCGCGCGGGCGCGCGCAACGTCTTGCGGAGCAACGGTTGCCGCCCAGGCCATCCGCGACCCGACAGCGGGCCCGAACCTGGGCTTGGCGCGTGTCACCCACTCGCGATGACATTCCCACGCCTCGGCACCCTGCGGGAACCGGAAATAATCCGTCCACTTCGTGAGCGGTTCATCCCCCACGGTCACGTTTTCCGGCGTGCCGATCACCGCTGCCGCTTTTTCCAATGCCGGCTTGAGAGCGGCTTTCGCCGGTTCGCTGGCGAATGCGAATGCGTCTTGTGCCACCAGCAACCGGCCCGGCTTTGCCGCTGGCGCATCATCGCGGAGCAGAACGCGTCCCACGCGCTCGAACACGCCGGCGTCGTGCGCGAACCAGCCGCAGGTGTCGAAGCTCGGCGCGAGCGGGCAGACGCCCTCGAGGGAAATACGGTCGTGGGTGGGGCGAATACCCAGTATGCCGCAGTAGCTCGCCGGCAGCCGCACCGAACCGCCGGTGTCGCTGCCGAGCGCGAAATCGATGAGCCCCGCCCCCACCGCCGCTGCCGAGCCGCTCGAGGATCCGCCGGGGACGCGGCCGGGAGCGCGGATATTCACCGGCGTGCCGTAGTGTGCGTTCTCACCCGTCAAGCTCCAGGCCATCTCCTCGGTATGCGTCTTGCCCACCAGGCGCGCACCGGCATCGAGCAGCCATTGCACCGCGGGCGCAGTCCGCTCCGCCGCATCGTGCGTGCGCAACCAGTCCGGGCTTCCGAAACCGGTTCTCTGCCTGGCAACGTCGTAGATGTCCTTGGCTGCGAACGTGAGGCCGGCCAGCGGCCCGCTCGCCGCTCCTTCGAGCTCGATGTGCGTGTGGCGGCAGAACGCACCCAGCTTGTCGTTGGCAACGATTTCGTTCATGTCCTTGCCAGCCTCTCCAGGAGTTTGTTGTGGATACCGCCGAAACTGCCGTTGCTCATGACCAGCACGTGGTCGCCGCGGCGCGCGCCGCCGGCGATTTCATCAACCAGCAACTGGAGGTCGCCGAAGACCGCGGCCTTCGCGCCCAGGGGCGCCAGCACGGCCGCCGCATCCCATTGGAGTCCGCCACTGTAACAATACACGCGGTCGGCCCCTGCGAGGCTCGCCGCGAGCCGGTCCTTCATTACGCCGAGCTTCATGGTATTGGAGCGCGGTTCGATCACCGCGAGTATGCGCTCGCCGTCAACCTTGGCGCGCAAACCAGCGAGGGTGGTCTCGATCGCGGTGGGATGGTGGGCGAAATCATCGTAAATGGTCACACCGTTGACCACGCCGCGCACTTCCATGCGGCGTTTCACGCCCTCGAAAGCGCCGAGCGCGGCGATCGCCTGGGCGGGGGCGATGCCGCAATGGCGTGCTGCCGCGATCGCGGCGAGTGCGTTGGCCCGGTTGTGCGCGCCCGTCTGCGTCCAACTGACGCTGCCCTGCTCGCTACCTTTCCAGCGGACATCGAAGCCGTCGCCGTGCTGCGCCCCGACGCTCCAGCCTTCGGCAACGCCGAAACGTTCGACCGGCGTGTAACAGCCCCTCGCCAGGACGCGAGCGAGCGCCTCGTCCGTGCCATTCGCGACGATCAGCCCGCTCGCGGGCAGAGTACGCACGAAATGATGGAATTGTGTCTCGATCGCTGCGAGATCGGGAAAGATGTCGGCGTGGTCGAATTCCAGGTTGTTCAGCACCGCCGTGCGCGCCGGGTAGTGCAGGAATTTCGAGCGCTTGTCGAAGTATGCCGTATCGTACTCGTCGGCTTCGACGACGAAAAACCGGCTCTGTGTCAAACGCGCCGATAACTCGAAGTTTTCCGGCACTCCGCCGATGAGAAACCCCGGGTCGAGCCCCGCGTGCTCCAGGATCCAGGCGAGCATGGCGGCCGTGGTCGTCTTGCCGTGCGTGCCCGCCACGGCAGCGACCCAGCGCCCGGCAAGCACGTTTTCCTTCAGCCACTGGGGGCCGGAAACGTACGGCAAGCCACGATCGAGGATTTCTTCCATCAAGGGGTTGCCGCGCGTCACCACGTTGCCCACGACAAATACATCAGGCTTGAGATTGAGCTGGTCCGCGCGCCAGCGCTCGATCAGCTCGATGCCCTGGGCGGCGAGCTGCGTGCTCATCGGCGGGTAGACGTTGGCATCGCAGCCCGTCACGCGGTGGCCGGCCGCGCGCGCGATCAGCGCGATGCCGCCCATGAAGGTGCCACAGATGCCGAGGATATGGAGATGCATACGGATGCCGCAGGTTAACGCAGATGAACGCCGATTTACAGCGGCCTGCGGAAGACTCTACCCGCGAAAAATGAAATAGACCGCTCCCATCAGGCAGATCGCGGCATAGAGGTAGTTCATCTTGATCTCCTCGCCCATGTAGAGAATCGCAAACGGCACGAATACCGCAAGCGTGATCACTTCCTGCAGTATCTTGAGCTGTCCGAGATTCATCTCGGTGAACCCAATGCGGTTCGCAGGCACCTGGAGCAGGTACTC
>Ga0111539_10008683_pt1 | contig 12897 bp, 13 predicted proteins | sample RhiMethybrSRZTD1_FD_79667 | JGI IMG/M metagenome (GOLD analysis project Ga0111539, IMG submission 79667) | Populus rhizosphere microbial communities from Tennessee, USA - Rhizosphere MetaG P. TD hybrid SRZTD1 (version 2) (version 2) | ecosystem: Host-associated > Plants > Roots > Rhizosphere >...
CTCGCCGAGAAGGGCATAGAGGTGCCGTACGAGGAACTCGATATCGTGAAGGGGCTGAAGACCCCTGAGTTCACCGCCCTCAACCCGTTCCAGCGGGTGCCGGTGCTGGTGCTGGATGACGGCTCGGCGATCTCGGAAACCGTGGCGATCTGCCGCTATTTCGAGGAAACGAAGCCGGAGCCGGCGCTGTTCGGCAAGGGCGCCAGGCAGCGCGCGGAGATCGAGATGTGGAATCGGCGCGCTGAGATCGGGCTGCTCGCCTGCGTTGCTCAGGCCTTCCGCCATCTCCACCCTGCCGCGGCACAGCTGGAGGTGCCTCAGATACCTGCCTGGGGCGAGGCGAATAAGCCGCGCGCCCAGGAAGTCATGCAGATTCTCGATCGGGAACTCGCCGGCCGCCGCTTCATCGCCGGGGACGAGTATTCGATCGCGGATATCACGGCCCTGGTGGCCATGGATTTCGCCAGGCCCGCCCGGGTCGAACGGCCACAAGGCCTTGCCAACCTCGCCCGTTGGCACGAGGAAGTGTCCGCCCGACCGAGCGCCAAGGCCTGAGATCGCGGGCGTCGCCGGGTGTTCCCCAGGGAACAGACAAGTCCCGCGGGTTGTGTTCTCGCCAGAGGGACAACACGCCGCCGGAAGGCGGACGAGGTATCATGAAGCTGACTGTCGTAGGATGCGGCGACGCATTCGGGTCGGGCGGGCGCCTGCAGACCTGCTATCACGTAGAGGCGGCTCGAACGCGTTTTCTCATCGATTGCGGCGCGACCGCGCTTATCGGACTGGCCAGGCTCAAGCTCGACCCCAACAGCATCGAGACCATCTTCATCTCGCATCTGCACGGCGACCACTATGCCGGTCTCGTGTGGTGGCTCCTGCATGCCCAGCACGTCGCCAAGCGCACTGCCCCATTGACCATCGTCGGCCCCGAAAGTGTGCGGACCCGCTTCGAGGCGGCAGCGGAGGCACTGTTTCCGGGCTCCTCCACCGTTCAACGCCGCTACGAGTTGCGCTTCGTCGAGATGCAGCGCGAAACGCCGCTGGAGATGGGCGGAGTTCGCGTGACCCCGTTCGAGGTGCAGCATCCCTCCGGCGCCCCGCCCTATGCGCTCCGCTTCGAGCTCGATGGCAAGGTGCTGAGCTTCTCCGGCGACACGGAGTGGACCGACAGCCTCGTACCCGCCGGCCAGGGCGCCGACTTCTACATCATGGAGTGCTATCACTTCGAGGGTGAGCCGCGCTATCACATGAGCTGGCGCACGATCGCCCGGCAGCTCGACCGCATCGGCGCCAGGCGCGTCATGCTCACGCATATGGGCGAGCCGATGCTCGCCCGCCTCGGCGACGTGAAGGACCCCCGGGTCGTCCTGGCCCAGGACGGCCTGATAGTCGAGGTGTAACCTCACGGCCGCATGCACGCCGCGCCCAAGACAGCCGAACGCACACTCGCAAAACTCGTCGCCGAGATCAGCCGCTGCCGCATCTGCCGCGATGCGCCGACGGGTGCCCCCCTGCCGCACGAGCCGCGCCCCGTGCTGCGCCCCAGCGGCACCGCGCGCATCTGCGTCTGCAGCCAGGCACCAGGGACGCGCGTGCATGCCTCCGGCACTCCCTTCACCGATCCGTCCGGCGACAGGCTGAGGGCCTGGCTCGAACTGGCGCACGATGAATTCTACGACCAGCGCCGCATTGCCATCGTGCCCATGGGCTTCTGCTTTCCGGGTCTCGATGCCGCCGGCGGAGATCTGCCGCCGCGGCGCGAGTGCGCGCCCGCTTGGCACGCACGCCTGTTCGCAGCCATGCCGCAACTGGAACTCGTCCTCATAGTCGGCAGCTACGCGCAGCGCTGGCACCTGGGCGAAGCCGGCGCCGGCAGCATGACCGACACCGTGCGGCGCTGGCGCGAGCTGCTCGATGCATCGGCGCACCCGCGCCGCGTGCCTCTGCCGCATCCCTCCTGGCGCAACAACGCCTGGCTTGCCGCCAATCCCTGGTTCGAGCGCGAGCTGCTGCCCCGGCTGCGCCGGGAAATCCGCAACCTGATGTAGCCTTCACAGCGCGTAGGCGAGACGCGTGCCCTGATCGATGGCGCGCATGGCGTCGAGCTCCGCCGCGTGTTCGGCGCCGCCGATGAGATGGGCCTTCGTGCCGAGCGTGACGAGCGCGTCGTAGAGGGAGCGCTCGGGCTCCTGCCCCGCGCAGATGACGACCGTGTCCGCAGGGATCACGCGCTCCTCGCCGCCGACAGTGACGTGCACGCCGGCATCGTCGATGCGACGGTAGGCGGCACCGCTGACCTGCGTCACCTCGCGCTTGGCAAGCAGGATGCGCAGCACCCAGCCCGTGCTGACGCCGAGGCCGCGTCCCATGCGCCCCGGCTTGCGCTGCAGCATCACGACGCGGCGTTGAGGGTTTCCCTCTCCCCGCTTGCGGGGAGAGGGTGCCAAACCGCCCCTGGCGGCAACTCCGGCATCCACTCCCCATTCGCTCCGGAAGTGCTCCTCCGATGCGGCAATCTCCTGTGGCGCCGAGGTCAGATACTCGGCGATGTCGAAACCGATACCGCCGGCGCCAAGGACGGCAACAACCGCGCCGACCTGAAAGGACCCGTCGAGAACCTCCACATAGCTTGCGCATTTGCCATGACCGATGCCGTCGATGTCCGGCACGCGCGGCATGACGCCCGTCGCAACGATCACCTCGTCGAAGCCCTGCGCAGCCAGGGCCTTGGCATCGGGCTTGTGGCCCAGGCGCAGGTCGATACCCAACACCTCGATGCGGCGGCGCCAGTAGGCGAGCGTGGCATCGAACTCCTCCTTGCCCGGCACGTTGCGCGCGAGATTGAGCTGACCGCCAATCCGCGCCTGCGCTTCGTAGAGCGTCACGGCGTGACCACGCTCCGCAGCCGCGATCGCGCAGGCAACGCCCGCCGGCCCCGCACCCACGACGCCCACGCGCTTGCGGCGGGGGGGCGGGGGCGCGTCGAACTCGATCTCGCGGCCGGCCCTGGGATTGACGAGGCAGCTCGCCGTGCGCTTGGAGAAGATCAAGTCGAGGCACGCCTGGTTGCAGGCGATGCACACGTTGATCTCGTCGCCCCGGCCGTCGCGGGCCTTGTTGGCGAACTCGGGGTCCGCCAGCATCGGCCGCGCCATCGAGATCAGGTCGGCATCCCCGCGCGCCAGGACAGCCTCGGCGACCTCCGGCGTGTTGATGCGGTTGGAGGCGATCACGGGAATGCGCACCGCCTCCTTCAGCCGCCGAGCCGCGAAAGCCCACGCCGCACGCGGCACCTTCTGGGCAATGGTCGGCACGCGCGCCTCATGCCAGCCGATGCCCTGGTTGATGATGTCGGCACCGGCCGCCTCCACGGCGCGCGCCTCGGCAACGATCTCCTCGGCCGTCAGGCCGCCCTCCACGAGGTCGATCGAGGAAACGCGGAACACGACGAGAAAGTCGCGGCCGACGCGCCGGCGCACCGCGCGCATGATCTCCGTGGGCAGCCGCAGCCGGTTCTCGAGGCTCCCGCCCCAGGCATCGCTGCGGTCGTTGGCGCGGGGCGCCGTGAACTCGTTGATGAGGTAGCCTTCGCTGCCCATGATCTCGACGCCGTCATAGCCGGCCTCGCGCGCCAGTGCGGCAGTGGCGGCGTAATCGGCGATGGTGCGGAGGATGTCGGCCTCGCTCATGCGCCTGGGGGCGTTGGGATTGATCGGCGAGGCGATGGTCGAGGGGCCTACGGCGCCATCGATCTTGGCGTAGCGGCCCGCGTGCAGGATTTGCAGCGCGATGCGTCCGCCGGCCGCACGCACGGCGTCGGTGACGTGCCGATGCTCCGCGATCTGCCCGGGGCTGTTGAAGATGGGCGCATCGGGCTCCATCAGCCCTTCCTCGTTGGGCGAGAAACCGCCCGTGATGATCAGGCTGGCGCCGCCCCTGGCACGCTCGACATAGAAGCGGGTGACGCGCTCGAGCGGCCGGTCCAGGGTCTCGAGCCGCGTGTGCATGGAGCCCATGACGATGCGGTTCGGGAGAGTCATGAACCCGAGGTCGAGAGGCCGGAACAGGTGGGGATAGGGGGACATGCGTGCGAAGCAACCGGCTGGGGCAGGGTCGCCTAGCATGCACATCGCGCCTGCGATGTCATCCCGCGCGAGCCCGATGCCGAGGAAAGCGGTTGCAATTGGAGAGCAGGCCGCAAGGCCATTGCAACCGGGTGGTCGCGCTAAACCGACAGTTGCTTGATCATCGTCAGGTACTGATGCCCGCGTGGATACTCCTCGACACGACCCGCGATCGCGAAGCCGAGCCTTTCGTAGAAGCGGGGAGCTTGAAAGTCGTGCGTCTCGAGGACGATTTGGTTGCATCCGCGGGCCTTGGCCTCGGCCTCGACCGCCTGCATGAGGCGCGTGCCGTGCCCCTCGCTGCGCAAAGGCTCGGGAATGAAGAGGTAGCGCACATAGCAGCTATCCCCCCATGTCCAGCCGAACACCCCGCCGACAGTCGCTCCGTCCGCCTCCCTCAGGAATAGCGCGAGGAGCTTGCCGTCCGAGATGCCGGTCGCCTGAACGTTGAACGCATGAATCTGCTCTTCGAGCCACCGGATGTCTTCGGGCCTCGGCTCCGTCTCGATTGCCGCGTTCGTGTCGCCCGAATGTCTCATTCGCCCAGAGCCCGCAGGTCGCCCGATGCTATTCGTTGTCCCCGAGCAGCGCGTCCTTCACCGCGCGCGTCACCTCGGCCGTCGTCGCCTTGCCGCCGAGGTCGGGGGTGTGCAGGGAAGGATCGGCGGTCACGCGCTCGATGGCACGCATCAGCCGTGCGGCGGCGGCCGCCTCGCCCACGTGCTCCAGCAGCATGACGCATGACCAGAACGTGCCGATGGGGTTGGCGATGCCCTTTCCCATGATGTCGAAGGCCGAGCCGTGGATCGGCTCGAACATGGAGGGGAACCTGCGCTCAGGGTTGAGATTGGCGGTCGGCGCAATCCCGAGCGAGCCCGCCAGCGCCGCGGCAAGATCGGACAGGATGTCGGCGTGCAGGTTGGTGGCAACAACCGTGTCGATGGTGGCAGGGCGCTGCACCATGCGCATAGTCATGGCGTCGACCAGCATCTTGTCCCAGGTGACGTCGGGAAACTCGCGCGCCACCTCCGCGGCAATCTCGTCCCACAACACCATGCCGTGGCGCTGGGCGTTCGACTTGGTGACAACGGTCAAGAATTTTCGCGGCCGCGAGCGGGCAAGCGCAAAGGCAAAGCGCATGATGCGCACCACGCCGGGCCGCGTGAACATGGCGACGTCGGTGGCCGCCTCCTCCGGCAGGCCGCGGTGAACGCGTCCGCCGACGCCCGCGTATTCGCCCTCGGAATTCTCGCGCACGATCACCCAGTCGAGTTCGGGCCCGCTGACGTTGCGCAGCGGGCTGGTGATGCCGGGCAGGATGCGCGTGGGGCGCACGTTGGCGTACTGGTCGAAGGGCTGGCAGATGGCGAGCCTGAGGCCCCAGAGCGTGATGTGGTCGGGCACGTCGGGAACGCCGGCCGATCCGAACAGGATGGCGTCGTGGCCCTTGATCTCATCGCGCCCGTTCTCGGGCATGAAGGCGCCGGTCTTCTTGTAGCGTTCCGAGCCCCAGTCGAAGTGATCGAAGGCGACGGCAAAACCGCCGTCGCGCTTGGCGCACACCTCGAGCACCTCGACACCCGCAGCAATCACTTCCCTGCCGATGCCATCGCCGGGAATGGCGGCGATACGGAATGTGCGCACGACTGCTCCTCCCTAACCCTGTGTCTTCCTTGCGGCGGCGCGCCTGGCGGATTTGGACTCGGCGGGCTTGTCCACGCTGTCTGCGGCAGGCGCGCCAGGGACAGCGGGCATCAGCTTGGCATGCGTCTCCGCGATCTCCGCGAACAGCCAGTCGCGAAAGGCCTTGATCGAGGGACGCCGCTCCTGCCCCCGGGGACACACGAAGTGATAGGCGCGCCCCGGCAACGTAAGCTGCGGCCCGAACGGCACGACAAGGCGGCCAAGAGAGATATCCTGCGAGGCAACCATCTTGTAGCCCAGCACCACGCCGGCACCTTCGCTGGCCGCATCGAGCGCGTGATCGGCGACGTTGAGGCGCAGGCCGCGCGAGGTGTCGATGCCGCCGATGCCGACCTCTTGCAGCCAGTCGTCCCACGTCGGCACGAGGCCCGGCAGATCGATCTGGATCAGGGGAAAGCGGGAGAGGTCGTGCGGGGAGCGCAACGGCTGCTCGCCCTGCAGCAGCCGCGGGCTGCACAGCGGCAGCAGCCACTCGTCGGACAACTTCTCGACGTGGAGGTCGGGATGAGCGCCCGAGCTCAGGCGGATGCCGATGTCAACGCCGTCGCTGTTGAAGTTCGCATAGTTCGTGCTGGCGGAGATGCGCGCGTCGATGTCGGGGTGGTCGGCCAGGAAGCGGTAGATGCGCGGCACCAGCCACTTGGCCGTAAACCCGGGCGACGCGCTCACCACGAGAATGCGATCCTGCCTGGCGCGGTCGAGCTGCTCGACGGCGACGCGGAGGCTTTCGAAACCGGCGCGGACGCCGGGATACATCAGCCGCCCGGACTCCGTCAGCTCGATGGCGCGGGCGCGGCGATGGAACAGCTTCAGCCCGAGCAGGTCCTCCAAGCCGCGGATCTGGTGGCTGAGCGCGGCCGGCGTCACATACAGCTCCTCCGCCGCCTTGGAGAAGCTGGCGTGGCGCGCCGTGGCTTCGAACGCCCTCAGCGCATTCAGGGGTGGGAGCGGGCGGCGCATGCGATACTTGAGCTTACCTCATCTCAATCGCGAGATATTGTCGTTTGTCCGCCCCATGAATGCAATGTATTTCATGCCCCAGGAAGAACGAAACCTGAGGAATATTCAAATGACCATGCAGTCTCTTCCCCGCGATGCGATGCCGTCCCCCGAGGAGGTGCGGGCTCTGATTGCGCGTGCGCACCAGGAGAGAAACCGGGCCATTCGCGGCCTCATCGGAGGGTTGTTCCTTGCAGGCAGGTCGCCCCGCGCGGAGACGGCGCATGCCCATGACCACACGGCCGCAGCCTGCGGCTGAGGGATAAACCCTGCCCGCCGCCCGCGAGCGGGCACAGAGAAGCAACGGACAAGCAGGAGGCTTTCATGACGACATGCACAGCTCAAGCCATGCCGCACGACGTGCATGCAACGCCCAACTCCCGCCTGGGAGCGATCCTGCAGGCGCTGGCATGTTGGTGGGAGAACTTCCGCGTGAGCCGCGCGCGCAGCGCAACGGCCCATATCCTCCACACGCTCGACGACCGCACGCTGGGCGACATCGGCATACGGCGAGGCGAGATCGAGTCGATTGTCTACGGCGATCCAAGCCACCGGCGACAGCACTTCTCGGCGCGGAATTAGCCGGTCACGTCGACCGCCGGTGCCTTGCTGCTTCCGGCGGCCCGGCGTGCCTTGCACGTCCGGACCCGCCGGCCGAGCGCATCAGGCGACCTTGTCTATCAGTTCGGGTTGTGCGAGCAGCACATCGCGCAAATCGCTTGCCGGCATCGGCATCCCGATCAGGAAGCCCTGCGCTTCGTCCACGTTCCCACCGCGGGCGATGAGGGCGAGCTGTTCCTCGGTCTCGATGCCCTCGACTGCCACGGACATGCCGAGATCGGCGCTGAGGCGCGCGACCCCGTGCAGCAGGTTGAGCGAGCGGTCGCTCTTGTCGACGCCCTGCAGGAACGACCGGTCGATCTTGACCTTGCTCAGGGGGAAGCTGTGCAGGTAGGCGAGGCTCGAGTAGCCGGTTCCGAAGTCGTCGAGCGAGATGCGCACACCCATCGTGCGCAGCTCGTTGAGCCAATGCCGCGTCAGCTCGGTATCGCTCAGGAACACCGACTCCGTGATCTCGATCTCCAGCCGCGACGCCGGCAGCTTCGCCGCCGCCAGAGCGTCGCGAACGACCTCGGCCACATTGCCGGATCGGAACTGGGTGGGAGACATGTTAACGGCGACGCGGACGTGATGGGGCCACTTCGCACACTCCAGGCACGCCTCGCGCAGCACGTAGGCGCCGATATCGACGATCAGGCCCATCTCCTCGGCGACCGGAATGAATTCGGCCGGCGAGATCGCCCCGCGCAGCGGGTGCGGCCAGCGCAGCAGCGCTTCGCAGGTCGAGATCCTGTTGGTGTGCAGATTGACGAGCGGCTGGTAGTGGACCTTGAAGGCACCGTTCGCCAGCGCACTCCTGAGATCGAGCTGCAGGTTCCGGCGCGCCTGCGCCATCACATCCATGCCGTGCTCGAAGAACCGCCAGGCGCGGCGGCCTTCCGACTTGGCGCGGTAGAGCGCCATGTCGGCATTCTTCAGCAACAGATCGGCGTCCGCGCCGTCGCGCGGCGCCAGCGCGATGCCGATACTGGCCCCGATCACCACCTCGTGGCCGCTGATCTTGAACGGCTCGACCAGTGTCGCAACGAGACTCTCCGCCAGCGCCGCCGCCTCCTTGGGATGTCCAAGGGGATGCTGCAGGATCACGTACTCGTCGCCGCCGAAGCGGGCCACGATGTCGGAAGCCCTCACGGCACCGCGCAGCCGGTCGGCGACCGCACACAGGAGTTCGTCGCCGCAGGGATGGCCCAGGGTATCGTTGACCTGCTTGAACTCGTCGAGGTCGATGAAGTGTATGGCAAAAGGCCCTCGGCGCCGCAGGTTTGCAACCGACGCATCGATCTGATCGCGGAAGAGCGCACGGTTCGGCAGGCCCGTCAGTGAATCGAAACGAGCGAGATGATTGATCTTGGCCTCGGCCAGCTTGCGCTCGGTGATGTCCTCGAACAGCACGACCGAACCGCCATCCGCCATCGGATGGAAGGTCAGCGTGAGCGTACGTCCGCGCTCCGTTTCGACGATCAGATCGCCGACCGCCTCTCCCGCGACACCTTTTTCGAAATCCGGGACCAGGCGCTCGGCGCTGGCGTCCGTCAAGGCTCCGGCGCAGACGCCGGAATTGATCAGCTCGCGCGGCGTGGGGTTGGTGCCGACTATGCCGAGCGGCACGCCAAGGAGCTCGCTGAGCCTCTTGTTGACCACGGCGGCACGCCGCATGGCGTCGAACATGCACAACCCATGCGGCATGTTGTTGAGCGCGGTATCGAACCGCCGCACCAGGAGACCCAGGTCGCGGCTGGCGACGACGGCATCGAGCAGAACGCGGCGCAGCCGGTCGGAAATGAACTTGAGGGCGAAGAAGAACGGCACGAGCACGAACGCGAAGATGGTGTAGTAGGCGCCGCCGATGGAGAAAAGCGCGAGCGTCATCGGAATGCCCGCGCAGACGATCTGCGCCACCACCAGGAGACTGCTGGCGAAATTTCTCCCGGAAATGCCGATCATGTACGCCAGCGTCATGGAGAAGCTGAAGATCTGCACGAACGGATCGGACGTCGTGGCGAAAGCCAGGAGGCACCAGATCCCCATGAGAGAGACGTGCGCAGCGGCGCCGCACACATAGCGGAGCTCCCAGCTGCGGGCTTCCTCGATCGTGGTGAGGTGGGGTCGGCGCCTGGCGTAGGCCCGGACTTCGAGCGCGCGTATGCCCGTGACGACGACCATCGCGAGCGAGCAGAGATAAATTGCCTGCTCGCCGGTCTTCCAGGCCGTGATGAGCGCCGTGATCGCTGCTGCCAGTGCGCCGATGAATAGGCTGCGCAGGTCCTCGAATAGAGCGTCGACCAGGGAGATATAGAGTTCGGCCGGCAGCGACTTGCCGTCGCGAGGTGCCGTCAGCCGATGCCAGAACTCCATGGGACCCAACCCCTATGTGCCGCTTCAAGCTCCTAACATCCGGGCATTTGGATAAATTTTGGTTCAATCGGGGGCACGTTCATACCGTCGGGCCATGGTGGCTAGGCGGCCGTTTCACGAAGTGCCAATTCGATACAAGTGAATCTCGGCGGACGCGTGCTCTCGTGCATCGTTGCATAGAGAACGCGGCACATCCGGATGTATATCCATCCTCGAACATCAATTCGGCACCTTCTTTACTCAAACAGCTCCACACCGGCTCGACCATTAACTGTTCTTTAACCATGTCTTTGGGCCTTGCGATGTTTGTTAACTTTAATGTTTACATGGCTTAATTCGCTGTTAACTTAACTCCCATGTGCAGCGGGTTTGGGGGAGTTGGGTAAATGGTAGCGTTGGTAGCCGTCGAGAAAGCCACGGAGCCGGGCAGGAACCTGGGCGATCGGGTGCTTAGCCTGATGGAGCGGGTCGACTATCGCCGCGCAGATACCGCCGAGGACCGGGAAGCGATCTTCCGTCTGCGCTATGCCGCCTACCTGCGGGAGGGCGCCATCGCGGCCAATCCCGAGCAGCGGTTCGCCGACGCCCTGGATGAAAGCCGCAACGCCTCGATCTATGGCGTCTACATCGACGGCGAGCTCGCGAGTTCGATCCGGCTGCATGTCGCAACCCGGATGCAACCCGAGCTGCCGGCGACCAACGTGTTCTCGGACCTGCTCTCGCCCGAGATCGCCGCCGGCAAGACGGTCATCGACCCCACCCGTTTCGTCGCTGACCGGGTGGCATCGCGGCGTTTCCCCGAGCTTTGCTATGTGACCACGAGGCTCGCGTGGCTTGCGTCGGAGTTCCATGGCGCCGATCTGCTGCTCGCCACAGTCCGAGCGGAGCATCAGGCATTCTATAGGCGGGTGTTCGGCCACCGGCTGATCTGCGACCCGCGCCACTATCCCTCGCTCGCCAAGCCCATCTGCCTGATGGCGCTCGATTTCCGGATGGCGCGCGAGCGGGTGCCGCTGCGCTATCCGTTCTTCCGCTCCACCTTCTTTGAGCGGCGCATGCTGTTCTCCCGCGCTCAGGCGGCGGTGGCGCTGCGGTCCGCGGCCTGAGCCTTGCTCCGGCTCGCGCGTGCCTGTTGCGGCGGAATTCGTTTGCCTCCGCGGCAGGCATCCAGCAGTCTCGGCGGGCGAGCATCCTCGAGAATTAAGCTTGGGCGGAGGAACGGCACATGAGCGCAGACGGTACCTGGAAGCTGTCGATGCAGACCCCGGTCGGCGAGCGCAAGGTGACCCTCGACCTGAAAAGCTCGGGTGCGGCCCTGTCGGGCAAACTGACAGCAGATGAGGGCGGTTCGACCGAGATCTTCGATGGCAAAGCTGACGGCAACAGCCTCGCCTTCAAGGCCGCCATCAAGGTTCCCATGCCGCTGACACTGGAGTTCACCGCGGCAATCAGCGGTGACAGGATTTCGGGCAGCGTGAATGCGGCAGGTGTAGGCAGCTGGCCCTTCTCGGGCGCCCGCAGCTAGGCTGCGACGCTCGCGCGCGCGTTCAGCGGGGGCAGGAGATGCTGACAGTCCTGCCGTGCGCTTCGGCCGCGAGCCTTGCCTGCTTGGGGATGCCTGCGGCCCCGCATCGCCAGGCGACGAGGAAGTCCTTGGAGCATCCTCCGGCGGGATCGCCCAGGCGCCCGACATCGACGGCAAACTGGCAAGCGCCCGTCTTCCTGTCGCACGCCCTGGCAACGGCCGGTGTTACGTTGCCGGCGCGCACCCAGTTCTGATGCGGCGGGACGACCTGGTGGTCCTTGCAGTTCAAGCCGTAGGTCGCTTCCGTGACGACGATCGCGCCACCCGGCTCGATGATCCGCATGGAGCTGGCGCGCGGGTCGTCGAGATAGTTCAGTGCCTGCAAGGTCGCCCACGAGGAGGTGGCCGCAACCGCTATGAAGGCAGCCATCAGGCCGACGCGGAACATCATCCTGGGCGTCCCCCCGCAGCGACAACCCTTCACCCCGTACAGGCATGGTGCGGCAGTCCCGTTGTTGCTTCGATGGGGCCGCCTGCGGGCGACAACCTATGCTTGAGGGCGGCCCAAGGTAAGCTCCCGACCTCAATTCGTCTGGGGAAAAACTCCGCCGCTTCGGCAGCGGGAGCGCGGCAAAGACTCTGTCCAGCGTCGGTTTGAAGTGGCGCAGGCCTAAGCTGCGCCGAGGCCTGCCGCTACCTCGCCGCACCCGTCGATCACGCCTTTCAGGTGGTGCCGGCCGGTGAGCCAGTTCATGCCGATCAGGCTGCCGGTGATCACGGTCTGGCCGGCGACAAGCCGCTTGCCGCGCGAACTCAGCGCTGGGAGGAGCAGCAGGAGCGCCCCGACCGGATCGACGCTTCTACCCTCCACGTGCACCCTGCCGTCGACCAGCAGGCGGCCGGGCCTCTCCTTCAGATCGCGCGTGCGCCAATCGGCAATCTCCGAGCCGATGACGAGGCCGGCATTGGCGATGCAGTCGGCGAGCATGACATGGCGCGGCTGCTTGCCAGGGTCGGCCAACCGGCTCTGACAGAGTTCGAAGACGACATGCGCCGTCGCGACCGACTCGAGCACCTGCTGCGGGGTCGCGCCGGCCGGCACGTCGCGCTCCAGCCGGAACGCGATCTCGAGCTCGATGCCAGCCGGCTCCTTGCCGATCAAAGCCCAGGTGCTGTCGGCCGGGACGAGCCCGGTCTCCAGGATCGGGGCGAAGATCACCGGCCCGCCGGGGACCGCCATAACCTTCCAGCCGATGGTCGGCGCAGCCAGTGCTGCCACCACCATGTCCTGGATGGCGAAGCCTTCCTCGAAGTCGGCCGGTACATCCGATGGGTCGAGCGCAATGCGTGTGCCCTGCCGGCGCGCCGCGGCAATCCGCTCGGCTATGGCGGCCAGGCGTTGCTGTGACATGGTGCACCAACCTTCCGAAATGCGGAGCCGCTTCGCATGGCCGCGCGCGATAGCCTGCATGGGGCCAATGATTGAAGACGATTTCCGGCGCGGGGCATAGCCCGATCTGCGGATGAGGCATGCTGCCTTGCAATTGGGCCGGTGGGCGCGGCATCCTC
>Ga0111539_10008685_pt1 | contig 12894 bp, 3 predicted proteins | sample RhiMethybrSRZTD1_FD_79667 | JGI IMG/M metagenome (GOLD analysis project Ga0111539, IMG submission 79667) | Populus rhizosphere microbial communities from Tennessee, USA - Rhizosphere MetaG P. TD hybrid SRZTD1 (version 2) (version 2) | ecosystem: Host-associated > Plants > Roots > Rhizosphere >...
CGCCCGAGCCGCGGATGACGTCGCACCCGGCCGGGATCGGCGACTGAACCATCACGTACTCGACCGGGGACGCCGCCTTCACCACGACCGTCGCCGTCACCTCGTCGCCCAGCCGGAGGCCGTCGAGCGGCCGGTCGTAGGCCACCTTCACCTCCACGCCCTGCGAGACCGCGTCCGTCCGCGGATCGAAACCCCGCTGGGTGACCTCCACGTCGAATTGGAAGTCGGACTGCGCGTCGAGCGCCTGGAAGGAGAGCGTGTTCGAACCGACCTGCACCCGGCCGAAGTGGACCTCGAACGTGCTCCGCGTCGGGTTGTTGAGGTCGACCAGGATCTCGCGCGGGTCTCCGCCGTTGAGCGAGACGCCGATCTTCTTCAGGAACGCCTCCTTGCCCGCCGGCTTGCCGTCGTTGGCGACCGCCGCGCCCAGCCGGTCCAGGCTCGTGATCTTCAGCAACGTCGAGATCGCGACCGCCGTGTCCTTCGTCGACCGCCAGCGGTTGCCGTGCCGCTGCGACAGGAGCCACTCCCGGCCGACCGGGATCAGCGGGTTGCCGGGGTCGACGGCGACCAGCGCCTGCAGCGCGTACGCCGTGGTCTCGATCGACAGGTTCTCCCACGGGCGGCGCCGGTTCGGCGACTCCCAGTGATCCTGCATCGCGCCGGCCACCAGCGCCTTCACCACCTGCGCCGCCTCGGCCCGTCCGGCGCGGTGGAGCGTCAGAGCCAGCAGCGCCCGGGCATACGAGGTGAGTTCATCCTTCTTCGCCAGGAGCCGGTCGAATTCCTCGCCCAGGACGTGGGCCTGGTAAGCGAGGAGGTCCAGGTCGGTCTCCGCCTTCGCGAAGGCGCGCAGCCGGTCGCGGCCCCGCTTGAGCGAGACCTGATCGACCTTCCATCCCAGCCGGTCGCATTCCTGCAGTCCGTGCACCACGATCGCCGTCATGAGCGGGTCCGCGTCGCCCTGGTCGAACCAGGCGAATCCGCCGTCGGCCCGCTGGAGCGCCAGCAGCCGCTCCCGGCCCACGCGCATCATGTCCTCGAACGACGCGTTGAACTTTTCCGTCGGGATGCCGAGGTTCTTGAGCACTTCCGCCGTCAGCACGTTCGGCCAAAACTTGGCCAGGGTCTGCTCCGCTCAGCCATACGGGTACTGGTTGAGGTACCGGAGCGCGTCGAGCACCTGCGTGAGGCTCCCCTTCTGGGGCCGGATCTTGAGGACCAGGTCCTGGACGCCCTTCTCCGCCTCGAATCCGTACGTGGAGCCGGTGGCGCTTTTCCCGCGGACCGTCGTCTGCACCTCTCGGCCGACGCGGTGGACCGGGATCCTCCGCTCCATGGAGTCCTGGTGGCGGCCGGACTCCGCGTGGACCACGAGCCGCAGGCCGGCGGCGTCGACGGCCCGGAGGCGCCACGACGCCGATGCGGGCGCGTCCGGCGGCACGTGGACCTTCCGGATCTCCTCGGCCCCTTCCAGCTTCACCGTGGTCTGGAGCCCGGAGCCCGTGTAGTTGTAGAGATCGACGCGAACCTCGATCTCGTCGTCCAGCACCGCGAACTCGGGAGCCCGGATCTTGAGGAAGAACGGCTGCTGGGATTCGATGCGGGCGACCGCGTCGCCGGCCGCGCCTCCCTTCGTGATCCCGCGCGCCGTCAGACGCGTCGTCGAGATCTGGTCGGGCAGGGTGAACGAGACCCGCGCCTCGCCCTTCTCGTCGGCGACCAGCTCGGGCGCCCAGAAGACCGTGTCCGGGAAGTGGAGCCGCACCCGGGGCGCGGCGAGCAGCGGGATGTCGTACTTGTCCCTGCCGCGGCCGCCGCCCGCGCCGCCGAAGACGTTGGCGTAGCGATAGTAGATCTGAAGGGTCAAGGTCGCCATGGCGGTGGGATAGACGACCTCCGCCCCGTTCGACCACGACCCGCTCTTGGCCTGGTTCGGCACGAGGACGTTCTTGATCGGATCGTGCCAGGCCTTCCAAAGGGGGCCGTCGGGGCCATCCACCTGGAACAGCGCCAGCGACGTCAGATACCACCCCAGGAAATCCCCTTCGTTCCAGGAGGGGCTCCGGGACGCCAGCCACGCCGCCGCGCCGACCCGGGTGTCGGCCTTGTTCCGCTGAAGCAGGACCCGCGAGGCGACCGCCCCGCCGATCTCGGCCCGCGACGGATTCTGCCCGCGCAGCCCGGTGCTGTCCGTGGACTCCGTGAAGAACCGCATGACGTCTGCGACCGCGTTCGGCGGATAGGAAATCTCGGAGAGCTGGGCGGATTTCAGCGCCATCACCGCGAAGGTGCTCGCCAGCATCTCGCCGTTCCGGGTCGCGTCGGCCCGATGCCAGCCGCCGTTGGCGGACTGGAGGGAGACGAGATGGGTGATGCCCCGCTGCGCCTGCTCCAGGAGGACTTGCGCGGCGGTCATGCCGTACGCTTCGCTGAGCGCCAAAGCCGCGATCGAGTGGTTCAGGATCGGATCCCCTCCTCGCGCTGGTCCGAACCTTCCGTCGGACGACTGGTTGGCCAGGAGCCACGCCAGCCCCCTCTTCACGACTTCGCCCAGTTTGAACGTCCGGCCGGGGTTCGCGACGTCGGGGTATTCGTCCTTCGAGAGCTGGCTGTAGCCCGCGCCCAAAAAGGCGAGCAGGCTCAGACCGGTCGCGCCGGTGTCGGTGATCGTACCCGCCTCCGTTGGATAGGCGCAGGGCCAGGAGCCGTCGGCCCGTTGAAGGGCACAGAGCGTTCTCAGACTGGTCAGGACTGCGGACTCGGTCGCGCGGCTCCCGCCGCCGCGAGCCACCAGGTTCTCCCGGCCTCCGAACCGGCCGCCGTACCGCCCCCCTCCTCCGCCGCCCATGCCGACCCCGATCGTCTCGTAACTCCCCGCCTTCCCGCGAAAAAGCCTCGTGCCGACCGGCGTGGCGGTCTTGAAGTGCGGATCCGACGGGGCATTCTCGACCTTGTGGGTCTCGCCGTCGAACTCGAACGCTTCGAACCGCGCGTAGGCGAGCGCGGCCGGACGCGCCGGATGGAAGAACGAGTACATCTCCGGCGTGTCGTCCTCCCGGAGCATGTAGATCGCCTCGTCGACCGCCGAGAGCGCGAATGCCGCATGGGGATCGGCGCGGAGGACGACGTCGACCCTCTCCCCCGGCCGGCCCTTCGCCGGCGCGTCGATCGCGACGTTCATGTGGTTCGCGCGGACCAGCACCTGGGCCTTCGCCTGGTAGCCGTTGCAGAGCGCGAAGATCGAGACGCCGGGGTCAAGGATGGCCCGGACCGGCACCTTGACGGTGCCGCGGCCGAACTTCAGCGGCACGCGGACCAGATCGTAGACCTGGAGATCCGCGACCAGCACCGTGGCTTCCCCCTCGTCCAGGGGACCTTCGACCACGATCTCGATCGACTCCCCGCGCCCGTAGAGGGACTTGTCGGTCTTGACCGTGAAGAGCGGCGTCTTCGGCTCTTCTTCCGCGGCCCCCGGAAGGGTGGTCACGATCTGATCCGGCGCAGGGTCGGCCGAGCGAGCCTCGGCCGGCTTCTCGACCGCCGGGGGAGCGCTCGCCTCCACCGGCGCGCGGAACACGTGGCTCTTGCGGGCCAGTTCCTCCGCGCCGCGCATCAGCGCGACCTCGACGGTCTCGCCGTCCTTGACCGCCACGAATTTGTCCGCGACCGGAACCTCCCGGCCGCCGAGGACCGCCTTCAGCGTCGTCCCGGGGACCGGAGCGCCCCAGACGTAGCCCGCCTGGACGCGGACGCCGTCCCTGGCGGAAGTGAGGACGATCGAGAAGTCGCTCTTGCGGTAGTCCATCACGTCGAACGGACGGGCGATCGTCGCCCCCTCGTACGTCACGACGAGCGAGTACTCCGACCGGTACGCGGTCAGCGGCAGCGGAAACTCGCCGGCGAACGTGCCCTGATCGCCGGTGACATAGGTGCGGCTGAAGAGCGTGTTGTCGCCGCACTTCACGACGACCGCCACTTCCCGTTCGGTCCCGGGGAGCAGCCGGGCCACGTCCTTCCTCAGGAGGGGGGCCTTCGGGACCCGGAGGATGCCGCGGAACTTGAGGGTGTCGCCCGCCTTGTAGGCCGGCCGGTCGGTGTGCACGAAGAGGAGCGGCCCCGCCGGCGGAATCTGGACCTTCGTCACCTCGGACGCGTCGAGCTTCGCGACGGCGCGAAAGAACTGACCCCGGCCGCTCACGAAGACGGTCGGGTTCGAGGTCACGGACCGGTCGTCGTGGTGATGGGCGCACGAGTCGCAGCTCGCGCAGCAGCCCCGGTGCTCCTCGCAGATGCGGCCGCGGAGCGGCGCGGCGGGGACCAGGAAGCCGTCGTCGTCCGTGGTGCCGAGCGGCTTCTGCGCATTGGCGATCGTGATGCCGCTCCGCGACGCGGTGACGAAACTCTCGCCGGGAAGGGCGAAGATCTCCAGCGAGAGGTCGGTGCGGACGGCGATGAAGGAACAGGAGAGTCCGCGTCCTTCGACGGTCACCCGGTAGCTCCCGACGTCCCGGATCGGCAGCTGGAGGGTCTGCTTGCCGGGCTCGACCGCGACCGTGAATTCATGGCTCTGGCTGGGGCCGGCCTTCTGGAGCCATGCCTTGAGCTCGGTCTCGGTCCCCGGCATCGGCCCTTCGAACTTCGCGAACGAGAAGGTCAGCGACTCGATCGCGGCGACGTCGATCTCGACCGGCAGTTCGGAGCCCATGGTGACGGCCGACTTCGTGATCAGCGTGAACCGGGGGTTGTTCTGCGCCTTGAGGAACCAGCGGGCGTCGAGATAGAGGGGCGAGGAGAGATCCGCGACGATCCGTTCCGCATCGCCGGCCCAATCGACCGCGGGATACTCCCGGATCCGGCGGGCTTCCTCGACGTCGCCGACGTACGCCATCGCGTCGGCCAGGATGCCGGGATCGGGATCGGCGAGGGCGGCGAGCGCTCGGCGTTTGGCCTCGCGCTCCGAGCTGAAGAGCGACTGGCCGGTGAGGGCGTAGTAGACGCGGCCGGACACCACGGCGCCTTCCTGGTCAAACGCGGGACCTTTGGACTCGGGAGTGAACACGACGCCTTCTTCCTGGGACGGAACGGAGGTCGATCGAATGATGGATCCCGCATCGTCGATGAACCCGACGGCTTCCAACGGAGCGCGATGGGGGACGGCCGTTTCGAGCCAGGGCTTTTCGATGCGGTCCAGGGTGAACGGATCGGGTTGCGTCTGGTCGGCGACGACGAAGAGGTGGCCCATCGGATCGCGGACCACGACGCTGAGCGGGCGGACGAGGCCGAGGACGGTCTTCCGGCGACGCTCCTCGATGCGGCCCCGAGCAGTCACCCCCTGGGGGGTGTCCGGGTAGAACGCGAGGAGGTTTTCGTAGTGGGCCAGCGATTCGCGGACAAGGCCGTGGACGGCAAACCCCTCGGCGAGGTCGAGTTCGCGGGCGGCATCGTCGACGAGGAAGTAGTCCGTTTTCGCGCCCCCGACGGTCGTGTAGGCACGGGTGAAGGTACTGGAGTACGGATCGCCGGCGGTGTCGAGCCGCTCGGCGGCGAGGAGCCGGGCGATGGCGTACTGGTACGCTTCGGCGCGCGTGAGGAAGCAGGGCTCGGCGGCCTGCGGGCCGGCGGGCTCCGAATGGCGGAGCAGGATGGCGAACATGAAGCTGCCGGCGAGCAGGAGCGCGAACCGCGCGGCCAGCCGTCCCTGTCTGGACATGGAGTCCTCCCCCAGAAATCAGTTCCGGGGGTACCAACGGTCCGGCCGCCGAAAGGTTCACTCCGAGGGCGACAAAATAGACGGTCTATTTTGTCGCCCGCTGCAGGCGGGCCCGCTCGAGGTGCTTTTTGATGAAGGCGACCGCGGAGACCCGCTCGCCCTCGGCGGGCTGGCCCTTGTACTGCACGACGCAGTCGATGCCCAGGGCGTCCATCCGCTCCTTCAGGGCGATGCCGAACCGCGGGTGGTGGACCACGAGGCCCAGGTTCGACGTCGCGTCGCACTTCTCGTCCGCGAAGCTGTAGGCCAGGTGGGCAGGCGGGTCGTCCTTCGTCAGGTAGGTGATCGGCGCGAACTCCTCGTACCGCTTGTAGGCCTTCTCCGTCTCGATCTCCTCCTTCGTGATGCCGTAGAACGGCAGGAAGAACTCATGCCGCTCGAAGTTCGGCCGCGGAAGACCGATCTTCTCCGCGAAGCGGGGATCGTAGGAGGACTGGCCGTTGTCGACGGCGACGACGGTCAGCCGGGTCGACTGGCGCGCGATCGGATCGTCGCTCTTCGGGTCGGCCAGGTCGTCATGAAACGCGAGCCACATCGATGTCCCCGCGCCCGCCGAGCCGCCCGTGGACGCCACGAGCGCCGGGTCGATGTTGACCTCGGCGGCCTTGGAGCGGATGAACTGGAGGGCGCGGCCGCAGTCGAGGTACTGGGCGGGCGCCGGGGCGACGTTGGTGAACCGGTAGTTGATCGCGGCCACGGAGTACCCGAGCTCGAGGAGTTCCTTGAGGCGGCCCGCCGAGAGGGACTTCTTGTCCCCCGCCTTGAATCCGCCGCCGTGGATGAAAAGCACCAGCGGCGTCGGCTTGTCCGATCTGGCCTTCCACAGGTCGAACACGTTCCGCTCGTGAGGCCCGTACTTCACGTCCGCGAGATCGGGCTTCGGCTTCGCGTCCTGGGGCTTGGCGTCCTGGGATGAGCCGGACCCGGCGAGAAGGACCAGCAGGAGGGACGTGCGGAGAGAAGGGAAGCTCATGGAGGGACCCTCGTTTCTACCCTTTCCGCCTCTTTATGAACACGGAGCGCAGCGAATAGTTGCATCCGCTAGGCGGCCCCTCCCGGCTGGGACCAGGACCTCCCCGGAAGCGGCTCGTTAAGGGTCAGCCAGTACTTCTTCAGCTCCCGAACGGCCTCGGTGAACCGGGAGAAGTCCACGGGCTTCCGGATGTAGCTGTTGGCTCCGAGCCGGTAGGTGCCGACGACGTCCTGCTCCTCCCGGGAGGAGGTCAGGACCACCACGGGGACGAGCGCCGTCCGCGGGTCGGCGCGAAGGCGACGGAGGACCTCCAGGCCGTCCATCTTGGGCATCTTCAGGTCCAGGAGGATCAGCTTCGGCATCAGCGAGACGTCGCGCCCGGAGTGAGCCCCGCTGCCGAACAGGAAATCCAGCGCCTCGACGCCGTCGCGCGCCACGACCACCTCCAACCCGGATTCCTGGCTCCGCAGAGCTCGGAGGGTCAGAGTCTCGTCGTCCGGGTTGTCTTCCACAAGAAGGACGAGGTGTCCCATCATCGATCCATCCTCTTGGTCACAGCGTAAAGTAGAACGTCGCCCCCCGCGCCGGCGCGGCCTCGACCCAGATGCGCCCCCCGTGGCGCTGGATGATGCGCTGCACCGTGGCCAGCCCGATCCCCGTGCCTTCGAACTCCGTCGCCCGGTGGAGCCGCTGGAAAGGCTGGAAGAGCTTGGACGCGTGGGCCATGTCGAATCCGGCTCCGTCGTCGCGCACGAAGTAGACCGGCTTCCCGTCCCGGTCCTCCGCGCCGACCTCGATCCGGGCGCGATCCCGCTTCCCCGTGAATTTCCACGCGTTCCCCATCAGGTTCTGGAGCGCGACCTCCAGGAGCCGCGGATCGCCGGTCGCGGCCAGACCGGGGGCGATGACGAATTCCACCTGCCGGTCGGGGCGCGTCCGCTGCAGCTCGGCGGCAATCGTCCGCGCCAGCCCGCTCAGGTCCACCCAGGCGTGCCTCAGCTCGCCGCGCGACACCCGGGACAGGTTGAGCAGGTCGTCGATGAGCTGCGCCATGCGCTGGCTGTTCGACCGCACCCGCCGGAGGTAATCCTTCCCTTCATCGTCGAGCCGCTCCGCCTGGGTCTCCAGGAGAATCGCGCCGAAGCCGTCGATGCTCCTCAGCGGGGCGCGGAGGTCGTGCGCGACGCTGGAGGTGAAGGCGTCGAGCTCCTTGAGGGCGGACTGGAGCTCGGCGGTCCGCTCCTCGACCCGCTCCTCCAGGATCTCGTTGAGCCTCAGGATCTCCTCCTCCGACTTCTGGCGCCGAGCGATCTCATCGCGCGACCGCCGGTAGAGTTCCGCGTTCTCGACGGCCAGCGCGGCGCGCTGGGCGACCTCCTGGGCCACCCGCCATTCCCGCGCGGTGAATCTCCGGCCGGAGCGGGCGTCGGTGCACATCGTCAGCCTGCCGAGCGGCCGCTTCGACGTGGCCATGGGGACCGAGATGACCGAGCGGAGCCCGAGGTCGTGCATGAACCGGAGGTCCTCCGGCCCGGTCGACGCCGTCTCCATCCAGGATTCGGTGACGAAAGGGACGAACTCGCCCCGGGCTTCCGGGAAGTCGGGCGGGGGCGCCGTGGTTTCGTTCCGTGGGGCGATGAAGGTCCGCCCTTCGTCGAACCACCGCCGACGTTCCGGGTCGCCGTGCGTCCAGGCCACCCGGCGGAACCCGCCGTCCTTCCCCTGCACGTCGAAGAAGCACAGGTCCGCGAAGGCCGGCACGATCAGGTTCGTGACGTACTTCAGGGTCGTTTCGTATTCGAGGGAGGAGGCGAGGATCGCGTTCGCCTCGGAAAGGAACCGCTCGACGGTTTCGGAGCGCTTCCGCTCCGTGATGTCGGTCGAGATCCCGCAGACCGCGTAGATCTTCCCCTCGGGGTTGTAGAGGGGGAACTTGAGAGAGACGTACGTGTGGAGGCCGTCATCCTGGGCCGCGATCTCCTCCGATTCGATGGACTTCCCGGTCTCCAGGACTTTCAGGTCGTTCTTGCGGTACGCCTGGGCCAGCGGCAGGGGATGGACGTCGAAGTCCGTCTTGCCGGTGATGTCGCCTTTGAGGACGTGGAACAGCTCCGCGTACTGGCGATTGATCATCAGGTAGTGCCCGTCCGCGGCCTTGACGTAGATCACCGCCGTGGTGTTGTCGATGACCTGCTCGATCTCCCGCTGGGAGGCCCGCAGGGCGCCCACCGCCTCGCGGCGCTGCTCGATCTCCTGCCGCAACCCGGAATAGAGCCGGGCGTTCTCCATCGAGATCGCCGCCTGGGCCGCGAGCAGTTCGAGCATGCCGATCTTTTCGGAGGTGAACGCGCCCGAAAGGAGGTTGTTCTCGAGGTAGAGGACCGCAATCAGGTCGCCCTGGAGGAGAATCGGCAGGGCGAGCGCCGATCGTCTCCCCTTCCCCGCGTAGACGGGGTCGGCGGAGAACGGATGATCCCCGGACGATGCGTCCTGGAGAACGATCGTGTCCGGCGTCCGCCGGATGTACTGGATGACCGACATCGGAATCGGCGCCTCGGGTCCCAAGGGAACCGAGCCGCGGATCGCGACCTCGATCCCCCCGGCGCCGATCCCGGCGTCCGCCTCGATCGCCGGCGCCTCGCGGGTCGAGATCAACCATCCCCGTTGCGCCCCGGCGTATTCGATCGCCACCCGAAGGAGCGTCTCGACCACCTTTTCGCGAAAGATCTCCCGGGAGACCGCCTGGGAGGCCTTGACGGCGGTCATCCAGTCGAACGTATCCTGGCGGGTGGTGACGGTGGCGGAGAACAGCAGCGGCCGAAGGGGCACGAGTCCGGGCCGGATCCGCTCCAGCTGCGCCGCCTTGCCCTCGGCTCCCCATCGCAGGTAGCAGGCATGGGCCTCGCGCAGATACGTGTCGGCAAAGGTCTCGAAGTCCGCCGACCGGTAGTAGCGCGACGCAAGTTCATAGCAGATTCCCTCGACGTGGGGAAAGTCGCTCGTTCGCGCCGCCCGGATCGCCCGTTCGTAGTTCCGCATCGCCTGCTCGTCGCGCCCCGTGATCCGGGCGACCTCGGCGGACACCAGCGCCGCACCGGCGAGGAAGGTCGACGGGCAGTTCCCTGCCCACTCCTGAAGCGTTTCCTCGTGCTCCAGCAGCGTGCGGAAATGGTCCCGGCGCTGGTCGGGCGGGGAGTCTCGGTGGGCGGCCGCCAGCGTCAGCGCGTGGAAGAGGGTGAAGAGGTACGCCTGGACGTGGCCGAGCGAGGCCCAGAGGAGGTCCTGCGCCCGGGCGCCTGCCGCCAGCGCCTCGTCGATGTTCCCGGACATGAATCTCGCCATGAGCTTCATGACGAAGTACCAGCAGACCATCGTGGCCATGCGGTCGCCGGTCAGCCGCTTCTCGAACTCCTCCTCCTGAAAGCGGGGGTCGCTGAAGCTCGAAAAGTTGTCCGTCAATCCCCGCATGTTCTGGATGAAGCGCTGGATGCCCATGATGGTCTCGACCACCTCCTGGAACCCGGCCTTGCGCGCGAACTCCAGCCTCCATTCCGATTCGCGGTAGACCTCGTCGAGCCGGTCGCCGCGGACCACCATGTCGATCAGGATGTGGTTGCAGGCGAAGCAGGCGTAAGGGACTTCGCCCGTCTCGGTGGCGGCCCGGAAGGCGGCGTGGATGTAGCCCAGAACGACGTCGATGGGATGGGTCCAGAACGAGACGATCTCCATCGAGAAATTCGCCTGGGCCCGATACCCCAGGAACCCGTGGCGGTCCATCAGGTCGCAGGCCAGCTTCGCGAACCGGTAGCCTTCCTGATGCCGGTGGAACTCCCCGAGGATCAGCCCGAACCCGCCGTAGCCGACCGTCGACGCGGCGGTGTTCCCGTGGCGGATGCTCAGGTTCACCATGTGGCACATGTGGAGGCAGAGGAGGTCGGTGTCCGAATAGAACGCGGGCGCGTACAGCGTCGCCAGGATGTCCATGGCGGCCCGCATCTCGGGATCCGCCATGAGCGGCAGGTCGATCAGGGACTCGATCGACCGGTCCCCCAGGTTCTTCCAGACGTTGTCGAGCTCCTCCCGCACCCGGATCGGGCCGGGATGGGGGGACATGATGATGCCGAAGAGGCGGAGACACTCCAGCGCGCTCCCCACGGCCTGCGTCGTTTCGCCCCGGGTCGTGTGGACATAGATCCGCACCCGGTAGACCGACGCCTGGTCGACCTTGGACCGGGCGTGGGCGAGCAGGATCGGGAAGAGGCTCGCCGCCTCCTCATGGCGTCCTTCGAGGAACAGGCACTCCGCCCTCAGGAGGTGCAGAGGGAACATCAGGTCGTACCGGTCCTTCCAATGAGCCTCCGACAGCAGGGCGATGCCGGCGGCGAGGTGATGGTCGGCCACCTTGAATGCCGCGGACGCCTTGGCTTTCTTCGCGGCCAGGAGGTGGAGCTCGGCGACCTTCTCCTTCTCGGCCGGATCTCGGAGGAGCGACGATCCGAATTCGAGATGATTCACGATCTCGAAGATCCGCTCCTCGAGCTCCCCCTTCGGCGTGTGGGCGAGGAGGAGGCGCCCGATCTTGAGGTGCGTCTCCTGGCGCTGTTCCCTGGGGATGAGCAGGTAGGCGGCCTGCTGGACGCGGTCGTGGAGGAAGGTATAGACGTCCTCCCGCCGGAGGATCAGGTCTTCGCGGACGGCCTCGAGGAGGTCCCGCTGGGTCGACCCTTCCGGTCGGTCGCCGGCCACCGCGAGGGTCCGGAGCTCGGCCGTGTTGCCGACGCAGGCGGCAAGCTTGATCGCCTCCTGGGTGGCGGAGGGAAGCCGCTTGAGCTTCCCCACCAGCAGGTCGACCACGTTGTCGGTGAAGCCCGCCCCCCGGATCTTCTCCAGATCCCACCGCCACGCCCCTGCCCCCGGGTCGAACCCGATGAGGCGCTCGCGGTGGAGCATCGTGAGGAACTGGATCGCGAAGAAGGGATTGCCGGCGGTCTTCTGATGCACGAGGCACGCCAGCGGCGCGGCCTCCGGGGGGGTGCAGTGCAGCGTGTCGGCGATCAGCCGGCCGAGATCGCCGGTCGACAGCGGCGACAGGACGATGTCGCGGATGGGGACCCCCGCCTTCCGGAGCTCGTCCAGCGCGCCCCTCAAGGGATGGGACGGGGTCACTTCATTGTCCCGGTAGGCGCCGATCAGGAAGACGTACTTCGTGTCCGAGTGGGTCATCAGTTCCTGGATGAGCTTCAGGCTGGCCGAATCGGCCCACTGGAGATCGTCCAGGAACATCGCGAGCGGGTGCTCCTTCCGCGCGAGGACCCCGATGAACCGGCGGAACACCAGGTTGAAGCGGCGCTGGGCCTCGGTCGGCGGAAGCTCGACGACCGGCGGCTGCCGGCCGATGATCCGTTCGAGCGGAGGGATCACGTCGATGAGGATCTGTCCGTTCACACCCAGCGCCGCCGTGAGCCGCCGCCGCCAGGCATCGATCCGATCCTCGGCTTCGGAGAGGATCCCGAGGATCAGCTCCCGGAACGCGCGGGCGATCGTGGAGTACGGAATGTTCCGCTGGAGTTGGTCGAACTTGCCGAAAATGAAGAGGCCGCGGTCCCGGACGATCGGCTTGTGCAGCTCGTGAACCAGCGCGGACTTCCCGATCCCGGAGTACCCGGAGACGAGCACCAGCCCGGGCTGCCCTTCGTGGACCACCCGGTCGAACGCGTCGAGGAGCTCGCCGATCTGGGGATCGCGGCCGTACAGTCGCTGCGGGACCTGGAACCGATCGAGCAGCTCATGCCGTCCCAGCTCGAAGGCGCCGATTTGTCCGTCCTCCCCCTCCCACCGGTGGAGGCACTCCTCGAGATCGAGCCGGAGCCCCAGCGCGCTCTGATACCGCTCCTCGGGCGCCTTGGCCAGGAGCCGCATCACGATGTCCGAGACCGGCCGCGGGGTTCCCGGGGAGACTTCGAACAGCGGCGGCGGGGCCCGGGCGATGTGGCAATGAACCCATCCCAGCGGATCGTCGGCCTTGAACGGCGGTCGTCCCGCCAGCATCTCGTAAAGGGTGATGCCCAGCGAGTACAGGTCCGTGCGGTGGTCCACCGTCAGGTTCATCCGGCCCGTCTGCTCGGGCGACATGTAGGCGAGCGTTCCC
>Ga0111539_10008686_pt1 | contig 12893 bp, 10 predicted proteins | sample RhiMethybrSRZTD1_FD_79667 | JGI IMG/M metagenome (GOLD analysis project Ga0111539, IMG submission 79667) | Populus rhizosphere microbial communities from Tennessee, USA - Rhizosphere MetaG P. TD hybrid SRZTD1 (version 2) (version 2) | ecosystem: Host-associated > Plants > Roots > Rhizosphere >...
ACCGGGACCGCCGCGAGCGCCCCGGCCTTGAGGGCGGCGGCCTTCACCACGGCGATCTCCTCCGGGCTGTCGGAATCGAAGCGGTTGATCGCCACGACCGCCGGCAGGCCGAAGAGCCCCATGTTCTCGATGTGCTTGGCGAGGTTGGCGCCGCCGCGCTCCGCCGCCGCGGGGTCGGGGCGCTTCCACGTGGAGGCGTCCTTGGTGTCGATGACGGCGCCGCCATGCAGCTTCAGGGCGCGCACCGAGCAGACGATCACCGCCGCCGCCGGGACGGAGCCGCTGACGCGGCACTTGATGTCGAACAGCTTCTCGGCACCGCACTCCGATCCGAAGCCGCTCTCGGTGACGACGTAGTCGGCCAGCTTCAGCGCCAGTCGGTCGGCCAGGATGGAGTTGTTGCCGTGCGCGACGTTGGCGAACGGACCGCAGTGCACGATCGCGCCGCCCCCCTCCAGGTTCTGCACCAGGTTCGGCTGCAGCGCGTCGCGCAGGACCGCCGCCATCGCCCCGGCCGCCTTCAGGTCGCGGGCGCGCACCGGGCGCCCCTCGCGGTTGAGCCCGACCAGGATCCGCCCGAGCCGATCCTTGAGGTCGGCGATGCCGGTGGAGAGCGACAGGATCGCCATCACCTCCGAGGAGGCGGTGATGTCGAAGCCGGTCTCACGCTCCACGCCGTTCGTCCCGCCCCCCAGGCCGATGCGCGCGCGGCGCAGGGCGCGATCGTTCAGATCGAGGCTGCGCCTCCACAGGATCGCGTCGGGGTCGAGCCCGAGCCGGTTCCCCTGGAAGAGGTGGTTGTCGACGAGCGCCGCGAGCAGGTTGTGCGCCGTGGCGACGGCGTGGAAGTCCCCGGTGAAGTGGAGGTTGATCTCCTCGTTCGGCACCACCTGCGAGTAGCCGCCTCCGGTCGCCCCGCCCTTCACCCCGAACACCGGCCCCATCGACGGCTGGCGCAGCGTGCTGAGCACCCGCTTGCCGAGACGCTTGAGCGCCTGGGTGAGTCCGATCGTCACCACCGTCTTCCCCTCGCCGAGCGGCGTCGGGTTGATCCCGGTGACGCAGATGAGCCGTCCGTCCGGACGCTCGCGCAGGCGATCCAGGGCGCGCAGGGCGATCTTCGCCTTGTAGCGCCCGTACGGGATGATCTCTTCCGGCTGCAGGCCGAGGCCTTCGGCGAGCGCCTCGATGCGGACGAGCCGCGCCCGGCGCGCGATGTCGAGGTCGGTCAACGTCACTGTGGCTTCCCTCCCATGGGTGTCCCGCCATCGAGGATCTTCCTGAGGTCCTCGATCTCGGGCTCGGACGGATCGATGGCCTGGGCCCGCTCCTGCTCCTTGCGCGCCCCCGGCACGTCCCCCTGCGCCGCCAGCGCCCGGCCCAGGAGCGCGTGCCCGCGTGCCGACGGGAGGCGCTGCAGCGCCAGCCGCGCCTGCGACGCCGCCGTCGCGGCGTCCTTCCGCTGCAGCGCCACGGAGGCGGCGAGCAGGTGCGCGTCGGTGGAATAGGGGACCGGCTCCGCGGTCAGCGACTGCAGCGTCGTCGCGGCGTCGTCCCAGCGCTCCGCCCGCGCCTGCAGGAGCGCGGCCTGGTAACCGGCCTGCGGGTAGCCGGGGAACTCCTGGAGCGCGCTGCGCAGCAGCGACAGCCGCTTCTTCGGATCGCTCTCGGCCATGGCGCGGGTGTAGGTCTCGAAGGCCAGGAGCGGAGGCGCCGGTTCGCTCTCCTCGCCGCCGCAGCCGCGCAGCCCGGCGTCGCGCCCCAGCCCCTCCATGAGGCCGGCGTGGACGCGCAGCAGATCGATGAGCCGCCCCTGACGGGCGATCCACGGACGGGCCCGCTCCCCCTCGAGATCGATGACGCGCACCTGGAGGCTGAGATCCCCCTCGGCCACCGTGAAGCGCCCCAGCACCAGCCGGTCGGGGCGGAGCCCGGTGGATCGCGCCCGCATCTTCCGCCCCAGCTCGAGGGCGCTCGCGAGCGTCAGCGAGGCGCCGGGCGGGATGCCGTTCCCTTCGAGGAAGACCGCGCGGTCCTCCTCCTCCACGACCGAGGCGCCGCACGCCTTGAGGTGCTCGCCGGTGTGGAACGCCAGGCCGGTCTGCAGCCAGTCGAGCGCCTCGACCTCCGCGGTGTTCTCGAACGGCAGGATGACGAAGCCGATGGCGGGGGAGGCCGCCCGCGCCGGGGCGTCGCCGCCGAGGCCGGGGAGGAGCAGCGCCGCGGCGGCGAAGACGAGGCGCGCGGTCCGGCTCACGCCGGGGTCCGCCGGTTGCGGCTGTCGGGGAAGGGGATCTCCTCGGCCGCCTCGCAGCGGCCGAAGAACATCTTCCCGGCCGTCGTCTGCAGGACCGAGGTGACGGTGATGCCGATGTTCTTCCCGAGGAAGCGCTTGGCGTTGTCCACCACGACCATGGTGCCGTCGTCGAGGTAGCCGACCCCCTGGTTCGGCTCCTTCCCTTCCTTGAGGATGAAGAGGTTCATCGACTCTCCGGGGAGGACGACCGGCTTGAGGGCGTTGGCGAGCGTGTTGACGTTCAGCACGCGCACGCCGCGCAGCTCGGCGATCTTGTTCAGGTTGAAGTCGTTGGTCAGGATGCGCGCCTCGGTCTGGCGCGCCAGCTCGATGAGCTTCATGTCCACGTCGGGGATCTCGGGGAAGTCGGCCTCCGACAGGACGACGCGCGCGTCCCCCCCCTTCTTGAGCCTTTGCAGTATCTCCAGCCCCTTGCGGCCGCGGTTGCGCTTCAGGCTATCGGAGGAGTCGGCGATCTGCTGCAGCTCGCGCAGCACGAACTGCGGCACCAGCAGCGAGCCGTCGAGGAACCCGGTCTCCGCCACGTCGGCGATCCGGCCGTCGATGATGGCGCTGGTATCGAGGATCTTCGTGTTGCGCCCGTCCGTGCCCTCGCTCCAGGAGGCCCGCAGGCCGGCGGGGGAGAAGCGACCGGCGCGGGACGCGCCGGCGGCGAGGCCGAGGTAGCCGAAGAGGAGGAACAGCAGGCCGCGCGTCGCGGCCGGCGGCACCCCGCGCAGCGATTCGGCCGGCACGACGGACAGGAAGAGCGTCGCGAGCAGGCCGCCGATGACGAGCCCGGCCACACCGCCGAGCAGCACGCGCAGCCGCAGATCGCGCAGCAGCCGCTCCAGCCCGAGGATCGCCCCGCCGGCCACCAGCCCCAGCGCCGGACCGGTCAGGTCGAGCGGCTGGAACGATGGAGGGCGGGCGAGCGACGCGAACAGGACGGACAGCGCCAGGAGCGCGCACCGCAGACCCAGGTTGTTCATGGCCGGCACATCATATCCCGACATGCCGCCGCGGCAGCCGGGGCCCCAGGCGCGCCAGGATCTCCCAGGAGATGGTGCCGCAGGCGCGCGCCAGGGCGTCGGCACCGATGCGGGCCCCGTCCTGCTCGCCGATCACCGTCGCCACGTCGCCGATGGCCGTCGGCGGGACGGCGGTGACGTCCACGGTCGTCAGGTCCATGCTGATGCGCCCGACGATCGGGACGCGGAGCCCCGCGAGGAGCACCTCGGCGCGGTTCGACGCGGCGCGCGGCAGGCCGTCGGCGTAGCCGAGGCCGAGCGTGGCGATCCGCACCGGACCCGGCGCCTTGAAGGTGCGGCCGTAGCCGACCGTGTCCCCCTGCTGCAGATCGCGCAGATCGACGACCGCGCTCTTGAGCGCGAGGACCGGCCGCACCGCGAGCGTGCGGGAGCAGCCTTCCGGGTGGTAGCCGTACAGCAGCAGCCCCGGACGGGCCAGCGACATCCAGGTGGCGCGGTGATCGAGGATGGCCGGACTGTTGGCGAGGTGCAGATCGGACGGCTGCAGCCCCGCCTGCCGGAGCGCCGCCACCGCCTGCAGGAACACCTGCGTCTGCCGCGCCGTCGAGGAGTCGCCGGGGGCGTCGGCGGAGGGGAAGTGCGAGAAGGCGCCGGTCACGCGAATCGCCTTCGCCGCCTTGAGCCGCTCCCCGAACGATCCCGCCGCGGAGGCGGGGACGCCGAGGCGCCCCATGCCGGTGTCGATCTTCACGTGAGCGTCAGCCACCGTGCCGCGCCGCGCCGCCGCGTCGTCGAGCGCCGCCGCCTGGTCGAGCCGGAAGAGGGCCGGCGTGAGCCAGTGATCGAGGAGCGCCTCCGTCTGGGGCGGCGCGAACCCGCCGAGCACGAGGATCGGCAGATCGACTCCGGCGCGCCGCACCTCGATCCCCTCCTCGACCAGGGCGACCCCGAGCCACTCCGCCCCCTCCCGCTGCAGTCGTCGCGCCACCTCGACGGCGCCGTGCCCGTAGGCGTCCGCCTTGATCACCGCCATGACGCGCGCCCCGGAGAGGTGGGCGCGGACGACCTTGAGGTTGTGGGCCAGCGCGGCGAGGTCGATCTCGAGCCAGGTGGCCCGTCCCGCCTCCGACGGAAGGCCGGCGGACGGCGCGCTCACTCCGGGCGCCACTCCCGCTGCTCGAACCGGGTGTACTCGCGCAGGAAGGCGAACTCGAGGGTGCCGATCGGCCCGTTGCGCTGCTTGGCGATGATCACCTGGGCCAGGCCGCGGTTCTCCTCGGTCGGCTTGTAGACCTCCTCGCGGAAGATGAACATGACGACGTCGGCGTCCTGCTCGATCGCCCCGGACTCCCGGAGGTCGGACAACTGCGGCTTGCTCCCCGGCCCGCGCTGCTCGGGCGCGCGGGAGAGCTGCGAGATGGCGATCACCGGGACGTGCAGCTCCTTCGCCAGCTCCTTGAGCCCGCGCGAGATCTCCGAGATCTCCTGGTTGCGGTTCTCGAAGCGGCCGCGGCTGCGCATGAGCTGCAGGTAGTCGACGATGAGCAGGTCGAGCCCCGACTCCATCTTGAGCCGGCGGCTCTTGGCGCGCATCTCGAGGATGGAAATGCCGGCCGTGTCGTCGATGGAGATGGGGACCTCGGCGATCTCGGCCAGCGTGTCGGTGACGCGCCGCCACTCCTCGCGCCGCAGCCGCCCGGTGCGCATGGCGTGGGCGTCCACGCGCGCCTGACCCGTGAGCAGGCGCAGGAAGAGCTGCTCGCGCGACATCTCGAGCGAGAAAATGCCGACCCGCTTCCCGAACTTCGAGCAGTTCTGCGCGATGTTGAGGGCGAACGAGGTCTTCCCCATGCCGGGCCGCGCCGCGACGATGATGAGGTCGGTCGGCTGGAAGCCGGAGGTCATCTCGTCGAGCGTGCCGTAGCCGGTGGACAGCCCGGTCACCAGCTCCCGGTGCAGCTGCAGGCGCTCGATCGTCTTCAGCCCCTGGTCGGCGATGACCCGCATCGGCACGAAGCCGGCGCGCAGCTGGTCCTGGGCGATCTCGAACACCAGCCGCTCCGACTGGTCGAGGATCTCCTCGACCTCCTGCGACCCTTCGTACGCCGTCTGGACGATGCGGCCGCCCGCGTCGATGAGGGCGCGCAGCATCGCCTTCTCCTTCACGATGCGGGCGTAGTGCTCGATGTTCGAGGAGTGCGGCACGCCGTCGAGGAGCGAGGCGATGTACGCCGGCCCGCCGACCCCCTCGAGCTCGCCGCGCCGCTGCAGCTCGTCCTTGAGCGTGACCGGATCGATGGCGGAGGCCCGCTCCGACAGGGCGGTCATCACGGAGAACAGCCGCCGGTGCGGATCGCGGTAGAAGTCGGAGTCCTTCAGGATCTCCTGGGCGCGATTGAGGGTGCTGTTCTCGACCAGGATCGCGCCCAGCACCGAGCGTTCCGCATCGAGACTGTGCGGAATTTCTTTGTCAAGAGTGATGTCGGTGGCCATCAGAATTGGTCTCGATCGGGGCGGGCGGCATCTTACATCGAATGGATCGCCGCGGTCCGCGAGCGACCGCGGATTGCGGCGGCTCCGCTCGATCGTCTACGATCGCCGCGGTCGGAGTGGGCTGGATGGTCGCTGCCCGGATGGAAAGTCCGGGGAGAGGAAAGTCCGAACTCCAATGGGCGCTGCGCTGGGTAACACCCAGTCCCGGTGACGGGAAGGAAAGTGCCACAGAAAACAGACCGCCAGGATCGGGGGTTCGCCTCCGATCCCGGTAAGGGTGAAACGGTGGGGTAAGAGCCCACCAGCGCTCCGGGTGACCGGGGCGGCTCGGCAAACCCCGCAGGGAGCAAGGCCAAATAGGGGAGCGTATCGGGTGGCCCGCCCGTGCTCCCGGGTCGGTCGCTTGACGACGGGGCGGCCGGGCGCGCAAGCGCCCGCGACGTCCTGCCGCCGCCCGCGCGGGAGACCGCGCGGGTAGAGGAATGACCATCGGCCGCCGGCGACGGCGGCAACAGGATTCGGCTTACGGCTCACTCCGGCCAAATCTCCTCGAACTCCGATCCCCGGTTCGCGCGCGCCTGGCGGCGCCTCGCTCCGGAGGTGGAGCGGCTGTCCCGGCGGCTGTTCGCGCTGCGCGAGCTGTCGCTGCAGGAGCACGCCTCGAGCGCGCTCCTCCAGCAGTTCCTGCGCCGGCACGGCTTCCGGGTCACGCGCGGAGCGGGGGGGCTGCCGACCGCCTTCGTGGCGCGGCGCAAGGTCGGCCGCGGCGGGCCGCGTCTCGGACTCCTGGCCGAGTACGACGCGCTGCCGGACCTCGGGCACGCCTGCGGTCACAACCTCATCGGCGCGGCCGCCTGCGGCGCCGCGGCGCTGGCGGCGCGGCTCCTGGACGGCGGGCCGGCGGAGATCGTCGTCTACGGCACCCCCGCCGAGGAGACGATCGGCGGCAAGATCGTGCTGGCGCGCCGGGGGCTCTTCCGTGGCCTCGACGCCGCCATGATGTTCCACCCCTCGACCGAGGATCGCGTCTACATGACCTCGCTCGCCTGCCACTCCTTCGAGGTGGAGTTCCGTGGCCGCGCGGCGCACGCCGTGGCCTCGCCCGAGAAGGGGATCAACGCCCTGGCGGCGCTGCTCGCGCTGTTCGCCGCGATGGAGCGCCTGCGTCCGAGCCTGCCGCAGGAGGCGCGCATGCCGGGCATCATCGCCGAGGGGGGAAGGCGGCCGAACATCGTCCCCGACCGGGCGGTCGGACGCTTCACGCTGCGCGCCGGCGACCTGCGCCGCCTCGCCCGGGTGAGGCGGGCGTTCTTCGCGGCCGGCCGGGCCGCGGCGCAAAGCGTCGGCGCCCGGGTGCGCTTCCGCGCGGTCGATCTGCCGTACGCCGAGATGCGCACCAACGGACCGCTCGCCGAAATTTTCAAGGAGGAGTTGCAGGCACTCGGCCGCAGGACCGTGGACACGCCGCGGCGCGGCATGGGCTCGCTCGACATGGGGAACGTCAGCCAGGTCGTCCCGTCGATCCATCCGTTCGTCGCCATCGCCCCGAAGAGCGCCCCGCTCCATTCGCGCCCGTTCGCGCGCCGCGCCGGCGGGCCGGCCGGCCGCCGCGGCCTGGAGATCGCCGCGCGGGCGCTCGCCGCCACGCTGCTGCGCGCCGCGCGCGACCCGGAGCTGCTGCGCGAGGCGCGGCGCGCGTTCCGGGCCGGCGGTCCCCCCTCCGGCGCCCCGCGCGGGGAGGGGCGGTCGCGGTGAGCGCGCTCCTGAAGCCGGGGGACCGAATCGGCGTGGTCGCGCCGGCCGGTCCGGCGCCGCGCGCGGAGCTCGAGCGCGGCATCGCATTTCTCGAGCAGCGTGGCGACGCGGTGGCGCGCGGGGCGCACCTCCTCGGAAGGCGCGCCTACCTCTCCGGCAGCGACGAGGAGCGCGCCGCCGACCTGAACGCCGCCATCCGCGACCCCTCGGTCCGGCTCGTCTGGTGCGCGCGCGGCGGCTACGGCACGCCGCGCCTCCTCGACCGGGTGGACGTGCGGGCGCTGCGCCGGGATCCCAAGCCGCTCCTCGGCTACAGCGATGCGACGGCGCTGCAGCAGGTCTGGCACCGTGCCGGCGCTCCGATCCTCTACGGACCGCACGTGGTGGAGCTGGCCGACCGGGGCGCCTACGACGCGCCCTCGTTGTGGAGCGCCCTCGCAGGGCGGCGCATCGACGTCCCGATCCGCCGCCGGCAGGTGCTGCGTCCCGGGCGTGCCCAGGGGACGCTCGTCGGCGGCTGCCTGTCGCTCCTCGTCGGGCTCGCGGGAACGCCGTACGAGCCGCCGCTCGACGGCGCGATCCTGTTCTGGGAGGACGTCAACGAGCAGCCGTTCCGGATCGACCGGATGCTGACCCACCTGCGCAACGCCGGATGGCTCCGGCGGATCGCCGGGATGGTCGTCGGCCGGCTGCACGGCGGCGTCGCGCACGACCGGCGGCTGCACCGGTCGATCGGCGACATCCTCGCGGATCGCCTGGACGGGACGCGCTATCCGGTGGCGTTCGATCTCCCGGCCGGCCACACCTCGAGGAAGTGGACGCTGCCGCTCGGAAGACGGGCGCGGCTCGACACCAGCACCGGGCGACTGCGGATCGATCCCGCCCCCGCCCGCCGGCTCAGCGCACGCTGAACTGGATCTCGCGGGTCAGGGACTGGCCGCTCGTCTTGTCGGTGACCTTCGCCTCCATGCGGAAATCCACCGGCACCGCCAGGCTGGCGCCGAGGAGGCCGGTGACCGGCAGCTCCCACAGCTCCACCTGCCCGACCGGCTTCACCACCGGCTTGCGGAACGGCTTCCAGCCCGAGGCGTCCTTGATGAAGAAGGCGTAGGTCGACTCCAGGTTCGGCTTGCCGGTCGAGGCGTCCGGCGCCGGGTTGTAGACCTGGTAGTAGAAGGCGAGCGTGTCCGCCTTGGTGAGCACCGGTGCGGCGCGTGGCACCAGCCGGAACGAACCGATGCTGTAAAGCCCGGCGCCGCCGGTGTTGGTGTCGTCCGGACCGACGCTCTGCTCCTTCTTCCCGTACTGCGCCAGGAGCGACACGCTGCTCATGTCGAACTGCTTGGCGCTGTAGTCCGGGATCTTGATGGTGGCGACGTGCGTCCCCATCTGTCCCTTCATGACCTTGTCCTCGACGACCACCACCTGCTTGTAGGTCCCCGGCTTGAGGTTGCGCCGCGCCTGGTAGACGAAGCCGGAGGCCGGGCCGTCGGACACGGGGGCCGGGACGAACGGCAGCGCCCCGGTGAGGTTCACCGGCTTGCCGTCCCCCTCCGGCGCGATGCGCGCGAACGGCAGCAGCGCGTCCGTGCCGCCGCCGTGCGCCGCCTCGCGCGGTACCTCGACCGTCGTGACCACGAGGGTCGTGCCGTCGGCGGTGGCGTAGTAGTCGTTGGTCACCTGGAACGCGACGTCGGTCGGACCGCTCCCCTTGGCGATGACCGCGTCGAGGATCGGGACCTGCCGCTGGCTCTCGGGCGAGGTGTCCTCGACGACCTCCTTGGGGACCGCCTGCGCCACCTCCTGCGAGGCGTCCGGGACCAGGCTCGGGATCTTCCAGCCGACCCCGCGCGACTCGGCGTGCGCCGCGACGTACTCTTCCAGCGCCTTCTTGTCGCGCAGCAGGTAGCCGGTGTCGATCGGCGCGAAGGACAGCTCCATCTTCTGCGTGATGCCGTTGACGGGGCTCGGCTCGTAAAGCCAGTAGGTGTAGCGCGAGTCCTTGCGGATGTTCGACGGCGGTCCGAGCAGGATGAAGACGCGGCCGAAGTCGGAGACCGAGCCTTCCTTCAGCATCGTCTTGTAGGCCTTGTCCGCCTGCTCCACCCGCTGCCAGAAGATGAACTCGTACTCGTTGTCGGGCGTTCCCGGCGTCGGATCGCGCTTCTCCCAGAACGACTTGGCGAAGGCGGCGCGCTCCTCGTCCGTCTTGAGCGCCTTGAACTGCTTCTCCTCCTCCTCGCTCATCAGCCAGTGGACCGGCCCCTTGCCCCAGTCCTTCCCCGGCGTCTTCCAGTCGGGTGGCGCCGCCGCCCCCGCCACGGTCGCCATCAGGGCCAGGCCGAGCATCGCAGTACGGACGTATGAAGGGCGGAACGCTTTCATTGGCATCCTCACAGAGGCCGGGATTATAGCGGCAAAGATCCCGCCTCTCCACCCACCCCCGCGCGGCCATGAGAGGGATCGCCCCGCGTGCTTCGGCTGGCCCCGGAGGTCCCGGGAGGCGTCTCCATCGCCCCGCCCACGGCAGGTAATAAGAAGGATGGGGGGAAGCCCCCCTATAATGCGCCGCGCAGTGACCATCAAGATGACCCTCGCTTACGTCGGCACCCGTTACGCCGGATGGCAGGTCCAGCCGGGACGCCCGACGATCCAGGGCGTCCTCGAGGACCGGCTCGCCCGCCTCCTCCAGGAGCCGATCACCCTCTTCGGCGCCGGCCGCACCGACTCGGGTGTGCACGCGCTCGGACAGGTCGCGAGCTTCGCGACGGCGCGCGGCGTGCCGCTCGACGGCCTGCGCCGCGGCCTCAACGCGCGTCTCCCCGAGGACATCCGGGTCCTCGAGGCGCAGGAGGCGCCTGACGCGTTCCACGCGCGCAGCGACGCGCGCGGCAAGGAGTACGCGTATACATTCAGTCTCGGCGAGGTGACCTCCCCCTTCCGGGCGCCGTTCGTCTGCCCGGTGCGCGGACGCCTCGACCTCGAGGCGATGCGGCGCGGCGCCGCCGGCTTCGAGGGCCGGCACGACTTCACCTCGCTCGCGCCGGCCTCGTGCGAGCTCGAGGACCGGGTCCGCACCATCACCCTGGCGCGCATCGAGGCGGCGCCGGGGGAGGAGGTCGTGCTGCGGGTGCGCGGCGACGGCTTCCTGCGCCACATGATCCGGACGCTGGCCGGTACGCTCCTCGACATCGGACGCGCCCGGCGCTCCGCGGAGGAGGTGCCGGGGATCCTCGCGGCGCGCGATCGGCGCGCCGCCGGCCCCTGCGCCGCGGCGCGCGGACTGACGCTCGTGAAGGTCTTCTACCCGGAGGCCGGCGCGTGAACCTGCTGGTGACGGGCGGGGCCGGGTACGTGGGCGGGGCGGTGGCGCGCCGGCTGCGCGCCGCGGGGCACGGCGTCACCCTGCTCGACGATCTGAGCACCGGGCACGAGCACACGGCCGCCGGCTTCGACTTCGTGGAAAGCGACGCGGGGGATCGCGCCCGCGTCGGGGCGACGCTGCGCGAGCGGCGCATCGAGGCGATCGTCCACCTCGCCGCCTCGTGTCTCGTCGGGGCGTCCGTGGGCCAGCCGGAGGAGTACTACGAGAACAACGTCGCCCGGCCGCTGGTGCTGCTCGACCTGGCGCGCCGGGCCGGGGTGAAGCGCTTCGTGTTCTCCTCGAGCGCCGCGGTGTACGGCGAGCCGGACACCACGCCGATCGAGGAGGACCATCCGACCCGGCCGACGAACCCGTACGGCGAGACCAAGCTGGCGTTCGAGCGGGCGCTCCTCTGGCACGCCGCGGCGCACGGCATGGCGGCGGTGTCGCTGCGCTACTTCAACGCCGCCGGCGCGACCGACGACGGCGGGCACGGCGAGGAGCACGACGAGGAGACGCACCTGATCCCGAACGTCCTGGAGGCGGCGCGCGCGGGCGGCGAGGTGACGATCCTGGGGACCGACTATCCGACGCCGGACGGCACCGCGGTGCGCGACTACGTGCACATCGAGGATCTCGCCGAGGGGCACCGTCTGGCGCTCGAGCACCCGCTGCCGCCGGGCGCGGCGGAGGTCTTCAACCTCGGCAGCGGCCGCGGCGCCTCGGTGCGCGAGGTGATCGAGACGGCGCGGCGCGTCACCGGCGTGCCCATCGCGGTCCGGGAGGCGCCGCGCCGCCCCGGCGACCCGGCGCGTCTCGTCGCGTCGCACAAGCGCGCGGCGCGTGTCCTCGGCTGGCAGCCGGTCCGCGGCGATCTCGCCGTGATCGTCGCCTCCGCCTGGGAGTTCGCGCGCCGCCGTCCGCGGGGCTGATCGTCGCATTGGCGCACCCGGAAGGCGTGTGCTACGATGCGCGCCGAACGCGCGAGGGAAGAGCGCAGCCCCGCATGCCCGATCCATTGACCCAGATGCAGGGATTCATCCGCGACGGCAGCCCCGAGGCTGACCTCGTCGCACGCATCGACTTCGACCGCCTGCCGCGCCACGTCGCCATCATCATGGACGGCAACGGCCGCTGGGCCCGCACGCGCAACCTGCCGCGCGTCGCCGGACACCGCGCCGGCATCGCCGCGGTGCGCGACGTGGTCGAGACCTCCGCCCGCATCGGCTGCGAGGTGCTGACGCTGTACGCCTTCTCGCTCGAGAACTGGAAGCGGCCGCGCCTGGAGGTGAACACGCTGATGTCGCTGTTGCGCGAGTACCTGCGCCAGGAGCTCAAGACGCTCCAGGAGCACGACATCGCCTTCAACGTCATCGGCCGGATCGAGGAGCTGCCGGAGCCGGTGCGCCGCGATCTCGAGGAGACCCGCGCCGCGACCCGCGACAACCGCGGCCTGCTGTTCAACATCGCGCTGTCGTACGGCGGCCGGGCGGAGATCGTCGACGCGTGCAATCGCCTCCTGCGCGAGCGCTTTACGGCGGCCGGCCCGCGCCCGGGCGGCGCGCCGGTGCCGGTGCCCGAGCCGATCGACGAACAGACCTTCGCGCGCTATCTGTACACGGCCGGGCAGCCCGATCCCGACCTGCTCATCCGCACCTCCGGCGAGCTGCGTATCAGCAATTTCCTGCTGTGGCAGATCGCCTACTCGGAGCTCTGGGTCACCGAGACCCTCTGGCCCGACTTCCGCCGCGGCGAGCTGCTGCAGGCGATCGTCGACTACCAGAAGCGCGAGCGGCGCTACGGGCGGGTCGAGGCCACCCCGGCCCCGGTCGCCGCGAGCCCACGCTAGGCTCCGAGGCCCCGCCGCCTTGCCTTCCGGCATCCAGCGCATCCTGTCGGCCGTCGTCTTCCTGCCCATCTTCTGGGTGCTGGTGAAGCGCTTCGGCCCCGGGCCCTACGTGGCGCTGCTGGTCGTCGCCGCCGGGATCGGCCT
>Ga0111539_10008689_pt1 | contig 12891 bp, 12 predicted proteins | sample RhiMethybrSRZTD1_FD_79667 | JGI IMG/M metagenome (GOLD analysis project Ga0111539, IMG submission 79667) | Populus rhizosphere microbial communities from Tennessee, USA - Rhizosphere MetaG P. TD hybrid SRZTD1 (version 2) (version 2) | ecosystem: Host-associated > Plants > Roots > Rhizosphere >...
CGCAGCGGCCGGTTGTCCATCGCGCTCGGCAGCCGGAACCCGTGCTCGACGAGCGTGCGCTTGCGCGACGCGTCGCCCTCGTACATGCCGCCGATCTGCGGCACCGTGACGTGCGACTCGTCGATCACGGTGAGGAAGTCGTCGGGGAAGTAGTCGAGCAGGCAGTGCGGCGCGCTGCCGGGCTCGCGACCGTCGATGTGGCGGGAGTAGTTCTCGATGCCGGAGCAGAAGCCGACCTGGCGCATCATCTCGACGTCGTACGTCGTGCGCATGCGCAGCCGCTGCGCCTCCAGCAGGCTGCCCTGCTTCTCCAGCTCGGCCAGCCGCTCCTCGAGCTCCGCCTCGATGCCGCGGATGGCCCGCTCCATGCGCTCCGGCCCGGCCGCGTAGTGCGTCGCCGGGAAGATGAGCAGGCTGTCGACCGAGCGGATCTCGTCGCCGGTCAACGGGTGCAGGTAGGCCAGCCGCTCGATCTCGTCGCCGAAGAACTCGATCCGGATCGCCATCTCCTCGTACGCCGGGATGATCTCGAGCGTGTCGCCCCGGACCCGGAACGTGCCGCGGTTGAACGCCATGTCGTTGCGGGCGTACTGGATCTCGACCAGTCGGCGCAGCAGCTTGTCGCGCTCGATCTCCTCGCCGACGCTGACCTTGACGGCGCGGTCGAGGTACTCGTCGGGCGTGCCCAGGCCGTAGATGGCCGACACGGTGGCGACCACCACGACGTCGCGGCGGGTGAGCAGGCTCATCGTGGCCGAGTGCCGCAGCCGCTCCACCTCCTCGTTGACCGAGGAGTCCTTCTCGATGTAGGTGTCGGTCTGCGGGATGTACGCCTCGGGCTGGTAGTAGTCGTAGTAGCTGACGAAGTACTCGACCGCGTTGTTCGGCAGCAGCTCCCGGAACTCCTTGGCCAGCTGGGCCGCGAGGGTCTTGTTCGGCGCCATGACGAGCGCGGGCCGCTGCACCCGCTCGACGAGCCACGCCGTGGTGGCGCTCTTGCCGGTACCGGTGGCGCCCAGGAGCACGACGTGCCGCTCGCCGGCCTTCAACCGCCGGGTCAGGTCCTCGATGGCGGTGGGCTGGTCGCCCGAGGGCTGGTAATCACTGACGACCTGGAATTCACCGTCCAGGCGTGGAATGTCGAGCGGCATGGCAACCACCGTACGCCCGGGGTGTGACAACTTTTCCGCCATCATGATCACCTTCGATACCTGATTGTGTTACCAAGATCATCGGTCTACCGTCGTGGGGGTAGGCCGCTCGCGGCGGCCGACCGGGAACCAACGCCCGGCCTGCTGGGCCGGACATCCCGGCGCTGGGTTAGCTGCCCCGGCCAGCTCGGTCGGTGAGCGCAACCTCAGCGGTGGCGCCTGACTCGCGCCCCGGCCGCCGCGAGCTGCCCGCTTTTTCAGCCCCTGTCGAAAGCCCACTCCGCGAGCGCCGCTTCCCGCGTCACCCGATCGAGGCCCACCGCCGCCGCCCCGTGCAGCGCGCCGTCGGCCCCGTGCGCCGCCCGCACCACGGGCGGCGGTGCCTCCCGGTGAAACGCCATCAGCCCGTCGGAATATGCCGCTCCGAAGGCGTCCGGCGCCGCCGAGCGCAGCGGCCCGGCCAGGCCGCCCAGCGTCACCAGCTCCGGCGCGTGGGCGTTCACCAGGCCGGCGATGCCCGCACCGAGCGCCGCGGCCACCGTCCGCACCGCGCGCAGCGAGCGATCATCCGACGACGCCAGCACCCCGACCGCGTAGGCCCGCGGATCGGTGCCGGGGTCCTCGCCCAGGTGCCGGGCCAGCGCGCGCCCGTCGATCTCCAGGTCCCAGCAGCCGCGCGCCCCGCACGGACACGGCAGCGACCGGTCGCCGAACGGCAGGTGCCCGTACTCGCCGCCGGCTCCGCCGAGGCCCTCCACCGGGCGCCCGCCGACCACGAGCGCGCCCCCGATGCCCACCTCGACGGCCAGGTGCAGCGCGGTGTGCGCCGACCGCGCCGCACCGGTGCGGGTCTCGGCGACGCCCGCAAGCGTCGCGTCGTTGCCCACCCGCAGGCCAAGACCGGTGCCGGCGGTCAGCCCGGTGAGGTCGACGGCGCCCCAGCCGAGCGTCGCCGCCTGCACAAGCCGGCCGTGCCGCACCGTTCCCGCCACGGCGACCGACACCGCCCGCAGCCGCCGCCCGTGCGTGGCCCGCGCCCGGTCGACGACGCGCCGCACGGCGGCCAGGACGGCGTCGGGGTCGCGGCCGTCGTGCGGGCGCACGGCGACGTCGTCGAGCGTCCCGTCGACCCCGACGAGCGTCCACCGCCAGTCGCCGTGCCGCAGGTCGACCGCCAGCACCAGCGGACCGTCCGGATGCGGCCGGAGCACGGCGGTCGGGCGGCCGCGGCCGCGCGGGCGCGCGGGTTCCTCGGTGAGCAGCGCCGCGTCGCGCAGGCGCGCGGCGATCTCGGTGGCCGACCCGCTGCTGAGATTGAGGCGCTGCGCCATCACCGCCCGGGTGATGCCGGGCTCGCGGCGCAGCAGGGCCAGCACCTCGGACGCGGTCTGCCAGCGGGCTTCACTGGCGCGGACGGGTGGCACGGTACGGTTCACCGCCTTATGCTCGTGCTACGAGGATAAAGGAGACACGCGTGAACCGCATCGACGCCGTCCTGCTCGACATGGACGGCACCCTCGTCGCGTCGGACGCCGCCGTCGAGCGGGCCTGGACCACCTGGGCCGCCGAGCACGGCGTCGACCCCGCCGCAGTCCTCGCGATCGCGCACGGCAGCCCGGCCGACGTCACCGTCCAGCGGATCCTGCCCGCGCTCACCGCCGAGGCGAGCGCCACCGCCGCCGCGCGCCAACTGGACCTCCAGTACGACGACCTGGTCGACGTGACGGCCCTGCCCGGCGTCGCGGAACTGGTGCGGACGCTGGCCGAGCTCCGGCTGCCCTGGGCGGTCGTGACCAGCGCCGACGTGCGGCTGGCCAAGGCCCGGCTCGGCGCAGCCGGCATCGAACCGCCGTTGCTGGTCACCGTCGAGGACGTCGCGGCCGGCAAGCCCGACCCGGAGGGCTTCGTGCTGGCCGCCGAGCGGCTCGGCGTGCCCGTCGGAAACTGCCTGGTGGTGGAGGACTCGGCGCCCGGCCTGGCCGCCGGGCGCGCGGCCGGCGCGATGACCGCCGCGCTCAAGGGCCTCGACGGCGACCTGCGCCTCGCCGGCCTGGCCGAGCTCGCGAACTGGCTGCGGGCGCAGCGATGATCACCGCGCTGGGCCTGGCCGCCGGCGCGCTGACCACCGGTTGCTGGCTGCCGCAGCTCCTGCGCTCCTGGCGCACCCGCTCGACGACCGACTTCTCCTGGGCCTACCTGGCCGTCCTCACCGTCGGCATCACGCTGTGGCTGACCTACGGGATCGTCAACGTGGACCTGGCGATGATCGTCGCGAACGGCACCGCGCTCGCCGCGCTGATCACGCTGATCGTGTTCAAGCTCGCGTTCGACCGGTCACCCGCGCGCCGGCAGGAGGACGTCGTTCCATACGGCGTCGACGCGGGCGCGTAGGTCGTCGAGCGTGCCGTCGTTGTCGATCACGACGTCGGCCACCTCGCGCCGCTGCTCGTCGGTCGCCTGGGCGGCGATCCGCGACTCCGCCTCGGCGCGGCTCATCCCCCGGGTGTCGACCAACCGCTCGATGCGCACGGAAAGCGGCGCCTGAACCACCAGGACCAGCTGGAACCGGTCCCGGTAGCCGGCCTCGACCAGCAGCGGCACGTCGTTGACCACCACCGCGTCGGGCGGCGCGGCGGCGATCAGTTCGGCGGTGCGGACCCGCACCCGCGGATGGATGATCGACTCCAGCCGACGCCGCGCGGGCTCGTCGCCGAAGACGAGCTTGCCGAGCGCCGGGCGGTCCAGGGATCCGTCGGCGGCGAGCACCTCGGTGCCGAACGCCGCGACCACCTCGGCGAGACCCTCGGTGCCGGGCGCGACGACCTCCCGCGACAGCACGTCGGCGTCGATCACCACGGCCCCCAGTTGGGCGAGCCGCTGCGCGACTGCCGACTTCCCCGCCCCGATCCCCCCGGTAAGCCCGACCATCAGCATGCCGCCCAGTATGCCCACCACTGCGATCTTGGACTCCTGTCGGGGCCAGGGCCCCGACAGGAGTCCAAGATCGCGGAAAGCCCGCCCGCGCAGCGATCGGCCCCGCCCGCGCGGAGCGCGAACGGGGCCGATCTCAACAGAGCGTGGTACCTCGTACCTACTTGCCGCCGGCCAGCTTCTCCCGCAGGGCGGCGAGTGCCTCGTCGGTGGCGAGCGTGCCGGACGGCTCCTCGGGAGCGCTGCTGCGGGTGGTGGTCGTGCCACCACCACCGCCGGCGGCGGCCGGCGCGGCCGCACCGGGCGCGGCGGCCTCGGGGACGTCGGCGGCGCGGGCGGTCTGCACCTGCTTGGTGTGTGCCTCCCACCGCTGGCGGGCCTCGGCGTACTGCCGCTCCCACTCCTCGCGCTGCTTGTCGTAGCCGTCGAGCCACTCGCCCGTCTCCGGGTCGAAGCCCTCCGGGTAGATGTAGTTGCCCTCGTTGTCATACGTCGCGGTCATGCCGTAGAGCGTCGGGTCGAAGTGCTCCTCGCCCTCGACGAAGCCCTCGTTGGCCTGCTTGAGCGACAGCGAGATCCGCCGGCGCTCCAGGTCGATGTCGATGACCTTGACCATGACCTCGGAGCCGACCTGCACGACCTGCTCCGGGATCTCCACGTGGCGCTCGGCCAGTTCGGAGATGTGCACCAGGCCCTCGATGCCGTCGTCGACGCGGACGAACGCACCGAACGGAACGAGCTTGGTGACCTTGCCCGGCACGATCTGCTGGATGGCGTGGGTGCGGGCGAACTGGCGCCACGGGTCTTCCTGGGTGGCCTTGAGCGAAAGGGAGACCCGCTCGCGGTCCAGGTCGACGTCGAGCACCTCGACCTCGACCTCCTGGCCCACCTCGACGACCTCGGACGGGTGGTCGATGTGCTTCCAGGACAGCTCGGACACGTGCACCAGACCGTCGACGCCGCCGAGGTCGACGAACGCGCCGAAGTTGACGATCGACGAGACCTGACCCTTGCGGACCTGGCCCTTCTGGAGCTTGTGCAGGAACTCGGTGCGCACCTCGGATTGGGTCTGCTCGAGGTAGGCCCGCCGGGACAGCACGACGTTGTTGCGGTTCTTGTCCAGCTCGATGATCTTCGCGTCGAGCTCCCGGCCCACGTACGGCTGCAGGTCGCGGACGCGGCGCATCTCCACCAGCGAGGCGGGGAGGAATCCGCGCAACCCGATGTCGAGGATCAGGCCGCCCTTGACCACCTCGATGACCGAGCCACGGACGACGCCATCCTCGTCCTTGATCTTCTCGATCGTGCCCCACGCCCGCTCGTACTGAGCGCGCTTCTTGGACAGGATCAGCCGGCCTTCCTTGTCTTCCTTCTGGAGGACAAGGGCCTCGATGTGGTCACCGACCGCCACAACGTCAGCGGGATCGACATCGTGCTTGATCGACAACTCACGAGAGGGGATGACCCCCTCGGTCTTGTAGCCGATGTCGAGCAGGACCTCGTCCCGATCGACCTTGACGACGGTGCCCTCGACGATGTCGCCGTCGTTGAAGTACTTGATCGTCTCGTCGATCGCCTTGAGGAACGCTTCCTCGGATCCGAGGTCGTCGACGGTGACCTTGTTGCGGTTGGTGGCGCTCGAGGTGGCCTCGATGCTGCTCGTCATGTGGGTTGTTGCTCCGGTCGGATGGTGGCGTCTAGTAGTAAGACTTCGGCGTGCGCGCGCGGGCCCGTCGCCGGGCATAGAGCGCCACTTGTGGGGAAAGGCGCGGAATGTCGACGACCGCGAACCTGCTCCCTACCGAGGCGCGCAGGCCCACGTGTGCATCGAACAGCCTACCGTGCGCAATACCACAAGGTCCAACCCTCCCCGGTAACAGGTGGGAACCCCCGTACCGTGTGGACATGCCCGAACCCGGGGTCACCCGCCGCCCCGTCACCGACCCGGAGTCCCGCCGCGCCAACCGCCGGTGGTGGGACTCCGACGCCGACCGTTACCAGGACGAACACGGCGAATTCCTCGGCGAGGTCGACCTGCGCTGGTGCCCGGAGGGCCTGCGCGAGGCCGACGCGGGCCTGCTCGGCCCGCTGCGGGGGCGGCGGGTCATCGAGGTCGGTTGCGGTGCCGCGGCCGGCTCGCGCTGGGTGGCCGCGCAGGGTGCGGACGTGGTGGGCATCGACCTGTCCGCCGGCATGTTGCGCCACGCGGTGCAGGCCAATGAAAAGCATTGTTTACCCGTGACCATTCTCCAGGCGGACGCGAGTGCCCTGCCGTTCGGGGCTGGAAGGTTCGATACGGCCTTCACCGCGTTCGGAGCGGTGCCCTTCGTTGCCGACTCCGGGCGCGTCATGCGGGAGGTCTTCCGGGTGCTGAAGCCGGGCGGGCGCTGGGTGTTCGCGGTCACCCACCCGATGCGCTGGATCTTCCTGGACGACCCGGGCGAGCGCGGCCTCGTCGCCGTGCACTCGTACTTCGACCGGCGTCCGTACGTCGAGTACGACGAGTCCGGCGCGCCCACCTACGTCGAGCAGCACCGCACCGTCGGCGACCGGATCCGTGAACTGGTGGCGGCCGGCTTCACCGTGCTCGACCTGGTGGAGCCGGAGTGGCCTGCCGGCCACGAGCAGATCTGGGGGCAGTGGAGCCCGCTGCGCGGGCGGCTGTTCCCCGGCACCGCGATCTTCGTCGCCGAGAAGCCGGCTTGACCTCAACCGGGGTTGACCTGGCAGGCTCGCGCTCGTGTCGGAGGTGACATCGGACGCGACCGAGGCGGCGGAGCAGCGCTCGTACTGGCAGGTCCTGCGGAACCGCAAGCTCGCGACGCTGCTCGCCGGCGACGCGATCTCGAAGATCGGCGACGGCATGACCTTCGTCGGCCTTCCGCTGATGGCCCTGGCGCTGCACGGTTCGGTGGCGGCGGCGGTCGCGATCGCGCTGGTCAACGGCGCGCCGCTGCTGGCCCCGTTCGGGCTGAGCCTGTACTTCGGCCTCGGCAAGCGCCGCTTCGACCCGCGCCTGGTGCTGCTGATCGACTCGAGCCTCCGCGCGGTCATGTTCTTCGTGCTCGGCGCGCTCGCGCTCGCCGACCGGCTGAACTTCGGCCTGCTGCTCGGGCTGCTGATGGCCGGTTCGGTCGTCAAGCTGCTGTCGGCGAGCGCCCGTCGCCTGGCCGCCGTCGAGATGGTCGACGAGGACGGCCGGCTCGCCGTCAACGGGCTGCTCGGCACCAGCGACAACCTGGCGCTGTTCGTGGTCGGGCCGGCACTGGGCGGCCTCATCGTGGCGCTCTCGGGGCCCGACCTCATCCTGATCGCCAACGGGGTGACCTACCTCGCGATGCTGGTCGCCGCCGCGCTCGTGGTGCCGCGGGCCAAGCGCAGCGAGGCCAGCGACGTGAAGGACGAGGTCTCCTCCGGCTGGACGATCATGCGCCGGTTGCCCGTCGTGGTGCGGCTCGCCCTGGTGGTGTTCCTGTTCGACATGTTCTACGGGCCGGTCGAGGTCGCGCTGCCACTGCTCGTGACCGACGAGCTGGACGGCGACGGCGCCGCCTACGGGGCGATGTGGACGGCGTTCGGCGTCGGTGCCCTGGTGGGGGCGCTGCTCACCAACCAGCTGCGCAAGTACCCGCCGAAGGTGCTGGTGGTCGCGATCATCGGCGGCTGGTCGCTCTGCGCGGCGGCGCTCGGCGTCGCGCCGAACCTGCTGGTGGCCGGCGTGGTACTGGCCGTCGGCGGGGCCGTCTACGGACCGTTCCTGGCGATCGCGTACACGCTGCTGCAGAGCCTCCTGAAGACCGACGAGCAGCAACCGGTGTTCGCCCTGTGGGCGGCCGGAATCACCGTGGCGTTTCCGCTGGGGCTGGCCGTGGGTGGCCCGCTCGTGACGGCCGCCGGCCCGCGCGGCGGCATCCTGGTGAGCGCCCTTGTCACGGCGCTCCTGGTCCCCGCCGCATGGCACTGGCTCATGCGACAGAAGTCCCCCACCGCACCCCAACCCGTCCGTTGATCTTGCAGTTGTGGTGCCCCGCAAAGCGGGGCGATTCACCGCGAAACCTGGCACCACAACTGCAAGATCGTTGCATGGAGGGGAACTCAGCCGGTCTCGCCGGCGAGCTTGTAGGACTTCAGGCGGTCGATCGCCAGCACCGTGCCCCCGGCGGTGAAGACGGCCGCGAGGATCAGCGCCAGTGGCACCCCCACCTTGCCGGTCAGCAGGCCGGTGTCGGCCACCGCGTCGGCCACGGCGATCCCGTACTGCCCCACCGACAGCACCTGCGTGCCGCTGATCACCGAGCCCAGCATCCCCTCCCAGAGCAGCACGTACGCCAGTCCGACCAGAACCGGCCGCGACGTCACGAGGCTCATCGCCACGAAGAGCGCGCTGTACGCCGTCGCCGCGAGGGCCGAACCGACGGCGAGCCCGACGCCGACGCGCGCGCCGCCGGCCAGCGTCCCCGCGACGAACATCGCCGGGACGACGGCCGCGACCGTCGCGACCACGGCGACCACGAGCTTGGTCGCGATGATCTGCCAGCGCGGCACCGGCTTGGCCAGGATGTGCGCGAGGGTGCCGTCGTCGAGTTCGGCGCCGAGCACGCCGGTGCCGATGATGAGCGCGACGAGCGGAACGACGACGTTGAAGCCCAGCCCTTCCAGCACCGTCGGCGCCCAGTCGGCCGCGGGCGCCGAGGTCGCGGCGGCCAGGATCGTGAGGCCGACGAGCGCGACGGGCAGCAGGAGCAGCGCCAGGAACCGGCGCCGGCCGAGCAGTCCGCGCGCGGTGATCGACGCGATCGTCGCGTTCATGCCGCACCCACCAGGTAGGAGAAGACGCTTTCCAGGGACTCGTCGGACGGGCGCAGGCGGTGCAGCCGCAGTCCCTCGCGCCGGATGATCGCCGGCAGCGCCCGCGTGAACGCGCCGTAGTCGGCGGCCCGGACCTGCAGGCCGGCGGCGTCGACCTCGACCCCGCGCACCCACGGCGCGCCGATGAGCACGGCGGCCAGCCGCCGGTCGTCGCTGGTGCGCACGTTGAACACGTGCGGCCGGTTGGTCATGAGCCGGCGGATGCTCCGGAAGTCGCCGGAGGCAGCCAACCGGCCGGCCACCATCACCTGCACCGTGCCGGAGACCTGCTCGACCTCCTCCAGGATGTGCGAGCTGAACAGGACCACGCGGCCCGCGTCGCCCATCCGGTGCAGCAGGTCCATCATCTGCATGCGCTGGCGCGGGTCGAGCCCGTTGAACGGCTCGTCGAGCAGCAGCACCGACGGCTCGTGGACCAGCGCGGCGGCGAGCCGGGCCCGCTGCCGCATGCCCTTCGAGTACGTCGACAGCTTGCGGTCCCGCGGGTCGCCGAGTTCCACCAGGTCCAGGGCGTGCGCGGCGGCCCGACGCGGCTGCGCCAGCCCGTGCAGCTTGGCGCTCGCGAGCACGAACTCCGCGCCGGTGAGGAACCCGTGCACCGCCTCGCGCTCGGTGACCAGGCCAAGGTGCCGGTACAGGTCGGGGTTGCGCCAGGCCGGCTGCCCGGACACCCGGATCTCGCCGCGCGAGGGCGGCAGGAAACCGGCCACCATGTGCAGCAGCGTCGTCTTGCCGGCTCCGTTCGGGCCGAGCAGACCGGTGACGCCCGGCGCCAGCGTCATCGTCACGTCGTTGACAGCGACCACATCGCCGTACCAGGCAGAGACTCCGTTGATCTCCACGCTCGTCATGTCAGCACCTCGCTTCGCTCGGCGCTGGCATTCGCGAAGGGCCCGAGTTGATGATTCGCCCGCTGACGCTCGCTCACTGTTCGACCCTCCGGTACCGCGCGAGCAGGATGGCCACGCAGGCGGCCACCAGGGCCACGCCGGCGGCTCCGTACACCGGCCCGAGGTCCTTGACGTCGACGACGGCCTCGTGGCCGAGGAGCCAGTCGCCGATGCCCATCACCAGCCAGGTCGGCGTGGCGATGCCGGACAGGTCCCGCACGACGCTGTCGCCGCCCACCTCCCAGATCACCGCGGCCATCGGGATCGTCACGACGAACACGCCCACCACGCTGGCCGCGGAGAACATCCGCCGGCCGGTGAGTGAGGAGATGAGCAGCGCCAGTGACGCCGTGACGACGACGAAGATGCCGGTGTAGAGCCAGCCGCCGAGCAGGTCGGTGAGGTGGCGGCGGAACTCGCCGACGCTGTCCGAGGCGAACGCGGCGCCGGCGAAGATGACCAGCTGCGGGCCGGCGATGACCAGGAACAGGGCCGAGATCAGCGCCGCGAGCTTGGCGTAGACGTAGTCGGAGCGGCGGACGGGCCGGGCGAAGTACAGCGTCAACACGCGGGCGCGCAGGTCGCGGGAGACCAGTTCGGGCGCGGCCGCGGCGAGGAACAGGATCGCGGGCACGCTCATCGAGTCGACGAACTCGGGATAGGTCGACACCGGCTCGGGTGAGCGCGAGTTGATCGCGGTGAGCACGACGGCGACGGCGGCGACGACTCCCGCCACCGCCCACGGGAACAGCTTCGCCTTGACGCCGCGGCCGAGGCCGAACGCGGTACGCATGCTGTGCGCGTACAGGCTGCGCAGGATGTGCCCGCGGCCGAGCCGCGCGCCCTCGTACCGGCGGTAGCCGATGTCGTGGATGACTCCGGTCTCAGACATCGACTGTCGCCCTCTCCCTCTCGGTGGTCGCCATCTCGGTAAAAAACAAACGCTGGCGGTCGAGCCGGTGCAGCGGGAGTTCCAGGTCGGCGACGGTGGCCACGATGGTGTCGGCCGCCTCGTCGCCGTCGATGGTGTCGCCGCCTGCAGCGATCATCAGCGACCGGCCGTCGCGGTTCACCTGCAGGCCCCGGGCGGCGAGCGCGACGGCGAGCTGGTCGGTGCCCTCGTCGACCTCCACGATCAGCACGTCCCGGTCGACGGTCAGCGCGGCCATCGAGCCGTAGCGCAGCAGCCGCCCGCCGTCGATCGCGATCAGCCCGGTGCAGATGCGCTCGACCTCGCCGAGCAGGTGCGAGCAGACCACGATGCTGATGCCGAACTCGGTGCCGATGCGCTGGATCAGCTCCAGCATCGCCTCCCGGCCGGCCGGGTCCAGGCCGTTGGTCGGCTCGTCGAGCAGCAGCAGGTCCGGGTCGTGCACCAGCGCCTGCGCCAGCTTGACCCGCTGCTTCATGCCGGTGGAGTAGCCGCCGATCTGCCGGTACCGCTCCTCGTACATGCCGACGTGCCGCAGCGCCTCCGAGCCGCGTTCGCGCGCGGCCACCCGCGGCAACCCGCTCAGGCGGCCCAGGTGGGTGACGAGTTCCGCGGCGGTCTGCTCGGGCGGCAGGCAGTCGTGCTCGGGCATGTAGCCGACGCGGGCCCGCACCTGCGGGCCGTCGGTGGCGGGATCCAGCCCGAGGACGCTGGCCGCGCCGGACGTGGCGGGCAGCAGGCCGAGCAGGATCTTGATCAAGGTCGACTTGCCCGCACCGTTCGCGCCGACCAGGGCGACGATGCCGGGCTCGACCTCGACCGTCAGCTCGTCCAGCGCGGTGACGCCGGCCGGATAGCGCTTGGTCAGCGCCGTGGTCGTGATGAGAGTCACGCCGTGACGGTAGGCCCTCGGACCCGCCGCGGGGATCCGGAGTTAACCCCTAATGCGGGCGACGGTCATCAGGTGGCTGCTCGCGGCGAGCAGCGCCGGGTCGGCCTCGACGCGGCGCAGCACGCCGAGCAGGTGGGCCGTCTCGGCCTCGTCGGCGAGCAGTTCGTCCAGCCGGCCGATCATCCACAGTGGACCCTCGACGGCCGCGATCCGCTCGACGGCGAGCCCGGCCTGCGCCGCCTCGGCGGCCGCCTCCCCCGGCTCGTGGAAGTAGGCGGTGGTGAACCACGGCTCGCCGGCCGGCGGTTGGTGCACGCCCGTGGCGAGCGTCCCGTCGACCATCGGCGCGTAGCCGTCGTGGCGGTAGAACCCGCGGGCGAAGCCGTCGAACGCCGACGCGTACCGGCCGATCGTCGCGGCCACCGCGACGCCGCCGGGGCGCGCCACCCGCGCCGCCTCGCGCCAGGCCCGCACCCGGTCGGCCCGCTGCGTCAGGTGGTACAGCGGGCCGAGCAGCAGCACGGCGTCCGCGCTGCCGCCGGCCGCGGGCAGCCGGCGGGCGTCGCCCACCGCCGCGGTGACGCCGGGAAGCGCGGCCGCCGCCTCCGCGTGCGCCGGCAACGGGTCGACGACGTGAACGCGGTATCCGGCGGCCGCGAGTGGGCCGGCGTACACGCCGGTGGCACCGCCGACGTCGAGCACGCGGGCCGGCACCGGCGGCAGCACCCGGGTGAGCAGGTCCCAGGTGCGCAGGAACTCGAGCCGCCCGGACGCCGGCACCCGCAGCCGGTCCCGCTCGCCGAGCAGCTGGTAGTAGGCGCGGATCGCCGGGGTCAGCACGTCAGTGGATCGCCGGGGTCAGCACGTCAGTGGTCGGCGGCGTTCCAGTCGCGGCCCACGCCGATCGACACCTCCAGCGGCGCGTCGAGCGCGTATGCGCCGCCCATCTGTGCCCGCACCAGCTCCTCCAGCTGCTCGCGCTCGCCCGTCGCCATCTCGAAGACAAGCTCGTCGTGCACCTGCAGCAGCATCCGCGAGCGCAGGCCGGCCTCCCGCAGCGCGGCGTCGACCCGCAGCATGGCGACCTTGATGATGTCGGCGGCGGAGCCCTGGATCGGGGCGTTGAGCGCCATCCGCTCGGCCATCTCGCGGCGCTGCCGGTTGTCGCTCGTGAGATCGGGCAGGTACCGGCGCCGGCCGAGCACGGTCTCGGTGTAGCCGTCGCGA
>Ga0111539_10008691_pt1 | contig 12889 bp, 9 predicted proteins | sample RhiMethybrSRZTD1_FD_79667 | JGI IMG/M metagenome (GOLD analysis project Ga0111539, IMG submission 79667) | Populus rhizosphere microbial communities from Tennessee, USA - Rhizosphere MetaG P. TD hybrid SRZTD1 (version 2) (version 2) | ecosystem: Host-associated > Plants > Roots > Rhizosphere >...
CACAAATCGATCGCCGTGAGCGTCGCATCGCCGGCAGCGACGATGAGCAGCTTGCCGGCGCGCCGCAGGCGAAACGCGCCTCCACCCGTTGCCGTGTAGCGCCAGCGCACTTCACCGGTGCCGAGGTCGACGGCCGAGAGACAGTGTTTGCCGCCGCTCACCACGAGCATGCGCGGCAGGCCGGGCGCACTGACGACGACGCCGGCCACCGATCCGCCGACACGCGGCGAAAGGTGCGCCGTCAGCACGATCTCGCCCGTACTGAAGTCGTGCAGGGCCATGCTTCCGTCGGGAAAGAGGCGCGCGAGCCCCGCCGGCGTCACGACGCTCACGGCGGGCTCGGTGGGGCGGCGCCACACGAATTCCCCCGTGCGCTTGGCGACGCACGCCGTCTCCCGCGAGGCGCCCACGATGAGGCAGTCACCGCACAGGAACGTGGCGCGCAGATCGATGCCGGGAAACGTCGCCGTCCAACACGGCGTGAAGCGGAGCTTCGCCGCGGGGCGCGATTGCGCGAGGGACGCTGGGGCCGAAGCGGCAAAAGCGCGGTAGATCTCCGGCGCCGGATTGACCTTGGTGTCGTCGCAGGTCGCCTCGCGCAGCCGCTCGTCGAGCAACCGCAGCCCGCGGCGAAACGTCGTGAGGCGCAAGTTCTGTCGCTGCGACGCGTCGTGACGGACGAGCACGCGCGCCAGCGTGCGCCCGAAGGCCACCGTCGCCTCGATCAGCGCCGGTGCATCTCCGACGCGAAAGGTTCGGCCCTCGCGCGAGGGCGCGGATCGCGACTCGGCGACAGAGACCCAGAGACCCGTCTCGGCGGGCGGAGCCGCCCTCTGCGGCGCCTCTTCGCCTTCGCTCGTCGTCTTGCCTCCGGCGCCGAAGCGGATCCCGAGCATGATCCCGAAGACGTCGAGACGGCGGTAGTACGAGCGCCCTTGCTCCCACGCTTCCAAGACCTCGGAGGAAATCGCCAGCAGCTGTTCGGCAAAGAGGAACGCGAACGTGTCGCCGAACGTACGGATCCGATCGCCGAACCCGATGCGCAGCTCCCCCCGCACGAGAAGCCCGAGAAGGTCGGCGCGTTCCACCGTGCGCTCGCGCGTCTCGGGCGCGGGGCGCTCGCGCAGCGCGAGCTCGGCCGAGAAGCGCAGTCCCCCCTCGGCTTCCGGCGCAACTTCGACGAGCGCTGCGGGCGCCGGCATGTCGTCAGGTTCGATGACGGCCGTCTCGAGCTCGTTCTTCGCGTGTTCGAGCGCGTACGACGTCGGCGTCGGCAGATTCCGCGCGTCGAGCTGGGCGATCGCGGCGCCGACCGTGGACGCCAGCGCCGCGAGGGCGACGGGGCGCTCGAACATCGCCACTTCGGGCTGCGCGCCGCCGCGAAACAGCGACACGAGCGCGCGGGGGCCCGATCGCTCGAGGCCAATCTCCCACGGGCCATCGGCGCTGTAGCAGCGCACCTCGGCGCGACGGCTGCGGAGGGTCGCGAGCTCGACGATCGCCAGCGCGAGATCGCGCAAGAGCGGAGCGGGGTCGGCGGAGGGAATGCGGGCCGTCAGATTGACCCCATCGACCAGAAGATCGACCGGGGCGCGCTGTTTTTCCCTCGAGGGAGTCGCGGAGGATGCCGCTCCCGCGCCGTTGAGGATCCGGAGTGCCGTCATCTGTCGGGGTGAGACTAAGACCGACTGGGGTGCGGCCCGAACTTTTTGGCAGGGATCGTCAAGGAGTGGACACGCCCCATCGAAGGGGCTAGGGCCCCCGAAGTAGGGACGACGACGAGTCGGATGCGAAATCCCGCGGCAGAACGCGTGCACACCGCCCGCTTCGGCTTCTTGCTCGGAGTGCTCGCGGCCCTGCCCGCGCTTATCTATCTGCGCGGCTTCACCATCGACGATGCCCTCATCCCGGCGCGCTACGCGGCCCACATCGCGCACGGCCGGGGCTACCGGTTCAACGCCGAGGGCCCGTCCACCGACGGCGTCACGCCGCTCGGCTTTCCGTATCTGCTGGCCCCGTTTGCAAGCGGAGGCCCCCTCGCGGCACTTCAGGCGGCGCGGGCGCTCGGCGCCGTCGCCTGGCTCGGCGCAGCTGGCATGCTCGGCGCCGCCGTCGCGCGCATCGGCGGCTCTCGCCTTCGTTATGCCTCCCTCCTTCTCGTCCTCTTGTCGGCGCCTCTCGGCGCCTGGGCGTGGGGTGGGCTCGAAACCGGGCTCGCGGTGGCGCTTTCGACCGCGTCTGCGGTGCTCGCGTTCCGACCTGCGTACGCCCCGCTCGCCGGCGCGCTGCTTGGTTTGTGCGCCTGGCTCCGCCCCGAGATGATCGCGTACAGCGCGTGGCTCGGCGCATGGCGCGTTCGCAACGCCGAATCACGTCGCGCCAAGTGGCTCACCGCATGCGCGGTCGCGTTGCCGTGGCTCATCGCAGCCGGTGTGAGGTGGTGCGTGTGGGGACGTCCAGCGCCGCTCGCGGTCTTCGCGAAGCCCTCCGACTTCGCGCACGGCGCAGACTACGTGCTCAAGGCGATCGTCTTCAGCGGCGCCCCCATCGCCGCCCTCGGTCCCCTCGCGTGGATCAAGATCGGTGGCTGGCCGCGCACGGTGCTCGTCGGTTCGTTCGTCCATCTCGCGGTGATCGTCGCGGCGGGAGGCGACTGGATGCCGCTCGCGCGACTCGTGTGCCCCGTTCTTCCACCCCTCGCGTGGGCCACTGCGCACCTGCTCGCGTCGCCACACAGGACGCTGGGCACATGGGCAACTCTCGCGCGCATCGCGGTCGGCTGCGCGGCGGAGGTCTCCGTCTTCGCTTTGCGCGGTCCCGCAGCTGCGCAGATTCTGCGCGACAGATTGGCGCTCATCGAAGCCGCGGCACCGATCCTCGATGGAGCAACCGCCGTTGCCACCATCGATGTCGGCTGGGTGGGCGCAGCGACGGATGCGACGATCGTCGATCTTGCCGGGGCGACCGATCACGAGATCGCGGCGCTTCCAGGCGGACACACGTCGAAAGCAGTATCGGGTGCGTTTCTGACGGCTAGAAAGCCCGATCGACTGGTTTTCCAAGTCGACGAACACTCTACAGTCGATGCCATTGCCTTCTTGCGTGCGACGGAAGCCCGGCTTTTCTTGGATCCACTCGTGCGTCGCAGCTTCGAAGTGACGTGGCGAAGTCCCGCCAGCTTACCGCTTCATTACGTCGTCTTGTCGCCCGCGACGAAGCCCCCGCCTTGACCTTAAGCTAGCTCCTGATCAAGCGGCAAACATGAAGCGCTTCCGTGCTTTCCGGCTCCAATCGGGGCAGGCGATCGATTATGGTGTGACCTTGTGTGGTCGCGTTATGCCACACACCGAAGGGGTCGAGACTCGCAGCAGTTCCTGTCAAGACGTACTCCCATCGGTGCTTTCTCGAGCATCGGGGCCTTGCACTTCTTTCGATCAGGTTTTACTGGGAGGCATTCCGATGCAGAACGTCTACGCTTGGCGGGACGACCCGCTTCTCACTAAGAGTTCCGACCTCGTCGCTTCAAAAAGTCCTTGGCTCAAAGATGCACGGTTTGACGCGACGCTGCTCCTCGCCAGCGTCGTCATCGTGCCGCTCGTCCTTTTGGCGGTGTGGCTCGGCGCCTCGACGGACGCCATCAACCTCGGCGTCACCGCAGTTGTCGGCGGACCGCACGTATTCGCCACGTTCACCGCGACCTTCGCCAATCGCAGCTTTCGGCGGCGTCACCCGTGGCTCATCGCCTCGTCGCTCTTGATCCCGGCCGGGATCGTGTGGCTCACGATCCACGACTTCCAAGTCCTGCTCTCGATCTTCATCGTGGCGGCGTCGCTACACGTTCTGCATCAGTGCGCGTACCTGACCGACTGCTATCGGGTCAAAGCGAACGTCGTCGAGCGACCGTGGGCGCGATTCGTCGACTACGGCTTCATCTTCTCGTCGATCTACCCCATCGCGCTCTACAAGATCGTGAACGGCACGTTTAAGCTCGGCGAAGTCGACATCGTCATCCCCTCCATGCTCATGCGCATGGAGACGGTGTACTTCGAGTGGCTGATCTTCGGCGGCTTCCTCTTGGCCTGGCTTTACAAGACGGCCCTCGAAACGCGCGACGGCACGCTCAACGTGCCGAAGACGGCGCTCATCGCGGTGACGACGTTCTTCGCCTTCATCGTCCCCGGCACGGCCGGCGATGCACGCCTCGAGCTCGCCTTCCAGTCGATGAACGCGTGGCACTCGTTTCAGTACCTCGGCCTCGTGTGGCTCATCAATACGATGCGCATGGAACGCGGGCAGCTGCAAAACAAGTTCGTGGCGCGCCTTTCCGGCGCCAAGGGGGCGAAGTGGTTCTACGCCTGGAACTTCGCCATCACGTTGCTGCTCCTCGTTGTCGTCAGCGGCGTCGTCTCGTGGGATCCGCTCGGCCTGCAGGCGAACCAGTACTACTACATGCTGACGCTGTCGCCGCTCCTCATCCACTACTACTTCGACACGTTCGTCTTTCTGACCTCGGTCGCAGATTTGGTGCCGCTCTCGGCCTCCGCAGGGGGGCCCGCTTCGCCCGCGCCGGTTTGACTGAGCTTGGCCACGGCTTCGCGCATGGCGCGCGCATCGCGGTAACGGCTCTGGGGAAGGGGAGCCATCGCGCGATTGACGACCGCGCGCCACTCGGCAGGGATCTGTCCAGGCGCAGGGGCCGGCGTATCGTGGTTGTTCAGCGGGGCGGCGATTTCGAAGCTGCCGCTGGCCGTGGTCGGCGGGGGTAGCCCGACGAAGCACTCGTAGATGACCGCGCCGGTCGCGTAGAGATCGCTGCGTGCGTCGATATCGCCCCCTTGCTCTTGCTCGGGCGACATGTAGCCGGGCGTTCCGAGGGGCGCGCCCATGTCGGTGAGACGCGTTTCCGCCCATTCCACGCGCGCGATGCCGAAGTCGAGCAGCTTGACCTGCGGCATCCCATCGCCGCTCTCGGTGGACGTCGCGAGAAAGATGTTGCTCGGTTTGACGTCGCGGTGAATGACGCCCGCCGCATGCACCGCGCCGAGCGCGTCGCAAACCTGGGTCACGATGGATCGCACCTGGTCGGCGCGCAGCGTCCCCACGCGGCGCAAGAGCGTGGCGAGCGATTCCCCCTCGAGCTCCTCCATCACCAAGTACGCCGTGCCGTCGGGGAGGTGATCGTGCTCGAACACCTCCACCACGTTGGGATGCCACGTGAGCCCGAGGGCCTCCGCTTCGCGTCGCAATCGATCCGAGGCCACCGTGTCGTGCGCCACCGCGGCGCGTAGGAGCTTGATCGCGACCGGCGTGTTGTCGGCGAGGCGCGTCGCTTGATGAATCACGCCGCTCGCCCCCGCGCCGAGCTTGCGCCCCAAGCGGTAGCGGCCGGCGATGACCGAGCCCTCGAAGAATCCCACCGCGGCGCGCTCGCGTTGCTCCTTCAGCGCCACGCTGCGCTCGAGCGCGCGAATCCGGTTGAGCTGGGCGTGCGACTCGGCGCGACGCAGCTGCCCGGCTTGCCACGCCGTGCCGATCATTCCGGCGACCGCTGCCCCGCCGAGCATCACCGCCACGCCGACGATGCTGCGCTCGAAGAGGAGCACGGGGCTCGCCGCAACGGCCGCGCCGACGGCGAGGAGCGTCCCGCGCTTGGCATCGGGCACCTCCCACCGCAGGATGTATTCCTCGGTGAGCCCCGCCGCGCGCACGGAGACCGCGCCCTTGGACTTCGCCGCCAAGATCTCCACGCTGCCCGGGCCATAGCCGAACATGGCGGGTACGCCCATGAGCTCCGCCGCGCGCGCCTGCGAACAAAGGCCATCGCGTTCGAACTGTGGATCGTGCGAGAGGATGACGCGGCCGTGCCAATAACCCGGGCGCGATTCGACGCGCTCCCATCGCCACGTCTTGAGCTCTTCGCCCCCCAGCGAATCGAACTGCGCAAGCGCCCCCTCGGGATCGACCGTACCGCGCAGCACGCGGGTCCAGACGCCGAGATTTTCGGGATCGACGATTCCCGTCCACGTCTCGCGGATGGCGGCTTGTCCGAACTTCGCTGCAAAAGCGGCGAGCGCTTTGTGCCAGCGTGCGACGGGGAGCGGGCGCGTCTCGTCTTCGAGGTACTCGGAGTCGATCCGGATCTCGCGCATGAACGCGTCGGCAGCAGTCCGGTCACGCGCCCTACGCACCCAGAGCACGAGCGACTTGATGCGCGATGCCGTTGTATCGCCGGGAGGGTACTTGACCTGCGCCATGGGGGGCGATAGCCCACCTCCAATGTTAGAGAGTAGCGGTTTTTGGGGCTTACCGCTGTCAATAATTCCCCGGGTGGGGCGGCATGACAGACCTTATCGCGCGCAGTAACCTAAACGCGTGAGAGGCCGGTTTCAGGGGTTCCCAAGGCTGATAGGCGCCGCCGCCGCCCTTCTGGCCACCCTCGTGACGCCGCCGCGCCCGGTGAGCGCCGATCCCATCGTCGGGGGAGACGCGCTCGAACTTTCTGCCGACAAGCTCGAAGTCGACGTGCCGGCCGGGACCGCCGTCCTCACGGGGCACGTGACGCTCGTACGCGGTGCTTTGCGCGTCGATTGCCCTCGGATCGACGTTCGCTACGACGAAGCGCCGCGCGTTATCTGGGCCAAGGGCTCGGGCGGCGTTACCGCCGACATCCGCGGTGTTCACGCCGAAGCGCCCGAAGTCGAGCTCGATCTGGCGCGCCATCTTCTCGATTTGCGCGGCGGCGTGCGCCTCACGCGCGGCCAGGGCTGGCTCAACGCCGACAAGGCGACGATCGAGATTTCGACGGCCAAGGTCACGTTGAAGGACGTGAAAGGCTCGCTCCCCGTCGCGCTTCCGAAGCCCTAGCACTACTTTGACAGTTTCTCGCTGCCAGATCGATCATCGAAGCAGGCAAATCCCCACTCAAGCACCTGACCGGCCAGGCGAAATGCCACATCAACGAAGCTGGCAAGGCGACGACCTCGCGGCTGTGGTCCTCCATGCGGGCCTTGCGGCGGCCTCGCCGCATCTTACGTGGCCGCCTCCTGATTTTGGCCGATCGTGATCTGGTATGGCCAAGAACTGTCAGAGTGGAGCAAGCGCTTGATGAACGATCGGGCGCACCGCCAGAATGAGGTAACGCGAATGGGCGATACGGCCCCGTTCGGCCCGACCCGGCGCCAAGGTGGCCGATGAGGCTCGCGGCCCGCGACGTCGTCGTCGCCTTGGCCGGAACGGAGGTCGTGCGCGGCGTCACGCTCGCGCTCGAGGAGGGGGAGGTGGTGGGGGTGCTCGGACCGAGCGGTGCGGGCAAGACGACGCTCTTTCGAGCCATGGTGGGGGAGGTCGCGCTCGTCTCGGGGCGCATCGAGCTCGACGGCCACGACGTGTCGCGCGAACCCCTCTGGCAGCGCGTACGCCGCGGGCTCGGCTACGTGCCGCAGACGCCGAGCGTGCTCTGGGATCTCACCGTCGAGCAAAACCTCGAGACGTTCGAGCAGCTCGCACAGGTGGCGACGCGCGTCGGCGCACGCGAGTGGGCGAGCCGCGTCGAGCTCGCTCCGCGTCTCGGCGTGCGGGCTGGCGAGCTTTCAGGCGGCGAACGGCGTCGGCTCGAGCTCGCGAGGGCCCTGCTCGGTCAACCCAAGGTGCTCGTGTGCGACGAACCCTTTGCGGGCATCGACCCGGCCGGTGCCGAACGCATGGGAGACCTTTTGCGAAACCTCGCCCAGGGGGGCACGTCGGTGGTGCTGGCGGACCACCATGTGGCAGAGGCCCTGCGGGTCTGCGACCGCGCCGTTCTCTTGGTGGACGGCCGGATCGAGGCCTCGGGGGCCCCGCAGGCCTTCCAAGAGCACCCTCTGGTCCGACGTCGGTACCTGGGGTCCTTGGACCAAGGTCGGTCGATCAGCTGACAAAAGATGGTGCCGGGGTCAAGATGGTCCGGCCTTGCGAAATCCTTGCCGAGCACTGGCTGTTGGAGGATCTGGAGAATCTGGGGCGGAGGTGCTGGGTTGGCACGATTCCGCAGATTCTCGCGACTACGAATGATAGAGTGAGAGCGAGCGTCCGGAACGGGAGTTGGACAGGGGGCGCCTAAGCGTTTGCCTACCAATGGAAATCAAGCAACAAATCAAGCTGAGCCAGCAGCTGGTTATGACGCCACAGCTGCAGCAGGCCATTCGGCTCCTGCAGCTCTCGCGACTCGAGCTCATCGACGAAATCCGCAAGGAGCTCGACGCAAATCCCGTTCTGGCCGATGACGAAATCGACCCGCGGCCGCGGGACAACACGGACCGGTCGAGCCCCAGCCCCCTCAACAGCGAGCGCCCCGTAGAAGAGCGCGTAGGTGAGACCGAGCGGCTCGAGCGCGACGTCGACATGACCCAGCGCGCGCAGGAAAAGAAGGTCCAAGAGGTCGACTGGGAGCAGTTCCTCGAGAACCGCACCCTTCAAGCGCCGCTTCCCTCGACGCGAGGTGGTTTCGAAGATCTCCCCCCCATCGAACAGAACCTCACGCGCCCCGCGAATCTGCAAGAGCACCTCATGTGGCAGCTGCAGATGAGCGATTTCACCGCGGAGGAGCGGCGCTTCGCGGAGCTCGTCATCGGCAACCTCGACGAGAAGGGATACCTCGACCTCAAAGGGATCGACCGCGAAGACGGCACGCGAACCCCTGATTTCACGATCGAAGACCTCGCGGGCGAGGCGCACCTCGACCCGGAAGACGCGCCCGACGTGCTGCGGCTCATGCAAGAGTTCGACCCGCTCGGCGTTTGCTCACGCACACTGCAGGAGTGCCTGCGCGTGCAGGCCGAGGCGTACGGTTTCGACGAGCTCGAGCTCAACATCATCGACCGGCACCTGCACAACCTCGAGAAGCACAATTATCAGGCCATTGCGCGCGATCTGCGCGTGCCCATCGAAGAGGTCTACGAGGCCGCCCAAGAGATCCAAAAGCTCGAGAGTCGCCCGGCGCGCAACTTCACCGACACCGACGACAAGACCATCGCCATCACCCCCGATGTGTACGTCATCAAGGACGGTGACCGCTTCGTCGTGCTCGACAACGACCGCGGCGTGCAGCGCTTGTACATCAACGAATCCCTCACCAAACAGATGATGCGCGATCCCCATGCCAAGGAATTCATTGGGGAAAAGCTGCGCAATGCGCAATGGCTGATCCGCGCCATCGAGCAGCGCCGTAAGACCATCATCCGCGTGACGGAGTGCATCGTCGACAAGCAGCGGGAGTTCTTCGAGAAGGGGGTGGCTTACCTCCGCCCCATGATCCTGCGCGACGTGGCCGAAACCGTAGGTATGCACGAGTCCACGATCTCGCGCGTCACGACGAACAAGTACGTGCATACGCCGCAGGGGCTCTTCGAGCTCAAGTATTTCTTCAATTCGTCGATTCGCAGAGTGGCGGACGAAGACATTGCCTCCGAAAGCGTCAAGCAGGCCATCAAGAAAATCATCGACGAGGAGGACAAATCCAATCCCCACAGCGATCAAGCCATCGTCGAGATGCTCGAGAAAAAGGAGGGAATCCAGATCGCACGACGTACGGTTGCAAAATACCGCGAGATGCTCGGGATCCTCGCTTCTTCCAAGCGAAAGAAGCTATTTTGATCCAAGCTCTAAGATTGGAAGTCTGAAGCTTAGCTACGTCCGAGAATTGCCCTACTGACAAGAGGGACCAGGTGCAAACGAGCACGACTTTGCCCCTTCGTTATTGCCCGATCGATCGCATGAGTGGCGATGCAGCCACACTGACGGATCTACGAGGCAAAGAATATGCTTTCTTGGGTTTCGGTTCCGCGTGCGGGGGCATTCATGCTCCCGTGGGACGGAGCTGGGGGAGTTTCCGAAGAGCATACGAACCGGATCCGAGCGACCCTCATGGCGCTCGTACACCGGTAGGCCGGCAAGGAGGCAGCATGAACATCGCGATAACGTTCCGTCACATTGAACCGAGCGAGCCCGTCAAGAAGTACGCTCACGACAAGATCGCGAAGCTGCAAAAGTTCTTGCGCCAGCCTATGCAGGCCAACGTGACGCTCGACATGGAGAGGATCGAGCACCGGGTCGAAGTACGTATTTCCTCAGGCTCCGAGCACTACCATGGCAAGGAGCAAAGCGAAGACATGTACGCCTCCATCGATGTGGTCGTCGACAAGCTCGAACGCCAAATACGCAGCGGCAAAGAGGTTGCCCGAAAACGCGGCTCGCAGAGCGCGGGAGAGTTTGCCGCCGCGGCGGCCGTGGGGCAAAAGGCGGAGACCAAGGAGTAGCCCGATCGACGTAGTTCTTCAGTTTTCACATCCAAAGGGCGACGGGCGTCGCTACGGCACACGATCGTCAAGAGCAGGGACATGGCCACGAGAGATATGCGGCGCCGCCGCCGGAGGAAGCAAGTCGATTGGGAGAGCCGCGAGGCGCCTCGCCTTCCTGGATTATCGAAAGCAAGTTCTGCCTGTTCGGTCAGGCCCTCAAGTGGACCTGTGGTGGCTCCGATGATCGATCTGGCAGTGGGAGTCTGATGCACTAGTTTGCGTGGGGGCCGTACCCGGGGGCAAAGAAGCCCATGATTTTGACCGATATCCTATCTTCCGAACGAGTAAGGGTCACCGCGCGCGGCGCTGGCGTGCAGTCGAAGGACGAAGCGCTGCGCACGTTGGCCGCATTGCTCGGTGCCGGCGCGTCGTCGCCGGGCGAAGCCGATTTCTACCGGGTCCTCGTCGAGCGCGAAGCGCTCCAATCGACGGGTATCGGTGACGGCGTGGCCATTCCGCACGGTGCCCTCGAGAACTTGACCGGCCAAGTGGCCGCCCTCTTGATCTGCCCGGGCGGCGTGCCCTTCGACGCCATCGACGGGCAGCCCGTGTACATCATGTTCGCCGTGCTGACGCCGAAACGCGCCACGGGTGAACATCTGAAAACCCTGGCGCGCATCTCGCGGCTGCTCAGAGACACCTCCTTTCGCCAGAAACTTCTGGCAGCGGCGGACGGCAGGCAGGCCCACGGCCTCATTCGCCTCGCCGAAGAGGGTCGCGCGGCCTAGTCGGGTACTGCAAAACGCGACGCGACGGCGACGCGCGCGTGCGAGGCGCCGCTCCGACCGCGGACCGCGCGGCTTCGGATCCCGTTGGGGCGACACGATTGTGCCATCTTGCCCAAGATCTGGCAGGATGCCGAAGAGGGGATAGCCACAGGGGAGCCGCGGAACGTGCAGGACTCGGAGCTACCCGGTCGATCGACGATAACAGCGGGCGAACTGCTCGAGGACAAGGGCTTGTCGCTCGAGCTTTCCCTGGTCGGAGGAGCCGCCGGGCTTTCGCGCCGCATTACCCATACGCGCATCCAGAAGTCAGGGCTCGCCCTCGCGGGGCATTACCACGGCGTGGTTCCGTCGCGCATCCAGATCCTGGGCGAGACCGAGCTTTCGTATTTCAACGGGCTCGAGTCCGACCAACAGGAACAGGCGGCGCGTGGGTTCTTCAATCTGACCCTCTCCTGCGTGATCATCACCCGCGGCTCGCGCCCCCCCGCGGAGCTCGTGCGGTGGGCCGATCAGACCGACACACCGCTTCTCGTTTCCAAAGAGCGATCGAGCCGCACCATCACCGCCGTCCACGCGCTGCTCGACGACCGCTTGGCCCCGCGCACCACGCTGCATGGCGTGCTGGTCGACGTCTACGGTGTGGGCCTTCTGCTGACAGGGTCGAGCTCCATCGGCAAAAGCGAGTGCGCGCTCGACCTCGTCTTGCGCGGACACCGGCTCATCGCCGACGACGTGGTCGAATGCGACTACCGCCCGCCGGGGATGGTCTTTGGACAAGCGGCCGAGCTATTGCGTCATCACATCGAGGTGCGCGGGCTCGGTGTGCTCAACATCAAGGATCTCTTCGGCGTCACCTCGGTACGCGAGCGCAAGCGCATCGATATCGTGGTCAAATTGGTCGAGTGGTCGGCCGACGCGCAGTTCGACCGCATGGGGGTCGACGACCGGTACCACCAGATCCTGGGCGTCTCGATCCGCGAGCTGGTGATTCCCGTGCGGCCCGGGCGTAACATGGGATCCATTCTGGAGATCGCGGCACGAAACCAGCTCCTTCGGGATGCCGGGCACCACGGCGCGCGCGAGTTCTTCCAGCGATTGGAGGGGGCGCTGCTCTCGCCGTCTCCCGGGATCATGCCCGAATCGTTGAGCCCGCCCCCCGTGCGACCCAATCGCCCCCTGCCGGAATCGGCGGGGATGCCGGCCGTGCGACCGAGTCGCCCCGAGGGGAGCCGAAAATGACGACCCGGGCGCGCGGCCTTCTCGTCGTGGTGACGGGGCTGTCGGGTGCCGGCAAGTCCACCGCGCTGCGCGCGCTCGAGGATCTCGGTTTCTTTTGCGTCGACAACCTGCCCACGACGGTGTTCTCGGAAACGCTCGCCGCTTGCGACGCGGGGGGCATGAGCCTCGTCGGGCTCGGCATCGACGTCAGGGTGCGCAGCTTCCTCGGTGACGTCGGGGCGCAGCTCGATGCCCTCGCGGCCGAAGGGGCGCGCGAAATCGCGCTCCTTTTCCTCGACGCCTCCGACGAAGCCCTGCTCCGCAGGTTCAGCGAGACGCGCCGTCCGCACCCGCTGTCGACGGTCCCGGAAACGGGTTCCGAGCGCGAAGCTACCGCCGTTCTCGATGGCATCCGGCTCGAGCGCGACAGGCTGGCGCCCCTGCGCGCCCGCGCCACCCACGTCATCGACACGACCATGCTCTCCATCCACGAGCTCAGGCGTCGCATCGTCGCGAGCTTCGGCCCCGGGGCGAGCGGAGGCGAAATCCCGCGCATGAGCATTCGTTTCGTGTCCTTCGGCTTCAAGTTCGGCGCTCCGGTCGACGCCG
>Ga0111539_10008692_pt1 | contig 12888 bp, 8 predicted proteins | sample RhiMethybrSRZTD1_FD_79667 | JGI IMG/M metagenome (GOLD analysis project Ga0111539, IMG submission 79667) | Populus rhizosphere microbial communities from Tennessee, USA - Rhizosphere MetaG P. TD hybrid SRZTD1 (version 2) (version 2) | ecosystem: Host-associated > Plants > Roots > Rhizosphere >...
TCGATATCTTTCGCCCTTCTGGTGAGCAAAGTAGTTTCCTTTTGCAGATCGTCGACTTCGCGTTGAGTCTTTTCAATCTTTGCCCTGGTAGTAAAAGTGGATTGAGCGATGAGCAGGAGCGCCGCGAATGACGTGATTGTGACCAGTGCGGTCACGGTCCATGGCAACGCGCGATTGCGAAAAGGTCGACTGGCAAGGTTGAGCTTTGCTGACATTACCTACGAGCCCTCAAACGAAACTTCACGAAAAGGATACACGCGTGCTGTGAAGGGGCGCAAACGGGTTTCTCCCGGCGCGCCGTAAACACTTACACGTCCTTGGATGAGTGAGGTTGCGGAAAGAGTTGGGTCTTAGGCGCTGGCCGTCATTTCCAGTCGATCCAGCTTTAGATAAAGACCCCGACGGGTCAGCCCCAGCTCGCGCGCGGCCCGCGAGATGTTGCCATTGTGCTTGCGCAGGGCTTCGCCGATCATGCGCCGTTCAACCTCGGCCAGAGCGTCTGCCAGGGTGACGTTTTGCAGGGGAACCGTTACCGAAGAACCGGCCATGCCGCCGATTGAAGTAACGCTGCCGGTGGGTGTGACCGGCGCGCCCATCCGCCGCAGCTCCGGTGAGAGCTGCTCTGGAGTAATCACCGCACCGTCTTCGGCCCGGGCCACCACGCGCTGAACTTCGTTACAAAGCTGACGCACGTTGCCTGGCCACTCCCCGACCATCAGCAGATCGATCGCCTGCGGCGTGATTTGCACATCATGACGGCCGAACTTCGCCGAATAGTGGTTGACGTAATAGTTAACGATTGTAGGGATCTCAGAACGACGCTCGCGCAGGGGCGGTACTCGTAAACGAATAACGTTCAAACGATAGTAGAGGTCTTCGCGAAACCGGCCATCGGCAACCATCTCTTCCAAATCAGTATTCGTCGCCGCGATGATGCGCACATCAACCTTTGCGGGACGCTGCTCGCCCAAAGGTTGAATCTCGCCTTCCTGGAGGAACCTCAGCAGCTTCGGCTGGACATCGATCGGCAAATCACCAATTTCATCAAGGAAGAGTGTGCCGCCGGCCGCTGTGCGAATCACCCCGGCCGAATCTTTAACCGCACCCGTAAACGCGCCACGTCGATAACCGAAGAGATAGCCTTCCGAAAGTTCTTTGGGTACGGCCGTGCAGTTGAAGGGGACAAAGACTTTGTCGCGTCGTGAGGAAAGCGCGTGGATGGCGCGGGCCACGAGTTCTTTGCCGGTGCCCGATTCACCGGTGACCAGCACGGTCACGTCCGATGATCGAATTTTGTGCACTTCTTCGACCAGGCGAGTCATAGCCGGGCTCGAATGTATGAAGCCGGGCATCAGGCTTGCCCCGGCTGACGCGGTTTCTTCCGCCGGACCTTGATTGCTGCGGCTTCGCTCGCGTAAGGCACAAACGTCCATGCCCAATTCGACAACTCGCAGCAATGGATCGAGTGAGAGGCCACCGGGAAGCTGAACCCGATCGCGCGGCGAAATAATAAGAGTGGCCGGAGGCGCGTTGCTCGATTTCAGATTGATGACTGCCACGTCTCGCTTTTTGGCGAGAGCTTCAAGGGACGTGTCCGCCTTTGAAGCGCCGTATTCGGAGGCCAAAGCAGAGGCCTCGTCCGGCGAATAGCCATGAGCCACCACCACACGTTCACCACTGGCGCTGGGCTCAAAGATCATTACGCGACGACAATTCGTCTCCTGCCGAACCACGGCGGCTAATTCATGGAGCAGCAATTCCCTTGAAGCAACGGCTTCGGCGAGTCGCAGCGTCAGCAGCTGCGCGACTGTTTCGTTCTGGCGCGATTGGTCCGGCCCGGTCTCATCCAACGCCGTAGCGACCTGCTCTGCCTGACCCAGATCCAGGCGGGCTCCCAGCTCGCGAAAGATCTTTACCGCCCGCGCCAGATGCTCCGCTGCTCGATCCGGTTGGGCCAGCGAATAAGCGCGGCCCAGTTCGTAATGGGCTCGCGCGCTGCGATAGCGATCGCCCAGCAAATCGAAGATCGAAACGCTTCGTCCGAAGTGTTGCGCCGCCATGCCGGCGTCGCCATTCGACATTTCCAGCAAGCCGCTCAGCCGCTGCATTTCACCCGCGAGCAACAAGTCGTTTTCTGAATCGGTGACGAGTTCCGCGAGGATCCGAAGATTTTCCGCAGCCTCTTCAGCGTGGCCGCGCATCAGCAACGCTTCAGTTAAGAGGAGTCGCGATTCGCAAATCGCATGTCGATCGCGAATCAGCTCTGCAAGTTCCAGGGTCGTTTTTGCCTGAGTGAGCGCCTGATGACCATCTTTCATCGCGACCAGGCAGCGGCCAAGGGTGCGCCGCGTCTGGCATCGGTACCAGTTGTGGCCCTTCTCATCAGCGAACGCGACGGCTCTCTCCAGGTAACTGTGGGCTTCGTCCAGATCTCCTCGCAGCATCAACAGCTCGCCCAGGGAATCGAGGATCATCGGAAGTTCGGCGCTATGTGTGTCCAGCTCGTTGGCAATCGAAAGGGCTCGTTCCAGTGCTTCCTGCGCTCGATCCCACTGTCCAATCAGCACTAAGTTAATGCCTAAATTGTTGTAGCCTTCGGCCGCGCTGGCTTTGTGATCCGTGCGTTCGTAGTAACCGATCGCCTTTTCGAGGTAACGGATTCCTTCCTGAGGCTTCTTAAGAAACCAACATGCGCCGGCCATGTTGGAATAGATCCGTCCCAGCATGTAGCTGGCCGGATGATCACCGACGAGATTGATGGCCTGATTGAAATTTTCCAGGGCCGCGTCGTGATTGCCTTCCTGGATGTCCGCAATGGCCAGCCCGAAGTAGGCCTCAGCCAAACCACGCCAATCGCCGGTCTGTCGATAACATTCCAGCGCGCGATGTGAATAATCGCGGGCAATCGTGTACTCAGTGATGTTGCGATAGACGCGAGCCAGCGCCGTGAAGGCTGCTCCGGCGCCGGCGCCTTCTTCGCCAACTTCCCGAAGGGTCGCCTTCAGCAGCGAAATTGCTTTGGGATGATCGCGATTGTAGTTGTAACCGAGGGCGATTTGAGTCTGGAGCCGCGCATTAAGCGCTGCGTCAAGCTTTGCGCGCATCTCAGGGTCTTCGTACATTGAGACCGCATCCAGCGATTCGCGATACTGGCCCTGCATCTCCAGCGCAATCGACAAAGAGCAACGCGCCTGGGCCAGGAGCGCCCGGTGACTGCGGGCCGCGGATAAGATTACGTTGAGACGAGTGCGGGCCTCGGTACTCAATCCCTGATCGAGCAGTTCGCGAACTGCGTCTAATTCTGCAGACAGCGATTCAGGAGACGATTTGTCACTGAGAGATCTCCGGCGGGCTCGAGCGTCCTGTAAATCAACGACAGAGTTATTCTGATTTTGCTTTTCTTTGCTCAAAAGGCAGTCCTGGCCAAGACAACGCTGCGTATGCGAGTCTGTCGATACTTGAATTACCAACAAACGCCCAATAACGTGCGCATTTCACCTTTACCAAGTTCGGGAAGGCAGTAAAACCCTATTCGTTACCAGCAGAACGACGCGAAAATAGCACACTCCGAGGCTGCGGTCACTAGGTTTAGGGGGATTTCGGATTTAGGTTAACGAGGGTAAATCAAGATGGCATCGCTAACCGGGCGCTCCCCGGTAGTATCGGACGGTTTATTCACCAATCTGTTCCTGATAACCATGGTGGTAGAGCCGCCCCCATCGAGGTTGATTGCGTCAGTGGCGCCGAATTCAATGAGCAAATCAGCGAGCATTGTCAGAGACATCCCAATGCTGGCCGTCTGACGGCCATCCACTGTAACCAGCAAAAGCTCGCCTGACTTTAGCTTCGCGATGGCCGTCCGCGGGTGAAGATCGCTGACAAATGCCGGTAGGATTTTCTCGGCTGCGTTGGTGATTTCGACCCGGCTGTCCTTTATCAATTGTGGGCCGCCCCCGATGATGCTAGTTGCTTTTTGCCATTCGTCCTTTTGATCGGTCTCGAGGGGCGACATTTTCAGGCTCAATCGGACGGATGTTCGCTTTCCCGAATTTTGCCGGACCCACTCGCGCGCACTGCCTGAAGCTGAGATAACGAAGCCATCGGTCGGGATGGTGCTGCTTCCCTGGAGCTCACGAATCTCGGTCACGCGGCCGCGGCGCACAATTACCTCCAGCCCGTCGGGATTCGTCAGAGTCGTGCGATGAAACTCCGGGGTGAAAATGATTAGCTCATCGTCGGCGCGCGGACGGTTCAAGCCGTTGATGAGATGCTTCGCTTTCGCGCCTGCGATTAATTCACCCGTAAACACGACATGCCCGAAGACTATCTGTTGGGCCCGGCTACCTTCAACCAATCCCACCGCTACCCGACCGTTGTTGGATTCACTAAGGATTTGTCCGTTGAGCACTTGTGTGCCGACTGAGTCACCGCGATAAGTCCCCGTCGTGCGAAAGTAGCCGCTGTTTATCGCGGCCAGGGCGCCGTAACGCGTGGCCAACGAGCTTACGGTCTCAAGGCCGACAGCTTCATCCATTGCATGGACCATGCGCAGCCGCGCCTTTCGTAAGTCGATGCGCAGCATGTTGATGAACCAGGGACCGGTTATCTCCTTGTCTGATTTGTAGCCGCGAGTGATCTGGAGGTGCTCGATTCCGGGAGCGATGAACTCGGACTTTGGTGCCGTAGTCGATTGAGCTGTCTGCCCCTGAGCGCGAAAGCCAGCTGCAAAGGCAAGGGAGGAGATAGCGAGAAGCGCGGTGACAATACTTTGCTTAACCGTTTGATTTCGATCGCGGGCGCTCCATCGGATCGCAATGTTCATAGCTCGCATGCCAACCTTCTTTTAAGGAACTTACTTCTCTTCACCAGAGTCGCCCGCGACTTCCCACTTGATGCCGCTGTGCATGTCAATTTGCCTTAATAAATTCCCACGTTCATCGTAAAAATCATACATGCCTTCGTGGAAATTCTGTTGATCCACGCGGGTTGCTTCCGGAATGATTTCGGTCGTTCCGTCCGGGTAAGTGATTTTCATGGGCATAGTTGATTCTCCGTGGCGGCGCGCGTTGGTTGCGCCGCCACAGTCGATATCTTACCTGAGCATTTCCGGAAGAGCCTGGAACTGCGATTCGCAGTTCTAGTTCACGGAGCTTTGCCTCAAAAGTCTGGTTTGCTCCCATTCAGACCGGGCTTCAGCCCGGTCACCCGCCTCGCATAAAGAAGCCGCAGAACCGTTGCAACGGTTTCCGCTTCTTCTGGCTCTGGGAAAGTACTGTTGAGCAAGGACGAGTTGGCGACACACCCGCATGGAAACCTTGGAACGGTTGCTTAAAATTTCGGCGCGCGTCGACCACCGGGCTAAAGCCCGGGAGGTTTGAGAGAGGAAAAGGTTCGCCAGACTTTGGTACAAGCCGAAAGGCGCGCAGAGGGCTGATCTCAGGGCGCAAATCGCTGACGATATTCAATGGAAGTGATAAACGCCTTGACCATCTCGGCACCGAGGTAGTTGCCGTTGAATTGATTCAGCTTGGTCAGCCAAAAATCGTAACCTGTGTGGTCCGCGTCCTGTGGATCGTTAGGATTGCGCCGGAGATAGCCGAGATACTCCATCAACACGAACGCCCGATTGAACTCAACCGATTGCAGTTGCTGAGTTTCCGCTACTTGCCGCAAAGCCTGTGCTCGCGCCGTCGTGTTTGTCGTGTTACCCGCGCCGCCGAATAAGTTAATCGCGCTTGTGCGCTCGCTCGCTGACTGGACGTTGCCGGCATTCTGATTCAACTGATCCACAAATTGCGCCGGCGTCATTGACGTGGGTAGCGCCGTGACAAACTGAGCACGCTGCACAAACTCCGCGAAGAAAGCCTGTTTGTTGTTCTCCAGGAGTTGCTCCCATCCCGGCTGTAAGACAATTACAGCTTTGGTTATTTGCTGAGTGTCCGCCAGAAACTCATCGAAACGAATGATGGGCACCGGCAATTGATGCGCGCCGCCAAAGGTTGAATTGCCGCTGGCATCGCCATAAGCCGTCTTATAGGTTCGTTCAACCAAATAACCGGTCTGCTGGAATTCAATTGAGAGAAAGAAAGAAGCAGAAACGTTGACGCGACTCACTTCAATGCAGACCGGGTCACTGCCGCACGAGGTGATTTGGTTAGTCCAGAAGTCCCAGCCGCCCGGATCGGGTTGCCGGTTGAGAAAGTCGTGATAATTCTGGCAGACGTAATTGCGCGGATCGTCGATCGGGTTCGCCGCCGACTCGCTGGAGTCGTCGGTGATGGTAACGGTGGCGATTGCCGGTCCGCCCAGACTCATGCCTGAGGGATTACTGAGATTGAGGTTGAAGCCTTCCGTTCCCTCAACATAGGAGTCTTCATTAATAAGCACGGCAAAGGTCTTGGAAGTCTCGCCCGAAGCAAACTGAAGTCTACCCAACGCAGTGATGTAATCCTTGCGTTGCGTGGCCGTGACATCTGAAGTGCTGTAATCCACGCTGGCCGCGCCCGACGTGTCACCAGTGCGATTCACCGTAATTGTAACGAAGGTGCAGTCTTCCTGAACGTTGTAATTCGAGGCGCTGAATTGCACGACGTTCGGGGTTGGCGTCGGGGTTGGTGTCGGAGTAGGAGTAGGAGTAGGAGTAGGAGTAGAGGTTGGCGTCGGGGTTGGAGTTGGCGTAGGAGTTGGTGTCGGGATTGCGTCAGCGGTCCAGAAACCGGCGGTGACGCTGAACTGTCCAGTGCTGGAAGTTGGGCCCGCCACGGTTTGCCCAATCGTGCCGCTCAGTTCAAGGTTTGAGTTCCCACTCGAACTTGTGCCGCCGCCGCCCGCAATCACGCTGCGATCGATTGGGCCGACAGCTTGCGGGCTTAAGGATTCCGAAGTCCGCGATTGGATCGGTTCTCGCTCTTTCGTGAAATGAGTCGTCAAACCAGTTTCAGCGTTCCGCGCTTCTGGGTCAGCAGCTTGCAGTGCCGTTTTTGATCGATGCACTGCGCCAAGAGCCGCGGCGAGCGCAACCAAAACACTCACAACCAGCAGAATTGGTTTTCGTCGCAGGTTGTCCATTTCCGTTGACGTACGCCGCAGCTTCAGCTTGTCGCTTATTCCAGTGGCCGGGTCTCTCACAACGACAAAGTGAATGGTGTCTGCATCACCGGCACATCCGTGTGCGGCGATGCGAACGACACAGCAGGTTCTTCAAAGCGGCGATCTGCTTCTGTTGCTCCTCTAGTTGCTCCTGCTGTTTTTGAATCTGCGCCTGCTGTTCCTTGACGGCGTTGATCAGGACGACACCGATGCGCTCGTATTTGACGCCCTCAACCTGACCATCCTGGTTGTAAGTAACAAGAAGCGGTTCAATCTTTTCGACGTCTTCCGCAGCAAGGCCAAGATCGTGGATTCCATCTCTCTTCCAATCAAACGTGATCGGCCGGAGCTTGCGCACAAGATCCAGACCCGAGGCGAAGCGGCCGACATTCTCCTTGTAGCGCAAAGAGGACGAGCAGAACGATAGTTCGTTGGACGAGTTTCGGCAGACGGAGACGGCGTTGATGCCTGGCCTCAGTTCATCCAAAACGAGCCACCGCGTAAATCTGACGGAGCCTTCCGCGTACATAGCGTGAGTCTGTTCGCTCCGTGCCCAGAGCCCGTATCCGCTCGTACTGTGAGCATAAAGGCCGGTTCCACTGTTGCTATCAAAGCTGCCGCCGTATCCAACGTTCGCACGACCCCAAACACCGAAATGCGAGTTACTCGATCCCGCAACACCTGCATACTGGTCGCTCGTGCCAAAAACACCGACGTCAGTTGTAGAGGTGCCCCAAAGAGCCGTCCTTCCCACATATGAGTCTCCAAAAACGGTGCTCGGACTTGTTACGATTCCCTTGACGCCCAATCCATTCCTGTCGGTGACCGATACTCTCGCGAGAGTAGATGTCGATCCGATTTGCAGCGAGCCTGAAATAGACCCAGCGTCTGCGGCAAGGGTCGAAAGGGTAGCCGGCAGTGTGACGTTTAGCGTGCCGCCTACCATGAGGTTTCCCGTGAACAACCCGTTGCCAACAACGTGAAGCCGCGTGGCTGGGCTGGTTGTGCCAATTCCAACATTTGTGTCTGTTGTTGCGCTGTTCACGTCTTTGATACTGCCGAGAACGAGGGAGTTCGAGCTGCTTACCTTCGCGTATGCTCCAATAGCGGTTGCATTAGAAATACCTGCAGTTACATCCGCTTCGCTTCCCACCAGTGTGTTCAGATTCTCGACGGTTGCCGATTGCCCCCGGGTGCCGAGAAAAGTATTGCTATTCCCACTGGTAATATTAATTCCGCTGCTGTAACCAATGAGGGTATTGTGCGATCCTACGATCAGCGATCTGGCCGAATATGTCCCGAGGCTCGAATTGTAGCTGGCAGCTCCATTCCCTAATTGAGCACTCCCGGATCCAAAAAAGCTGTTAGCAATGCCCTGGATGCCACGGCCTGAGTCGAATCCAAAATAGGAATTGTCGGAGCCTAAGGTGTTACCTACGCCGGCGAGTTGGCCGAAGAACGAGTTGCGCGCTCCATTCGTGTTACCCTCGCCTGCAAAATTACCGAAGAACGAATTGCTGACTCCGCCCTGCGCCGGTACTGTCGATCGTCCGCTGAAAATCCCTGCAAAAGTGTTGCTCCACGGATAACCACATATCGGCGTGCATCCGCTAGTCCTTAGGAGGTAATTGTTTCCCAGGTAATAGCCATCAGATACTCTGAACAACGTGGCGGTTCCCGACCCGGATATATTGAAATTGCTCGACGTCTGGGGACCGGAGCCCTGATTTTGAATGTAGTTAGTGCTTCCCGGCAGAGGGCTCCTCGCGTCTGTGAGCCGCGTATCGTTTGTCTGTACATAATTCGAAGCCGCGACGCCGCCCAGTTGCGTCGCGTTAGTGGCCGTGTCGGCGGCGCTCGCGTTCAGGCTGCGAATCGCGTAAGGCGTCGAAGTGATCGGTTGGCGCGGGTTGAGCGTCGTGAAAGTCGAACCGCCCGGCGACCTGACGGCGATCTCCAGGAATCGCTGCCCGCCCGTGAAGCTCGCCCCGAAGTCGAGCGTGGCGGTGAACACTCCTGCGGACGCGGCGACGTTTAGTTGCTGCTGCGTCGCCAGCGCCGTCCCGCCGCTTTGTACGTCGAACAAACGAAACTCAAGATCGTAATTCCCGTTTGCCGGCGTGCCGCCGTCGTTGAGCCGCCCCTGGTAAGTAAAGCTGGACGACTGGCTAAAGACGACACTGGCACTGGTCAAAATGAAAACGAAAATCGTTGGCCTAAGGCTCAAGAGAATCTGTTTTGGCCACATTGCTGGGCTCCTTCTAAATTTTTTGGCGCATCAAGGCGATTAGCCTGCGCGCTTCCTTTGATTCCTCTTCGGTGAGTGGCCACCGCGGTGTTTCTGGAGGGCCGCAGTGTGACCAGTCGATTCCGAAACCATGGCCGCACTCATCGCATTTGTACCAATCAGTCTCGCAGCCCTCTGAAGACCTGACCGCGGGTCCTGCGCATTTCATGCACGGCACAATCGCCGCATTTACACCGCCAGCCATTTCCTGCTCCTATACCGGTCCCATCAACGTTCGCTGACCCCGGCCTGATTCACGTGCGCCATGCTGCCGTAGATAGTCGGCGACCTCCTTATTGTCACCCTCAAGCGCACTGCCGAGCGGCGTCTTGCCGTTTTCGTCCCTGACGTTTACATCCGCTCCATTCATAACGATCATCTTTACGACCTCAAGATGTCCCAGGTAAGCCGCCACATGAAGTGGTGTCTGGCCCGTTTTGTCCCTTGCATTCACCTCCGCCTTGTTCTTCAGGAGGAGTTGGACAAGCTCTGGGTGATCTCCTTGCGCAGCATCATGCAGCGGAGTCGAGCCCAGCAAATCATTTCTGGCGATAACGTTTGCGCCATGCGCGATGAGCAGTTCGGCAATTTCTCTTCTGCCGGCGCTCGCGGCCCAGTGCAACGCCGTACTCCCATTGTTATCCTTTACCTTAACGTCCACCTTGTTCTGGATCAGCAGTTCGGCCGCCTCGAGCGCATCAACCATGGCCATTTCCATCAGAGGCGTCTTGCCATCATTATCGCGGGCATTAAGGTCGGCGCCGTTTTCGAGCAGGAGTCTAATGACTTTGGCAGAGGGCCATGCAAGATGCAGCGGGGTCTCGCCGTGCTCGTTTCGTTCGTTGACGCTCTTCGGATTCTTCTTGAGCAGAGCGCGCACCTTTTCCAGATCACCGGCAAGCGCAGCGTCATGGATCGCGCCGGTGCGCGCGTGCACGTCCGGCGATAACACGAGAACCGTGAAAGCGATTAGCCTGGCAACGGCTCTGTATTTCATGGCCTCAAGCTCTGGACTGTAGCGCGGTACCTCGGCGTTATTGTCAGAGGAAGATGACTGTGCGGGAGACGCTTCAAGAGAAAGAACGGGAAACAGCATTGACACCGCGACGACTGTTGTTAGGAACTTTTTAGGTTTCATTATGCTCCTATCCTGTTTGTTCTTTTCCTCTGGAAAAGACTTAAAGCCACAGACCATCGCGGCGGCTGATTGACGGAGACGCCGATTTTTTTCGGCTGGCCCGACCGCTGTGACTGCTGCTATTCTTTGCCCTACTTACTAATGCGCAAATCGCCTGGGAAAACTCTAATGAGACCAGCGACACACGAGATAACGGAACTCTTGCAGGACTGGAGCGAGGGCGACGAGTCGGCGCTCGAGCGGCTGATGCCGCTGGTTTATGAGGAGCTGCACAGGCTGGCGCATCAACACATGAAGAGAGAGAAGCCGGGCCACATTCTGCAAACTTCAGCGGTTATTAACGAGGCGTATTTGCGAATGGTTGATTCGCCCCGTATCCATTGGCAGAACCGCGCTCAGTTTTTCGGCATCGCGGCGCGCGTGATGCGCCGAATTCTGGTTGACGAGGCACGCAAGCGAAGATCAGACAAGCGAGGCGGTGACGCAATTCAGGTTACTTTGAACGAAGCTATAAACGTGGCCCTCGAACAGGCCGCGAATGTGACGGCACTCGACGATGCGTTGAAAACTTTGGAAGCAATCGACCCGCGTCAAAGCAAAATCGTCGAGCTGCGCTTCTTTGGTGGCTTAAGCGTCGACGAAACTGCCGAAGTGTTGAAGGTTTCACCGGGAACGGTAATGCGAGATTGGACATTCGCGCGCGCGTGGCTAAAGAACGAGATGGGCGCCGCTACCTGAACCGGCAAAGAAACATCAACGAGCTATTTCTTAACCCGAGCGCGCTGAAAAGAACGTGGCCCTGGCCACGACGCGTTTCATACTTCCTGCAATCTTGAATGGCCCAGGCTCTGCGGCCGGCACGTCGTGAAATTCGATGTCCGATCCAAATTGGGAAAACCTGAAAGAAATCTTTCACGCCGCAGTGGCGCTCAAACCTGACGAGCGCGCTGCCTATCTCGCTCAGGCCTGCGACGGCAACGCAGCTTTGCGCCGGTCAGTCGAATCTCTAATCAACTCGCACGAAGAATCCAACTTCATCGACTCGCCGGCTTACCAGGCAGCGGCGCAGATGCTCGTTGACAGTACCAGTGTCGAGACTGGCCGTAAGGTAAACCACTACGAAATCCTGTCAATCCTCGGCAAGGGCGGTATGGGCGAAGTCTACCTGGCGCAGGACACGAAGCTCGGCCGCAAGGTCGCCCTCAAATTCCTGCCGGGTTACCTGACGCAGGACCGAGAGCGGCTGCGCCGGTTTGAGCAGGAGGCGCGCGCGGCGTCCGCATTGAATCATCCGAACATTTTAACCATTCACGAAATTGGTGAGGCTGAGGGCCAGCGCTTCATTGTTACTGAGTTCATCGACGGGCAGACCCTGCGCGAGCGACTCGAGGGCGGGCCCCTAAGCATTGGTGATGCGCTCAAGGTCGCCGCAGAGATCGCTTCGGCCCTGGCTGCCGCCAATGCGGAAGGCATCATTCATAGAGACATCAAGCCGGAAAACGTAATGCTGCGCCGCGACGGCATCGTCAAAGTGCTCGACTTTGGTTTGGCCAAGGTGAGCGCGGTGACGCAGCCCGAAAAAAACGCCGACAGCAGTCTGGTAAAGACAAGCAGCGGCATTGTTATGGGAACAGTGACGTATATGTCACCGGAGCAGGCTCGCGGATTGCCCCTTGATGCCCGCACAGACATTTGGAGCCTGGGCCTAATCCTCTACGAGACACTGGACGGTCACAACCCGTTTGAAGGGCCTTCGAAGAGTGACGTGATTGCCTCGATTTTGCACCGCGAACCACCGACCCTAAAGATCGGCTCAAGGCAGACTGGGGAAGCACTGGAGCGGATCGCGAAGAGAGCCCTCCACAAAGATCGGGACCAGCGTTACCAGACCGTCATCGAGATGCTTTCTGACTTAAATGAGCTGAAGCAACGATTGCAGTTTGAGCTGGAGATGAAGCGCACGCAATCCCAGGAATCTGTATTTACCCAGACCGATACCGATTCTTCTTTTAACGGGGTGGAAACCAACAGCTCTCATGAACGGCTCACCCACGTCTCTTTTATTCGCACCGTCAAGGTCCACCCGCTGGCCGCGGGTTTGGTTCTGGCCACGATATTGATTTTCGCGACTGGATTTGGTTTTGGGCTCTACCGGCTGAACCGCGAGAATCGATTAGCAAGCACCAGGCCGGTACCTTTTGAGAAGATCAAGCTTACCAGTCTTACCAACACCGGGCGGATCACAGACTCTGCAATTTCGCCCGACGGCAAATATGTCGCCTACGTGGAAAACGATGTAGGACGTGACGGCATTTTTCTTCGCCCGATTGCCAGTCCCGGCAAGATCCAGATCGTAACGCCAGCCAACACGGAA
>Ga0111539_10008694_pt1 | contig 12888 bp, 11 predicted proteins | sample RhiMethybrSRZTD1_FD_79667 | JGI IMG/M metagenome (GOLD analysis project Ga0111539, IMG submission 79667) | Populus rhizosphere microbial communities from Tennessee, USA - Rhizosphere MetaG P. TD hybrid SRZTD1 (version 2) (version 2) | ecosystem: Host-associated > Plants > Roots > Rhizosphere >...
CGACCGGCGGCGGGGGCTGGCGGACCGGCCGGAGGGGTTCGCCGACTTCACCGAGATCCCCGGTGGGTTGCCCGGCGTGGAGACCCGGCTCACGCTGGTGTGGCAGGGCGTCCGGGCCGGCCGGATCACCGCGGCGGACTGGGTGCGGCTGTGCTCCGAGGCCCCCGCCCGCACGTTCGGGCTGTTCCCCCGCAAGGGCTGTCTCCGCCCCGGCGCCGATGCCGACATCGTGGTGTGGGACCCGGACCGGGCCCAGTCACTCGACGCCCAGGCCCTGCACATGCAGGTCGACCACTCGCCGTACGCGGGCCTCCTGCCCCGAGGCTGGCCCACCCTGGTCCTGTCCCGAGGCCGCGTGGTCGCCCGCGACGGCCGGTTCTGCGGCGAGCCCGGCTGGGGCCGCTACCTCGAACGAGGAGCGCCCGAATGGCGTTATGATAACGGCACCTCGGCGACCGTCAGCTCTCGAGAGGAACCCTGACTCTGGTCGGGTCCTCCTCATAGGACCAGCCGGTGAAGACCGGAGTGCCGTCCTGGCACACGTAGTTGTAGAACCCGTTGCCGCCCAAGCCGTCGGACTCGCCCCACGTCTGCCCATCCTCAACGACGATGCCGTCGCCGAGGTCACAGCTACCGCCGGTGGCGTGAGCCGCCGGGGCGACCAGGGTGAGGGCGGCCGCGGTGGCGGCGGTGGCGGCCAGTCCGAGGCTGAGGCGAATTCGTCCACTCATCTCACGGCTCCTTCCGTCGGCGGCGTTCGCCGCCGTGCTTTTTTCGGTGCTGTGAGCCGTCGTGGATCACCTCGTGGACGAATGGGGGCAAGCCCCCAGGGACCCGGGCCGGTTGGTGGTCGAGGGTTACGGCAGCGGCGCACGGAGGTCACGGTGGTCAGCGCGTCCGGCGACGCCGGGTCCGACGCCTCGGCGCTCGAACGGGGTGGCGGCGTCCAGGTCGAGTGCCGCGAGCCGGTGGGCGAGGCCCACGTCACGGTCTGGATCATCGCCACCGATCGGGCCGAGGCCTTCGATCTGGTGATCCCCCCGCTCCAGCGCATCCTCCGGCTCGACACCGACGAGCTGGGTGACCTGGCCGACCGCGCCGGGGACAGCGACGAGGGCACCCTGCTGGACCTGGGTGACGACGCGCGGGCCGCCGTCGCCCGCATCGACATCCGGGGCGCCGCGTCGGGCGTGCTCTACGTCGAAGCGGCCGCGGCGTCCCCCGAGCAGGTGCACGACATCGCCGAGCACCTCGTCTCGGAGACCTAGCCCTGATCCAGGCCCTGGAGCCGGGCAGCGGCGGCGCGGTGGCGGGTGAGGATGTCGGCGACGCCGGTGGCCCGCAGCTCGCCGTCCTCGACCACCGGGCGTCCGGCGACGACGGTGTGGTGGGCGGATGTGGGGCCGCAGCGGAGCAGCGCCTCCACCGGGTCGGTCAGGGCGCCGGCGAAGCTGAGGCCCTCGAGCTTCCACGCCACCAGGTCGGCGGCCGCACCCGGGGCCAGGACGCCCAGCTCGCCGGAGCGGCCGAGGCAGGCGGCCGAGCCCCGGGTGGCCAGGTCGAGGGCGTCGCGGGCGGTGAAGGACGTGGGCCCGCCCCGCTGGCGGGCCAGCAGCAGGGCGCCGCGGGCTTCCAGCCACAGCGAGGCGCAGTCGGTCGACGCCGAGCCGTCGCACCCCAGTCCCACCGGCACGCCCGCCGCCCGGTAGGCGGCGACCGGGGCGATCCCGCCACCGCCGATCATCATGTTGGAGCTGGGGCAGTGGGCAACGCCGGTGCCCCACCCTCCCAGGCGGGCGATCTCCGCCTCGTCGGGGTAGATGCAGTGGGCGACCCACGAGCGGTCCGAGCCCCAGCCGCACGCCTCGAAGTGCTCGATGGGCCGGCAGCCGTAGGTCTCCAGGCAGAACCGGTCCTCGTCGGGGTCCTCGGCCAGGTGGGTGTGGAGCCGCACGTCCAGCCGGGCCGCCAGCTCGGCGGTCCGCCGCATCAGGTCGGGCGTCACCGAGAACGGCGAGCACGGAGCCAGCGCCACCCGGACCATCGCGCCAGGGGATGGGTCGTGGTGCCGGGCCACCGCCTCCTCGCTGGCCGCCAGGATGGTGTCGTCGTCCTGGACCACCGAGTCGGGCGGCAGGCCTCCGTCCTTCTGCGACAACGACATCGACCCGCGGGTGGGATGGAAGCGCATCCCCAGGTCCCGGGCCGCTTCGATCTCGGCCGACAGCAGGTCGCCGCCGCCCGCGGGGTGGACGTAGAGGTGGTCGGTCGAGGTGGTGCAGCCGCCCAAGGCCAGCTCGGCCAGGCCGACCCAGGCCGACACGTAGGACGCCTCCTCGTCGAGCAGCGCCCAGCGGGGGTACAGCGTGGTGAGCCAGTCGAACAGCGAGCTGGCGGTGGCGGGCCGATAGGCCCGGGTGAGGTTCTGGTAGATGTGGTGGTGGGTGTTGATCAACCCCGGCGTGACCAGGCAGCCGTCGGCCCGCAGCACCCGCGTGGCCGGTGGGGTATCCGAGCCCGGCCCACCCACCGCGGTGACGAACCCGGCGTGGCACGCCACCCAGCCGCCCGCGATCTCCCGGCGATCACCGTCCATGGTGACGACCAGGTCGGCGCCCGCCACCACCAGGTCGGCAGGCTCGCTCACGGCCGTGCCACCTGAAGCGAGATCCGGGTGGCCCCGGCGGCCACCGCGGCCCGCAGGATCCGGTCGACCGCCGCCAGGACGGTCTCGTCGTCGCCCGCCACCGTGGTGCCGAACGGCCCGAAGTCCACGGCCAGGCCGGACCGCTCGGCCGCCTCGACCGCCGCTCGCACGTGCGGGCCCGGCTCGCCGGGGACGAACGGCTCGATGGTGAACTCGACGGTCAGCGCCATGCCCGTCACCTCTCTGCCGCGTTGAGGTAGTTGTAGACGGTGAAGCGGCTGACCCCCAGGACGTCGGCCAGCTCCTCCACCGACTTGCGGAGCTGGAACGCGCCCCGCTGGTCCAGCAGGCGGACCGCCCGCTGCTTGTCCTCCCGGGACAGCTCGGCCAGGGGTGCCCCCAGCTCGGCCTCGACCACCCCGATCATGCGGTCGAGGGTGCCGTGCACCCCGGGCAGCCGCAGGCCCCCCACCACCGCGCCCTCCCACTCGAGTGGGATGTCGCCGCTGGTCATCCCGGACGGCGGCACCAGATCGGCGCCCAGCGCCTCGGCGACCGGCTCCAGGGCGACGAGCAGGGGATGGCGGGACGGCACGGGGGAAATCTAGGACGATGGCCGGGTGCAGCGGGTGGCCATCATCGGGACCGGCGGGGCCGGCAAGTCCACGCTGGCCCGGCGGATGGGCGAGCGCCTGGGCATCGAGGTGATCCACCTCGACCAGCTGTTCTGGCATCCGGGCTGGGAGCCGACGCCGAGCGAGCGGTGGCGGGCCATCCAGACGCGCCTGGTGGCCGGCGACCGCTGGATCACGGACGGCAACTACGTCAACAGCATGTCCGTCCGGGTCGCCGCGGCCGACACCGTGGTCTTCGTCGACCTGCCCCGCCGGATCACGATCACCCGGGCCGTGCGGCGCTGGTGGCGGGACCGGGGCCGGGAGGTGCAGGCCTTCGGGTGCCCGGAACGGATCGACTGGGAGTTCCTCTGGTGGATGTGGCGCTTCCCGCGGGCCAGCCGACCCCGCGTCCTCGCCACCCTGGCCCAGCACGCCGGGGACGGGACCACGGTGGTCACGCTGCGCTCGCAGTCCGACGTGGACCGGTTCCTGGCTGGGCTGGGGTAGAGCTCGCCGGTCAGACGTAGCCGTGCCGGCCCAGCCAGCGCAGCGCGAACCAGCCCCACACCGGGGGGAGGTAGTACGTGCACAGGCGGTGGACCAGGGCGGCCGCCATAGCCGCGGCCTGGGGGACGCCCACCGCCACCAGGCCCGCGGTGAGGCCGGCCTCGGCCACGCCGATGGCGCCGGGGATGGGGACCAGCCCGCCGAGGAGGCTCACCCCGGTGTTGACCAGCAGCAGGTCGGCCAGCGAGGCGTCGCCCCCGAAGGCCTTCACCGACGCACCCAGGGTCAGGGCGTAGATGAGCTGGGTGGCGACGTTGGCCGCGAACAGGCGGGCCAGCCGCGACGGCGAGGTCGCCAGCGAGCGGATGTTGGACAGCGCGGCGTGGATGAACGGCCACACCCGGGCGCGCAGCCGGGGCAGGGCGATGGCCAGCACGCCGCCCAACGCCGCGCCGATCAGCAGCGCCAGCCCGATCCACAGGAGCACCTCGGCGTTGCCATCCCCGGCTGACCCGCTGTCGAGGTCGAAGTCGACGTTGGCCAGTGGGAACACGATGATCAGCACGACCGCCTGCACCACGAACCCGGCGAGCCCGTCGATCGACCCCTGGGTCAGCGCCACCGCCGGGGGCACGCCCTGGCGCTCCAGGTAGCGCATGGTCAGCGCGATCTTGCCGGCCGTGCTCGGCACCGTGAGGTTGATGAACTTCACCGCCGACTGCAGCACCGTGGTGGGGGCGAACGGCAGCGGCTGGCCGACGGCGGCCAGCGTGGCCGCGGCGTCGGTCGCCAGCGTGGTCTGGGCCAGGGCCAGGGCCAGCAGCACCCAGCCCCACACCGCCCCGGACAGCTCGTCGATGATGGTCGACAGCCCGATGTCGGCCAGCTGGCCGAGCAAAAGGTAGGCGGCGAACGCGGTGAGCAGGATCAGCACGACGTCGCGGCCCGAGACCCGGCGGACGGTGGCGATCTCGGGCAGCTCGCCTCCGGTCACCGCGATCACCTGCTCACGCAACCGGTCGACGTCGAGCTCGACGTCGTGGGCGTCGTCCCGCAGGCCCGGCGACAGCGCGGCGCGCTGCAGGTAGGGCAGCGCCCCGTACAGCGCTTCGTCGCCCATCGCGGTCCGGGCCGCGGCCAGCGCCCGGTCGGTCCCGACCAGCAGGGAGCACGACACCAGCAGCTCGGCCAGGTCGGTGCCGAGCACTGCGTCCTCGGCGTGGGTCCGGGCGCCGGCCAGGTCGGTGACCACCACGCCGGACGGCGCCACCACCAGCGAGCGGGCGTTCAGGCGGCCGTGACCGATGCGGGCGTCCCGTAGCGATCGGGCCGCGGCCCACACATCGGCCAGCAATGCGTCATCGACGTCGGCGGGCGCCAGGGTGGCGAGCGTGGGCGCGTCGGGCTCGGTGGTGACCAGCAGGGCGTCGCCGGTCCCGGCCTTGCCGGCCGCCTCCACTCCGGGGACGGGCACTCCGGCCCGGGCCGCGGCGAACAGCATCAGGCCCTCGTGCTCGACCTGGCTCCGGCGGGTGATCGACGCTTCCGGCCCCGCGTCCCGGTACCACAGCATCCGCCACATCCGGGCCAGGAGCTAGGTGTCGCGGGCATCCCGGCCGTACACGGCGACGGCCAGCGGCGACCCGTCCCGGCGGGCCGCCCGGTAGCGGGCGACACCGCCCCGCTGCACCTCGTCCCGCCACACGTCGCGGGCGTCGATGCCCAGCTCGGCCAGGTCGGCCAGCACCCGGCGCTCGTGCGGGAAGCCGGCGGACGACCCGAACGCGAGGCGCACGCCGGCGCCCACGCCCACGCCGAGCGCGAGACCGCCGAGCACGTGCGAGGGGTAGGTGTCGTCCAGCACCGAAGTGGCCACCGCGGACAGGCCCAGGATGGTCAGCGCCGCGTAGCGGAATGGTCGCGTCAGGTCCGGCACCGCCACCAGCACGACCGCGGCCACGATGCCCAGCCGCAACGACGGGTAGGTCGAGCCGTCCCCGTGCCACAGCACCCCACCCCACGCCGGCCAGCGTCCGTCGACCGCATAGGTCACGAGCGCGCCGATCCCCACGGGGAGCACCGCGGCCAGCAGCAGGTCGCGCACCAGCGCGCCCCGCCGGCCGGCGATGGCCGCCACCACGATCAGCACCACCAGCAGAGCCGAGGCGGTGTACGCCGCCGACCAGACGGGATCGAGCCAGCCCAGGAGGCGATCCAGGGCGTCGACGATGTCCTGCTCGGCGGCCGTCGCCTCGTCGGCCACCAGCGCCGCCAGCAGCACGGCGACGGCGGCCACGCCGAACAGCACGAAGTCGTCGACGCGACGGCGGCGCGGCTCGTCCCCCGCCGAGGCGAACAACGACCACGGCACCTTGACGAAGGCGAGCTCGGCCTCCTGCTCGGAGTCCGGGCGGTCGGCTACCCGGGCCATGGTGGGCCCGCCCCGCTCAGATCAATTCCAGCTCGCGGCCCCGAAGGACCGCGTCCCGGCGCCCGTCCACCCCGAGCTTGCGGTACACGGCCTTGAGGTGGGACTTGACGGTGTTGATGGACAGGTGGAGGCCGTCCGCGATCTCGGCGTTGGACATCAGCGTCGGAAGGTACTGCAACACCGCGGTCTCCCGGTCCGTGAGGGTCTCGACCGCATGCCCGGCCGGGACGCGGCGCATGTGGTCGAGCAGGTCGAGCGCCAGGCCCCGGCGGGCCACGCTGGACGTCTCCTGCTCCAGCAGCTCGACCAGGTCGGGGGAGTGCTCCAGCAGCGGCGCTCGCACGCCCGACGAGGCCACCAGGTCGAGCGCGGCCCGCAGGTGGTTCCGGGCCTCGTGGTGGCGGCCGGTGGCCGCGGCCACCACCGCCGCCAGCGTGCGGGCGTCGATGGCCGTGCGCACGTGCACGGACGCCAGGTTGTCCTGCAGGCAGTGGTGGAGGCCGGTGCGGGCCGCGTCCGGCGCGCCCCGGGCCAGGTCCTGGCGGGCCCGCACCACCGCCCGCTCGCAGGGGCCGCCCACGGCCACCAGGCGGCGCTGCGGGTCGACGATCTCCAGCGCGCCGGTAGCCACCAGGGCGAGCGCGGCCAGCGGGTGGCCGGCCGTGGCGCTGTCGAGCCAGGCGGTGGGACCGCCGGCCCCGCCGAGCGTGGCCTGCAGGGCCCGGTGGACCGAGGCCAGCGGGTTGGTGGCCACCGGGGCGGTCGCGTCGGCCGCGGCCAGATGGGCGGCCGCGCTGCGCCGCTCGCCCCGCTGGGCGCAAGCGAGGGCCCGGGCGAGATGGGCGGCCCGCAGCGCGGTGGGGTGGACCTCGGCCGCGTCGAGGCCGAGCACCGCCGCGGCCCGGCGATCGGCGCCTTCGAGGTTGCCGCTCGCGGCCTCGAGGAGGCCCAGCACTGCGGCGGCCTCCAACGTCACCCACTCGTCGTCGCGGACATCGGCGAGCGGCGTCAGGATGGCCACCGCCGCGTCGAAGTTGCCGTCGTCGACGTGCAGCTCGGCGCCGCGCAGCCGCGCCAGCCGGCGGACCTGGGGCGCGTGCCCGTTCATCTCGGGCGAGGGCTCGCCCGCCGAGGCGAGGGCCTTGGCCGCCTCGCGGGCGCGGGCATCGGCGCCGAAGGCCCAGCCGTGGGCCAAGTCGACGATGCGGCGGTGGGCGGTTCGGGGCTGGTCGTCGCGGGCGTGCCGGAGCGAGCCCAGCAGCTCGTCGACCCGGGCGCGGTGGAGGTCGGCCTCGTCCTGGTCGCCCCGTGAGCACGCCCGCGCCGCGGCTACCAGCGCCAGGTCGGCCACGTCCGCCACCGCCAGCGGCGGTGTGCCCGCCAACGGGTCGGAGGCCAGCTCCGCGTCGTCCAGCGCCGCGGCGAGCCACCGGTCGCACACCAGGCGACCCACCAGCAGCCAGTCCCCGGCCAGCCGGGCGTGGGACTCGGCCTCGGTGGTGCCGCCGCGAGCGAGCAGCCACCGCGCGGCCCGGTGGTGCAGCTCGGGCACGAGCTCGGGGTTGCGGCTCCGCAGCCCGGCCCGCAGCAGCTCCGCGAACAGGGCGTGGTAGCGGTACCAGGCGCCGTCGGAGACGTCGGTGAAGAAGACGCCGCTGCGCTCCAGGTCCTCCAGGCGCGCCTGGGCGTCGTCGTCGTCGGCCAGCAGCGCCGCCAGGCCGGGGGTCAGGCGGTCGACCACGCTCGTGCGCAGCAGGAACTCCTGCGTGGGCCCGTCCTGGCGGTCGAGCACCTCCTCCAGCAGGTACTCGGCCACTGCGGCTTCCGTGGCGGTGGTGGACCGCACCAGCTCGTGACGGTCGTCGGCCGCGTCGAGGGCGCCGGCCGCCAGCCGCAGGCCCGCCACCCAGCCCTGTGTGCGCTGCCGTAGGGCGCGCACGTCTTCCTGGCGCAGCTCGATGCCGTACGCGTCGAACAGCTCGGAGGCCTCGTCCACCGTGAACTCGAGGTCGGCGTTGCGGATCTCGCCCAGCCGCCCGTCGAGCCGCAGCCGGCCGAGGGCCACGGGCGGATCGGCCCGGGCGCACAGCACGACCGACAGGGACGCGGGCGCGTGGTCGAGCACGTGGCGCAGCGCGGCGAGGGCGTCGGCGGACCGCAGCTCGTGCACGTCGTCGAGCACCAGCACCCAGCGACCGGCGGCCAGCGAGGCGAACGCCGCGTCGAGCACGGTGCTGCCCGGGCGCCGGCGGCGGGGCGGCGGTTCCGGCACGGCGGAGACCCGGGCCAGCGCGGTCACGATCGCCCGGGCCAGGCGGCCCGACTCGTTGTCACGGGCGTCGAGCCCCACCCACGCCGCGGGCCGGTCGGTCGACCGCAGCCACGAGGCGACGAGCGTGGTCTTGCCCGCGCCCGGCAGCCCGGAGACCAGCGTGATGTGGCGCCGGTGCTGGTCGTCGAGCAGTATCACGAGCCTGTCCCGGCTGACCAGTGACCACGGCAGAGCCGGCACGCTGTGCCGGGAGGGGAGAGGTCGGTGTTGAGGGTGCGTGGGGTGCGAGGACACTGGCAACCCCCCTTCGCCCGAGAGGGTGAGGAACGTGTCACCCCCATCATGACCCATGTCACAGCGCGCTTCATCACCCACTCGGGGTGATGCGCGCAGGGTGAGCTCGTGCCGCGGTGGCTACTCGGAGAACACCTCCCGCAGCTTGGCCTCCTCTTCGTCCGACAGGCTGCTCTGGATGAGCTCGGGGTCCTGTCCCTCGAAGGCCGCCGTCACGCGGTCGATCACCGCGTCGCTCGAGAGGACGAACAGGGCCGAGGTCCCCGGCGTCACCCGGCTGCGGACCGAGGTGATGAAGTCGTCGTCGATGCCGACGTCGGTCAGCGACCCGCCGATCGCGCCGGCGGCCGCGCCGACCGCGATGCCCAGCAGGGGAACGAAGAACAGCAGGCCGAACAGCAGGCCCCAGAAGGAGCCGCTGAGCGCGCCGGCGCCGGTCATGGAGGACAGCTGGCGGGTCTTGGGTCGCTTGGCGCCGCTCGGCCAGGACACGGTGGCGGCGTCGTGGATGACGATGAGGTCTTGCTTCCGGAGGTCGACGAGCGTGGCCTCGGCGGCGGCGGCGCCTTCCGGCGTGGAGAACTTCCAGACCGTGAGGGTGGCCAAGGGCGGCGTCTCCTGGCGGGTGAGTGGACCACCTCAGGATCCCGTCCGGCTCCTTCCTCATCCATCACCCCGATGGGGTGAAGGTCACTTCTCGACGGGGGTCAGCGCTTCGTCCGGAAGGGCCTCGCGGTCACGGCGACGCTTGCGGCTCAGGGCGTGGCGGGGCTTGGGGGAGGCACCGCCGTCCTCGACGGGGTCGACGCCGATGCGGCCCCGGCTCGCTCGCCGGGCCAGCACGTCCTCGCCCGTGCCGAGCACGAGTGCCGCCAGCGCCGTGGTGATGGGCACCGCCGCCACCAGTCCGATCGAGCCGACCAGCATGCGCACGATCTCGACCACGATGAGATCGCCGACCACCAGCCGGCCGAGCGAGGGACCGCCCTGGGTGAACAGCAGCAGCAGCGGCAGCGAGGCGCCCGCGTAGGCGAGGATCAGCGTGTTGACGGTCGAGGCCATGTGGTCGCGCCCCGCCTTGGTCGCCTCGCGGTACACCAGCCGGGGAGGCAGGCCCGGGTTGGCCCGCCGCAGCGCAGCGACGATGGAGACCTGGCTCATGGTGACGTCGTCGAGGGCGCCGAGTGCGCCGACGACGATGCCGGCCACCAGCAGGCCCCGCAGGTCCAGGGCGTCGGCGGCCAGGTCCAGGGCGCTGGTACGCCCGGCGCCGGCACCCGAGAGGTCGAGGGCGGCGGCAACCCCGAGGGCGAGGCCCGCGATCAGCGCCAGGCCGAGCAGTGTCCCGGCCAGCGCCACGGTGGTACCCGAGTTGAAGCCGTGGCTCAGGTAGAGGGCGGCGAAGGCCATGAGGGCGGTGGCCGCCAGCGTCACCGGCACGGCGGGGCTGTCGTGGACCAGCGCCGGCACCAGGAAGGCGATGAGCACGGCCGCGGCGACCGCCAGCCCGACCAGCGCCCGCGCCCCCTTCCCCCGCCCGAACACCAGCACCAGGACCACGAACCCACCCACGAGCCACCACAGCGGCTCGACCCGACGGACGTCCACGAAGGCGTAGCGGAACTCGGCCGGTGTCCCCTCGCTGACGTGGAGCACCACCCTGTCCCCGGCGGCGAGGTCGGGGACGTCGGTCTGGGTGGCCAGCACCTGGAACCGGACCACGTCACCCTCGTCCCCGCCCGAGGTCAGCCGGGCGGTGACCACGCGGCACGGCACCTCGTCGCCTTCGCCGGTGTCGCAGCTGTCTTCGTCGAGGCTGCGCACGGTCGCATCCACGAAGCTGGCGGACTGCGGGCCGAGCTCGGGTGCGTCGCCCCGGGGCCAGAAGGCGATGGTCCCGAGCACGGCAGCAGCACCGGCCAGCACCACGACGACGGTCAACCAGCGGGCCCGGCTACGGCTCGCGGCGATCATCTCCTGACCCTATGCCAGCCCAACCCCACCAGGCGATGATCCCCGCTCACTCGCGGCGGGTGACGACAACCCCACCGCCCGTGCCGTAGGCCGGGACGAACGACGCGAGCCAGGAGGCCTGATGGATCTGCAACGGAAGCTGATCGCGGAACTGCTCGGCACGCTGTGGCTGGTGCTCGGGGGGTGCGGGAGCGCAGTCCTGGCGGCCAACTTCATGCCTGACACCAACCTGGGCATCGGGCTCGTCGGTGTCTCCCTCGCCTTCGGTCTCACGGTGGTGACCGGGGCCTACGCCCTGGGCCACATCTCCGGTGGCCACTTCAATCCGGCGGTCAGCCTCGGGGTGCTCGCCGCTCGGCGCATCAACGTGCGCGAGGCAGCCGCCTACGTCGGCGCCCAGGTCATCGGCGGGATCCTGGGCATGGCCATCCTCGTCGCCATCGCCACCGGGGTCGACGGCTTCAAGATCGGGACCGGCGAGGGCGAGAGCACCCTGGCCGCCAACGGCTGGGCCCAGCTGTCGCCGGGTGGCTACGACTTCGTGGCCGCCGTGGTGGTCGAGGTGGTGCTCACGTTCTTCTTCCTGCTGGTGATCCTGGGCGTGACCGGGCGGGAGGCGCCGATCGGGTTCGCGCCCCTGGCCATCGGGCTGTCGCTGACGTTGATCCACCTCATCAGCATCCCGGTCACCAACACCTCGGTGAACCCGGCCCGCTCCACCGCGCCGGCGGTGTTCGTGGGCGGCGACGTGCTGGAGCAGCTGTGGTTGTTCTGGCTGGCGCCCGTCGTGGGCGCGGTGCTGGCCGGCCTGCTACATCGCATGGTGATCGAGGAGCGGGCCGACACCATCGAGGGCCACGGCTAGGCCAGGCCGGCCCACGCCGCGACCCGGGACCGCAGCACCGGCAGGCTGACCGTCGCCGCGCCCAGCACGGTGTCGTGGAAGTCGGTGATGGCGAAGCCGGAGCCGAGCGCGGCCCGGGCCTCGGCCCGCAACCGCATGATCTCCCGCTGCCCCACCTTGTACGCCAGCGCCTGGCCGGGCATGCCGACGTAGCGGTCCACCTCGACCTCGATCTCCTCGCGGTCGACCGGGGCGTTGGCCACCATGAAGTCGACGGCCTGCTGGCGGGTCCAGCCCCGGGCGTGAAGCCCCGTGTCGACCACCAGCCGGCAGGCCCGCCACGAGTCGCTGGCCAGCATGCCCAGCCGGTCGAGGTCGCTCTCGTACAGCCCCATCTCGTCGGCCAGCCGCTCGGTGTAGAGCGCCCAGCCCTCCACGAAGGCGGTGTGGCCCCACGACAGGCGACGGAAGGCGGGCAGTGACGTGCGCTCGGTGGCGATGGCCAATTGGAGGTGGTGGCCGGGGATCGACTCGTGGAAGCAGATCGAGGCGGTCTCCGCCCGGCCCCGCGACGTGGGCTCGCGCAGGTTGACGTGGTACTCGCCGGGCCGGCTGCCGTCGGGCGCGGGCGGCGTGTAGTACGCCGCGGCCACGTCTTCCTCCAGGTAGGCAGGCACGGGCGTGAGCACGCACGGCGCCTCGGGGACGATGCCGAACCACTCGCCCATCGCCGCGGTGGCGGCGTCGAGGCAGGCTCGGTTGTGGGCCAGGATCTCGTCCGCGTCGCGGTAGCGCAGGCTCGCGTCGCCGGTCAGCCGGCCGAAGATGTCCGCGAGGTCGGTCGTGCCCCAGTACCGTCCGCCGATCTCCTGGTACTCGGCCGCCAGCGAGGCCACCTCGTCCAGGCCCACCTGGTGGAGGTCGTCGGCGGTGAGCGGCAGCCCGGTGTGGATCTGGACCAACGCGGAGTACAGCTGGTCCCCGTCGGGCAGGTGCACCAGGCCGGGCTGCTCGTCGTCCCGGGACCGGGGCAGCAGCTCGTCGCGCAGCACGTCCCGGTAGCGGGCGAACGCGGGGCGCAGCTCGCCGGCCACGATCCCGGTCAGCTCGGCCCGCCAGGCGTCGACCCCGTCCCAGCCCTCGGGCCCGGCCAGGTTCACGAACGGGTCGTCGGCCAGCGGCGACGCCAGATAGCCCTCGACCTGGTTCAGGGAGCGGACGATGTTCAGCCGGGCCGGAGTGCGGCCCGCGGCCAGGCCCTGGCGCCAGCGCTCGGCCGCCTGGGCCAGCATGTCGCCGTAG
>Ga0111539_10008695_pt1 | contig 12887 bp, 11 predicted proteins | sample RhiMethybrSRZTD1_FD_79667 | JGI IMG/M metagenome (GOLD analysis project Ga0111539, IMG submission 79667) | Populus rhizosphere microbial communities from Tennessee, USA - Rhizosphere MetaG P. TD hybrid SRZTD1 (version 2) (version 2) | ecosystem: Host-associated > Plants > Roots > Rhizosphere >...
ATCTCTTCATGCGTTTCTCGCAGTGCTGTTTGAATTGAATCTTCACCCGGCTCTGTTTTTCCTCCGGGTAAACTGATTTGTCCGCCGTGCGTTCCAGCATAATCCGGACGTTTGATCAACGGGAATTTTATTTCATCGTTGTCTTCATACAACAAGATTAATACACTGCCGGGCCTTGGCGGATGTTCTGATTTAAACTTAGGCTTAATGGCTCCTACAGGAATAGCCCTTAGAGGATCATGTGCCAGCGCAGACGGAAGCTCGAGCTTTAAACGTTCAACAAGGTTTTTAATCAGGGTTGAGTACATGGCAAAGCCTATCGGCATTTTGATTCGAACTCCCTCATAGGCATTTCCATTCGCTCGACGGCCTTTGTATAGTACTCACATGCATGTTGCTTGTCATTTTGCTTGTCATAGGCGTCACCCAAATAATAATATATTTTCTCTATAAATGAATCACTCGATTCAGCGCGTTTGAGCAAGCGGATGGCATCTTCGTATCTTTTTTCCATCAAATAATAAATTCCTTTGTTCCTGTAAGCCCAACCGTTGTATGGATCGAGGGTAATACTGAGATCGATATCTGCCCTTGCCTTGTCCATTTGATTCGTAAGTAGAAATAGATACCCGCGATTGTTCAAAAAGTAAGGATCTTCAGGATTGATAGAAAGCGCCTTCGATAACATCCCGCTCGCTTTTGGATAGTTCTTCAATTCTACTTCCACCATTGCCAAAGCATTGAACGCATTGGCTTCTTCAGCGTTTAGTTCCAGAGCACGATCTAAATGAGATCGGGCGCTATCAAATTGTTTTTTGTAATAATAGACCGTTCCTAAGTTGACTAAAATTTCAGGGTTGTTTTTGTCTAACGATTGTGCCTTCCTGAAGGATGTTAGAGCTCCATCAAATTTTCTCAGTCGCGTGTTGATGAGTCCTTGTAAAAAATATACAGTCGACGTATCGGGCTTATTTTTGATCGCGATATCGAGATCTTTGAGAGCCCTGTAGTATTCTTTCAATTCATATGCGGTATTGGCGCGGTTAAAATATCCATCTATAAAATCTGGTTTGCACCGCACAGCATGATCATAATACTCCAATGCTTCAATGTATTTCATTTGATTGAAGTACAAGGTACCAAGGTTATTCCAGGCATCTGCGAAGCAAGAATCTAACTTAAGCGCCTCCTTTAAGAAGTGCTCGGCCCGTTCAACGTTCTGTTTTTTCACCAGGTCGTTACTTTGAATCAGAAACCGCTGTAACTTAGTTTCCTTGCTGTCCATGCATGAAATCAACACGATTCCCAGTATCCAATATAGGTTCTTCATATGCATCACCTCGCGCTGTACCATTACACAAATGTGATATCAATCGTTCTCATCCCCTAATTTTACTCTTTTCTTTGTGTTTTTAGGGAAGGAATTTTGAGAAGTTAAAACCATTTGATTTATTTGTACCCGTTAAGGCAATGAACAAAGTATCCAACATAGGCTTGCACCACCATCATCATGTAAACAGCATGTGTGGCAAGACTATGTTTTGATCTGACTATAAAAAGATTTAAAAAGGCTTGTCGCGATTGTGGCAAGCCTTTTTTATTGTCGCTTTTTGCCTAACGCTTGGCAGCTTTTGACCTGTCGGGAACGAGATTAATAACTAAATAAATCCTTAGGAAGAAATACCCAGGGTAACACGTATGAGTACAATGCTTCGAATAGCAATTCAAAAATCAGGTAGGCTTCAGGAGGGCTCAATTGCTCTTTTAAAAGAAAGTGGCCTTTCATTTAGCAACGGAAAAGATCAGCTTAAAACACAAGCGAGAAATTTTCCTGTCGAAGTGCTTTTCCTCAGAGATGACGACATACCACAGTATGTCGAAGATAAAGTCGCAGATGTTGGTGTGGTGGGTGAAAACATTGTCGCTGAAAAGCAAAAGAAAAATGAAATCGTGAAGCGCCTTGACTTTGCTAAATGCCGGCTATCCATTGCCATTCCGCGCGGGGAAAACTATAACAACATTCAATTTCTCAACGGCAAAAATATTGCAACTTCTTATCCCAACATTGTTAAAACGTTTCTCGAAAAGAATGGCGTCACTGCCGGCATTCATGAAATTAGCGGTTCGGTAGAAATTGCTCCAGGCATTGGGTTAGCTGATGCAATCTGTGATATTGTCAGCACCGGCAGTACCCTTTTGGGAAATGGGTTAAAGGAAGTAGAGACGGTGATGCAGTCTGAAGCAGTCATCATTGCCAATCCCGAACTTAGTGCGGAGAAACAAAAAATTCTGGACAAACTTCTATTTAGAATTGAAGCTGTTAAAAAAGCTAAGAACAACAAGTACATTCTCATGAATTGTCCTAACGCGGCGATCGAAAAAATCACAACTGTGATCCCGGGAATGAAAAGTCCAACCATCGTACCGCTGGCACGCGATGGCTGGAGTTCCCTTCATTCCGTCGTCGATGAAAACGATTTTTGGGAAAAAATTGATTTGCTCCGCGAATGTGGTGCGGAAGGAATCTTAGTCATTCCGATTGAAAAGATGATTGTGTAAGAATATTTTACACCACGATAATAACAACACCCAGTAACCTCAACACGTCGCACCTCAACACTTCAACACTTCCAACATGAAAATATTCACTAATCCTCCTAAAGAAACCTGGCCGGAATTGGCACGACGTCCCCAACTGGAGTTGGAGTTTTTGGAGAGTGCCGTACGAAATTTATTAAACCGCGTAAAAAAATCCGGTGACAGCGCACTCCGTGAGCTCACCCTCCAATTTGATAAAGCGTCGATACAGACTTTTCTGGTTTCCAAAGAAGAAATCGCAGAAGCTGTCCAATCCATTCCAGCAGACTTGCAAAAAGCCATTCGTACCGCTGCGTTGAATATTGAAAAATTTCATGCTGCTCAAAAAAGAGACTCGCCCCAGATTGAAACCATGGCCGGAGTATCATGCTGGAGAAAAGCAGTGCCCATTGACAAAGTCGGAATTTATATTCCGGGCGGTTCAGCCCCTTTATTTTCAACCGTACTAATGTTGGGTATTCCCGCTAAATTGGCTGGTTGTCGTGAAGTCGTGCTGTGTACTCCGCCCGATCCCTCAGGAAAGGTTAATGCTGCAATCCTATTTGCGGCTCAGTTGGTCGGTGTCAAGAAAATCTTTAAAGTTGGCGGCGCCCAGGCCATCGGTGCGATGGCTTATGGAACACAGAGTATTCCAAAAGTTTACAAAATTTTTGGACCGGGGAACCAATACGTAACGAAAGCAAAACAACTGGTGATGGAAGACGGATTGGCTATCGATATGCCTGCAGGTCCCTCCGAAGTATTGGTTATGGCAGACAGTTCTGCTAATCCTTCTTTTGTTGCTTCCGACCTTCTATCACAAGCCGAACATGGTGAAGATAGCCAGGTAATTCTTGTGGTGAGTAGGGCGTCCCTAATTGCGCCTATTCAAGAAGAAATCGAACGACAAATCAACGACCTTCCGCGAAAAGCAATAGCGGAACGCGCGCTTGTAAACAGTCGCGTCATTCTTTTGGATAGCCAAACCGATGCAATTGATTTTGTAAATGAATATGCCCCCGAACACCTCATTATCAATACAAGAAACACCGACGAGATCTCTTCACAAATCACCAACGCGGGCTCAATTTTCCTGGGTAACTATTCGCCGGAAGCTATTGGAGATTATGCTTCAGGTACAAATCACACATTACCTACGAACGGGTATGCTAAGGCCTTTGCCGGCGTAGCACTTGAAAGCTTTATGAAATACATCACCTATCAACGACTAACGGAAGAAGGTATTTCCACGCTGGGTCCGGCAGTCGAACTGATGGCAGAAGCTGAACAGCTTATCGGGCATAAGATGGCTATAAAAGTCAGGTTGGATAGTCTATCAGGATGGTCAGGATTGGAACGATGAATGGGATGAATAGGAGATAACGTGGGATATCAAGATGTTCAGAATTTATCTTTATCCTGTTCATCCTGGCCATCCTGATAACAAATACTAGTAACATGGCAAAACAAATCAACGTGACGGACGTCTTGAAATTGGTTCGAAAAAATGTCCTCAACATGAAACCCTACTCTTCTGCAAGAGATGAATTCAAAGGGGAGGCAGAAATTTTTTTGGATGCCAATGAGAATCCCTATCCGTCTGGTTACAATCGCTACCCCGATCCATTACAATGGAAAATAAAAGAAAAGCTCGCACCAATTAAAAATGTGAGTCCGGAACAGATTTTTTTAGGCAATGGAAGTGATGAAGCGATTGACCTGATTATTCGCGCATTTTGTGAGCCGCACAAGAACTCAATCTTGATTACGGATCCTACTTATGGTATGTACGCAGTATGCGCCGAGGTAAACGCTGCACCATTGATTAAAGTGGAATTGACCAGGGACTTCGATTTAGATCTTGACGCATTATTCGGCGCCATCACCGACGATACAAGAATAATTTTTTTATGTAGCCCGAATAATCCCACGGGAAATTTGTTGAGCCGCGACAAAATATTTAAGGTCCTTGACCGGTTTCAAGGCATAGTGGTTATCGATGAAGCTTACATTGACTTCACCACCAGCGAAAGCTTTACACAACTTTTACCCCTCTATCCAAACCTTGTCGTCTTACAAACTTTTTCAAAAGCGTGGGGACTGGCAGGGCTGCGGCTAGGAATGGCATTCAGCAACATGGAAATCATCAATATCCTCAACAAGATCAAATATCCCTATAATGTAAATATCCAGACACAGGAAATTGCATTAAAGACGCTACTAGATGTGGATAAAAAGGACAAAGCTGTTGACGAAATAATTGAGCAACGGGCGCAACTAGAAAATGAACTATTACAACTTCCGATCACGGAGCAGGTATATCCTTCTGATGCCAATTTCCTGCTGGCAAAAGTCAAAGATGCCCCTGGCACTTATCGGTATCTCATGGATAGAAAAATTATTGTTCGTGATCGTTCCAAGATTACACTCTGTAAAAACTGTCTCCGCATCACGGTCGGTACACCACAAGAAAATAAAAACCTTATCGCAGCATTGAAGAACCTATGAAAAAAGTCCTATTTATCGATCGCGATGGCACATTGATCATCGAACCAGAGGATCAGCAAATCGATAGCCTGGAAAAGTTGGAATTTTATCCCGGCGTCTTCTACTGGCTAAGCAAAATTGCCAGAGAAACTGATTTTGAGTTGGTGATGGTCACAAACCAGGATGGATTGGGTACTTCTAGTTTTCCGGAAGAAACGTTTTGGCCCGCTCACAACAAGGTGATGAAAGCCTTTGAAAATGAAGGAGTAAAATTTTCAGACGTTTTTATCGACCGGTCCTTCTCTCATGAGAACAAGCCGACACGCAAACCCGGTACCGGAATGCTAACAAAATATCTCAATGGAAATTTTGATCTTAAGAATTCGTATGTTATCGGGGATCGCGTAACAGATGTTCAACTGGCAAAAAATCTGGGTTCAGCCGGGATACTCATCAACGATGGAAATTTTGCAGCCAAAATTAGCGAAGCTAACCTTTATGAATTTTGCGCTCTGATCACAACCGACTGGGAAAAAATCTACAACTTTTTACTTGGTCCTGTGCGTAAGGCATCCGTGGTGAGAACGACCAAGGAAACGGATATTAAAATCGATGTCAATCTCAATGGCCAGGGTAAATCCACAATTGCCACTGGCATTGCCTTTTTCGATCATATGCTGGAACAGCTTTCCAGACATGGAAATGTAGACCTGAATATACTGGTAAAGGGTGACTTGCATATCGACGAACATCACACCATTGAAGACACTGCCCTTGCCCTGGGAGAAGCATTCCTAAAAGCGCTGGGAGACAAGCGAGGGATCGAGCGCTACGGCTTTTGCTTGCCAATGGATGATTGTCTTGCTCAAGTCGCTATTGATTTTGGTGGACGACCATGGCTTGTGTGGGAAGCAGAATTCAAACGTGAAAAAATTGGAGAGATGCCCACGGAAATGTTTTACCACTTCTTCAAATCATTTTCTGACACAGCAAAGTGCAATCTGAACATCAAAGCGGAAGGCACAAACGAGCACCACAAAATTGAAGCGATTTTTAAAGCTTTTGCAAAAGCAATTAAGATGGCTGTGAAGAAAGAAGGAAATTTATTGCCCTCTACGAAAGGAATACTTTAGAGGTACGAGGTTTGATTTACGAAGTACGAGGGCTAGCTTAAACCTAGTTCAGCAATTAATAATAAGTTCATCAATAATAAAATGTTATGCAAAATTTAAAAAACCGTTGCAAACGTTTCGCGATCGAAACTGGAGTGCTTATTCAGCAACTTCCTAAAAGTATTATTAATACTGCGTACTCAAATCAGTTAATAAGGTCTTCTAGTTCACCTGGTACAAATTATAGGGCTGCTTGTCGGGGAAAATCTATTGCTGATTTTATCAACAAACTTAAAATTGTTGAGGAAGAGCTTGACGAATCGATATACTTTCTAGAACTCGTTCAATATTTTAATCCTGGTTTTGAAGTTCAAATAACTAAGTTAATTAAGGAATCAAATGAGTTACTTGCGATGACGGTTGCCTCCATCAAAACTGTCAGTCTTAATTCTCGTACCTCGTAAATCGTACCTCGTACCATAAGTTTATGAAACTAGCAATAATCAAATACAACGCAGGAAATATACAATCTGTCTCATTTGCATTAGAACGATTGGGCGTAGGCTTTACAATCACGGACAATGCAGACGAAATTCAAAAAGCAGATAAGGTGATTTTTCCTGGCGTCGGAGAAGCAAGCACCACGATGAGCTATCTGAAAAGTAAAAAACTTGATCAGCTTATCGTTTCGTTGAGGCAACCATTACTTGGTATTTGTCTTGGAATGCAATTGATGTGTAAATATTCTGAAGAGAACGACACGACATGCCTTGGAATTTTTGATGAATCGGTAAAACGATTCATTCCGGAGGGAGATTTGAAAGTACCCCATATGGGATGGAACAATCTATCGCTTTCAGACAATTGGTTGGACCCCAATATCGAAGCGAAGTATGCCTATTTTGTGCATAGCTATTACGTGCCCGTAAACGAATTTACTTCGGCCACGACTGCCTATATAAATCCATTTAGCGCAGCGATGCATCAAAATAATTTTTATGCGGTACAGTTTCACCCTGAAAAATCTGCCCTCGCCGGCGAGCTGGTTTTGAAATCGTTCCTTAGGTTATAATTATGAATTTAAAATTTTAAATTATCAAGACGAGATTTTATTACTAAGATGTCGATTGCATCGAAAGAAGCCAGGGAAACAAAATACTGGATCCGTCTATTAGAAAAAAGTTAGTTTCTAAACTATGATTATGAAGGGCTTTTAAAGGAGAGCGAACAGATAATAAATATATTAACCGCAATTGAAAAAACTTCACAAGGATCAATAAAAGGATAACACGTTTTGAATTCTATCAATTTGGCGGGCACTAATTCAAAATTCAAAATCCATAATTTATAATTAATTAAAAATGAGAATAATCCCAGCAATTGACATTATTGACGGAAAGTGCGTTCGCCTAACGCAAGGTGATTATGCACAAAAAAAAATCTACAACGAAAATCCCGTTGAAGTCGCGAAGGAATTTGAAAATGCTGGGCTAAAGTACCTTCATTTAGTAGATCTCGACGGCGCGAAAGTGGGAAAAGTGGTAAACTGGAACGTAGTTGAATCGATCTGCAAGGAAACCGGGTTGGACGTTGATTTTGGTGGCGGAATAAAAACAGAAGAGCAGATAGAAAGACTTTTCAGCTACGGAATCAAACAAGTAAATCTAGGAAGCATAGCCGTTAAAGATCCCAAAAAAGTAAGCGATTGGATTAGGCTTTTTGGTTCCGAAAAAATAATTCTCAGTGCCGACGTGAAAAATGAAATGATCGCTATCAGCGGGTGGCAGGAAAGTGCCGCCATTCCGATTACAACCTTCCTTCGGGATTATGTTCACAACGGTATAGAATATGTAGCGTGTACAGACATCAGTACGGATGGCATGTTATCAGGGCCGAATGTGGACTTGTACAAAAATATCTTATTAACTTTTCCACAGTTACAAATCATAGCGAGCGGAGGTGTGAGTTGCCTTGAAGATCTTTTTGAACTAAATCAAATCGGCGCCGATGGGGTTATCGTAGGAAAAGCTATCTATGAAGGGCGAATAAAACTTGACGAATTAGCTGAATTTTAGATTTTAGATTGACGATTTTAGATTACCGATAATCACCAAATGTTGTACACTATAATATAACTGTATGAATGCAGAAATGATGAAGTCAAGAACTAAAAGATTTTCAATTGACACAGCAAAGTTTTGCGAATGTTTACCACCGGGAACGTCAATGCTGGCATATTCGAAACAGCTAATAAGAAGCTCAAGTTCGGTAGGCGCTAACTACCGTGCTGCCTGCCGAGCGAAGTCAACTTCCGATTTTATCAATAAGTTGAAAATAGTTGAAGAAGAGGCGGACGCATCGATATATTTTTTAGAACTAATTGAAGAATTAGATTCGTCCTACAAGAAAAACCTTACTCCTTTAATCAAGGAAGGCAATGAACTATTGTCAATGATCGTTGCCTCTATTAATACATCAAAAAAAAGAAACTTTCCAGGCACCAAAATCTACAATCGTCAATTTAAAATCTAAAATAAGTGCTAACGAAGAGAATCATCCCCTGCCTTGACATCAAAGATGGACGTACAGTTAAGGGTATTAATTTTATCAACATCCGCGATGCGGGCGACCCTGTAGAGTTGGGCGCAGCGTACGCTAAACAAGGTGCCGATGAGCTTGTGTTCCTCGATATTTCTGCCACAAATGAACAACGAAAAACTTTTGCATATTTAGTGAAAGACATCGCAAGGCACATTAACATTCCATTTACGGTAGGAGGCGGAATAAGCTCAGTCGGCGACGTTGCTCCCCTGTTGGAAGCCGGAGCAGACAAAGTAAGTGTCAATTCCTCTGCGGTCAGAGATCCAAAACTCATTGATGAATTGTCCAAAGCTTTTGGATCACAGTGCATCGTATTGGCGATTGACGCTCGTAAAATTGATAACCAATGGATCGTTCATACGCACGGAGGAAAAAATCCTACAGAAAAAAAGTTATTCACCTGGGCTAAGGAAGGCCAGGAAAGAGGCGCAGGAGAAATTCTGTTTACCAGTATGGACCATGATGGAACAAAAAATGGATTCGCCAACGTTCCATTGCTCAAACTCCACAATTTGTTAAATATTCCTGTCATCGCCTCAGGGGGCGCTGGTACGATGGGACATTTTATCGATACTTTTATACTAGGTAAATCCGATGCCGCCTTGGCGGCAAGTATTTTTCATTTCGGAGAAATAAAAATTCCGGATCTAAAATCTTTCTTGCATGCGAGCAATATCAACGTTCGATTATAATTAAATACAGAAACGTGTCAGACATGAACATAAACTTCTCAAAATCCGACGGGCTCGTGCCGTGTATCGTTCAGGATGCAAAAACAAGTCAAGTATTAATGCTTGGTTTTATGAACGAAGAAGCCTATCAGAAAACGGTCCGTGAGAAAAGAGTCACCTTCTTCAGCAGGAGCAAACAACGACTATGGACAAAAGGTGAGACCTCTGGGAATTTTTTAGAATTGTCAGAAATTCTCCTTGACTGCGACCAGGATACTTTGTTAATAAAAGCGAAGCCAGTGGGGCCTGTGTGCCACACCGGTGCAGACACTTGCTTCAACGAAAAGAATGAACGGTGGAATTTAGATTCACTCGAGTCTATCATCAAAGATAGAAAAGCTAATCCCCTAAAAGGTTCTTATACAACCAGCCTTTTCGAGTCCGGTATTAATAAGGTTGCTCAAAAAGTCGGAGAAGAGGCTGTCGAACTTGTAATCGAAGCGAAAGACAACAATAAAGAATTATTTCTTAATGAAGCTGCTGACCTTATCTATCACTACCTTGTTTTGTTGACCGAAAAAGGATTTTCGCTCAATGATGTCGTGGAGATTTTGAAGAAGCGACACAAATAAGCCCGTCCATCACGCCAAAGTCTTCCAAAGAATTTCTACTGGATGAAGTGATTTTCTCCCCGTGCCATCCTTGATTTGATGACGGCAACTGGTTCCTGCAGCTGCAATAATCACATTTTCAGGCTGCTTTCTTACCGTCGGAAAAAGTACTAGTTCGCCAATTTGCATCGACAAATCGTAGTGCTCTTTTTCATAGCCAAAAGATCCAGCCATTCCACAACATCCGGATGGGATCAAATGCACTTCGTTGTTACCTAATCTTGTCAAAATCTTCTTCACTGGTACTAAAGAAGAAAGTGCTTTTTGCTGACAATGACCGTGTAGCTTAATTAAAGCTTTGGTATCTCTGAATAATTTTACATCAATTTTTCCAGCATCAAGTTCCTTTGCCAGAAACTCTTCTATCATAAAAGTATTCAAAGCAATTTTCTTCGCGTCGTCCTTCTCCCCGCCACGCAATAAATCCGGATACTCATCCCGAAAAGTAAGTATCGACGAGGGTTCAACGCCCACTAAAGGCGTCTCATCTGTAATGAGATTTTTATACAGCGAAACGTTTTTCCTTGCCAGCTTCCGTGCTTCCTCCAGTAGTCCTTTTGCAAGAAAACTCCTCCCCGATTCAACGTGCTGAATAAACTTTACAGCATAGCCCAACCGGTCCAGGAGCTTAACGGTGGTAATACCAATTTCTGCCTCGTTGAAGTTTAACAGTTCGTCAATAAAAATATAAACCGTCTTTATCGGATTTTTTGTAATTGGTTTGAATTCCTTTTTGAACCATTTTTCCCACGTAAGGGGAGAAATTTCAGGCATACTTCTTTTTTCAGCAAAACCAATAATCGACTTTGCTATTGCACTGGTCACTTTGTTTCCAAATACCAGGCGATACCCCCATGGCAATGCCGAAGCCAATTTCATACCCAGGGAAAAATTACCAATCAACCACGTCCGAAAAGGGACGCCCTTTTCTTTGTAATACTGATATTGCCATTCCTGTTTGAGTTTGCCAATATCTACATTCGAGGGACATTCCGATTTACAGCCCTTACAACTTAAGCAGAGGTCCATTACATCCTTTATTTCTTCGTGGGCAAATGGATTTGCCTTGTCGGACCTTGTAATCATTTCACGGAGAATATTGGCTCGCGCTCTTGTCGTGTCTTTTTCGTTGCGTGTAGCCATGTAGCTTGGACACATGGTACCGCCACTTATCTCGGTCTTCCTGCAATCACCCGAACCGTTACATTGTTCAGCCGTCCGCACGATCCCCATAGTTTCAGAAAAGTCGAGGATGGTATCGAACTCTTTCGTCACCTGGTTTTTTTCGTATCGCAGGTAAGTATCCATCGGAGGAGTTTCTACAATCTTACCAGGATTGAAAATGCACTGCGGATCCCAAACTTGTTTCAGTCGCTTAATAACTTCATAATTGTGAGGTCCGATCATTTTAGGAATAAATTCACCGCGTAACCGCCCATCGCCGTGTTCACCGGACAATGAGCCATCGTATTTTTTTACGAGGCTCGCGGTCTCTTCCGCCATGGTACGAAAAAGACCTACGCCCTGCGCAGTTTTAAGATCCAATATGGGGCGCAAGTGAATTTCACCTGAACCCGCGTGCGCATAGTGCACACTGTAGAGCCCATGTTTTTTTAATAAGGTATTAATATCAGAAATAAAAGCAGGCAGGTCATTAACATCTACAGCCGTGTCCTCAATTACGGGTACTGGTTTCTCGTCGCCCGGTACATTAGACAATAGTCCCAATCCTGCTTTACGAAGATTCCAAACTTTCTTAATGCCCTCCCCTCCTACGATCGGATATGAATACCCCAGTCCTTTCGCTTTTAGATCTAACACCAGAACTTCTGCATCTCGTTCAGCTTCGGCTTCAGTAGTACGCGTGAGTTCAGCCACCAAAATAGCCTTCGGATCTCCTTCAATAAAAAATCGATTTTCAACTTGTCCCCTATTTCTTTTGGTTGCTTCAAATACATAGTGATCCATCAATTCTACTGCCGATGGCTTATGCTGAAGCACCACCAAGTTTGCATGCAACGACTCATCTATACTATGACAATGAATGCAGACCAGTTTTTTATGCGGCGGATCTAAAGGAGTCAATTTTATTTTAGCCTCCGTAATAAATGCTAATGTACCTTCAGATCCTGCAATTAGGCTGCAAAAATTAAACTGATCGCCTTTCGGATTAAAGGGCTTCATTCTCGACAGCATGTCGATAGCATAGCCGGTATTCCTTCTGCGAATTGAAATCTTTGGAAATTCTTTTTCTATCGCTGCCCGGTTCTTCTCGTCAGAAAGAACTTCCTTGATATGTGTGTAAAGATCGGTTTCCAAACTTTTGGGACCGGTAGTCTTCGCCAAAAATGCAGGCGTGTCCATCGGACCGAACTTTACTTTCGTTCCGTCTGAAAGAAAGGCCGTTACTTCCAGCAAGTGTTCACGGGTGCTTCCATATACGACCGAATTAGAACCACATGAATTGTTTCCGATCATGCCTCCGATCATCGCGCGATTGGCGGTCGACGTCTCCGGTGCAAAGAAAAAGCCGAATGCTTTTAAATGATGATTCAAGTCATCCCTGACAATTCCGGGCTGAACAATTGCCCACCCCTCCTTGCTGTCAACCTTGATTATCTGTTTGAAATGTTTGGAGACATCCACCACAATACCGCCGCCTACAACCTGACCAGCCAACGAAGTGCCGGCTGTCCGCGGGATGAGGGATGTTTTATTTATTCGGGCAAACTGTATCAGAATTTCAATATCCTTTTCAGTCTTTGGGA
>Ga0111539_10008698_pt1 | contig 12885 bp, 10 predicted proteins | sample RhiMethybrSRZTD1_FD_79667 | JGI IMG/M metagenome (GOLD analysis project Ga0111539, IMG submission 79667) | Populus rhizosphere microbial communities from Tennessee, USA - Rhizosphere MetaG P. TD hybrid SRZTD1 (version 2) (version 2) | ecosystem: Host-associated > Plants > Roots > Rhizosphere >...
CCACCTCGCACGCGTGTACCGCAAGCTGATGGTCGAGGGTCGACGCCAGCTGGGTGCGGCCCTGCAGCTGGACGTCCGTCCCGACACCTGAGCCCGACACCTGCGCCCGACACCTGCGCCCGACCGCCGAGCCGGGCGCCCGCCCGACGCGCGCGGCCCGGTGCCACACGACCCGAGGCAATGACTGCCGATCCGAGGGTCTCGAGGCAATGACGTGCGGGGGCCGCACGCCACTGCCTCGAGAGTGCGGGAGCGCGAGTCATCGCCTCGCCTCCCCTCGCTGCCGGATGCGTCTCGCGCGCCGTCGCCGGCCAGCGCCTGCCCCTCCCTGCCGGGACGGGCCCCGCCGGGGGGACCGGGCCGGACCCCCGACCCGCCCGCGTCCCGGCCGCCTCGACCAGGTACGTAACGCCTACGGACGACGCGGGGGCGTGCCGTCCGTACGGTGCGACGGTGCACGATCGCGACGATCCCGGGCAGGTCACCGCCGGGGCCGGTGTCTCCCCAGCCGACCCCGGCGGCCCTCTCCGCGATCCGGCGGCCGACGCCGTGAACGAGCGCGCGGAGCACGAGCCGGCCGACCAGGACGACCTGGTCAGCGCCGTCGAGGACCTCGTGCGCGAGCTGCTCCCCGAGGAGGATCGCTGCGCCCCCGGGTGACCGGGGTGGCCGGGGTGAGCCAGGTGACCGGGTTGACCAGGGCGAACGCCGTGCGCCCGCGTGACGGCCGGCTCAGGGCACGAGCACGAGCTTGCCCGTGACGCGGCGTTCCTGCAGGTCGGTCAGGGCCGTCGCCGCGTCGTCGAGGGGGTAGCTGGTCGGCTCGGGCGGGTCGAGGCGGCCGGCGTGCACGGCGTCCATCAGCTCGCGGGTCAGCACGCGGTTGTCGTCGGGGTTGTGCATCGCCCACGCCCCCCAGTCGACGCCCACGACCGCCCGGTTGTTGAGCAGCACGAGGTTGGCGGGGAACCGCGGGATCTCGCCGCTGGCGAACCCGACCACCAGGTAGCGGCCGCTCACCGTCATGGCCCGCAGGGCCGCCTCGGCCTGGGACCCGCCGACGGGGTCGACCACGACGTCGACGCCGCCGCTCGACAGCTCGCGGGCGCGGGTCTTCAGATCCTCGGTGTCGTACCTGATCGTGTGTTCGGCGCCCGCCCCCTTCGCCGCCGCCAGCTTCTCGTCGTCCGACGCCGCCGCGATCGTGCGCAGCCCGAGCGCCCGCGCCACGTCGAGGGTGGCGAGGCCGACGCCGCCGCCGGCGCCGAGCACGAGGATGGACTCGTCGGGGGCCACCGCGATGCGGCGGGTGAGGGCGAACAGCGCGGTCGAGTACGACTGCAGCATGGCGGCGGCGCGCGTGTAGCTCATCGCCCCCACCAGCGGGATGACCGCCTCGGCGGCCACCGCCACCTGCTCGGCGTAGCCCCCCAGCCCGACCGGGGCGAGCACGCGGTCGCCCACCTGCACGCCCTCGACCTCGTCGCCCACCGCGACGACGTCGCCGGCGACCTCGCTGCCCGGGCTGAACGGCACGGGCGGCTTGATCTGGTAGCGGCCCTGGACGAACAGGCCGTCGACGTAGTTCACACCGGCCGCCCTGACCTCCACCACCACCTGGTGCGGCGCGGGCAGCAGATCGGGCCCGTCCTCGATGGCGAGCTGGTCGAGAGGGCCGAACTCGAGGCAGACGACGCGGCGCATAGGACCCAGCCTGTACCCACGGCCCTGTGCACTCAACCGCAGGCCGGGGTGCGGGAGTGGCGGCACGGCGCAGGGTGTGGGCCGGCGGCCACGCCGGGCACGCGCCGGGCACGCGCGGGGCACGATTGTCGCGTGCGCCCGCCCGACGACCCCATGGACGACTACCGGGCCCTCAACGACCCGGCCACCCGTCGGCGCGTCGAGCGGCAGGGCGACTACTTCGTGGTCGAGGGCCTGCTGGCGCTCGAGGCCCTGCTGGCGTCGCCGTACCCGGTGCGGTCGGTGCTCGCCACCGAGCGCCGGGCCGACCGGGTGGCGGCGCTCGTCGGCGGCCGGGCACCGCTGCTGGTGCGCTCCGAGGGCGAGGTGGCGGCCGTCGCCGGGTTCGACGTCCACCGGGGCGTGCTGGCGTCGGCCGGCCGGCTGCCCCTGCCCGGGCCGGCCGCGGTCACCGCCCGCGCCCGTCTGCTGCTCGTCGTCGAGGGGGTCGGCGACCACGAGAACGTCGGCGCGCTGTTCCGCAACGCCGCCGCCTTCGGAGCCGACGGGGTGATCCTCGACCCGACGACCGCCGACCCGCTGTACCGGCGCAGCGTCCGCGTGTCGCTCGGGAACGTCCTGCGGGTGCCGTGGACCCGGATGACGTCCTGGCCCGCTGCGCTGGCGGCCCTGGGCGAGGCACGGGGGGACGACCGGTTCACCGTGCTGGCCCTCACGCCCGCGGCCGACGCCGAGCCGGTCGCCGGCGTGGTGGCCGACCTCGGGACGCACGCGGCGGACACCGCGGCCGCGGTGCCGCGGCGCGGTGACGCCGAGGCGGCCCCCGGCCCGCGGGTGGCGGTGCTGGTGGGGGCGGAGGGGCCGGGACTGACGGCCGCCGCCCTCGCCGCCGCGAGCCGGCGGGTCCGCATCCCGATCGCACCCGGCGTCGACTCGCTCAACGTCGCCACCGCCGCGGCGCTCGCGCTGCACCGCGTGTCCGAGGTCCTCGGCCGTCCGCGGCCCTGATCGGAGGCGATCCGCCGCCCGTCACGGCACCATGGACCCATGCCCGCCACGCACGAGGTCACCAACCAGCCGCCGCCGCTCGAGGGCTACGACGTGTTCGGCACCGACGCCGCCCTCGTCGACGGGGTCGAGCGCGAGGGCGCCGGGTGGGCCGTCGACGACCTGCACGCCCTGGGCCGCCTGGCGGGCTCGCCCGAGGCGATCGCCTGGGGGTTCGAGGCCAACCGGAACCCGCCCGAGCTGCGGACGCACGACCGGTTCGGCCACCGCGTCGACGAGGTCCACTACCACCCCGCCTACCACGAGCTGATGCAGGTGGCGGTGGGCCACGGGCTGCACGGGGCACCGTGGGCGGTCGACCAGCCGGGCGCCCACGTCGCCCGCGCCGCGGGATTCGTCACCTGGTCGCAGGTCGAGGCCGGCCACGGCTGCCCGATCTCGATGACCTACTCGATCGTCCCCGCACTGCGGAACCAGCCCGACCTCGCCGAGGAGTGGGAGCCCCGCCTCACCGCCCGCGCCTACGACCCCCGCAACGTGCCCGCCCGCGAGAAGCCCGGCGCCATCGCCGGCATGGGCATGACCGAGAAGCAGGGCGGATCCGACGTCCGAGCCAACACCACCCGAGCGGAGCCCGGCGACGGGGCCTGGCGGCTGACCGGCCACAAGTGGTTCTGCTCGGCGCCGATGTCCGACGTGTTCCTGATGCTGGCCCAGGCGCCGGGCGGGCTGTCGTGCTTCCTGGTGCCCCGCTGGCTGCCCGACGGCGAACGCAACGCCGGCTTCCGCCTGCAGCGCCTGAAGGACAAGCTCGGCAACCGGTCCAACGCCTCGAGCGAGATCGAGCTCGACGGCGCGGCCGCGTGGCTCGTGGGCGACGAGGGGCGCGGCGTGCGCACGATCATCGACATGGTCGCCCACACCCGCCTCGACTGCGTGCTCGGCGCCACGGCCACCGTGCGCCAGGCGACCGTGCAGGCGCTGCACCACGCGACCCACCGCGTCGCGTTCGGGAAGACGCTGGTCGACCAGCCCCTGATGCGGGTGGTGCTCGCCGACCTGGCCGTCGAGTCCGAGGCCGCGACCGTGACGGCACTGCGCCTGGCCCGCGCGTTCGACGACGCCGCGCACGGTGACGAGGGCGCCGAGGCGTTTCGGCGCCTGGCGACCGCCGTCGGCAAGTACTGGGTGTGCAAGCGACAGCCCACCGTCGTGGGCGAGGCGCTCGAATGCCTCGGCGGCAACGGCTACGTCGAGGAGTCGGTGATGCCCCGGCTGTTCCGCGAGAGCCCCCTGAACGGCATCTGGGAGGGGTCGGGCAACGTCATCTGCCTCGACGTGCTGCGGGCCATGGCCCGCGAGCCGCAGGCGCTCGAGGCGTTCCTGGGCGAGCTGGAGACGACGGCCGGCGCCGACCCCAGGCTCGACGGCGCGGTCGCCCGGGTGCGGTCCGATCTGGGCGACGTCGTCGGCATCGAGGCGCGGGCGCGGCGCGTCGTCGAGAAGATGGCACTGGCGTTCCAGGGCAGCCTGCTCGTGCGCCACGGCCATCCTGCGGTGGCCGAGGCCTTCCTGGCGTCGCGCCTGGCGGGCGAGGAGGGGCTCGCCCTCGGCACGCTGCCGCCGGGGATCGACATCGGCGCCATCGTCGAGCGGGCCCTGCCGAAGGTCGGCTGACCCGCTCCGCCGACGCCACCGGCCGCGACGCGGGGCCGGACGACGCGACGCCGGAGAGATCCGATCCACGGTGAGCGACGTAGGTGTTGTAGGTGGGCTCCGTCGCTGCAGGAGGGGATACGCATGCGCACACGTCTCATCGCCGCGCTGGTCTCGGCGCTGGTGCTCGCCGGCGGGGTGGTCGGCCTCGGAGGATCGCCGGTCGACGCCCGGGCCGCGCACGGCCCGTCGACCTTCGCCGCCGGGGTCGTGCGCCTCGACGGCAGCCAGGAGGTCCCCCCGGCCGACCCCGACGGGCGCGGCACGCTGGCGTTCCTCGCCGTCCACGACAGGTTCTGCTACGTCCTCACCGCCCGTCGCATCCAGCCGGCGGCGGCCGCCCACATCCACGCCGCGCCGCGCGGGGTCAACGGCGGCATCGTCGTGGGCCTGACGCCGCCGACGAACGGGTTCTCCGCCGACTGCGTCATGGCGCAGCCCGACACGACGCCGAACTCGCCTGACGTGCTGCTCCAGTCGGAGCTGAACGCCATCATCGCCGACCCGACGCAGTTCTACGCCAACGTGCACAACGCCGAGTTCGTCAACGGCGCCATCCGCGGTCAGCTCCGGTGACGGTGGTGACGGCGTGCACGGTGACCTCGTGACCCGGTGACGGGATGGTCGGCCGGGCTCGGGTCCGCCCCGGGCCCGGCCGGCCAGGTGCACGTCAGAGGCGCTCGATGATCGTGACGTTGGCCTGGCCGCCGCCCTCGCACATCGTCTGCAGGCCCCAGCGGCCGTCGGTCCGCTCGAGCTCGTGCAGCAGCGTCGTCATGAGGCGGGCACCGGTGGCGCCGAGCGGGTGGCCGAGGGCGATGGCACCCCCGTTGACGTTGACCTTCTCGGGGTCGGCCCCGGTCTCGCGGGCCCAGGCGATGACCACGGACGCGAACGCCTCGTTGATCTCGACGAGGTCGATGTCGTCGAGCGACATGCCGGTCTTCTCCAGAGCGTGGGCCGTGGCGGGGATCGGTGCGGTGAGCATCCACACCGGGTCGTCGGCCCGCACCGACAGGTGGTGGATGCGCGCCCGCGGGGTCAGGCCGTGGTCGGCGAGCCCCCGCTCGTTCACGATCAGCAGCGCGGCCGAGGCGTCGGAGATCTGCGAGGCGCACGCGGCCGTGACCCGGCCGCCCTCGGTCAGCGTCGGCAGCGAGCGGATCTTGTCCCAGTCGGGCTCGCGGGGTCCCTCGTCGGCGGACACGTCGCCGAGCGGGGCGATCTCGGCGTCGAACCGGCCCTCGGCCCGGGCCCGGATGGCGCGCTCGTGCGACTCGACCGCGAACGCCTCCATGTCCTCGCGGGAGATGTCCCACTTCTCCGCGATCATCTCGGCCGACCGGAACTGGCTGACCTCCTGCGTGCCGTAGCGCGCCACCCAGCCCTCGGACCCGGAGAACGGGTCGTCGAACCCGTACTGCTGGCCGACGAGCATCGCCGCGGAGATCGGGATCTGGGACATCTGCTGGACCCCGCCGGCGACGACGACGTCCATCGTCCCCGACAGCACGGCCTGGGCCGCGAAGTGGATGGCCTGCTGGGCCGAACCGCACTGGCGGTCGACGGTGGTGCCGGGCACGTGCTCGGGCAGTCCGGCCGCGAGCCAGCACGTGCGGGCGATGTCGCCGGCCTGGCCGCCGATCGAATCGACGTTGCCGAACACGACGTCCTCGACGGCGGCGGGATCGACGCCCGTGCGCTCGACCAGCGCCCGCAGCGCGTGGGCACCGAGGTCGGCGGGGTGCACCTGCGAGAGCCCGCCGCCGCGCCGCCCCACGGGGCTGCGCACTGCGTCGACGATGTAGGCCTCGGCCATGGCGGTCTCCTCGGGAGTATCCACAGGATTTCCCCGTCTGGTTCGGGTGCCAGGACCCCCGAACCAGACGGGGAAACGCTGTCAGTTGTCGTTCAGGGGGCGGGGTGGGGGTCGGGGCGGGGTGGGTCGGTCGGGGTCAGAGGGAGAGGGCGTCGGCGACGCGGGAGCGGTGCCACGAGGCGTCGCCCCACGCCTTGGCCAGCGCCCAGGTGCGCTTGAGGTACAGCTGCAGGTCGTGCTCGACCGTGTAGCCGATGGCCCCGTGGCACTGCAGGGCCTGGCGGCCGACGAACCAGGCCGCGTCGGACGCCATGGCCTTGGCCATCGACACGTCACGGGCGCGGGTGTCGGCTCCGGTCGCCAGCGAGTGCGCGGCCCGGTACACGGCCGGACGGGCGAAGGCGAGCTCCTTCAGCGCGTCGGCCAGGTGGTGCTTCACCGCCTGGAACGAGCCGATCGGCACGCCGAACTGCCGGCGCTCGGTGACGTAGGCGACGGTGAGGTCGAGCATCCGCTGTCCGAGGCCGACCAGCAGCGCCGCCGCCCCGAACGCGCCGCGGGCGTGCGCCAGGTCGACGGCGGCCGGATCGTCGGTGACCAGCGACTCGGGCGTCGGTCGCCAGTCGACCGTGGCGGCGCGGCGGGCCCGGTCGACCGTCGGCAGCGGGGTGAGCACCGCGGCCGCCGGGTCGACGAGGTGCAGGCCCCCCGCCACGGGATCGCGCAGCAGCAGCCAGTCGGCGTCGGCCGCGCACGCCACATGGGGCCCGCCCAGGTCGGTGGCCACCATGCCGAGACCGTGGGCGTCGGGCACCCCGGCAGGACCGGGACCCGACCCGCCACCGTCGCCGGCCAGCAAGGGCGCCGCGACCGCGGCCGTCTCGACGAGGGGGTGGGGCAGGCCGGCGCGGCCGGCCTCCTCGAGCACCAGCACCAGTGCCTGCTCGTCGAGGCCCAGGCCGTCGGCGGGCTCGGGCACCAGGGTGGCGAGCACGCCCATCTCGGACAGCCGGTCCCACACGCCCCGGTCGAGCCGGCCGGCCGGAGCGTCCCACGCGGCCCGGACCGTCGCCGGCGTGCACTCCTTGTCGAGCAGGTCGCGCACGGCGTCGCGGAAGGCGACCTGGTCGTCGTCGAAGCCGAACTGCACGTCGCCCGCCCCCTACTTCCTCGGCAGGCCGAGCATGCGCTCGGCGGCGATGTTGCGCTGGATCTCGTTGGTGCCCGCGTAGATCGGCCCCGACAGCGAGAACTGCCATCCCTTCGACCACGGGCCCTCGACCTCGGACTCGGGCCCGAGCAGCTCGAGGGCGATGTCGTGCAGCTCGACGTCGAGGTCGGACCACCAGATCTTGTTGATCGAGCTGTCGGCACCCATCACGGCCCCGCCGGCCAGGCGGGTCACGGTGTCGAGCGTGAACAGCCGGTAGGCCTCGGCCCGCATCCACGCCTCGGTGAGGCGCTCGCGCAGGCGGGGCTGGGGATCGCGCCGGTACAGCTCGACGAGGCGCGTGGCCGTGGCGAGGAAGCGGCCGGGCGAGCGCAGGGTGAGGCCCCGCTCGGAGCCGGTGGTGGCCATCGCCACCTTCCAGCCCGCGCCCTCGTCGCCGAGCAGCACCCCGCCGGGCAGCGCGTCGTCGGCCAGGAAGGCGTCGTCGAAGAACACCTCGGCGAAGCCCTCGTCGCCGTCCAGCCGCCCGAAGCCCCGCACCGTCACGCCGGGCGTGTCGAGCGGGACGAGCAGGTAGCTCAGGCCCCGGTGGCGCTCGGACGCGGGGTCGGTGCGGAACAGCCCGAACAGATGGGTGCAGAAGGCGCCGCGGGTGGTCCAGGTCTTCTGCCCGTCGAGGCGCCAACCCCCGTCGACCCGCGTGGCCCGGGCCTTGATGCCGGCGAGGTCGCTGCCGGCGTCGGGCTCGGACCAGCCCTGGCACCACAGGTCGTCGCCCGCCGCCATGCGAGGGAGCACGTGGGCCTGCTGCTCGGGGGTCCCGAACTCGAACACGGTCGGGGCGAGGAGGAAGATCCCGTTCTGCGTGACCCGGGGCGGGGCGCCGGCGCGGTAGTACTCCTCCTCGAAGATCAGCCACTCCCACAGCGAGGCGTCGCGCCCGCCCACCGCGGCGGGCCAGGACACGGCGGCCCAGCGGGCGTCGTGCAGGCGGCGCTCCCAGTCGAGGTGCTGGGCGAAACCCTCGCGGGTGTCGCCCGAGGCGATGGCGTCCTCACCGCCGTGGTCGGCCTGCCAGGCGGCGAGGTTCTCCTCCAACCAGGCCCGGGCCTCGGCCCGGAACGCCTTCTCGCCGTCGCTCCAGCTCAGGTCCACGTCAGGTTCCCCCGGGGTCCGGCGGCAGGGCGGCGAGGCAATGGGTTCCAGGAAACCCCGTCCGAGGCAATGGGTTCCACATGCGGAACTGGTGCCTCATCCCGGGCGGATTGGAACCCATCGCCTCGGGGTCCGGCGGCAGGGGCGGCGCGCGTCACCGGTCCGCCTCCCGTGGGGCGGGGCGCACCTCGCCGTCGGCGGCGGACAGCCGGGTCAGCACCGCGGTGGCCTCGGCCGAGATGCGGTCGAGCAGAGCGGCGACCGTCGGCAGCTCGTCGACCACGCCGGTGACCTGACCGGTGGGCAGCACGCCGACCTCGTCGCGGCCGTCGACCAGCGCCGCCTTGATGAGCATCGGTGCGTTGGCCGCCATGGCCAGCTGGGCCCACGTCAGGTCCTGGCTCCTGCGCATGGCGAGGCCCTCGCGCACCAGGTCGCCGAGCGGGGTGCCGGTGACCTTGCGGAACTCGAGCGCCGACCGCAACGCCCGCGGCAGGCGGGTCACGAGCGACGAGCGCTCGATGCGGTCGATCGTGGCGGTGCGGATCACCCGCTGCGGCGCCCCGTCGAGCGCGGTGGTCACGACCGTGTCGGTGACCGAGGCGGCCAGGTAGAGCGCCTTGATGTCGTCGGGCACGCGGCTCTCGGCGGTGAGCAGGAAGCGGGTGCCCATCGCCACGCCGTCGGCGCCCCAGGCGAGCGCGGCGACGAGGCCGCGCCCGTCGTGGAACCCGCCGGCGCCGAGCACCGGGATGGCGTGGCCCACGGCGTCGACGACCTGCGGCAGCAGCAACGACGTCGGCACGGTGCCGGTGTGGCCGCCGCCCTCGCCCCCCTGGGCGATCACGGCGTCGACGCCCCAGCCGAGCATCTTCTCGGCGTGGCGACGGGCGCCGACGGTCGGCATGACCAGGATGCCGGCGTCGTGCAGGCGGCCGATGGCGTCCTTGGTCGGCGCCCCGGCGAAGCTGACCAGGCGGACGCCCTCGCGCACGCAGAGCTCGATGCGGTCGTCGAGGTCGGGCTGGTCGGCCCGGAAGTTGGCGCCGAACGGGGCGTCGGTGCGGTCCTTGACCGTGCGCACCGCATCGGCGAACTGATCGGGCGTCATGGTGACCGCGGCAAGGATGCCGAAGCCGCCCGCCGCCGAGGTCGCCGCGGTCAGCGAGGCGCCCGACACCCAGCCCATCCCGGTCTGCACGACGGGCAGGCGGCAGCCCACCAGGTCGCAGAACCGGGTGCGGAGGGCGGGGTGCGGCGCACGACCGGCGGCGGGGCCGGCCGGTGGGATCCCCGAATCTGACGGTGTGTCAGACATGGGTTCAGCCTACGGGCGCGCCGGTGCGGCTGCCAATGGGCCCGTCACCCGGAGCCCTCGCGGCGCGCCCCCGGAGCCGGCGGTCACGTCGGCGCAGAGCGGGCCGCGAACCGGCGGCCGGTCGTCGGGGAGACGACCGACCGCCCGTCGCTGGCGACCATGCAGCCCGAGACGCCCCCGCAGGGGAGCGCCGCGTCGGTCAGGGCAGACCGAAGGCGACCACGTCGCCCGTGGACGTCCCGACGACGACCTTTCCTCCGCTGACCGCGGGGGCACCCGTGACCTCGGCCCCCACCGATGCCTGCCAGAGCGGGGTGTCGCACGTGGGCTCGCCACACCCGCAGGCGGCGACCGCGGCCACCGTCCCCCCGGACGTGCCGACGAAGACCACCGCGTCGTCGCCCGCGCCCGACACGGCCGGTTGCTCGTTGATGGCGGTGCCATCGATCGCCGCCGACCACAGCGGGTCGCAGGTCGCGGCCCCGCACCCGTCGGCGTCGACGGCCACGAGGTCGCCGTCCGCGGTCGGCACGTACAGCACGCCGTCGGCCAACGCCGGCGTGGCGGTGACCGTGGCGCCGACGGCCGCCGTCCACAGCACCGCGCCCGTCGACGCGCTCAGTGCCGCGACCGACCCGCCGGCCTGCCCGACGTACAGCACCCCGCCGGGCCCGATCACGACGTCGGTGGTGGTCACCAGCGGCGTCGCCCAGGTCGGGCAGGCGAACAGGGTCGCCGACGGCGGCCCACACGTGGTCGCGGGGGCGAGCGGGAACCGCCGGACCCCCGAGCCCAGGGTCAGGCCGCCGGCGCCGTCGGACAGGAGGCCGTTCCCTGCGTGGTACACGGCGTCGGTGCCCACGGTGAGCCGGCTCACACCGGAGCCGCTCGACTCGATCGCGAGCAGCCCGCCGTTCACGGTGCTGGCGCCGGTGACGTCGGTCAGGCCGTACCGGATCGCGACGGGCGTGAGCGTGCCGAACCCGTAGGTCACCGTGGCGACGATCGGGCCCCGGGCCGTCTGCAGCAGCCCGGAGACCGCGGTGCCGGGGGCCGGCTGGCCGGTCACTGGGTCGAGCGACACGCCGAACCAGTGGCCCCCCAGGTTGCCGAAGCCGTGGCCGATGAGCACGCGGCCGTCGACGACGAGCGGGTCGCTCACCGCACCGAACCCGATCTGGTCGTCGGGCAGCTGCCACGACCAGGCCTCCGCGCCCGAGGAGAGCTGGAGGCGCGTGACCGTGTCGCCCGTCCGGACGAAGGCTCCGCCGCGGTCGACGACCACCGGTCCGGTGGCATCCGGACCGAGCGAGGCCGTCCACCGCTCCTCGAGGTCGGGCACCGTGTCGGGCGAGAACGCGGCCTCGAAGGCGTTGTGCGCCGTGCGATCGCCGTTCTGCCCCGGGACCGGCCAACAGGCGCCGAGCACCAGCGAGGCGAGGCCGAGCGCCGCCCCGGCCAGCAGTTTCCGTCCACGGGTCGGTCTCATGTGCTCTTCTCCTTCCGGCCCGCCGCCGCGCGGGCCGAGATCACGCGCGCGCCGGGCTGTCAGGGCAACCCGAAGGCCACCAGCCGACCCGAGCTCGTCCCCACGGACGAGCCCCGAAGTGGCCAGCAGGCGCTCAGCGCCAGCCCGCACGCGATCGCCGACAGTCCGGCGGCGGCTCGTCTTCCCTTCATCCGGCCCTCCCCCGGCGCCCGCGAGAACCTTACCGATGCTCCCGCCAGCGTGCGGGCGTCACCACGGATCGTGGGAGATCCCATGTCGGACCGCGCCCGCGGCCTCGCCTGCACCGCGGTCACGGCAGGCGGTAGCCGACCAGCTCGCCGACGCCGTCGGCGACCCGGGTGGTGACGACGAGCGTGCCGTTCGACACCGCCGGGCCGCCCACGACGGGGGCACCGGCGTCGGCGCTCCACAGCGGGCTGCAGGTGGCAGCGCCGCACCCGGCGGCCGCCAGCGCGACCACGGTGCCGGACGACGTGGCCGCGTACACGACCGCCGTCGCGCCGCCACCGCCGACCGCCGGCTGCGTGGCCACCGCCGACGAGCCGACGTTCGCCGACCAGAGCTGGGCACCGGTGGAGGCGTCGACCGCCACGAGCGTGCCGGCACCCGTGCCGACGTAGAGCACGCCATCGGCCAGGGCGGGCGCCTGCGTGACCGCGGCGCCGACCGGAGTGGACCACAACAGGGCCCCCGAGGCCGCGTCGAGCGCCACCACGGCGCCCGCGTCGGTGCCCGCGTAGACGACGTCCCCGCCCGGGCCGATGACCACGGGCGAGGCGGCCCCCCCGACCGGCGTCGACCAGGTCGGGCACGGGAGGATCTCGAACCCGGGGGGCCCGCAGTCGTCGGTGCCCGTGCCGTCGACCGGCAGCGCGGCGACGGTGGGGATGGACGTGTTCTCGTAGGCGAAGCTGCCGCCGTACACGGCGTGCTCGCCGATCGTCATCTCGCTGAGGGGCTGCCACCCGCCCTGCACGCGCACGCCCGTCGACGCGTCCGTGATCCCGAACTGCGGGAGGACGCAGGTGCCCTCGGGGCAGACCTGCGTCTCGGTGGCGACGAGCGGCCACCGCAGGGCGGTGACGCCGCCGGACCACCCGGCGACCGGGGTGCCGGTGGCCGGGTCGAGCGCCTGGCCGGTCTGCCCGAAGATGCCGCCGGCGCTGTACTGCGAGTAGGTGGCGAGGACCTTCCCGTCGGCCACCACGGGGGTGCCCTGGTACGTCGGCCCGATGCCCTCCTGCGGCGGGCTGGTCCACGTCCACTCCACGGCGGCGGTCCGGGCGTCGACGCGGCGCAGGTCGCTGCCGCCGGCGGCGAGGACGTCGCCCGCCACGAACACCGGTTGGCTCGTGCCGTCGACCCGCCACGCCTCGGTCAGGCCGGCCACCGTGGCGGTCGTCAGCCTGGTCTCGGACGGGTTGTTGTCCGAGCGGTCGGGGTTCTGCCCCGGCTGCGGCCAGCAGGCGCTGAGCACCAGCGCG
>Ga0111539_10008699_pt1 | contig 12882 bp, 8 predicted proteins | sample RhiMethybrSRZTD1_FD_79667 | JGI IMG/M metagenome (GOLD analysis project Ga0111539, IMG submission 79667) | Populus rhizosphere microbial communities from Tennessee, USA - Rhizosphere MetaG P. TD hybrid SRZTD1 (version 2) (version 2) | ecosystem: Host-associated > Plants > Roots > Rhizosphere >...
CAATCCTGAGAGTGATGCCTGGCCAAAACAGTCCAGAGGATGTCGTCCTCGAAGCCGTCGCGCCTGCGGCCACGAGCGATGGCGGCACGATCGTGTTCGTGTCGTCAGCCGACAACACGCTGGACCTCTGGACCGCGGATGCGAACGGTCGCCGCAAGACGCGGTTGGCTCCCTCGGTGACCGCCAACCTCCTGGCCGTCACGCCCGACGATCGGTCCGTGCTGTTCACCTCGATCCTTGGGGGGACCGTGTCGATCTGGATGGTGCCGATCGAAGGGGGCTCGCCCACGAAGCTCACCGATGGCACCAGCGCGGCTGTGTCACCGGATGGAGGATCGATCGCGTTCGTCGCTGAGCGGCCACGCGGCGTACTGTCACTCGTGGTGTGCAGTCTTCCCGGCTGCAGTTCGCCGAGAACGATCGGCCCCGCACAGCTCGACACGCAGGTCTCCTGGACCCCTGACGGTCGCGGCGTCGCGTACGCGAGCGACGGAAATCTGTGGGTGCAGTCGCTCGGCGGTGGCGCGCCGCGTCAGCTCACACACTTCACCGACGGACGTCCACTCCGATCCTTTGCGTGGTCGCGCGACGGGAAGCGACTGGCCATCGCGCGATCGACCGTCACCAACGACATCGTGCTGTTCGAGAGCAGGAAGTAGAAGGCCAGCTCAGAGGCTTGGCTGTAGCCTGCCTACAGCCGTGGGTGTAGACTGGCTACACCCACGGGAACAAGCCGCCTTGGCGCCTCGTCTGAACGGAGCAGCATGAGACTGATCGACTGGATCCTGCGGCGACGTCGCGACGATGATCTCCAGGCAGAGATTCGCGCCCACCTCTCGCTGGCCACCCAGGATCGCATCGAACAGGGTGAGGATCCGCGACATGCACGTCTAGGGGCGTTGAAGGAGTTCGGCAACGTGACGCTGACCCGCGAGGCCACTCGGCAGTCGTGGGGCGGCGCCTGGCGCGAGTACCTGCTCGATGTGACGCAGGACATCCGATACTCCGTCCGCGTCCTCCGCCGCACCCCCGGCTACGCGCTCGTCGTCGTCGCCGTGCTCGCACTGGGCATCGCCGCGAATCTCGCCGTGTTCAGTCTGTTCAATGCGATGGCGCTCAAGCCTCTGCCAGCAGTGGATGGTTCGGCGAGCCTCGGCGTGCTGGTTGCACGTACCTCCGCTGGGCGCATTCTGCCGCTGTCGCACCCCGACTTTCGCGATCTGAGCCGCGCACAACAGACGTTGACGAGTGTCGCAGGTACCGAGATGGAGTTTTTCAGCCTCGGCCTCGGCACGCACAGCGAACGCGTGTTCGGCGAAATGGTGACCGGCAACTATTTTTCCGTGCTGGGCGTGAGCGCCGGCCTCGGTCGTACGCTGCTGCCCTCAGACGATGTGGCTCCAGGCCAACACCCGGTCGCGGTCATCTCCGATGCGCTGTGGAAGCGCACGTTTGGCGCCGACCCGGCTGTCATCGGCAAGACGATCCAGCTCAATGCGCATCCCTTCACCATCGTCGGCGTGTCCCAACCCGGCTTCCAGGGCACTGTCGTCGGCGTCGCACTCGATGTGTTCGTTCCCGTCATGATGCAACCGCAGCTTCGCGGGGTCGATCTCCTGAGCGACCGCCAGGCCTCGATCCTGTGGGGCCTTGGCCGCGTACGCGCTGGGTCATCACTCGGCGCCGCAGATACGGAAGCGGCATTACTGTCCTCCAGATTCGATGCCGAGCATCCGGCGCGCGAAGTCGAACAGCGCGCGGCGGTGATTCCGATGTGGCAGTCCCCGTTCGGCGCTCAAACATACATGCTGCCTGCCATTTCGGTGCTCGGCGTGATGGGCGCGCTGCTGCTGCTCATCGTGTGCGCCAACGTCTCGAACCTCGTCCTCGTCCGTGGTGTCAGCCGCCGCGGCGAGATTGCCGCGCGACTGGCATTGGGCGCCAGCCGCGGCCGGATTCTGCGGTTGCTGCTTGTGGAAAGCATCGTGCTCGCCGTTCCCAGCGCAGCCCTCGGGTTAGTCACGTCTCGCGCCATCGGCAGCCTTCTCCGCAACGCGAACCTGAGTTCGGCTGCACCCATTCCTGTCTCATTGAACACGTCCACCGACTGGACGTTCGTCGCGTTCGCACTGGTCCTCTCATGTGCGAGCTCGCTGGTGTTCGGTTTCCTTCCGGCGCTGCGCAGCTCGAACGTTGATCTGGCCGGGGTCATGAAGGACGACCTCTCGCCGCGCGGCGGCTCGCGCGGCCGGATGCGCAACGCGCTCGTCGTCGCGCAGGTGGCAGTCTCAGTGCTGCTGCTCGTCGGTGCAGGATTGGTCGTGCGCAGCCTCGAGGCCGCCCGGACGGCCAACGTGGGCTTCGACGAGCGGCACGTCACCGCAGTGACCGTGGACCTGCAATCGAGCGGCTACGACCAAGCGCGCGGACGCGCGTTCTACGAGCGGCTGCTCGATGCACTCCGTGCGCAGTCGGGCAATGAAACGGCCTCACTCGCCAGTATCCTGCCGCTGACCATGGTGGACAGCAACTCGTTGGAAATCGCTGTCGAAGGACGCGAACCCGCGCAAGGGCGAGGACATGCGTTTACTCGTCAACAGCGTCTCGCCCGGCTATCTGCAGACACTGCGCATTCCCCTCTTGTCCGGCCGCGACTTCGCCCGGACCGATCGCGAGGCGTCATTGCCGGTGGCTATCGTCAACGAGACGATGGCGCGACGCTACTGGCGCACGCCGGACCAAGCCCTCGGCAACCGGATCCGTGTCGCCCGCAGACAATGGCGGACCATCGTGGGGGTCGCGCGCGACATCAAGTACGCACGAGTCACTGAACAACCGCGCCCGCATGTCTATCTTCCGGCCACCCAGAACTACTCGTCCGCGATGGTGGTCCATGTGCGATCGCAGGATGCCGAGCCTGCGCTCCTGGCCCGGATCCGATCGACGATCCAGACGCTCGATCCGAACGTCCCGCTCGTCAGAACCAACATGCTCCGGGATCAGACGCGCTCGGCCCTCTCGATCTTCTCGATGGCGGCCGGAACGCTGACCGTGTTCGGCGTCATCGCGATGCTGCTCACCGGCATCGGCACCTACGGGCTCGTCTCGTATGCCGCGCGTCAGAGCACGCACGAGATCGGAATCCGCATCGCGCTTGGGGCGGGTCGGCGGGATGTGCTTGGTCGATTCCTTGGACGCGGCCTGAGACTCGGCGCGGCCGGCGTTCTGTGCGGCCTTGCGCTGTCTTTGCTGATTGCGCGGATCCTCGCGAGTCTCCTTTACGGCGTCAGCCCGACGGACGCCGTCTCGTTCAGCGCCGCCCTGGGGTTGGTGATGACAATCGTGCTCGTCGCTTCCATGATTCCCGCGTGGCGCGCGTCCAGGACCGATCCGATCGCGGCGCTGCGACATCGATAACCGGGCGTCGATGGGTGTTGCGACATTAATACGAAATTAATGTGTCTCTCTTTTGGCGCCAACTCCATCCGTTTACGAGCCCGTCGTCCGAACGTTGCATCGCCGTGACCATCGCCTGCTTGCATAGTGCCCTTGCGCCGAGCGCTGTCGCGCCCCGGCAGGAGGCCAAACACGATGACGAGCAGATGGAGAGAGGCAAGAGCGAGCCGAACCACGATGACGCGCCATTCAAGACTGACGCTGTGGACAGTCCTGGCGGGCATCGTCGTGATCTCGATGACGACCATCGCGGCCTCCGCCCGCGACGATGATGACGACGATGACGGGGACGGTAGTGCTTATGCGATCGGTTTATGGGGAGACCTGCCGTACTCGAGCGTTCAGGAAACAGGGGTTGAGAACCTGATCAGGGATATGAACCGACAACGGCTGGCGTTCACGGTCCATGACGGTGATCTGAAGCAAGGCAACGGCGATCCTGTGTGCAACTTTGCGATGTACTCAAAAGCGCTTGGCTTCTTCAACTCGTTGAACGCGCCGGCCATGTTTACGCCCGGCGACAACGACTGGACGGATTGCGACCGTCCGCTCAACGGTGGCTTCGACTCGCTCGATCGTCTCTCGTTCGAGCGGCAGTTCTTCTTCAGCGACGAGTTCTCGCTCGGACAGCACAGGCTCCATCAGCGCGTGCAGACGGACCCGCTGTGCCTGGGCGGTTCCAACGCGGCCCCAAGCTTCGAGGCCTGTGTCGAGAACCGCCGCTGGACCGTCGGCCGGGTGACCTACGCGACCCTGAATATCCAGGGTAGCTGCAACAATCTTTGTGGTGTCGCGTTCAACACCGAAGAGTACGCGGCTCGGAACGCCGCCGACATTGCGTGGATGAACGACACGTTCGCGGAGGCTACGAGGCGTCAGTCGGTCGCCATCATGTTCATCTCGCAAGCCGATCCCGGTTTTAGTCAGTTCGAGTTCGACGCACCACAGCGCGACCCCAAGACACTCGCCCAGACCTCGGGGCCGTCGTCTACGCCCGCCGCCGCCAACTTTGATGGATTCAAGGAATTCCTCCTCGCGCTGCGCTCGAAAGTCATTGCCTTCGGAAAGCCGGTCACCTACGTCCACGGTGACTCTCACTACTTCCGCATCGACAAGCCGCTCATGGACCCGGCCGGCCTCGTCCGGCTCCAGAACTTCACGCGGGTCGAGACGTTCGGCGATCACGCCGAGGGGTCGAACAACGACGTGCAGTGGGTAAAAGTGCTGGTTGATCCCGGGACTCCCGAGGTCTTCGCCTACCAGCCGCAGATCATTCCGGCGAATCAGGCCATTGTGGCCGTTCCGTAGTGGCCGTTCCGTAGGGCACGTCCTTTCGGACGTGCCCTACGACGTCCCGATCGCGTAGAGGTGACGGTCGGTCCGGATGTACCAGCGCCCACCGACGAGCGCGGGCGTTGCCAGCGTCGCTTCTTCGAGCTTGTTGACGTGCAGCACCTGGAACGTCGGTCCGGCCTTCAACACGAATGTCTCGCCTTCGTCGTTCGTGAAGAACACCTTCCCGTCGAAGGCGACCGGCGAGGCCGAGAAACCCTCGCGCGAGGCGGCGCCGAGTCTCCCCTGCCACATGACCTTCCCCGTCGTTGCCTCGAGACACGTGACGATGCTGGCCATGTCGTTGACCATGTAGAGATATTCGCCGTAGAGGATTGGCGACGGCACGAACGGTGAGCCGCGCGGACTCGTCCACTGCACGTGGGTGCGGGTGACGTCGCCTTTGCCACCTGGCTTGATCGCGATGGTTGGACCGGCGCGGCCCGATGAGCAGAACACCATTCCATATCCAACGACGGGAGTAGGTATCACCTCGTACGTCGTGCCACTGCAGCGCCACAGCTCGGTGCCGGTGTCCGGGTTGTACGCCTGCACGCGCAGTTGGCTGCTGACGATGATTTCGTCGTGATCGACAACGCGAACGGCGATCGGCGTGCCCCAGCCGGTGTCGGCGTCGCGCTTGGTGCGCCACAACTCTTTGCCAGTGCGGGTGTCGAACGCGGCAATGAACGACCCCGCGAACTGATCCTGATACAGGATCAGACGATCCTTGTAGAGCAGCGGCGAGCCGGCGGTGCCGTGATACGCCTCCATCGGTCCGAGGTCGTGATGCCACACGAGCTTGCCATCCATGTCGAAGGCGACGAGGCCGCGAGCGCCGAACGAGGCATACACACGTTGGCCATCGGTCGCGGGTGTCGCCGAGGCGTGGCCGTTCTTGTAGTGATTGCCTTGATTCGCTCGGCCTGCAGGCGCAAACGCCTCCCACAGCTTCATGCCGTCGCTGCGACGAAAGGCGACGACCGAGACTCGGCGGCCGTTGTCGTAAGCGCTTGTCAGGAAGACGCGATCGCCCCACACCACAGGCGATGAGTTGCCGTCACCGCTGAGCGGCGTCTTCCAGCGCACGTTCTGTGTCGACGACCATGCATCCGGGTAGCCGGCGCCCGAGACGAGCCCCTGTCCCGACGGACCTCGCCATCGTGGCCAGTACTTCGCGCCCTCGCCTTCGTCCGCGACCATACGCACCGCGGCCGGCGGTTCCTGCCCAGACACGCCGATTGGCGCCTCGATCAGCAGCGCGCACGGCACGACGATCATCAGCAGCTTTCGTAACACGTCGGCGAGTTTACCAAGGTCGCTGCGCTTGAGGCAGCACGGTGGCGTCGAAAATCCGTGCTAAGCTTTTGCTGGTTGCCGATGAAGACTGTTTTCACACTGATTACGTTGGGCGTTCCCGCCGTCCGCTAGGTCTTCCTCTGATCGAGCCGGTCTGAGCCTGCGTTCCGCAGCACAGACCGCCACCAGTTTCGAGGCCCGGCGGACCCGCCGGCCGCCCCCATTCCCTTTTCATCATTCGGATCGAACGGTGATGTGTTCGATCCCTTCGTGGAGTGGTTTCGCATGAGTGAACGAATTGATGCGGCGACCCTTCCCTCTGAGCCGCCGGACATATCGCGGCGGTGGTTGGATCTGGTTCGCGACGGTCTCAGCGGCCGTCATCACGACTATACGCAGGGCAGCTTGCACCGCGCGATCGCGCTGCTCGCGATCCCGATGGTGCTCGAGCTCGCCCTCGAGTCGCTCTTTGCCGTTGTCGACATCTTCTTCGTGAGTCGGCTCGGCGCCGAGGCTGTGGCCTCGGTTGGCTTTACCGAGGCGGTGCTGACGCTGCTGTACGCGGTGGCGATCGGGTTGAGCATGTCCACGACGGCGATGGTTGCGCGTCGGATCGGTGAGGGCGACCGCGCCGGAGCCGCAGTCGCTGCGGTACAAGCGATCGCGCTGGGTCTTGTGGTGGCCGTCGCCACCGGAGTTCCAGGCTTTCTCTTCGGGCGCGAGGTGTTGCGGGCGATGGGCGCATCGGCCGAGACGATCGAGACCGGTGGTACGTACGCATCGATCATGATTGGCGCGAACGCCGTGATCTTGTTGTTGTTCCTGAACAATGCGATCTTCCGCGGCGCCGGCGATCCGGTGATCGCCATGCGCAGCCTGTGGCTCGCCAACGGCGTCAACCTGGTGCTGGATCCCTGTTTGATCTTCGGATGGGGCCCGTTTCCCGAGCTTGGCGTCACCGGGGCCGCAGTGGCGACGACGTGTGGACGCAGTATCGGCGTGCTGTACCAATTCCTCGCGCTGCGGCGCGGCGACAGCCGGATCCGCATCACGCGCGAGGCTCGGCGGATCGATGCGTCGGTGATGCTGCGACTGGTGCGCCTGTCGTTCGGCGGCATCGCGCAGATGATCATTGCCACGGCCAGTTGGGTCGCGCTCATGCGCATCATGGCGCCCTTCGGAGCCCAAGCCGTCGCGGGGTACACGATCGCGATTCGCATTATCGTGTTTGCCATCCTGCCCTCGTGGGGTCTGTCGAACGCGGCGGCCACGCTGGTTGGCCAAAACCTCGGCGCCGGGCGGCCAGATCGCGCTGAGCGGTCTGTGTGGATCACCGGTGTGTACAACACGGCGTTCCTGCTGGCGATCACCGCACTGTTCGTCATTGCGGCCGACGTGCTCGTCGGGCTCTTTCACACGGATCCGCCGGTCGTCGCCGTCGGCGCACGAGCGCTCCGCGTGATCAGCTACGGCTACGTGTTCTACGCGTGGGGCATGGTGATGAGCCAGGCCTTCAACGGCGCCGGTGACACGATGACGCCGACGTGGATGAACCTCGTGTTCTTCTGGGGATGTCAGGTGCCGCTGGCGTGGGGCCTGGCGCGCGTGGCAGGACTCGGGCCGGACGGCGTCTTCTGGTCGGTCACGCTCTCGGAGACGCTGCTCGCGCTCGCCATGATCGAGTTGTTCCGGCGCGGGCGGTGGAAGGGACGCGCCGTATGAGGGATTGACGTGTGTGACGTCCGTTCCCCTAGACGCTTGACATGAGCCGCCTGCCAGCAGTAGCCTCTCACATCAAGCATCTATGGGAAAGGCCAGTTCCGGCGAACTCGTGCAGGGGACGCTCCCGCTGCTGATCCTGCGAACACTCGCCTCGGGCCCCAATCACGGGTTCGCCATCGCGCGGCGGATTCAGCAGGTCTCGAGGGAGGTGCTGCGCGTCGAGGAAGGGTCTCTCTACCCAGCCCTGCACCGCCTCGAGGTGCAGGGGTGGATCGCCTCGGAATGGCGGGTCACGGAGAACAACCGGACGGCGAAGTATTACCGTCTGACACGCGCGGGGCGAACGCAGCTCGAGCGAGAGGCGACGCGGTGGAACGCGATTGCCGAGGCGATCGCGGCCGTTCTGCGGGAAGCCTAGACAGGAGCCTCGACGTGAGCGCATGGCGCACACTGCTCCACCGGATCGGATACCTGTCGCGCCAGCGGCGCTTCGAGCACCAGCTCGATGCGGAACTGCGTTTCCACATCGAGAGCCGCGCCGACGAGCTCGAGCAGCACGGATACAGCCGATCGGCGGCAGAGGCGCGCGCCCTCGCGGAGTTCGGCTCGCGGACGCGCGTCGCCGAGGACGCCCGCGCGGCATGGCAGTTCCGCTGGATCGAGGACCTCGTCGCGGACATCAACTACGCGCTTCGAACGTTCCGTCGTTACCCGGCGTTCGCCGCGACCGCTGTCGCCTGTCTGGCCCTCGGCATCGGCGCCAACGCGCTGATCTTCAGCCTGGTGAACGCAGCGCTGCTCCGCCCACTCCCCTATCCCGACGCCGATCGCATCGTCATGGTGCGCTTTACGCCCCCTCACCAACCGGACCAGAAGCTGGGGACCAACGCCGGCGGCTACTTCTTCATCCGCGAGCACAGCCGCGTCTTCGAGCGCATGGGCGTGCTCCGCATCACGGGTTTCAGTGTCGCCGTCGGCGAGTCGGACAGCGTCGCGCGAGAGTGGCTGCAGGGTGGATGGGCGTCTCCAGGCCTGACCGACGTGTTCAACGTGCAACCGGTCATCGGTCGCTGGTTCCGCCCAGACGACACTCAGACGGGTGTCGTCATCAGCCACGGCATCTGGCAGCGGCTGTTCGGTGGCCGTCCAGATGTGCTGGGACAAACGATTCGCCTGGATTTGTGGCGTGGTGTGGTGATCGGTGTCGCTCCTGAGGGCTACCAAACCTTGACCCCCGACGTCGATTTCTGGGTCCAGCAGCCGGATCAGGATCTCGCACGCGCGCTCCGCAGTCCGAATCGGCTGTTCAACGTCTTCGGCCGTCTGCGGCCGGGCGTCACGATCGAACAAGCGCAGGCGGAACTGCGGACACTCGAACGTCCACTCGGCGAATACCTGCCGATGAACGACGGATGGGCACTCGATGTCGATTCACTGCGCGAGGCCTACGTCGGCTACCTGCGACAGCCGGTCCTCGTACTGCAGGGCGCAGTCTTTCTCCTCTTGCTGATCGCATGCGCCAACGTCGCGGGGCTGCTGCTGGCGCAGGCCCTCGCCCGCCAGAGGGAGATCGGCGTACGAGCCGCGCTCGGTTCCGCTCGTAATCGGATCCTGCGGCAACTGCTGACCGAACACGTCCTGCTGTCCTGCGCCGCCGGCGCCGTCGGCTTCGCGCTCGCGTGGCTCGGCCTGCGGACGCTCGTCAACACCGGGCTCTCTGCATACCGCGATCTCCAAAACGTCACGCTCGACTGGACCGTGGTCGGGTTCGCGATCCTGATCTCCGGTGCGACGGCGCTCGTCTTCGGCATCCTCCCGGCTCTGCAGCTCTCGCGGGTCGACGTCGTGACCGTCATACGCGATGCAGGACGGGCGGCAACAGCCAGTCCCGGACGAAGTCGCCTTCGCGACGGCTTCGTCGTCATGCAGGTGGCCCTGGCGTTGGTCCTGCTCGTGGGCACAGGCCTGCTCGTTCGCTCTTTGCTGCGCCTGAACGCCGTTCATCCGGGGATCAATCCTGAACGGCTTCTTGCCGTCCAGGTCCCGCTTCCCCGTGCCCTGTACGCGAACACCGGGGGCAACACGCCCGCCGGAGGCTTACTGGTCAGGTTCGACACGCGATTCGGCGATCTCACGGAGCGAATGCGGGACCGCTTCGCGTCGGTGCCTGGTGTCCGATCTGTGGCCGCGACCACGCCGCCGCCACTGGGCGGCCGAGCGCGCCGCGTGTTGTTCCGGAAGGTGCGGAGCCTCTCCGACGACCGCGATCCATGGTCCAGCGAGTGGTACGCAGTTACGCCCGACTACTTTGAAACCGTACAGACTCCCGTGCTCCAGGGCCGCACGTTCACCAAACACGACGCCCAGTCGTCTCGTCCCGTCGTGGTGATCAACGCCACGCTTGCGGCGCAGTACTTCCCCAACGAGAGCCCACTAGGACGGGTGGTGCAGACCGACGTACTCGATGATGCGCCGCGCGAGATCGTCGGCGTGGTGGGCGATGTCGGCCAGGACCGCTATCAAACGAGCCCGGCGCCACAGATGTACGTCCCGCGGAGGCAGCTGCCGTATCGGATGGACATGCAGATGGCGCTCGAGGTGCTCGTCTCCACATTCGTCGTGCGGATCGACATCGATCCCGCGGCGCTCGTGTCGCCACTGCGCGACGCGGTTCGCGAGATCGACCCGACGCTGAGCGTATCGAGCGCGAGGACTGTGGAAGAGTACGCGGCGGGTCAGCTTCAGGAGTTGAGCCAGTACGCGACAGTGCTCGGCGTCTTTGGGGCGCTCTCCGTCACGCTGGCGGTGATCGGCATTCTCGGGGTGATGGCGCAGGCCGTTGGGAATCGGACCAATGAAATCGCCATCCGCCTTGCTCTCGGCGCGCAAGCGTCTAGCATGCTAGGACTGTTGCTCGGACACGGGCTGAAGATGATCGCCGCGGGAATTGTGCTGGGCCTTGCCGCGTCGCTCATGATCACACCGGTCATTCGCAGCTTTCTGTGGAGCGTGACGCCCACCGACACAGTGACACTCACTCTCGTCGTGGGCGGACTCGCGCTCGTCGCCCTGCTGGCCTGCTACGTGCCCGCCCGCCGCGCGCTGAAGGTGACACCGGTGGCCGCGCTGCGCGGCGAGTAGCCCCCGACCACCAGGGTCGGTGTGCTAGTGTGCCACCTCATGTGGCAATCATCTGCGCTCGTCTTCATCAGCAGTGCCTGCACGCTCGTCATCGAACTCATCGCCGGCCGCATCATGGCTCCGTACGTCGGCGTGTCCCTCTATACCTGGACCAGCATCATCGGCATCGTGCTCGCCGGCATGTCGGTGGGCAACTATCTCGGCGGCGTCGTGGCCGACCGGAAAGCCTCACGGCGCACGCTTGGCGTCATCTTCATCGCCGGTAGCATCGCCTGCCTGTTGATCCTGGTGGTCACCGATGTCGTCATCGGTCAGGCATTCCGCCTTTCGCTGCTGCCCCGGATCGTCGTGTACACGACCGCCATCTTCCTGTTACCCAGCCTGGTGCTCGGCATGGTGTCGCCGCTCGTCGTCAAGCTGGCGCTTGCCGATCTCACGCGCACCGGCAACACCGTCGGGACGATCTACGCCTTCTCCACTGCGGGATCGATTGTTGGCACGTTTCTCACCGGCTTCTGGCTGATCTCCTGGCTCGGCACCCGCAGCATCGTCTGGATCGTCGCGGGCGTGCTGCTTATGACTGGATTGGTGGTCGGCGAGTTTCACCGATCGCGCGGCCTCGGCCGGATCGCAGCCGCGCTGCTCGCGCCCGTGCTGGCGTTCGCGACGTTTGCGTTCGTGCAGGTGGGATGGAGCGCCGGCAAGTATCGTGCGCCGTGCGAAGTGGAATCCAACTACTACTGCATCCAGATCAACGAGACGTTCGAGAACGGCCGGCCGGCACGAGCCCTGATGCTCGATCGACTCATTCACAGCTTCGTCGTCCTCGACGATCCCACCGCGCTCGGCTACGGCTACGAGCGCGCCTATGCCGATCTCACGCAGATGCAGCTGTCGGGCCGGCAGCAGATCCACACGCTCTTCATCGGCGGAGGCGGCTACTCGTTTCCGCGGTATATCGAGGCGACATATCCCGGTGCTGCGGTGGACGTGATCGAAATCGATCCCGAAGTGACGAAGGTCGCGCACCACCAGCTCGGACTCGGCGACAAGACACGTATCCGATCGTTTAATCAGGACGCGCGGACGTTTCTCATGGAATGGCCGGACCGGCAGCAATACGACGTCGTCTTCGGCGACGCCTTCAACGATCTGTCGATTCCGTATCACCTCACGACCGTCGAATTCAACCGCATCGTCCAGCAACGGATGAAGGCCGACGGAATTTACCTCGTGAACGTCATCGACAAGTTCGAGGACGGTGAGTTTCTCAAGGCATATGCGAACGGCCTGCGCGCGGTCTTCCCGCACGTCTACCTGTTTGGCCGAGGCAGCGAGTTTCTGCCGTTCGATCGCAACACCTATGTCCTGATGGCCAGCGGCCAGCCACTGAACGACGAAGCCTTCAAGGCGATCACATCCACTGAAGGCGTCATCGATCGGACGACGGCGCTCGGGGAGGACAGACTGAACGCGTACCTCAAGTCGGGCCGCGCGCTCACCCTGACGGACGACTTCGCGCCAGTGGATCAATTACTGGCGAGACTGTTCATCGAACGGGGCAACTAGCTTCTGGGAACCGCGTTCACTGGGTACACGTGTTTACGACACACCGAGGCACCGAGGCACAGAGGTCAAACTGTCTTGTTCTGCGCGATCCGTGCCGCACCGAGCCACCACTGGCGGTGCATGCCGCGATGGTTGTCGGTGGCATTGCCCCTACTCGCGGCGGGAGCGAACGAGTACGAGCGGCAGGAGCTTTCCCGGCGTGCGGAGTCGGCGTCCGCGGACCGGTAGTCCCGCAGGCGACGTGACTCACTGAATGTCGTCACTTAGAGGCCGTCCGCCGTTGACCGATGGCGTACAGAAACGACGCCGTCCTCACGAAGATCTGTCCCTCGGACACCGCCGGTGAGCTGAGCGTATAGTCGC
>Ga0111539_10008700_pt1 | contig 12882 bp, 10 predicted proteins | sample RhiMethybrSRZTD1_FD_79667 | JGI IMG/M metagenome (GOLD analysis project Ga0111539, IMG submission 79667) | Populus rhizosphere microbial communities from Tennessee, USA - Rhizosphere MetaG P. TD hybrid SRZTD1 (version 2) (version 2) | ecosystem: Host-associated > Plants > Roots > Rhizosphere >...
CAGGCTCCGGGGGGCTCCAGGCTTCGGGACGGAAGACCTGAGACGTAAGACCTAAGCCCGCCTGAGCCCCAGCTCCCAGCTCCTAGCCCCTGCCATTGAGCGCATCGAGATACTTCAACGCACCGCCCGTATTGAACAGCACGACCGAGTCGTTCGCCTTGATCGTGCCGTTCTGGACGAGATGACGTATCGCGGCGAGCGCGGCGCCGCCTTCGGGGGCGGCGCTGATGCCTTCGCACGATCCGATTTCAATCATGCCGTCGACCATCTGCGCGTCGGAGATCGCGACAGCGGTGCCACCGCTCTCACGCACGGCGCGAAGAATCAGAAAGTCGCCAATCGCTCGGGGAACGCGCAGTCCGTCGGCAACCGTCGCCGCGCCTTCCCACATTGCCGCCTTTTCAGTGCCTTCCTGAAACGCGCGCACGATGGGGGCACAGCCTGACGCCTGCACCGATACCATCCGCGGACGCCGCGCCGGTTGCATCCAGCCGATGCGCTCCATCTCCTCGAAGGCTTTCCACATGCCAACCATGCCGGTCCCGCCGCCGGTCGGATAGATGATCCAGTCCGGATACGCCCAGTCCAACTGCTCCGCCAGCTCGTATCCCATCGTCTTCTTGCCCTCGATGCGGTACGGCTCTTTGAGCGTGGAGACGTCGTACCAGCCCAGCGGGCCACCTCGCTCGGCGGCCACGCGCGCCGCATCGGTGATGAGGCCGTCGACGAGCGTCACGTCCGCGCCATACAGCTCACACTCGCGCGCAAACGGCGTCTTGACGTCCTTGGGAAGGAAGACCTTCGCGGTCAGGCCGGCACGCGCCGCATACGCCGCCATCGCGTTGCCGGCGTTGCCGGCTGACGGCACCGAAACCGTCGTCGCGCCGAGCCCGCGGGCCCGGGTTATCGCAGCGGATTGCCCGCGCGCCTTGAACGAGTTCGTCGGATTCAGCGATTCATCCTTCACGAACAACCGCTCGAGCCCCAGCCGCTCCCCCAGCGTTCGCGCGCGAATGAGCGGAGTGAACCCCTCGCCGAGCGTGACCGGCTGCTCGTCGGCGAACAGCGGCATCAGCTCGCGGTATCGCCACATCGACGGTTCACGATCGCGCAGGCTGTCGCGCGACCAGGCGCAAGCCGCCGAGAGGTCGTAGCGCGCGAGCAGCGGCGCGCCGCACGCACACAGATGATGGCGTTGCCGCGGGTCGAGTGCCGGACGGCCGCAAGGCACCGAGCACTCGAGATGTGTGAAGTACGAAGAGGTCGCCACGCGCTGATGTTACCGAAAAGCGCGCAGCGACAACGAATGGTCTAGCGGCGGACGCGCGGCGCCGGTGCAGGTGCGGGAGTCGGTGACGGCTCGCCATCGAGCGCCGTCGGGACGTCGCTCTCGTCAGGCGTTGCGGCGATGTCGTGGCGCCACTGACGACCGTCAGGTGAGAACAGATGCAGCAGCGCCCAGAACATCATGGTGCCGACGAGAACGACGAAGTCCAGGTTCACAGCCCACTCCTTCACCGCTGAACCGCTCAAGCAATACGTCTCACGTCTTAGGTCTTAGGACTTAGGTCTTAGGTCTTAGGCAAGCGCTGAATTCAAAGCCTAAGACGTGAGACGTAAGACCTAAGACCTGTACGTCTAGTACTTCGGCCGCTGACGGCCGCCCTGCAGGATCGACGCCACTCTTCGGAGCAATCGTGGCACTTCACTTGCTATTTCGTAACCTCGTCCGCCCGGCGGCGGATGCGAAGGAGGACAGGCGCCATGAAACGGCTGTGCATTGTTGCAGGTGTGCTGATCGCCGGCACCATGCTCACGTCTTGTTCAGGCAGTAGCTCGGCTCCGTCACCAAACCCGACGCCAACGCCGACGCCTACACCCAACAATCCCGGGGTGAATACTGTCGTGGTAACGAGCAGCCAAACCTCGCCCACGACCTACCAACTGAATGCAAACGCCCGGCTGTCCGACGGCAGCTCACGCGATGTGACGACGGCCGCGCAGTGGCAGTCCTCTAACACTTCTGTCGCTCAGGTTTCGCCGAGCGGCGCAGTCACCGTCATGGGATCCGGCCGCGTCGACATGCGCGCCACATATGAGAACGTCACAGGCTCGGTAGCGCTCAACGTGACGATGCCGCAGAATTTCTTCTCGCTCACCGGCTACGTGTCGGAAGCGCCGCCGATCTCGAAGCTGTTCGAAGGCATCAAGGTCACCGTTATGAACGGCCCCGACGCTGGACAGTTCACCTACTCCAACGAGACCGGCTACTTCCGCTTCGCGCGACTGTCCGGCGGCATCATCAGGTTGTCGATCAATCACGCCGGCTACCAGCCGTGGACGCAGGAGGTTCGTCTCGACTCTGAAGTAAATCTGCCGGTCGTGCTTTATCCAATTCCACCCACGGATGCGACCGGCGCCGTCGCCACGGCGCGATGCCGCGACGCGTCGTGGACGTGGGCCAGGACAATGGCGGAGGCGTGTGTGGCCCAGGGCGGTATCGCCTATCCGGTGTGCCCTGGCGTGTTGTGCAGCGCGCTCCATTGATGCCGACGTTGCAGAAGGCAGCATGCAGAGTGCAGAATTCCAAATGATTCTGCACTCTGCATGTCGACGGTTCCGCACAAGGCTCGGCGTTGGACATCCTACGATTGGCGCGGTCAAAGCCTCGACCGGCTCATCGACGTGCACACGCGGGTGGAGTCTCACCGTGTGTTGGACGGGCACGACTGGTGGCTCTTTGCGCTGCCGGTCGTCTTCATCCTTGATCTCGCGCTGTATCTGACCTTGCAGTCGCGTCCGGGTCAGCGCGCGCTCGCGCTCTGGACGTGGGCGCCTTCCGCAATCATCCTGGCCATCGCTAGCCTCCTGGTTGGCGCGCTGCTCTCGGCCTGGCGATCGGGCCGTACATGGACCTGGTTACGCGGCCTCGGGTTCGTCGCGGTCTGTGTGCTGGTGTTCTCCAGCGGCGTCTATCAGGTGTACCCGTCGTCTCACGACAATCGTCCGAGTCGTGTCGCTTTCCGATTGCCATTGGACGGACCGGTCACCGTCGCCTGGGGTGGCCGGACGCCTCGGGAGAACTATCACGTCGGCGCACCGTCGGAACGTTGGGCCTACGATCTGCTGATTGCACACGACGGCAAGAGCCACGCTGGCGCTGGCACGGCGGTCACCGACTATTGGAGCTACGGCCGCGATGTTCGAGCCCCTGCGGCCGGGCGGGTCATCGCCGTGCACGATGGCGATCCAGACGCCGGGCCACACCGGCCCGATCGGCAGCGACGGGCGGGCAATCACATCGTGATCGAGGTCGCGCCCGATGAGTACCTGATCATCGCCCATCTGCTGGCGGGGTCCATCGGGGTAAAGGCCGGACAGAGTGTCGCGCGGGGCGAGATCGTCGGACGCGTGGGAAACTCCGGCAACACGAGCGAGCCACACGTCCACGTGCACTTGCAGGACCGGCCGACGCCAGACCAGGGAGAAGGCATTCCGCTGCTCTTCGCCAACTATCGCCTCGAGGCCAGCGGACGCATCGTCGATCGCGGCATTCCGCGCGGCGGACAGCGGCGCGGACGGCTGCTGGGCGAGGTCGTCAGTTCACTCGAATGACCATCACGGTGACGTCGTCGCGCGCCGGCTCCGACCCGCAGAAGCGGCGCACCTCGCGCTCGATGCTCGTGAGAATCTCCTGCACGGGCCTGTCACGAACCCCGGTGAGCCAGGCCTCGAGCCGATCGTCTCCCAGCTCGTCGCCGCTGCTGTCGGCCGCCTCGGTCACACCGTCGCTGAACACGACCAGGAGATCGCCACGCGTAACGCTCACCTCACCGGACTCGAACGCGGCCGAGTCGAACAGGCCCATCACGCACCCGCCGGTTGACAGCCGCTCAACGTGGCCATTCGAGAACAGGAATGGCGCGTTGTGGCCGGCGTTGCAGTAGCGCAGCCGCCCGCCGTCCACCTGGCCGTAGAAGGCAGTCACAAATCTCGCCTCGATCGCGCGGCGGCAGAGCGCACGGTTGATGCGCGCCAAGACGGCCGCTGGCGCGTCGAGCGACTCGGCTTCGGCAGCAAACAGGCCCTGGATGACCGCCGTGAGCAGCGCCGCGGAGGTGCCTTTGCCGGCGACGTCGCCAAGCACGAAAGCCAGTCCACCGTCGCGCTCGCTGTAATCGAAGAAGTCTCCGCCGACGTCACGGCACGGCGTGGTTTTCGCGGCCAGCTCCAGCGTGCCGTTGTAATACGGCGGGGGCAGCAGCGCTTGCTGGATGCGGGCAGCGATGCGCAGCTCCTGTGCGGTGCGCTCACGGTCGACGACCTCGCGATACAGCCGCGCGTTCTCGATGACGACGGCCGCCTGCGCCGCGAGCGCCCGCAGGGTGATCAGCTGCTGCAGGTGACCGCGGTCGCGGCTGTCCAGGTACAACACGCCAAGCCGGCGGACCGTGCCCTCGCCGCCGTAACTCGCCACGCTGAGCGGCGTGCACAGCACGTGGCGGATACCCAAAGCCACGGTCCCGAAGTGCGCCGCGGCGTGTTCATCGTCCTGAAGATCGGTCACGATCTGATCTTCTCCAGTCGCGAACACCTTCTCGGGAATCTGCTTGCTGGTTTGCGCCGTCGGCAAGGTCACGCCACCGCGGGCGCGGGCCAGCGTCAGCTTCAGCGCTCCCTCGGCGTCGGCGAGCAGAATGAATCCGCGCTCGGCTCCCGTGACTTCGAGCGCACTATCGAGCACGATCGCCAGCACCTCGTCGAGCACCTGCGTCGACCCGAGGGCGCGCAGGCTTGCCAGCAGCGCGTTCATCTGGCGGAAGTCGAACGCCGCCGAGCTCGTCTGGCTGGTCGCCTGGTCGGCGACGCGGATCTCGGTCTGGCCAACGCGCAGACGATCGCCGGGACGAAGCGCTGAGTCCTCGACCTTCTGGTCGTTCAGAAAGGTGCCGAAGCGCGACCCCTGATCGCGAATGCGCCAGCCGCCGTTCACGAACGCCAGCTCGCAGTGCTTGCGCGACACCTGAGCGTCGGGCAGCTGCAGCTGGCACTCCGAACTGCGTCCAACCATATAGGACGCGGTTTCGTTGACGACGACGACGCGGCGGCCGGCGGCTTCGATGATTTCGAGATGCAACATCGGGATGGACCAGCGGCATTATATGTCTGCGTGCGCGCCCACCCCCGACACGACGGCCTCCGGTCCACTCGTCCGGAAGGTGTGGACGGTCGCGCTCACCGACGTAGAATGACGGAACGAGCACCACTGAGCCACGTCAACCGAAATCGAACCAAGGAGTTCATGAGATGTCTCACTCCGCACTGAGCCGACGCGCCCGAGCGGTGCTGGCCCTCGCGGGCCTGCTTCTCGCCCTGTCCACGCCTGCGCGCGCCCAGGACGTCTCCAAGGAGACGGCCGCCGCCGTCAAGGCCGCGTTCCTGGCCGATCTCGACGTCCTCAAGACCAAATTCGTGGGCCTGGCCGAAGCCTTCCCGCAGGACAAGTACACGTGGCGCCCGATGGAAGGGGTGCGATCCGTTTCGGAAGTGCTGATGCTGGCCGCCATGGAGGGCTACGCCTTCATTCCGAATTCGTTTGGCGGCAAGCCGGCGGATCTCGGGGGCCAGGAGGCGATGGGCAAGCTGCGGACGCTATCCGACAAGGCGGCGGTCATCGAGCACTTGAATAAAGGATTCGCGCATGCCAAGAGCACGCTCGAAGGCCTCGACCCAGGCGCGTTGACGGCGCGCCGCAAGGTGATGGGCCAGGACATGTCGGTCGTCCAAGCCGCCGGTGCCATCGCCGGCGACCTTCACGAGCATCTGGGCCAGATGATCGCTTACGCGCGCACCAATCGCATCGTTCCACCGTGGAGTAAGTAAAGCGTCGGCGACGCGTCCTGCCGGGGCCGGCCACCGCCGGCCCCACTCACTTCTCGATCAGCTCAGCCGCACGAGTGCTGCACACGTTGGTGCACAGCGAGCGGCGATGCGCTTTACTCCCTCCCAGCACCAACGTACGATGCGGCGCACGACGCGCCTGCCGTCCGTCGCGGAGCGAGCTCAATGACCACCGAAACGACACCGCCGGAAGGACCGGTCGGGCCGCCGCCTGGTCAGGCGCCGCCGACCGCCGACGATGTCAAGGCGAGGGAGGTCTCGTGGCATCTCCAGAAGATGCCCGACGAGCCGCTCGTCGGGTTGGCGCTGTCGGGTGGCGGCATTCGCAGCGCGACCTTCGGGCTGGGCGTGCTCCAGGCCCTGCACACGCTCGGCGTGTTCGGGCACATCGACTACGTGTCAACGGTCTCCGGCGGCGGATACATCGGCGGCTGGCTGCAGGGCGCCACAGCGCGCGGCCGTCGTGACGACGCGCTCTCCATCGAGGGTCAGGAACCGCGGGATGTCCGCTTCCTCCGTGCTTACTCCAACTACCTGACGCCGAAGCTGGGACTCTTCAGCGGCGACACGTGGGCGGCGGTCGGCAACAGCGCGCGAAATCTCGTGCTCAATTTGAGTGTTCTCAGCCTGTCGCTGTTGGCGCCCTTATACCTTCCGTGGCTGGGGGCCCTCCTGTTCTGGCGGCTCGTCCCGAGCGCTCCGGCCCCCGTTGGGACGCTCGTCACCGCCGGAGTCCTTCTTGCGTTGACCGTGGCGATCAGCACGCTGAACATGGCTCGCCCGCTCAAAGACGGCACGTGGAGCAAGGCCGGCGCATTTCAGGCCACGACCTGGCAGGTCCAGGTGCTGGTGGTCGTGCCGGCGCTCGTGGCGGCATGGCTGCTGAGCACCGTCGCGTGGGCCTGGGCCCGCCATGAGTGGCTCCATTCCAGAACGTACCTGTTCGACGTCGTCATCCGCGGCGCAATCGCCTATGGCGTCATCTGGATGGTGGGCGCTGTCAGCGGCTACATGATCGGCTCACGGCGCTTCGCAGCGGCGCGAGCGGTGACCGCCGACGGCCAGAAGGCCGTGCCGCGCGGCGATCTGTGGGCCGCCGCCGAGGCGCTCGTCGTGCTCGTCCTGACCGCGACGGCCGCCGGTGCCGTCGGCACGTGGGTGTTGAGCGTGACGACGCAAGCGTTCGTGTCGGCGATTCGCGGCTGGAATACGTGGCTCACCAGCTTGCTCGTCTTTCCGATCGCCGTGTTGAGCCTCCTGATCACCATCACGGTGCACATCGGGCTGGCCGGCCGGCGGCTGTCGGATGAAACACGCGAATGGTGGGGACGCGTCGGCGGCACCCAGCTGCTCCTGATGCTGCTGGCGGTCGGCTTCAGCACGCTCGCGCTCGCCAGCCCGCACGTGTTTCCGTTCGTCGCCGCTCAAGCCGCACGCGTGCGCCTCAATCCGTCCGTCGTGACGTCGATCATCGGCGGCTTGTGGGCCGCCGTCACCGGCGCGGGCGTCGTGGTCGGGAAATCGGCGCGGACCTCCAACGGCGACACCAGCGGATGGCTCGAGAAGATCGGCCGCATCGCACCAATCGTGTTCGTCGTTGGCTACCTGGTGATTCTCGCCTCGCTTCTCGAAACCTACGTGCCGCATTGGCGCGTGGGGTGGGCCGCCACCGAGCGATCCTTCACGCTCGAACAGATTGACGACGCGCTGGCGTCGATAACGGCCCAATCGGGGACGCAGCCCTGGTTGGCCCAGAACACTGGCCCGGCGCTGACACCCGACGCCGGACCGGTGCCGCCCTACGAATTGTCGCTGCTGCTGATGTTCGCGATCACCAGCGCGCTGGCGTGGTTCGTGTCGTGGCGCGTCGATCTCAACGAGTTCTCGCTGCATGCGCTCTACCGCAATCGCCTCGTCCGTTGTTATCTCGGCGCGTCGAACGCGCGGCGGACCGCGCATCCCTTCACCGGGTTCGATTCGAACGACGATCTTCCGCTCGCGCCGGCCGATGCCACGCAGCGTGGCCTCGGGTTCGTGCCGCCCGTGCCCGTGCCAGACGCTGCCGGCGTCGCAGGCGCCAACCCGCCCGAGCCCGCCCGCATCAGACCGTATCCACTGTTCAACACTGCGCTGAATCTCGTCGGTGGAAAGAATCTGGCCTGGCAGCAGCGCAAGGCCGCGTCGTTCATCTTCTCGCCTGAGTACTGTGGATTCGAATACCGCATCGACGAAGACAACGAACAGGAAACCCGCAACGCCCGCCGCGCCGGGACGATGCCCGCTCGAGGCGTGACGCTGCGGAGTGCCTACGCGCCGACCTCCCGTCACGCCGGCGAGCGATCATCGCTCAGCGTTGGACTGGCCGTGGCCACCTCGGGCGCCGCCGCCTCACCCAACATGGGTTATCACTCGTCCCCGACGCTCGCGTTCCTCATGACGATCTTCAACGTCAGGCTCGGGTGGTGGCTGCGCAATCCGCGCTGGCCGGCGGTGTGGACCGACCCGCGGACCGGTCTGTCGCTGCGCGAGCTGCTCAGCGAGCTGCTCGGCCTGACGACCGACGATCGGGCGTGGGTCTATCTGTCCGACGGCGGCCATTTCGAGAACCTCGGGGTGTACGAACTGATCCGCCGGCGCTGCCGCTTCATCATCGCCAGCGACGCCGGCCAGGACGGCGCCGTGACGTTTGAAGACCTCGGCAATCTCATCGAGAAGTGCCGCGCCGACTTCGGCGTCGACATCGAGATCGATTTGGAGAAGCTTCGGCGGATTGCCGGTGAGCCCCTCGCCAGCTGGCACTGCGCAATCGGAACCATCCACTACGATCGGCAGGATCCGACCGAGGCGCCCGGGACGTTGCTCTACCTCAAGAGCTCGCTGACTGGCGACGAACCAGCCGACGTCCTCCGCTACGCCGCGCTACATCCGGCGTTCCCGCACGAAAGCACCTCTGATCAGTTCTTCGACGAATCGCAGTTCGAAAGCTACCGTGCCCTCGGCCACCACATCGCCTGTTCGGTGCTGACCGCCACGGCTGAAAGCGCCGAGCTGAAGACGATGACGCCGGTCGAGCTGTTCACGACGCTCCGGCAGCACTGGACGCAATCGGCGCCGGCGCCGCATGACGCCGTTCGGAAGTACTCGATGGCGCTCGCCAACATCTGGACGACGGTGCGTCAGACGCCCCAGCTGAAGTTCCTCGACGAACAGATGTTTCCCGAGTGGACCAGCCTGATGATGACGGGCCGGACGACCGCGGCCGGTGCGGCCACGCCGGGCCCGCAGCCCGGCGTGAATTACTGGCTTCCGGCGACGGCCGAAGAGCGGCGAGCGGGCTTCTACATCTGCAGCGAGATGCTGCAGCTCATGGAAGACGTCTACCTCGAGTTCACCCTCGACGAGCACTACGACCACATCGACAACCGGGGGTGGATGAATCTGTTCCAGCACTGGGCGTGGTCCGGAATGTTGGGCGCGACGTTCGCCATCACCGGGTCGAACTACGATCCGCGCTTCCAACGGTTCTGCCTACGCCGCCTTGGCCTGAGGCCCGGTGAACCTTATGTCGCCGCCGCCGCGGAAATCGTCCTGCCACTGCCACACGAGTGGCGTCTGCGGCAGGAAACGAAGGATCCGTCGTGCGCCACCGACGCGCAGGCCTGGCAGGACGACGCCGGCCTGAATTTCTGGGAGGCGACGCTCGTCGATCACTTCCTGCAGCATTCGACGAGCGCGCTCCACCTCCAGCTCGTCCCGATCCGCGTCATCGTCGAAAGCCCGCGCCGGACCGACGGGCACGCCATCGATTTCAACGTCGGCTTCCTCATCGGCGAAATCGACTGGGACGGCAAGACCTTCGCGCTCCATCACATGCGCATCCAGAATCATCTGCGGAAGATGGGCCTGGCGCGCGCGGCGCTGGCGATGGTGGCCACCAGGCCTCCGCGCGGCTGGGGCATGCAGTTGAAGGTGATCATGCCCGCCGCGGCGCCCGCCGGGAGCAGCGGCGTCGCCATGGATGAAGCCGTACCGACCCCAGCGACGGCGCTGCGCGTCCGCCAGATCGTCAAGTCGCTGCCGCGCACCGCGGCAGCGGGTGAAGCGCTGGCAGACGGCGACGTCACCGAGTAGGACGGCAGGGCTTAGGTCTTAGGTCTCAAGTCTTAGGTCTCAAGTCTTAGGTCTTAGGTCTCACGTCTTAGGCCGGCCTCAGGCTTAAGACGTGAGACTTAAGACCCGAGACCGCGTGAGCGCTTACCGCACGATCGCACTTTTGAGAATGCGCTCGATGGTCGTGGCGTAGCCGGCGATTTTGCCCGCGCAATCGACACCGTTGATGATCCGGCGCGCGTTGACGTAGTCGCAGCCCGATGGACCGATGAAGTCCGACAGCTTCTTGCCGGTGAAGAGGCCCTTCCGCATGCCGATCGACATGATTTGATACGCGATGGCTGGACGCAGGGCCTGTTCCGGGTCGAGGCTGAGATCCGCCTCAGGACCGAGCCCGAGCACTTGCGTCATACGAAGGTAGTTCGCTCGCCCCGTGATCTGGACGTAGCCGCGGCCACGATAGAGGTAACCATCTCCGGGCTCGCTGTTCCCGAGCCGTTTGCCTTTTGCCGTTCCCGTCTCGTACCGATCGAAGTACGCCCGCGGTCCTCTCTCCAGAATCGGCTGCCAGGTGTTGTCGCACTCGTGCTTGACCGTGGCGAGCATGTAGGCAGCCCACTGCAGGTTTTTCAACTGCGGGTCGCTCTCCATGTTCCGGCCGATGAGCTCCAGGCCGCCGATCACCCCGGGCGTGAGCTTCCCGTATTCAGTGCGGTAGCCGTTGAAGAACGCGGTGTGATCGATCTGCATCTGCGATGACCTGTCCGTGAGCCGTGAGTCCTGAGCCGAGAGCCCCGAGCGTCACCCCGGAGCCTGGAGCCTGATTAGAGTGTCTTGAGATACTCGAGCAACGCGCGCTTCTCCTCAGCCGTCAACGTCGTGCCGTAGGTATGGCCGACGTTGCTGTTGCCCTGAAGGGAGACGTCGAGGGGCGTGCCGGCGCGCTCGGCGTCCGGGCCCTGCGTGACGAAACCGAGGCGGTTCTGATCGTAGACATCGTAGCCGCGCCAGAATTTCTTCGGCCGGTTCTCGGGCGGTTCGAGGAGATCGGTCAGCGTCGGCACCGATCCGTTGTGCAGGTACGGCCCGGTCAACCAGATGCCGTCGAGCGGGGTCGCCGTATATCCATTGGTCTTGCGGAAGTTCGAGAACTTCCAGTCGTGGCCGGCGCCGTAGGCGTTGTACGCGCCGGCCGCGCCCGACGTCCACATGTCGAGGCGGTGTCGATCGGTGCCGATCTCCTCGAGCGGAATCACCGAACCGGTGCGACGGCCGCCTGCCTCGTGGCATTCCGCGCACAGCGTCTTGTAGGTGCCGGCACCCGCCGACGCGAGCGTCGAGTCGATGGGGAACGGGTATTTCGGTGCCGGCAGGTCGCCGATGTAGTTCATCACTCGCCGGAGGCTCGACATCCGCTTGGGATCGGTCTCGTTCCACCTGGCGTAGTCGCGATCGACCCACTTCGTCGTCGCGCCGTCGCCGATGGCCGAGGATTGGACGACCTCACGGAGCGACGTGCTCAAGCCGTCCCAGTGATAGGCCGTGCCTTCGCGCCGGCGCAGATTCCACAACGGCATCATGTCCGAATTGCCGATGGTGTCGTCGATCGGCTGGCGCAGCGTGGTGAACTTCACGGGATTGAACGGGTCGATGCGGCCGCGCCCCCAATCCGGCCGGCTGGCCATCCAGGCGTTGGTCTCGCGCAGTTCGAGGACGGCGCGCCGCGTGCCGGGAATGATCGCGAACCGGTACAGCAGCCGATCGAACAGCGAGAGCTGCGTGTTCTTCGCGATCTCGCCGAGCAACGTGTCGGCCGTGAAGCGCGGGTCCGAGGCGCACGCAATGAGGAATCGCAAGTACTCCTGCTCGCCCGTTTGGTGCGAGGCCGCCGCCGGAAAAATCGTCGGCACGTCGTCGGGCTTCGCCCGGAAGCTGGCGGCGTGGCACATCGCGCAATTGATGCCGACGCGGGGGAAGCCGACCGTGACCTTGGACAGCCCGATGGGCATCTCGTGGCCGTCGCGGCCGAGCACCCCGATCGAGGCGTACCCGCCGGGAGCCGGCAGGTATTCCGGAAACACTCGCGGCAAGACCAGCCAGATCCAGTACGGAATCCCCTGCTGCGCTTCCGTGCCGACCGAGCCATAGAGGAAGTGCTCTTCGTCGGATTCGAAGTACGGCGCGGGTTCCTCACGGAAGAACCGGTTGTAGGTGAAGAGGCCGGCAATCGCCACCAGGAGCAGGAGGAGGCCAATGACGACGCGTTGTCTCGGCGTAGTGAGGGTCAGGACACTCATAACGTCAGGAGGAGCGCGAGCTCCGGCACGAAGAACAGGAGATCGAAATACCCGAGCATGCGGTACTCGGGCGCCTGGAAAATGAGGAAAAACACGACGCCAGCCAGCCGTCCGAGCACTGCCAGCCACGCGACCGCCCGATAGCGTGTGGTGTCGATGGCGGCTGGCACATAGAACAGGCTCAACAGAATCAGCAGCAGCGCAGCAAATCGGGGCCAGAGGAGCGGTGTCGCCGGCGGCAATCCGCTCCAGGCCATCGTGCGCTCGGTCGCCAGCAGCGTGGGGACCGCCAACGCCAGATTGGCCAGGATGCCAAGCCAGATGACTCGACGGAACCAGCGGGAAGCGGTGCTCTCCATGTGACTCGTCGTCTCAGGTCTCAGGTCTCAGGTCTCAGGTCTTAGGTCTTACGTCTTAGGTCTTACGTCCGTGCTAGGCCTAGGTCTCATGCGCCTTAGGTATTAAGCCGCTTAAGCCTTAAGTGTGTTGTACCAGGACAGAAGTCACATCCATAAGATGCGGTCGCCAGGAGGCGATGCATGCGCGGTGTGGCGTATGACCCGGTGTTCCGAGC
>Ga0111539_10008701_pt1 | contig 12881 bp, 10 predicted proteins | sample RhiMethybrSRZTD1_FD_79667 | JGI IMG/M metagenome (GOLD analysis project Ga0111539, IMG submission 79667) | Populus rhizosphere microbial communities from Tennessee, USA - Rhizosphere MetaG P. TD hybrid SRZTD1 (version 2) (version 2) | ecosystem: Host-associated > Plants > Roots > Rhizosphere >...
CCCCGCAGCGGCCGATGACGCACGACCTGATCACCGACATGCTCGAGGAGCTCGACGCCGAGGTGACCCGTGTCACGGTCACCGAGCTGCGCGAGAACACCTTCTACGCGCGCATCACGCTCGAGCGGAACGGCGCCGAGATCGAGATCGACTCCCGGCCGTCGGACGCGATCGCCCTCGCCATCCGCGCCGACGCGAAGATCTTCGCGGAGGACGAGGTGATGGACGAGTCCGGCGTGGTCTGGGAGGGCGACGTGCCCGACCTCGCCTACGCCCAGGACGTGAAGGACCTGGGCGAGGTCGACCTCGGTGAGTTCCGCAAGTTCCTCGACACCGTCACGCCGGACGAGTTCGCCACCGGCGCGGACGACCCGCCTCCCGCCTAGCCCTCCGGGCGGTCGAGCTCGCGCTTCGTCAGCGCGAGCAGCTCGCTCACGAGCGCGTCCAGCCCCTGGGCCGAGAGCGGGCCGGTGTTCGCGGCGGCGAGCTCCTCCCGAAGCCGTCGCTCGCGGTCCGGGTCGAGCCGGGGGGCACCGTGGGCCTCCTTGAGCCTCCAGAGCTCCGTGACGAGCCGCAGCCGTTCGTTGACGGCGGCGACGATCGCGCGGTCGTTCGCGCCGATCCTGTCGCGCAGCCCGGCCAGGGGGTCGCCGCTCCCGCTCACACCAGCACCGCCGCGAGGAGAGCGGCCCCGTTGAAGATCGCGTGGAGGATGATCGGCGGGTAGAGGCTCGACGTCTTGAAGCGGAGCCAGCCGAGGATCAGGCCGAAGACCGTCAGCACGGGCAACGCGACGACGAGCCCGTGCGCGAGGCCGAATGCGAGCGCGGTGACGACGACCGCCGCGGCTGCTCCGAAGAACTGGCGCACGGCCGCGAACCCGAGGCCGCGATACGTGAGCTCCTCCACGATCGGGGCGACCACGGCGACCACGACGAAGTTCGCGACGAACGCGGCCGCATGGTCGGACTCCCAGTCGTCGGGGACGAGGCCCTGCTCCTCGCCGGCCTCGAGGAAGGGATTGAGCAGCGCGCCGATCACCCAGATCGCGACGATCGCGCCGGCGATCCACCCGGCGGCGGCACGCCAGGACGCGGGCCGCCGGAGACCGAGCACCGCGGGCGCGAGGCCGCGGGCGATGAGGAGGACGAGCGCCAGGATGAGGGCGTACTGGACGAGCCCGCCGATCACCGTCGACCAGCGGTAGAGGAGGTCGCCGGGCGCGACGGTGCCGCCGCCGGTGTAGGCGCCTGTCCCTGCGGAGCCCTCGAGCGCGAGCGTGACGTCGTTGCGGACGATCACCCTCCAGGTGCCGTTCGCCCCGGTGTTGCCCTCGACGTCGCGCACGGTGACGGCGTCGCCCGTCTCGTAGCCGTGGTCCTTCGCCGTCGTGACGACGATCGGCTTCGTGTTCGTCGCGCGGTCGACGCCGACGTCCGTGCTACCGAGGAAGTTCGCCGCGTACGAGATCGAGGCGAGCACCGTGACGAGCGCGGCCCAGGCAATCAGCCGCGAGCGGGGGACCTCGGTCACGCGACCCAGTACCACAGTGCCCATCGAACCACGTAGACCGCGAGCCCCGCCGCCAGAACCGTGATCGCCGCGAGGTGGACGCGGCGGTCGCGGCCGAGCAGCGCGAGCGCCACGAGACAGGGGAACGCCGCGAGGGCGAGGCGGGGGAACGAGTAGAGGCCGCCGAGCCGCTCGGACGGGAGCGCCATCGGCACCGCGAGCGACACGAGCGCATAGATCCCGTACTCCGCGCCGATCCGCCGCCAGGCGACGACGGCGAGGCAGAGCAGCGCGACCGCGAGGACCGGTCCCACCACGTCGCCCTCGCCGACCGCCTGGACGAGACCGCCCAGAGGGCCGAGCGGCGCGAGGGAGCGCTCCCAGACCCGCTGGGCGTCGACGAACGCCAGGCCGTGCCCGATCCACAGCTCGAGCGCAACCGGGTAGGCGAGGAAGAACGCAACCGGGACGCCGAGCAGCGCAAGGTTCCGGCGACGGCGGTCGGAGCGCCACGCGAAGACCGCCAGCGCCGGGAGGAGCGCGACGCCGTACGGGCGCGTGAGGAGCGCGAGGCCGGCCGTCACGGACGCCCACCCGGCGCGTCGCTCCTCGGCGAGGAGGAACGTCCCGATCGCGAGCGCGAGAAAGAGCGACTCGGCGTACACCGCCCCGAGGAAGAGCGACGTCGGGAAGAGCGCGAGGTAGACGACCGACCGGAGGGCGTCGTCCGGGCGGAACCGGCGCCGGACGAGCCGGTGGAGGAGCACGAAGGCGGCGGCGCACGCGGCGAGCGAGACGAGCAGGCCGGCCAGCAGGAAGTGCCCGCCGAGGAGCCTGCCGAGCCCGCCGACGAGCAGCGGGTAGAGCGGAAAGAACGCCGGGCTCTGGGACGGCCAGTCGTAGCCGGACTCCGCGATCCGGAGATACCAGTCGCTGTCCCAACGCGCCCAGACGTCGAGGACACGGCCGAGCTCGTGCAGCCGTGGCGTGTCCCAGCGCCCGCGCGCGGGATTGAGCTCGTCCTCGAAGGCGAGCACCGTCACGGCGGCGACCGCCCCGAGCGCGAGCCTGCTCCACACGAACACCCGGAGAGCGGGCCACGACGCTGCGACGGCGCCGCGCACGGTGCGACGATATCTCCCGAGGGAGTCCCGCGACGGCGCAGAAAATCGTCCCGAACGTGGCTACCATCGCGGCATGAGCCCCTCGCGGCGCCCCCGCCCCCGGCGCGGCCCCGCGCCGCCCCCTCCCCGCCCCCGCTTGCGGCGGCGAACGCGCTCGCGCGGCCGCGGCAAGCGCGTCGTCCTGATCGTCTCGCTCCTCGCCGTCCTCGCCGCCGCGGGCGTCGCGACCGGAGCGGCGGTCATGACGTTCGGGGAGCGGTGCGATCTCTCGGCGCTCCGCCCGATCAAGATCGGCCAGAACTCGTTCGTCTACGCGGCGGACGGATCGCTGCTCGGCGCGATTCCGGCCGAGCGGAACCGCCAGGTGGTGCGGCTCGGACAGATCTCGCCGTGGCTCGTGAATGCGACCGTCGCGATCGAGGATCGGCGCTTCTACTCGCACGGCGGGGTCGACGCCGAGGGCATCGCGCGGGCGCTGTGGCGCGACGTCAAGGCGGGCCGCGTCGTGGAGGGCGGCTCGACGATCACGCAGCAGCTCGTCCGGAACCTCTACATCTCGAACGAGCGGACCGTCGAGCGGAAGGTCACCGAGGCGTGTCTCGCGGTGAAGCTCGAACGCGAGCGCTCGAAGCAGTGGATCCTGGCGAACTACCTCAACTCCGTCTTCTACGGGAACTTCGCCTACGGTGCCGAGGCGGCCGCGCGGACGTACTTCTCCCGCTCCGCGCGCTCGTTGACACTCCCGCAGGCGGCCCTCGTCGCCGGGCTGACGCAGGCCCCGTCGGCGTACGACCCGCTCGACAACCCCGCACGCGCGCTCGCGCGCCGCAACGAGGTGCTCGCCGCGATGCGCGACGAGGGGATGGTCAACGCCCGCCAGTACCGCTTCGCCGTCCGCAGCCGGCCGGGCCTCGTGCCGGGTCGGCTGTACGCGGAGATCCGCGAGCCGTACTTCTTCGGCTACGTGCGCGACGAGCTCGTGCGCGCGTACGGGACGGAGACGGTCCGCTCGGGCGGCCTGCGCGTGTACACGACGATCCAGCCGCGGTGGCAACGGCTCGCGGCCAACGCGATCCGCGGGACGCTCACGTCTCCGCACGACCCCGCGGCGGCGCTCATCTCGATCGACCCGGCGACGGGATCGATCCGTGCGATGACGGCGATCGTCCCCGGGCGGGCGAACAATCAGTTCAACCTCCTCTCGCAGGCGCGCCGCCAGCCCGGCTCCACGTTCAAGACCTTCGTCCTCACCGCGGCCGTCGAGGAGGGCATGGACCCGGGCTCGACCTACTACGTCTCGGCGCCGTTCACGTACCGGCCCGATCCCAACGGCAACTGCGAGGACGGCAGCTGGTGGTGCGTCAAGACCTACGACTCCAGCTATGTCGGCTGGACGTCGGTCGAGCGGGCGACCCTGCGCTCGGACAACAGCGTCTTCGCCCAGCTCACGCTGGACGTCGGTGCCCGGCGGGTCGCGGCCGCCGCGCGGCGGCTGGGCGTGCGGACGCCGCTCGAGGTGAACGGCCAGTTTCCTCCGGCCATGGGCCTCGGCTCGGTCGCCGTCTCGCCACTCGACATGGCGTCCGCCTACGCGACGCTCGCCGCCGGCGGCGTCTACACGAAGCCGACCGCGATCCGGAAGGTCGTCTTCGCGAACGGCAAGCCCGACGACCGCTGGGCGACACGCCACCGGCGAACGCGCGTCGTCTCCGACGGAGTCGCGGACGTCGTGACCCGGATCCTCGAGGACAACGTTCGCTCCGGCACCGGCACCCGCGCCGCGCTCTCGCGTCCCGTCGCGGGCAAGACGGGGACGACCGACGAGCACGCGGACGCCTGGTTCGTCGGCTACACGCCGGGCCTCGCAACCGCAGTCTGGATGGGCTACACGCGCGGCGAGGTCCCGATGGAGAACGTCCACGGCATCTCCGTCTCGGGCGGCTCGTTCCCGGCCGAGATCTGGCGGCGGTTCATGGAACCGGCCCTCGCCGGCCGCCCCGCCCGCGACTTCCCGGAGCCGAGGCACCCGGTCTCGTTCCGGCCGTGGGAGCGCGGCCCGCTGGCGCTCTCCTACGATCCGTACTACACGCCGCCGACGCCGGCCGAGCCGGAGAAGACCGACGACGAGGCCGACACGGGCGCCGACACCGGCGACAAGCCGTCCGCAGGGGCCGGCGCGGGCTCGGGCGCGAAGAAGCCTGCCTCGGGGGCCGCCACCGCAGACGACGCGGGCGGCGTCGACGGGCAGCCGTCCAGCCCCGCGCAGCCGCTCGATCCGTAGGACAATCGCCTCAGGGCGCTCCCCTGCGTCCTCGCCTCGAGCCACCCAGCGCACCCCGTCGACGAACCGTCACCGTGAAACGAGCTCTCGCGGCCGGAGCCGCCACCCTCGGTCTGGTCGCCGCCGCGAGCATGCTCGCGTGGCAGGAGGACTCGCCGCTCGTCCCCCGCGACGGCGGGCTCGCCGACCAGGGGACGGCGTGGCCGTTCTTCGTCCTTCTCGTCGGGGCGATGCTCGCGTACCTCGCCGGCCTCGTCCTGCTGCGGCGGGGCACGGTCCCGCTTCGCCCGGTGCTCGGGATCGCGATCGCGGTGCAGCTCGTCCCCCTCGCCGCTCCACTCCTCCTCTCGACCGACGCCTGGACGTACTGGGGCTACGGCTGGATCGGCACGGAGGGCGGCGGCAACCCCTACGTCGACCCTCCCGCGGACTTCCCGCAGAGCCCGGCTGCCGACTACCTCGGCGCGGCCTGGAACGAGACGACGACGGTCTACGGGCCGGCGTTCACGCTTCTCTCGGAACCCCTCGCTCGCGTCTCCGGCGACTCGTCCGACGCGGCAGCGTGGCTCTACAAGGGCCTTGCCGCCGCCGCGATCCTCGTCGCGCTCGCCGCGGTCGCCCGGATCGCAGCTGCACCCGCGCTCGCCGTCGCCTTCGTCGGCTGGAACCCCGTGCTCGCCGTCCATCTCGCCGGCGGCGGGCACAACGACGCCCTCGTCGGCGCCCTCGCCGCCGTCTCTGTCGCGCTGGTGCTCCGTCGGCGCGACGAGCTCGCCGGAGCCGCGCTCGCTCTCGCGGCCCTCGTGAAGTGGGTCCCGATCGTCTTCCTCGCGCTCGCGGCGATCGCCGCGCGAGCGCGCGGTCGCCCATCGGGGCTGCGCGGCGCGCTGGTCGCCGCGCTCGCGGTCGGCGTGCTCGCGACCTGGCGGTACGGCCTCGACTGGGCGCGCATCGTCGGCCCGATCGCGGACAACGCCGTCCTCGAGACGAGCTACGCGCTGCCCGCCCGGCTCGAGCAGCTGGGGCTCCCGCACGGCGTCGCGCTCGGAGCGGCCCTGACGATCGCGGCGGTGGGGCTGGTCCTCCTCGCGCGACGGGCCAACCACGGCGAGGCGCGGCTCGGTCTCGCCGCATGTCTCGTGCTCGCGACGACGCCCTACCTCGCGGTCTGGTACCTCGCCTGGGCGGTTCCGCTGGCTGCGGCGGACGAGGACCGCATCGCGCGCATCGCGGCGCTGGCGCTCACGGCGTACTTGCTGCCACAGACGATCCCGCTCTAGCGAACGCGCCGGAGCACGAGGATCCCGTCCTCGTCGAACACCGGCTCGAACCGGCCCGATGCCTCGATGCGCGCGAGCGCGGCTGCGAACATCTCCGGCTCGTCGGCGCGGTCGCGATAGCTCGGTCGCGTCCGGTCGACGACGACCCAGGTCGCCTCGCGGAGCACCGGGAAGCTGAAGATCCGCCGCCGCGCGGAGAGGTGCGCGCCGAGCGTGTTCGTGGCGCTGACCGCCGCATCCGCCGGCACGAGGCGGATCGCCCGCTCGGCGATCTCCGCGTGCCCGCCGACGACGTGCTCCCGCGCTGCGAGGTCCGACCCGAAGGGGACGTGCGCCCAGATCGGCAGCGGACCGAGGAGGATCCCCGCGACGAGCGTCGAGACGACGATCGCGCGGCCATCCGGGCGGCGTGCCCAGGCGTGGCGCCGCCGCAGTCGCGCGGCGCCGAGGACCGCCGCGACCATGAGCCCGGGAAGCGCTCCCGCGGTGTAGTGGAAGTGGATCGACGTCTGCGTCCTCGTGTCCGACAGGAGGTTCAGCGCGAGCTCGGGCAGGGCGGTGAAGGCGGCGAGCGGCGCGAGCAGGGGCAGGCAGAGGAGCGGCACGAGCAGGTCTGCGAGGTATGCGAGGTCGCGTCCGCCCGTGGCCGCCCCGACGATCGCACCGGGATCCGTGACGGCCGTCTCGACCATGCCGCCCGGCGAGCCGCCGACGGACTCGTACCGTCCGGCGAACGGCGAGCCGCCCCCGGGGGCGTAGTGCGGGACGACGACGGCCACGGCGACCACGGAGACGATGATGCCGATCACACAGACCGCGATACCGATGCGGCGCCGGCCGGGCCGCACCGCGTACCACACGCCCATCGCCGCGACGACGAGCCCGATCTGCTCCTTCGTCAGGCACGCCGCCCCCGCGACGATGGCGAACGGGACGAGCCGGTCGGTGTCGAGGAACCAGAACCCCCACAGGAGAAGCGGCGTCGCGAGCGCGACGGGATGGAAGTCGTCGAGGACCAGCCACTGGGTCGCGGGATGGAGGAGGTATGCGAGCCCGAACCCGGCGGCCGCCCAGTCGGACTCGAGGTGGCGGCGGCCGAGGAGGTAGACGGGTATCGCCCCCGTCGCCACCGCAGCGGCCTGGGTGACGAGAAGGAGCGACGGGTCCGGCCAGACCCACCAGAGCGGCGCGAACGCGGCGACGATCGGGTCGAAGTGCGCGCCGAGCCGGGAGAACTGGCGGCCGGTGAGCCCGGTCACCTCGAGCACGTCGCCGTGCGCCGTCGACCACACGGCCTGGGTGAGGTTGCCGACGTCGAAGCGGCCGGTCCAGAACGCGCGCTGCTGGAGCACCGCGAGCGCCGAGAGGCCGACGCCGAACGTGACCGCCCCCGCGGAGACGAGCGAGACGGGCCGTCTCATCCCGCCGCGACGATCCGTTCGAGCAGCTCCTTCCACCGGGCGCCGAGGACCGCCTCCGAGGCGCGCGCCTCGTACGTCGCGCGCCCTGCCTCGGCGAGCCGCCCGGCGAGCCCGTCCTCGTCCGCGACCTGCCGGATCGCCTCGGCGAGGGCCGCGGGATCGCCGGGGGCGACGAGCAGGGCGTCGACGCCGTCGGTGAGGAGCTCGCGTGCCGCCGGGGTGTCGGCGGTGATCACCGGTCGCCCGCAGGCGAGGCCCTGGAAGACCTTGTTCGGGATGACGCGAGACGCCTTCGAGCCCGTGTCGAAGATGCCGAGCGCGCAGCCGGCACGCTGGTACGCCGTCGGCAGCTCGGGATACGGGATCCACTGGACGTGCTCGACGTTGTCCGGTCGGCCCTCGAGGAGCGGCGAGAGCTGGCCGTCGCCGACCACGCGGAACGGGATGTCCGGGAGGAGGGTCGCCGCGGCGAGGATCGTGTCGAGCCCGTGGAGGGGGATCAGCTTGCCGACGAAGAGCACGTGGAACGGCTCGGGCGGCTGCCATCCCGGCCGGAAGAGCGCCTCCTCGGCGCCGACGAGCGCGACGTCGACACGGTCCTCGCGGAGCCCGAAGGCCCGACGGAAGAACCAAGCGTGCGCCTCGGTGTCCGCGACGACGAGGTCGGCGGAACGGAAGGCGCCCCTATCGACGATCTGCAGGATCCACGCTGCCGGTGACCGCGGACGGAACCGCTGGCGATCGCCGACGAGCGTGTCGTGGAGCGAGATGAGCGGGTTGAACACGATCGGCCGGCCCCGCGCGATGCGTCGCGCGGCCCGCAGGTCGAAGTGGCCGGGATAGCCGACGAGGACGACGTCCGCCTCGCGCTCCTCGTCGCGCGCGAGCGACCGCTCCGCCTTGAGGACGCGCGACATCTGCCGCAGTCCGAGCGACCAGTTCTGCACGCCCCAGACCTCGCGGTGCCGCTCGATCACCTCGACGCCGACGCCGCGGAGGCAGGACATGACCTGCGAGTTGCGCGGCGCGGCGCGGTCGTACGTCCCGAAGTAGAGGACCTTCACGGACAGATCGGTCAGCGGAGGATCTCGTCGACGAGGCGCGAGCCGCGATCGTCCAGCGCCCGCATCCGCTCCCGGTGCTGGCTCGTGACGAGCTCCGAGAGCAACCCCAGCGAGAGGAACTGGATCCCGACGACCACGAGCAGCACCCCGAGCAGGAGGAGCGGTCGTCGCCCGATCGCCTCGCCGCTCAGCTTGACGATCGTGAGGTAGACGAGGATGGCGGTGCCGACGCTCGAGAGCACGAGCCCGAGCCCCCCGAACAGGTGGAGCGGGCGGTGCCGGTAGCGGCCCATGAACGTGACGGTCAGGAGGTCGAGAAACCCGCGCACGTACCGCTCCATCCCGTAGCGGCTGCGGCCGTGCGCGCGCGGGCGGTGGTTGACCGAGATCTCCGTCACGCGGAACCCGAGGTCGTGCGCGAGCACGGGGATGAAGCGATGGAGCTCGCCGTAGAGGTCGAGCTCGCGCGCCACCTCGGCCCGGAACGCCTTGAGGCCGCAGTTCATGTCGTGCAGGCGGAGGCCCGAGAGCCAGCCCGTGACGGTGTTGAAGATCCGGGAGAGCACGCGGCGTACGACGGGGTCGTTCCGCTGCGTCTTCCAGCCGGTGACGAGGTCGTAGCCCTCGTCGAGCTTCGCGAGGAGCCTCGGGATCTCCGCCGGGTCGTCCTGGAGGTCGCCGTCGATCGTGACCACGACGTCGCCTTCCGCCTCCCGGAAGCCCGCGTCGAGCGCGGCCGCCTTCCCGGCGTTTCGCCGCAGCCGCACGACCTTCACGTTGTCCGCGGTGTCGTGGAGCCGCACGAGGGCGGAGTGCGTGCCGTCACGCGAGCCGTCGTCGACGAAGACCGCCTCCCAGGGCTCCCCCCTCCCGGCGAGCGCGTCGACCAGCTGCGTGTGCAGCTCGCCGACGGTGTGCTCCTCGTCGCGGACGGGGACGACGACCGAGATCACGCGCCCGAGCGTACCCCGTGTGTAGCGTCATCGTCGTGGCCGAGCTGCTCACGGTCGAAGAGGCGCTACGCCTCGTGCTCGAGCGCGTGCCCCGACTCGCGGCCGAGCCGGTCCCGATCGGAGAGGCGGCCGGCCGCGTGCTCGCCGAGGACGCGAAGGCCGTCGTGGACCTGCCGCGCTTCCCGAGCTCCGCGATGGACGGCTTCGCGCTCCGTGCCGCCGACACGCCCGGGACGCTCCCGGTCGTCGCCCGGATCGCCGCAGGCCGTCCGTCGTCCCGCCCGCTTGCCCCGGGCGAGGCGATGGGAATCGCGACCGGCGGCGTGGTCCCGGAGGGAGCGGACGCCGTCGCCCCGATCGAGCACGTGACCGACGAGGGAGAGGCGGTCGTGGTGCCGACGGCGGTCGCCACCGGGCAGAACGTTCGTCCTCGGGGCGGCGACGTGGTCGCGGGCGCCACGGTGCTCGAGGCGGGAATCGCGCTCTCCCCGTCGCGTCTCGCCGCGCTCGCGGCCGCCGGTGTCGCCACGCCGCTCGTCGCGCGGCGCCCCCGCGTTGCGATCGTCGCGACCGGCACGGAGCTCCGCCGGCCCGGCGAGCCGCTCGGCGACGGCGAGATCTACGAGTCGAACGGGCTGATGCTCGCCGCCCTCCTTGCCGAGGCGGGCGCGGACGTCGAGCAGGCCGACCGCGTCGCCGACGACGAGGCGGCGCACGAGACCGCGCTCGCGCGCGGTCTCGAGGCCGACATGCTCGTGACGTCGGGCGGCGTCTCGGTCGGCCCACACGACCTCGTCCGCCCGACCATCGCGCGGCTCGGCGCCGAGGAGGTCTTCTGGGGAGTCGCGATGCGCCCGGGCAAGCCGCTGTCGTTCGCGGTCCGCGGCCACACGCTCGTCTTCGGGCTTCCCGGGAATCCGGTCTCGTCGCTCGTCGGCACGGTGCTGTTCGTCCAGCCGGCGCTCCGCGCGATGCAGGGCGTCCGCGACCCCGCGCCGCGCTTCGCGCAGGGCGTGCTGGGATCACCGGCGAGCCGCCGCCCGCGTCGCGACGACTACCAGCGTGCGCGACTCGAGTGGACGGACGGCCTCCCGGTCCTCCACCCCGTCAGCGGCCAGGAGTCGCACATGATCGTCCGCGCCGCCGCCGCCGACGCGCTCGTCCACATCCCGCGCGGCGAGGACGAGCTGCCGAGCGGAGCGACCGTGCGTTACCTGGCGCTCGACGTGCCGACCGGCGCGTAGCGACCGGCAGCGACCGCCGCGACGAGGCTGCCGATCGCGCCCCACGCGGCGAACGCGAGTGTCGACGCGAACGGGATCACCCCGGTGGTGGCGAGCGACGCGGCATAGAGCGGAGTCCGGACGCCGAGGCCGAGTTGCTCGCCGACGACGACGAGCGACAGGACAGGGCCGATCAGGCCGAGGCCGAAGACGGCGTCCGTGACCCAGGCGGAGGCGCGGCGGAGCTGCGGAAGCCAGAGCCATGCGTAGAGCGACGGGAGCACGAACAGCAAGCCGTAAGGTGACACGAGGGCTACACCCCCGCAGAGGAGCAGGAGCGCCACGAACGCGACGGCGTACGCCGCGAGCTCCTCCTCCGGCGTCGCCCGGACGCGCGGAATCAGCTCCGTGCGGATCCGGAGCCAGACGAGGGCGGCGACGACGAGGAGCAGCGCAGCGAGACCGACCGGCCATGAGTCGACGGGCGGCTGGTCGGGCGGCGGCGGGAGGCGCGGCTCGCGCGGAAGCGCGCCGGTGACGGCTGCCAGGCCGAGAAGCGCGACCAGCACGACCCAGAGACCAGCGCGGCGGCGAAGCGCGCGCCAGGCCGCCGCAAGGGGCAGTCGCCTGAGCCGGCAACGAGAGAGGAGGTCCAGCGTGGCGGCCGCGAACGGGAGGACGGCCGCGAGCAGCATCAGCTGGAGCGCCCAGCCGCGAAGGACGCGGCCGCCCAGGAAGACCGCGCCGTCCGTCGAGTCGGGAACCTCTACCGTCGCGTCGAGAGACCCGAGCAGCGTCTCCGAGGCACGACCGAGCTGGCCGAGCCGTCGGCGGTCGAGCACCTCGAGCTCGTCGCCGCCGGAGGGTGTCCCGGCGTCGGAGGCGGTCGTGATGCGGATCGCGGGCGCGCCCGCACCGAGCACGGGCGCCTGCTCGCCGTACGCGAACGGCATCGCGAGCGAGACGAGCTGCGTGAGGGCGCCGGGGCGGCTCGGCTCGGCGTTCACCTCGCTGGCGATCCGGCGCGACGCCGTGTGGACGAGCGCCGGCGGCGGCGAGCGGCCGTCGAGCCCGTTCAGCTCGATCCGCGGCCGGGCGGGCCCGGCGATCCCGTCGAGCGAGACGACGGCGACCGCCCGTCGAGCCAGCGGGGAGCGGGCGGCGAAGCGTGCGGCGCCCAGCGAGCCGTAGGCGCCGCCGTCGGTCGAGAGGAAGACGAGCGTGTGGAGCGGCGTGCGGGCGGACTCGGTCGTACCCGCCGTCGCGTACGGGCGGGCGAGCTCGACCAGCGCCGCTGTCCCGCTCCCGTTGTCGTTCGCCCCCGCGCTCTCGCCGTTGTTGTCTCTATGGGCAACTAGGACGATCGTCTCGTCGAGGGTCCCCGGGACGACGGCGGCGAGGTTGCGGAGCTCGGCCTGGCCGACACCGGGCACGTCCTCTTCCCACCGGTCCTCGTTGACGGCCAGCCCGTAGAGGGCGAGCTTCTCGCGGAACCAGTCCGCGGCCCGCCCCGACTCGAGCGTTCCCGGCACGCGGCTCGGGTACTGGCTGACGAATTCGGTGGTCAGCGCGGCCGCCGTCTCCGGGTCGAACGACGGCGGAAGCGCAGGCGCGGGGAGCGGGCCGGAGCGGCTCAGGGTGAGCAGCGCGAGCAGCAGCGGTGGCAGGAGGACGACCGAGACCTTGCGCGCGAGGCGCATGTCGACGGGGCGCTCGACCGAGCCACGCCGCGGCCTCCGCGCTGTCGTGCCGAGGCGGGCGGGCTCCATCCGGAGGGCTATAGTAGGCGTGGGCAGGCGATCACGCCCGAGGCGTCGCCACCACCTGCCGAGATGCCGGATCCCTCTTCGACCATTCTCCTCGTGGACGACGAGGACGCGATCCAGTCCCTCCTCACGTACCCGCTCGAGCGCGACGGCTACCGGGTCGTCCAGGCGCGGGACGGCGACGAGGCGCTTCGCCGCTTCGCCGAGGAGGACGTCGATCTCGTCGTCCTCGACATCATGCTTCCGCGTGTCGACGG
>Ga0111539_10008702_pt1 | contig 12881 bp, 7 predicted proteins | sample RhiMethybrSRZTD1_FD_79667 | JGI IMG/M metagenome (GOLD analysis project Ga0111539, IMG submission 79667) | Populus rhizosphere microbial communities from Tennessee, USA - Rhizosphere MetaG P. TD hybrid SRZTD1 (version 2) (version 2) | ecosystem: Host-associated > Plants > Roots > Rhizosphere >...
CTTACCGAGATCGTCTCGTTCACCGTGCCGGAGAATCGCCGCTCCCGCCGTGTGATGGAAAAGCTCGGCATGCGCCGGCGAGCGGAAGACGATTTCGATCATCCTCTTCTGCCGGCGGGGCACTGGCTGCGGCAACACGTCCTGTATCGGATTCGCGTCAACTGAGTTTTTTGGCCGGCGCCAGTTGACTGCCGCGTTACTCCATTCCCAATTTCAGTCCACGGCAAGCCGTGGTTACTGTTTCGGCGCCGTGAAATATCTCCTCCGCTTAAATTTGTAGCTGGCAGAGTTGAAGTGCGACGGCAGCCAGTCCGCCGTGTTCTCCTTCAGGTAGCCCGCTTCGGGGTCCGAGCGGCCCTCATCGGTCAGGACGCGCACGATGTACCGCGCGTAGTGATGGTCGAAGACCCGCATGAACTCTCCAAAGTAGATGTCAGCCACGCGCTTGTCGCCGCGAATGACGATCATGTTCTCATCATTCGTGCGCTGCGAAGGCTTGCTGAAATTTGCTGAGCCTGTGACGACCAGTGGATCGTTGCTCAATGGGTCGACGAGCATGAATTTGTTGTGGATATAACGATTGCTGTTGAGTGGATTCGACCGCTCGCGCAGGAAATTAGCGAGCGCGCCGCCGCCCAAGTAGGCCCCGGCAGCGAAGATTACGTCCCGGTCGTGACCGACCGATTCGTCCTCGCCGAGCGGATCGTCTTTCACGACGTACCGAAGAACATTGTTCTCCTCGCCCAAGATCTTCTGGAATGCCTCATCGATGTTGAAGGCGAAGGTCATGCAGGAGAGTTCCTTGGCATCGGCGAGGCGGTCCGCGTACCACTCAAGCGTCAAATTGCTTTCCTTATCGTCGCGCGCTGAGAAGAGCGGTGTAACGGATTTCGCCGGGGGCTTTCCTGCGGGAGTCGGCGTTGAGGTCTTGTTCGGAGCGCGCAGCTTGGTCGGGGTCAGGTTGTCCGCGAGACGTTGCCAGTATTCGAGGTATTTTGCAGCCACGTCCTTGTCCCAGACGATGTGGCCGACGTTCGAGTGGCCGAAGATGCCGCCGGCGGAGACGTTGGTCGAGCCTGTCCAGACCGCTATCGGCTTGCCGGATTTCATCAGGACGATGAATTTGTTGTGACGGATGCCCTCGGACACTGTCCGCGGGATGACTGCGTTGTAATCGTCGAGCCGCGCGGTTCGGATCGACGCCTCATTCTCGAGTTTGTAGTTGCTTTCCGCGTCGTAGACAATTTTCACGTCGGCCCCCGCCTCGATCGCTTTGACGAATGCGTTGGCGACCGGCTGATAGTGAAACTCGTAGAGGGCGGCGCGAAGTCCCATTCCGTCTCCCGCCAGGCCGATGAAGTGCACGAGCGCTTCGAAGAGTCCCCGGGAGAGCCATTTCATTTCATCCGACCGCGGATTCTCGGCGTCTGGCTCGCGATTGCCGAATTCCCGCGCGTAGGCCTGAGAGCCGATGACGCCACGATTGAAATAGACATCGTGCCGAATTCCGCCGGCCGAGTTTCCGTTGGACTGTCCAATCTCGCTCTCCGCAGTGACGTCGAGCGTTACCGCTGCCGCGTCGTCGAGCTTGGGATTCTTGACTTTCCCGTACACCGGAACGATCCGGTACAAGTAGCGGGTACCTGCTTTGGCCGTGTAGTCGGCCCAGAGGAAACTCTGCACCGGATGCTCGGCGGTGGAAACCGGAGTGCCGGGGGGCAGCCCCTTGTCCTTGTCCTTGAATCGCTTGATCCCTCGCATCCAGTAGCGCTCCACTTCATTTCCCGCGGCACTGAGCTCGGCGCGTTCGATCGCGTAGCCAAGCAAGTCCTCGCGCGCTGGCCGCTTGCCGTTCAAGGTGTCCCACGCGAGCACAACCACGTACGTGCCGGCATAGGCCGAGGCTCTTAGTTCCGTGCCCGTCATCGTCGTTCGCATAACGCCTCCTTTACAGGTCGCGCACTTCGCCGCGTCCCCACGAACGAATGGGCTCCCTGCAACTGAACTGCCGTTCACCGACTACTGTCCCCAAGCGCACGAGATTCTATGCTGACCTTGGGGCCAGAAGCAAGGGCGACGATATTTCACCGCGCCGCATGCAAGCGCAAGGGCGGACGCGGAACGAGGCCGAATCCAACACGGGCAGGAAGCGCCCGTGCTGCAGCCGCGCGCGGCATCGCCCAGCAGGTCGCCCGGACCGCACTGCGGGAACGGCGATTCCGGCGGCGGACCCCAGAAAAGCGTAGCTCAGCAAGTACACGGCGTCCGTGACCTAGCCCGCGACGTTGGCGTCGCCATTCGCATCGCAGGCGGCAATGCACGGAGGCGTCAGGAGGCCGGGTACGAGCCGGCAGCGAGGCCTTCCCGCAGCGGCACCGTGAGAACAAGCACGGTCTCCCCGGCAGCGGGAGGATGGCCGCCGTTCCCGAAAAAGTTTCCGAGAGCGGAGAATGTCAGGACGCCATCCTTCACCGGAGCCATTACGGGCGCAGTTTCGGGGTTGGGCCGTCGGTAGCGCCCATGGTGCCGTCGCCGTTGGCATCCCCTCGCAGGAAATCCGTAGCGCCGACGCGACAAGCTCTCCTCCGCGTCCACTGGGAGTGCACGAGGCTTGGGGAACGCGTCAAAGGCCGTTTACAGGCATTGGCGCGGCGGCCGCGCGCGGGTCGCCCATCGAGAGTTGCAAGTTCGATCGATGGCGTGGCTTAGCCCCGGCGCCCGCGCGGCAGGCGCTTCGCGGCGAAAGCTTTGCATTCGAGGCCTGGTCGACGCGCGTCGGTGGCGACTTGGCCAGGCGGCTCATGACCGCCGGAGCGGCATTCGCCCGCGAGACTCATCAAGACCGAAGACATGAAGGAGGTGCTCGTGCAACTGGTGAAATCACGCTCCACACCGAGGCGATGCGGCTTTGTCGTTATCGCCGCCGTGCTCACGGCCGGGTCCTTTCGGGCTGCGCACGGAAACGGCGAGCCGGCGTCCTACCTGGACCTCTACAACGCGGACGGGATTTTCATCCTGAGCGAGGCAACGGGCCTGCCAGGGGAGACCGTCACGGTGACGGAGAAAGGAAGCTCCGGAAAACGCCGCTAGCCGCGCGCTTCCCGAGCGGTCGAAGGATCGAGCTGCACGGCAACGACGCGGAAGCCGATGTGTTCATGGCGCCGCTCGGGCTCGAAGCGCAAACGGAAAGCTGACCGGCACGGCCAGCCTTCATCCGCATAGCAGCCTCCCCGGCGCACGCGGGAAATGTCACCGTGTTCGCTCCTCGACGCCGTCGCCTCCGCGTCGCGCAGGTCGGGGTCCACTCCGCCGGGCAGCCTCAAGTGGTACCAGTCCCGGCACCATTCGAACACGTTGCCGTGCATGTCGTGCAGGCCCCACGCATTGGCGGGATAGCTCCCGACCTCCGTCGTGCGCTGGAGCGACGGCCCCTCCTCTGCACCGTTGTATGGCCGGCCCTGAAAATTCGCCTGGCGGCTGCTCAGCTTGTCGCCGAAAGCGGTCGCGGTCGTGGTGCCCGCGCGGCAGGCGTACTCCCACTGCGCGTCGGTGGGAAGGCGGATTTCCCAGCCATCCGGCAGCCCGCCGGCCGCGCGCGCCTGCTCCGTCATGTTGCGGCAGAATCCTTCCGCCTCGGCGAAGTTGACCGTGTACGCGGGGAAAGCATCGCCCGCGCCCGCGTTGCGCTCGCCCGGGAACTTCCCGACGACGCGCTGCCACTCGCCCTGGGTCACCTCGAACTTTCCGATCCAGAAGCCGCGGCTCAGCGTGACCTCGACCTGGTCCTCGCCCGGCCGCCGCTCGGGCTCGCTGCGCGGGCTGCCCATGATGAACTTTCCTGTCGGGCACCAGCAGAAGCGCACGCCACCGATCACTCGCTCCTCGCCCGGCTGAGACCCGCTGAAAGGCGATGCATCGCCGGGAGCGAGAGGCGCGCCGCCTTGCGCGCCGGGCTCGGAATTGCGGCAGCCTACAGTCCCGAGGAGAAAAGCTGCCAGGAGAGCCGCGCTCCTACGATGGGAACGGCTCGTGGAACGGCAAGCGCACTTGCGCGCGGCAGTGGAGGGCGCGGCTGGAAGCTTGTGCCGGTGGATCATGGCGGGCATCCTAGCTCGAGCGCGAGGCTGTGGCGAGCGGGCTCCGCCGGCGCGCGGGTGTCCACGTTCGCGTCGAAACCGTGGGAGACATGCGCCATGCGACATTGCACGATCGGACGATGGGCGGCCGCCTGCGCCATCCTCGCGGCGCACCTCCCCGCACGAGGCGCCCGCGGCGAAGACCCATCGGGCCGCGGTGCGCTCGCCTCGGGGCAGCACCCGATCCATCGCTGGGTCCTCCTCAGTCCCCGCGAAGGGAAGCCTTCGCCGAACTATCCGTACGAGGGCAGCGGCAGCTACGATCCGTACCTGCGCCTCTGGATCCACCACGGCGGTCACGACGGCATCCCGCAAGGCTTCCACACATTCACTTTCGACCTCGCGACCGGCGATTGGCGGCAGCGCTTTCCGCCGACATCGCCGCCGGGCGCCTGCTGCGTGGACGGCGCCAACGCTTTCGACGTCGCTAACCGGCGCTTCGTGCGATTCCCGGGCGGCTCGCTCGGCCACGGCTACCAATGGAGTCGCGGCGTGCACCTCAAGGAGTCCGCCGTGTGGCTCTACGACCCCGCAGCAGACCGCTGGACCAACATGCGCCCGCCGCCGTACCGCGCCCCGGAAAAGTACTCGCGCGACGTAGTCGGCGGCCTGTGCAGCGGAGCGGCGTACGACCCGTCCCACGAGATCGTCCTGAGCTTTGGAGGCCAGAGCGCAGGAGGCAGCAAGAACGCTTTGTTCGCCTACGACGCCTACTCGAACACGCTCCAACAATTGCCGTCGGAGGGCCCGCCACCCGAACGCGACGGCATGGGGATCACGTACGACTCCCGGCGCGACGCGCTGGTCGTGTTCGGCAGCCAGTACCTCACCGACGATCGCACGTGGATCTATGACATGGCATCGGGTCGCTGGCAGGCTCACTCCCTCGAGCCGCACCCTCCTGCGGCCAAAGTCACGAAGGACTACTCCACGATCCCCCGGCTTGCCTACGACTCCATCCACGACGTGATCCTCTGCGTCGCCTGGCTGGGGGAAGAGGCGCACGAGACCTGGGCGTTCGAGCCCGAGCGCCTCCACTGGCGAAAACTGGAGCCCGAGGTCGAGCCGAGCGGCAGCAAGAGCCGTTCGCGGAACCTGACTTTCGACGCGGCCGAAAATCTTTTCATCCTCGAGACTTCCTCGGCCCGCACGCAGCGGCCAGAGATCTGGACGTATCGCTTCGGCGCCGGCGCCGCCGACGAGCGGCCGGCAGCGCCAACCGGGCTCGGGATCACCACGCGGCCCGGCGGCAAAGCGACACTCGCCTGGCAGCCCAGCGCCTCCCGTGCCGTGCGGGAGTATCGCGTCGAACGCGCTGGGGAGGATCTGCCGTGGAAGGCGCAATTCATCGAAGTTGGCAGGGCGACCGGCGCAACGTTCGAAGACCAAGGGCTGGAGGAGGGAAAAGTCTACGTGTACCGCGTCGCCACCGTGGGAGCGGCCGGGGAGATCGGCCCACCCAGCTTGCGGTGCCGCACGCGGCCGCGCGTGGTCTCCCGCGTGGTAGTTTCGGTCCTCGGGGGCGATCGAGTCGAAGCGCGGTGGGAGCGCGACCCGGCTTCCGACGTCGCGGGCTACAACATCTACCGCGGCGCGGCGCGCGTGCGGACGGTGGAGGAAGGCTCGCCGGGCCCATGGCGCGACAACGACCCGAAGTATGCGGAGCCGCTTGTCGTGGAGGTCACGGACATCACGGACTGGAAGAAGCTCAACACGAGCCTCCTGGAGGATGCTTCTTTCGTGGACGCTGTCGACTTGAGTCGCAAAGTGCCCGAATCGGGCAGCTATCGCTTCGCGGTCTTCGCGTACGTCGTTCGCGCGGTAAATCGCCTCGGCACCGAGAGCGGCCCTTCGCCCTACGCGCTGACGATCCCGGCCGAGCCCGTGAACGTGCGCTGCCGCGAGGCCGGCGAGACCGCGGAGCTCCGGTGGGATCCGAGCGAGCAAAAAGCTATCGCCGGCTACCATGTCTACAAGCTCGAGGGTACGTGGAACATCGTCCGTCTCACCCCCGAGCTGCTCTCATCGACGACTCTCCGCCACCGGGCGGGCTCCGGCGCGACGCGATACTGGATCGTGGCGGTCGACGCTCTCGGACAGGAGGGGCAGCCATCCTCTCCAGCCTGGTTCGGCCACACGCACGCCGGTTTCTTCGAAGGGGAGTGGCACCAATGACGCGGTGCCGGATGAAGTTGCTCCGGCAGCGGGTTTCCGATCGCGCTGCGCCCCCCGCCGCGCTTCCCATGCCCCGGGGGCCATGATATTCTCCCGCCATGCAGCAACCGGGAGAGGACGGCCAGCGCCCCGACGTCGTGACCGCTGAGGCGGAAGATTTTCAGCCCTACGTGCCGGCGGCGAAGGAGCCCCGGGAGTTCACGCTGCCGGCCATCGTGGTCGGGTCGATCCTCGGGATCGTCTTCGGCGCGTCGAGCATGTATCTCGTCCTGAAAGTCGGCTTGACCGTGTCGGCCTCGATCCCCGTGGCCGTCCTGTCGATCACGCTCTTCCGTGCGTTCTCGTGGGCGCTGGGAGCGAAGCCCGCGACGATCCTCGAGAACAACATCGTGCAGACTGCGGGCTCCGCGGGGGAGTCGATCGCTTTCGGCGTGGGCGTCACCATGCCGGCGCTCCTTATCCTTGGGTTCGACATGAGCCTGGGCAGGATCGCCGTGGTCGCGGTGCTCGGAGGCCTCCTCGGGATCCTCATGATGATCCCGCTCCGCCGCGCTTTCATCGTCCAGCAGCACCGCAAGCTCGCGTACCCGGAGGGGACGGCGTGCGCCGAGGTGCTCATCGCGGGGGAAGAGGGTGGCGCGAGCGCCGGGAAAGTGTTTTTTGGCTTCGGCGTCGCGTTCCTCTACAAATTCGTCAGCTCTGGCATGCACTTTTTCGGTGAGGCCGTCGCGGCTCCGATCCGGACGCTCAAAGGCGCCGTCGTCGCGAGCGAGGTGGCCCCGGAGCTGCTCGGCGTGGGCTACATTATCGGCCCGCGGATCGCGTCGATCATGGTGGCCGGCGGAGTTCTCGCGTACCTCGTGCTCGTGCCCGCGATCGTGCTTTTCGCAGGCTCGCAGGCGGCGCCGATTTTTCCGGGCACCAAGCTCATCGCCGACATGTCGCCCCGCGAGATCCGCGACGCTTACATTCTCTACATCGGCGCGGGGGCCGTGGCGGCGGGTGGGATCATCAGCATGGTGCGCGTGCTGCCCACGATTTTCCGCTCCGCGCGCGCAAGTCTGATCGACATCCGCCGGGGAGGACCTTCGGAAGCCGCGAGGAGCCCGGCGAATGTGCCGCGCACGGAGCGCGACCTCTCGATGAAAGTCGTGCTCGGCGGCAGCCTGCTTCTGGTTCTGGCGATCGTCCTCGCTCCAGAGATCGGCGTGAGCCTCCTGCCCCCTTTGATGCAGGACCCGTTCGGCGCGGTACTTGGCGCCGTCCTGATCGTGTTCTGCGGCTTCCTTTTCGTCACCGTATCGTCTCGGCTCACCGGCGAGATCGGCTCGAGCTCGAACCCGATCTCGGGCATGACGGTGGCGACGCTGCTCATCACGTGCCTGGTCTTCCTCCTCCTCGGTCGCACGACACCCGCCGACCGGATGGCCGCGCTGTCGATCGCGGCGGTGGTCTGCATCGCTGCGTCGAACGGCGGCACGACGAGCCAGGACTTGAAGACCGGGTTCCTCGTAGGCGCCACGCCGCGCCACCAGCAGGTGGCGATTCTCATCGGGGCGCTCGCGTCGGCGCTCGTGATCGGAAGCATCCTGAAAGCCCTGAACGACGCGGGCACGGTCTACTCGCAGAAAGACCTGCCCGCCGTGAAAGTGGAAGCTTCCGAGCTGGCGGATGCTCCGAGGGAAGGTGTGCGCGGCTCTGCCGCCGCTTCGGACACGGCCCTCTACCGCGTCTGGCACGCGTTCCCGGGCAACGCGCAGGGGGTTCTTCCCGGCAAGTACCTCGTCGACGACACGGGCGCGATCCGCTACCTCGTCGACCCCGCGATCAACGGCAGGCTGAGCCAGCGGGACGACGGCACGGCAGTGCGGAAGTTCGAGGCGCCCAAGACGCAGCTCATGGCGCTTATCATCGACGGCGTCCTGACGCAGAAGCTGCCCTGGGCGCTCGTGCTCCTCGGAGTGCTCATCGCCGTCACGCTCGAGCTCTCCGGCGTGCCAGCGCTGCCTTTCGCCGTGGGTGTCTACCTGCCTCTGGCCTCATCGGCGCCCATTTTCCTCGGCGGGGCGATCCGATGGCTCGTCGACCGCCGCTCCGTGGCCCGCACGGGCAAACCGGAGCCCGACTCCGGCCCGGGCGTGCTGCTGTCGACGGGGTTGATCGCCGGAGGGACGATAGCGGGCGTCGTCCTGGCGTTCTGCGCGTTCAGCGAGGGCCTCGTGGAGACACTCAACGTCGGCAAACGGCTCGAGCTGGACTGGGATGAACGGAATTTGCCGGCTCTCATAGCGTTCGGACTCCTGGCCGCCCTCCTTCTATGGAGCGGGCTGGGCAGAGTGCCCGCGGGGCCTGGTAACGGACGAAGGGAAAACGCCAAATGAAATTAGGGATCCATCCGAGAAGAATCTTCATGACGACCGCGATCGCACTCACAATTCCCGTGGCGAGCTCTCCGCTGCCCGCCGACGAGGGCATGTGGCTATTCAACCGGCTGCCCGTGGACCACTTGACCAAGAAGTACGGATTCACGCCGGACCCGAAGTGGGCGGAGCACCTCATGCGCTCCTCAGTCCGCATCTCGAGCGGCGGATCGGGGTCTTTCGTCTCGGCCGATGGGCTCGTCATGACAAACCACCACGTCGGCTCGGACGCGCTGCAGAAGCTGAGCACGAAAGAGAAGAACCTTCTCGACACCGGCTTCGTCGCGAAGGCGTTGGGCGACGAGCTGGCCTGCCCCGACCTCGAGATCCTCTCCCTCGTCAGCATCGAGGACGTGACGTCGCGCGTGAAAGGCGCCGCCCCCGCGCAAGCGGATGCTGCCGCGGCAAACAAAGCTCGGCGCGAGATGATGGCGACCATCGAGAAAGAGTCAAAGGACTCGACGGGGTTCCAGAGCGAGGTCGTGACGCTCTACCAGGGCGGCGAATACCACCTCTATCGCTACAAGCGCTACGCCGAAGTGAAGCTCGTCATGGCGCCCGAGACGGCGATCGCCTTCTTCGGGGGCGACGTGGACAACTTCGAGTTCCCCCGCTACGACCTCGACGTCTGCTTCTTCCGCGTCTACGAAAACGGCAAGCCCGCGAAAATCGAGCACCATCTGCACTGGAGCAAGGACGGCGCGAAAGATGGCGAGCTCATCTTCGTAACTGGCCATCCGGGCAGCACGCGGCGCCTCAATACGGTGGACCACTTCCGCTTCCTGCGGGACATCGAATATCCCTCCCGGCTGGAAGTGCTGGCCCGCCGCGAGATCGCGCTCCAGCAGCTTTCGATCCGGGGGGCCGAGGAGGAACGGATCGCGCGCGACGACCTCTTCAGCGTCCAGAACTCTCGCAAGGCGTTGCGCGGAGTGCTGGCTGGACTCCTCGACCCGAAAGTGTTCGCCGAGAAGCAGCGGGCCGAGGTTGAGCTGCGCGCAAAAGTGGCGGTGAGCTCCAACCTGGGAGCGTCGCAGGAGGACTGGGCCAAAATCGCGAAAGCCCGCGAAGCATTCAACGAGTTCTACGAAGAGTACAACTTGCTCGAGGGCGGCCGGGCGTTTTGGTCGCACCTCCACACGATTGCGCGCACGCTGGTGCGGCTCGCCGAGGAGAAGGAAAAACCCAACGCCGAGAGGTTGCCAGGGTTCCGCGAGTCCGACATGGACACTCTCGAGCTCAACCTCTACAGCACGGCCCCGATCTACCCGCTGCTCGAGAAAGCCACGCTGGCCGACTCGCTGACGCACTTCGCGACGCATTTCGGCTCCGAGCACCCGCTCGTGCAGATGGTGCTGGCGGGCAAGTCGCCGATCGACCGCGCCTCGGACCTCGTCATCGCGACGAAGCTCATGGACGTCGAGGAGCGGAAGCGCGTGAGCGCCGGCGGCAAAGCCGCGATCCTCGCCTCCACGGACCCGATGATCATCTTGGCGCGCACTGCGGACCCCGCCGCGCGGTCCGTCCGCAAGAAATACGAAGACTACGTCCAGAGCCTCGAGCGCGACGCCTACGGAAACATCTCTCGCGCGATTTTTTCGATCCGCGGCACCGACGTCTATCCGGACGCGACATTCACGCTACGGCTCGCTTTCGGCGTCGTCAAAGGCTGGAACGAGGACGGCAAAGACATCCCCGCCGCCACGACGCTCGCGGGAGCTTTCGAGAAGCACGACGAGCACCACGGCAAGGAGCCTTTCAACCTGCCGCAGAGCTGGCTCGACGCGCGGAGCAAGCTGAAGCTTTCCGTGCCGTTCAACTTCTGCTCGACGGCCGACATCATCGGCGGCAACTCCGGCAGCCCGGTCGTGAACCGCGCGGGCGAAGTCGTCGGGATCATCTTCGACGGAAACATCCACGGCCTCATTCTCGACATCGCCTACACGGAGGAGCGCGCCCGGGCGATCTCCGTGGCCTCGCAGGCGATCGTCGAAGCATTGCGGAAAATCTACGGCGCCGAGCGCGTCGCGAACGAGCTGCAAGGGCAGCGCTGAGGGAAGCCGGCCCATGGACCTCGGACTGGAGGGCTCGGTCGCCGCGGTGGTGGGGGGCGCCGGCGGCATCGGCCTGGCGATCGCGAAAGCTTTCAGCGCCGAAGGGGCCGACGTCGCGATCATCGACCTGCCGGAAGCGGCCCGGAAGTCCGCGGAGGGCCTCGCGAAGGAGTCGCGCCGGCGCGTGACCGGCGTGCCCTGCGACGTCGCCTCGTTCGAGGCGGTCCAGGCGGCGGAAGCCGAAGTGCGCAAGCGCTTCGCGCGTATCGACCACGTGGTCTTCGCCGCCGCGATCGGCTCGGGGCAGTTCGGCTTTCCCTTCTTGAAAGTGGAGCCAGCCGTCTGGAGCCGCGTAGTGGACGTCAACTTGCTCGGAGCGGTTCACGTGGCGCACGCTTTCGCTCCGGGGCTCGTGGCGGCGCGGCGGGGCACGCTGCTATTCCTTGCCTCGGTGGCGGGCCAGATCGGATCGCAGACGGACCCGCCGTACAGCGCCTCGAAAGCGGCAGTGATCAACTTCGCACAGTGCGTCGCGAAAGATCTGGCCCCCCACGAAGTGAGGGTCAACTCGCTCTGCCCCGGCATGGTCAAGACGGCGCTGAACCGCTCGGTCTGGGAGGCCTGGAAAGCCGAGCAGCTGCCCGAGAAGCGGCGGACCTACGAGGAGTGGGCCGGCGACAAAGTGCGCCAGGTCGTGCCGCTCGGGCGGTGGCAGGAGCCCGAGGACGTCGCCAACATGGCGGTGTTCCTCGCTTCAGATCGAGCGCGCAACGTCACCGGCCAGACGATCAACGTCGACGGCGGCTACGTCATGCACTGGTGAGTCAGCGGTAGGCGCCCGTCTGGCGCAGCACGCCAGCTTCGAGCGCAGCGATCGCCTGACTCGGCTCGCCCACTCCGGGCACCATGGCCGGGAGGCGCCGGACGGTGTCCGCAATGCCTTCGGCGTCGAGCCCCAGCTCGGCGAGGATCTTCTCGCGCACGCCGAAAGTCTGGAACTTATCGGGAATGCCGAGCCGCAGCACTTTCGCGAAGCTGACGTCGAGGTCGGCGAGCTTCTCCACGACGGCGCTGCCGAAGCCGCCCATGAGCGTGTGCTCTTCGATCGTGACGAGCGTGTGATGATCGCGAGCCAGATCCCTGAGGATTCCTTCGTCGAGGGGCTTGGCGAAGCGAGCGTTGACGACGGTGACCGAAACGCCTTCCTTCTCGAGGCTCTCCGCCGCGCGCCAAGCCTCGTCCACCATGGCGCCGTAAGCGTGGAGAGCGATGCCGCTCGTCCCCCGGCGCATCAGCTCCGCTTTGCCGATCTTGATCACGGGATCTTTCGACTGCGGCAGCACCGGGAGGTTGGCTTTCGGATACCGGATGGCTGCGACCAGCGTCGTCTGCGCGAGCGCCAGCTCGAACATCCGGATGAACTCGTCGGCGTCGCGCGGAGCCATAAGGAGCGTATTGGGAATACAGCGCAGGTAGGCGATATCGAACACGCCGTGGTGCGTCCAACCATCCTCGACCAGGCCGGCCCGGTCGAGGCAGAGGATGACGCTGTTTTCTTGGATGCAGGTGTCGTGAATGACCTGATCGTAGGCGCGCTGGCAGAACGTCGAGTAGACCGCGAAAACGGGGCGCAGGCCACCGTACGCGAGACCCGACGAGAAAGCTCCGCCGTGCTGCTCGGCGATGCCAACGTCGAAGTAGCGGTTCGGAAATTCTTTCGCGAAGTCGACGAGGCCGGTTCCGCCAGGCATCGCCGCGGTGATGGCGACGATCCGGTGATCTTTGCGCGCTGCTTCGTGGACCGTCTCCTTGAAGAGCTCGCTGTAAGTGATCTTCCTCCTGGCCTCCGCGGCGCGGGAGTCGGCTTTTGCGGGCACCGCGAGGGGTTCTCCCGCTTTCTTCGACTCGGAGCTCTTTTTCTCGGCCTTCTTCGCGTCCTCGGGCAGGAAGTTCTTCAGCGCGTGGTACTTGATCGGATTGTTCGCGGCCGGCTCGTAACCCTGTCCTTTCACCGTCAGGACGTGGAGAAGGACGGGCGTCTTAATGCCTTTCAAGTCCTCGAAAATCTCGAGGAGGCTTTCGAGGTTGTGGCCGTC
>Ga0111539_10008704_pt1 | contig 12876 bp, 10 predicted proteins | sample RhiMethybrSRZTD1_FD_79667 | JGI IMG/M metagenome (GOLD analysis project Ga0111539, IMG submission 79667) | Populus rhizosphere microbial communities from Tennessee, USA - Rhizosphere MetaG P. TD hybrid SRZTD1 (version 2) (version 2) | ecosystem: Host-associated > Plants > Roots > Rhizosphere >...
GCACGCTTTCCTCTTCACCGGGCCCCGGGGGGTCGGGAAGACATCCATGGCGAGGATCTTCGCCAAGGCGCTGAATTGTCCGCAGGCGGCGGACCCAGAGCGCAACGCGTCCGAGTGGGGGAGCTCCTGCGACGCCTGCGCCACATGCGACGCCATCCAGAGCGGGCAGGACATCGATGTGATGGAGCTCGATGGCGCTTCGCACCGAGGCATCGAGGACATCCGCTCCATCATCGAAAGCGTGAATCGGCCGGCGACGCGCAGCCGCTACAAAATCTACATCATCGACGAGGTCCACATGCTGACGCGGGAGGCGTTCAACGCCCTCCTGAAGACGCTCGAGGAGCCTCCGGCGCACGTGAAATTCTTTTTCGCGACGACGGAGCCGCACCGGATTCCCGACACCGTCCTCTCCCGCTGCCAGCGCTTCGATTTCCACCCGATCACTGAGGACGCCATCGTGCGCCGGCTGGGCCAGATCCTCACACTCGAGAAGCGCGAAGCCGAGCCTGGGCTCCTCGAACGGGTGGCCCGCTACGGACGTGGCGGAATGCGCGACGCCCAAACGCTGCTCGATCAGCTCATGACGTTCTCGGAGGGACGGCTGCGCGTCGAGGACCTGGACCGTATGACCGGGAGAGTTTCCGGGGACGCAGTGGCCCGCCTGTGCGACGCTGCCCTGGGAAACCAGCCGGCCGCGGTGCTTGCCGGCGTGCGGGAGTGCTTCGAGCGGGGCGCTGATCCGGCCATCCTCGTCGAACAGGTGCTCGAGAGTCTGCGGAGCCGGCTCCACGCTGCTGTCCGCGAAGTCGGCGAGGGAGCGAGCCGCGACCCCGCGAAAGAAGCTCGGGTCGATCGGCTCATCGCGTTCGTGCAGATCCTGATTGATGCCTCGGGGCGTCTTCGGAACTCGCAGTTCGCGGAAGCGGCGGTCGAGGTCGTCTTGCTCAAGCTCTCGCGCCTCGAAGATCCCGCAGCGCTCGACGAAGTGCTCCGGACGCTGCTCGATGTCGAGCGCCGCGCGTCCGGCACCGCCTCTGCGGCGCGCTCCGGCGTCCCCGTGATCCGGCCCGCTGTGATGTCGAGTACCGTGACGCCGAGCGCCGCGACATCGAGCGCCGTGCCGTCACCGAAGGGGAGCTCCCTGCCCGCGGTCCAACGAGAAGCGGAGCCTTCCAAGCCTCCTGGGAGGCGAAATAGCGGCGAGGGACCGTCGAGCGTCGCCGCGCCGGTCCCGGAGGAGGCACTCGCGGCGACGGTCGAGGTCGCGGTGGCTGCCCCAGAAGTTGCGCTCTCCACGGATCTCGGATCCTCCCGGCAGAGCGAAGACGAGGCGTCGCAGGCGGCGTTCGCAGCGGCAGCCGCCGCAGCGGCCAGAGCGTTCCCGCAACCGCTCGCCGATGCGTCGATCGGTGCGTCGATCGATGAGTCCCCCGAACCGGCGGCCCCGGATTTCTCGAGCCCGCCGCTCGGCACCGGTCCCACGGCAGCGACCGAGTTCCGCGCCCTCCAGAGCATGTGGGGGCAGATCGGGATCGAGCTCGAATCGAAGCACCCGGAGCTTGCGCCGCTTTTCCGCGACGTCCAGCCGGCGCCGGCGCCGGGCGAGGCCGACGCGTTCCGCGTGGACCTGAAAGACGAGTTCCATTTCCGGCAGCTGACGAAGTCGGCGGCGCGCCAGGATGCGTTCCTGCGCCTCGTCCAGGACGTCACCCGAGCGCCCTGGCGAGCCCTCGTCGGTCATGGGGGCAGAGTCCTCCGCCTCAAGGTTGCGGCGGTTCGCGCCGAGCCTGCCGAAGTTGTGCGCGGACCGAAGGCGGTGCCCGCGCCGATTCCTTCGCCGACCCCTACTCCCCGCCGTGGCGATGCGAAAGAGGAAGGAGGCGGGGCGACGGCCCGGCAGGGCGATGGCATCGCTAAGAGCCCGATCGTCATCAAGTCGATCGATCTCTTCCGCGGTCGTCTCGTGTGACGTGGCCGTCTCGCGCGGCGCGGCCCTCTCGTGCGGCGCGGCCTTCTCGTGCGACCCGGCGCGCCGCGGAATGAGCCGTTCCGCGGGCCCTGCTCGCCGCCCTCGCTCTTACCGTTTGACTTCGTCCCGGAGCGGGTTTCTCATCGCTCGAAGAAGAGAATCCCGTCCCATCGATCCCGCTCGAAGGCGGACACAAGGAGCCAGTAGATGAGCCAAGGCAACCTGAGCGACATGCTCCGGAACGTGACGCGCCTGCGCAAGGACCTCGACAAGGTCCAGGAAGGCTTGAAGGCTCAGTACGTGGAAGCGCATGCCGGGGGAGACCTCGTCGACGTCACGCTCAACGGGCGGCAGGAGCTGGTTAAGCTCCACCTCAATCCGAAGCTCTTCGAGGGCGCCAAAGATGGGAAGCTCGATCTGGGGCTCGTCGAGGACCTGATCCTCGCGGCAGTTTCCCAGGGCGTGGAGAAATCGAAGGCCCTCATGCGCCAGGAGATGGAGAAAGTCTCCGGCGGCATGGGAATCGGAGGAATGTTTCCGGGTCTTTTCGGTTGAGGGCGATCCGGAATTCACTCCCACAGGCGCTGGCTCCAGCCTTCGCGGAGCTTTCTCCATGACGGATCCCAGGCCCCCGCACAAGAATCGCACGGTCCCATCGGGTGAGGCAGCCCGCGAGGCCAGCGGTCTGTTGCCGGGCGCGTCCCGAGTGCTTCTGGCCCTCGTGGAGGAGCTCGAGCGCTTGCCCGGCATCGGCCGAAGGACCGCGGAACGTCTCGCTTACCACGTGCTGCGCATGCCGGAAGAGGAGGCCATGCGCTTGGCCTACGCGATCCGTGACGTCAAAAAGACGTTGCGCCATTGCGCCACCTGCTTCCACGTCACCGACGCGGAGGAGTGCGCCATCTGCCGCGATCCGGAGCGAGACCGGAGCAAAGTTTGCGTCGTCGAGACGCCGAAAGACGTCTACGCCATCGAGTCAACCGGCTCCTACCGCGGCCTCTACCACGTGCTGCTCGGTGCGTTCGCGCCGCTCGACGGCGTGCGGCCGGAGGACCTGACGATCGAGCCGCTCGTCGAGCGCGTCCGGAGAGGGGGCATCACGGAGGTCATCCTCGCGACGAATCCGAATTTCGAAGGCGACGGCACCGCGCTCCTTCTCAAGGCTCGCCTGAGCGGAGTGCCGGGCCTGCGATTGACCCGACTTGCGCGAGGCCTCCCGAGCGGCAGCCAGATCGAGCACGCCTCCCGCACGATCGTTCAGGATGCGCTTGAGGGCCGAAGGGAGATGGAGGAATAAGAACCCGTTGCCGAAGGACCTCCTGGCTTGGGCCGGTTGCGCAGCCGCGGGATTGCATCGATCCGCCTCGTCGATCTCTCCGCGAAGGGGCCGTCAATGCCTCCACGCGGGAGCTCTATATCCGACGTGGCGATTCTTTTTCCTCTCTTTCGTCCTGACGCCGCTAGGGGCGGGCCGCTCGCAGGAGACCGCTCGAGCGGAGCGGCCGGGCACGGAGGCGGAGGCTGGGGCCGGCTCCGTCGAGGTTGTGGAATCCCGCATACCCGAGCAGGCCGTGCGGCTCCTTCCGGCCGGGGGAGGCTGGGTCCCGGTCTACCTGGAATTGCGGAACCGTGCGGGGGCCGTCGAGACGGTTTTGATCGAGGGGAGCGTGCGCCGAGGCGGCACGACGAACACCTGCGTCGCGCGCCAGCGCGTCGAGGTGGCTCCTGGCGCGCCGCGCAGATGCTGGCTCTATCTGCGAGTCGGCCCCGGCGGGAGCTGGCTGCAGGAAGCGCGCGTCGAGGTCCGCTCCGCTGCAGGAGCCCCCGTGTACCGCGGAAACCCTTGGCCGCTCATGTCCATCGAGCGCAATAACCCAAAGCTGTCGCTCCTCATCGCCGGAGATGAGCAGCTCGAGGTTCGACCCTGGACGAAGCCACTCACTTGGGCGCCGGCTTCGAATCGAGCTCAGACCGAAGACGTCCAAGAGTCCGTCGACGCGGTGAAATCGGAGCAGCTCCCGGACAGCGTGCTCGGCTACCAGTGTCACGACGTCGTGGTCCTTCGCGGCCTCGAAGGGATCGGGCTCGAGCCGGCGCAGCGCGACGCTCTGCGCAATTGGGTGTTCCTGGGCGGCCACCTCATCCTGTCACCTCGAAAACGTTCGGCCGCGGTGTTCGATAGCGAGATCGCGCGCGAGCTCCTCGACGGGAAGATTTCGACGCCCGTGCTGGTCAGCGGCTTCGTGCCCGGCAGCCTCGTCGCGGTTTCAGTGGACGAGCGCGGCGGACCTCGCGTGCTGTTCACGACCCCCTCGCTGACCGGTGCGAACAACGGCACCGGCGGCGCGGACGGCGCGGACGGCGCGGAGGCCGGCGAAGCGGAGACCGCAGTAGCTCCCGCGTACGACGTCCTCGACCCACTGGTAGGGAAAGCCCCGCGGGAGATCCTCGCGCACCCATCCGGGCCGGCAGGCACGGCGGAGAGGATCCAGTTGCGGCGGAGGCTCTACGCGGAGTTTCCGTACGGCGCCGGCGCGGTCGGAGTCCTCACGATCGACGATCAGCAGAACCGCAGCCCGACGACCGCCGGCTTCGTGCAAGCGCTCTGGCTCCAAATCGCGCAGTGGGCACTTCGAGGAGACGACGATTCTTTCCTCGATAAGAGCGCCGTGATCCAGTCCGCGGCGCTGGCGGAGGCGTTGAAAGACCCCAGCCGCGAGGTGGGCGTGCGCGTCATCGTTGGGCTGGTCGCCGTGTACGTCGCGCTCGTGGGCCCCGGCCTCTACCTTTTCCTGCGCTGGCGTCGTCGCCTACCCGCGGTCATCTGGGTGGAGCCTCTCCTCGTGGCCGCCTATCTGGGCGTCATCTTCGCGACGGGGTACATCACGAAAGGCGTGCTCACGAAGACGCGATTCATAAGCTGCACGACGCAGCGAGCGGGGGATCGGCTCGCCCTGCGGCAGAGCTTCCTCTCGATTTTCTCGGCGGGCGAAGCGGTGTACGAGGTCTCGTCGCCCAAGGATTCGTTTCTGCTTAGGCCCATCTACAAGAACGCGGAGGAGGAGCGCCTCATGGACGTCCGCCTCGGAGCGCGAGGGGAATGGACTCTGGCAGGGCAGACTCTCGCGCACTGGCAGGAAGGGAGCTTCGCGAGCGCCGCAGTGATCGACCTCGAAGGGCCGGGGCTCGTCGTGCGAGACTCAGCGGCCGGACCGGGCGGCGCGCTCCGCGTCAGCGTCGAAAACCGGCTGCCGCACGCCGTCCGCGAGGGCGTCATTTTCCAGGGGCAGCGCCGCTACGCGCTGCCTCCCATCGCGCCGGGCCGGACGGTGGAGGTGGACCTGGTGAAACCAATCGACGAGACCTCGCAGGAAAAACGACTGAGCCGGCTCCTCGAGAAAGGTCTCCGCGTCCAGAACCCCCGCGTGCTGGCCGTCCTCGACCGGAGCGATGAGGACTTCACCATAGACCAACGGACGAGCCTGAAAGAGCGGCTCGATTGCTTCCTGCTCCTCCCCTGAAGCGATGGATCCCGCACTCTCCAGCACGAAGCCGATGATCGCGGCCGCCGCCCCGCGGCCGACCCCGCTCGTCGAGGTGCGCGGCCTGACGCGCCAGTTCGGCGAGACGACCGCGCTGCGCAACGTCAGTTTTGAGGTCCAGCCGGGCGAAATCTTTGGCTTCATTGGACCCAACGGCGCGGGGAAAACCACGACGCTGCGCATTCTCGCGACGCTTCTCGAGCCGAGCTCGGGAGAGGCTCGCGTGGATGGTATGTGCACCGTCAACGATACGGACGGCGTGCGGCGGGTGATCGGCTACATGCCCGACCAGTTCGGCGTCTACGACGGCGTGACCGTCACGGAATACCTCGACTTCTTCGCGAGCGCCTACCGCCTGCCGCGCCGACGCCGGACCCTCATCATCCGCGACGTCCTGGAGCTCACGGACCTCGGCCCGCTTCGGGACCGTAGCGTGGCGACCCTGTCGCAGGGGCTGAAGCAGCGCCTCTGTCTCGCGAAGACGCTCATCCACGACCCGAAGCTGCTCCTGCTCGACGAGCCGGCGTCGGCGCTCGATCCCCGCGCCCGGATCGAGCTCCGCGTGCTCTTGAAAGAGCTGCGGCGCATGGGGAAGACCATCATCATCTCGAGCCACATCCTGACGGAGCTGTCCGATCTCTGCACGTCGTTCGCCATTATAGAAAAAGGCGCCGTCGTCGAGTCGGGCAGCATGGAATCCCTCGCCGGCAGGAGTTGGGAAGTCGATCGGGTGAAAATCACTCTCCACACGGCGTGGGAAGGCGTCGAGAAGATCCTCCTAGGCTGTCCGGAGGTCGGCGCGGTGGCGGTGGAGGATCGGCGCGTCGAATTCGACTACCGCGGCGCGCCCGAAGAGTTCCACCGGGTGCTCAAGCTGCTCGTGGACCATTCCGTCCCGATCGTGGCCGTGGAACGTGAATCGCGCAGCCTCGAAAGCCTCTTCTTGAAGTTGACGCAGGGCGATGTCCGATAGCTCCGCAGCATTCCAGGCCGTCTCGGCCCCATCGAGCGCGACCGACCGCCTCGCGAAGGCGTTTCCGACGTTCGCTGGGGCTTTCGGCAATTTGGGCTGGCCGATCCTCGTGCGGCAGCTGCGGGCCGACTTCCGGAAGCCCCGTTTCTTCCTGACGCAGTTCATTTGTTTGGCGGCGCTGGCGGGCATCCTGCTCGCTCTCATCGTTCGCGAGGCCGCTGACGAGACGCGCACGGCGACGCAGATTGGGCAGGAGCTCTTTCAGTCGTTCTTCATCTTCGAGTACTTGACCATCCTCCTCATTTTCCCCGCGTTCAGCGCCACGGCGTTCAGCGAGGAGCGCACCGGGCAGACGATGGACTTGCTCCTCGTCACGGCCCTACGGCCCACCGAGATCGTGTGGGGAAAGTTCCTCGCCTCGACCGCGTACTGTCTCGTCTACGTGATCGGCAGCATCCCCCTCCTGTCCATCGCGTTTCTCTTCGGAGGCATCGAGCTCAAGGAAGCCTTCCTCGCCTACGCCCTCCTGATCGGAGCGACGCTGTTCGTCGCGATGCTGGGTGTGGCCATCTCGGCCTGGAACAAATCGAGCACGCGGTCGACGATGATGACCTACTGCGCCATCTTCTTGCTCTTCCTGATCTCCTGGGTCGTGTATTCCCAGCTCCAAGCCGCCACGGCGAAATCCCCGGGGACGCTGCTGCGGGCCCTCGGGCAGTGGGGCGGGCCGGGCTTGTCGCTTTCGCCGCTTCACCTGGCCCTGCTCAGCGCCGCGCTTTTCGCCCTCTTTTTTATAGCGGCCACGAATTGTGTGCGGCCGGCCGCGCAGAATCGCTCGAGCGCCTTGCGCGTGCTCGGCGCGGCGACGCTCGGAGGTTTCTGCGTCTTGAGCATCGCCCCGCGCCTCGATTGGGACGGCTCGAAAGTCGTCGGGCTGCCAGCGCCTTCGCGTTGGTTCGAGGACCTCTTGATCCAGGCGGCCGTGATGCTCCTCGTATTCGCTTTCGCTTTCCCGACGGAGCCTGCCGAGGTATCCCCTCGCAACCGCTCGCGCTACGGGCGCTGGACCGGCGCCCGCTACCCGCTCCGCGCCTTCGCGCCGGGGGCCTTTTGGGGCGTTGTCTTCGTCATCGGGCTTGCCGCCCTTTGCTCCCTGGGGCTGCTCGCCGCCTGGAAAACTTGGTTCGCGTCGCTCCAGAGCGCCGGGATGGACGTGTTGATCAGCGAGGCGCTGCTGACGCTACCCATCTACATCGCCGCGGTCGCATCCTTCGGGTTCTTCCTGGCCACGTGGGACTTCAGCCCGATCTACGCCCGGTTCACGGCCTACTTCGTTTTCGTCATCACGCTCCTTCTTCCGGTGATCTGGTATCTCTCGAAGAGCCGCGAGGAGGTCTGGACGAGCTGGGACGTCATCTGGCGCGGGTATTATCTTTCTCCGCTGACGCTCTGGTTTTCGCTGGAGGCCGGCTCGGATGACCGCTCCCAGTTCCTCCTCTTCGATCGTCCGATCGTGGAGGTGGCGCGGTGGGTGCTCGCGGGCGCCGCGGGGATCTTCCTGATCGCGGGCGCGATGCTCGCCCGGCGTGCCGGCTATCCGCTCTTTCGTTTCCCCGCTCGACCCTTGCCTCGGGCCCGCGCCGCCGGCTGAGGAGGAGCCGACCGCGCGGTGGGGGGTGGAGCGGAGCTTCCGTCCTCGACGGGCTCGATCTCCGCCAGCGCCTCTCCGGCGTTCACGACCTGACCCTCCTTGACCAAGATGGCCACGAGCCGGCCTTTGAGCTCGGCGCGGATCTCGTTCTCCATCTTCATCGCCTCGAGCGTGAGGATGGGAGTGCCTTCATCGACGCGGTCGCCCGACTTCAAAAGAACGCGGCGGATGATGCCCGGTAGCGCGCTGCGAGCCGTCTTCCGACCCTGAACGGACGCTCGGGGCCTGGCCACGGCGCGTAGCCGGTCGCGCTCGGTCTCGACGCGAGCGTCGACGACGCGGCCGCCGGCGATGAGACGAACGAATCCGTCCTCGGTAGCCGTCGCCGCGTCGGCGGTGAGCAGGATCCGCCGTCCCTCGGACTCGACGATGATCTCCCAAGCGGCGGGGTCCGCTGGGGAAGACAGTCGGCGCGCCGTCACGACGAAGGTCTCCTCGCCGATTCGGAACGCGGGCTCACCCCGCGCCGAGGCAACCTCCTCGACCTCGAGCTCTCTCCCTGCGAGCGTCACGCGAGTCTTCACGTCGACTCCTTGAGCGAGAACCGCTGGAGGAGCGCCCAGGGCGATAGAGCGGCGGAGCTCGCCGGTGTTCCGCTGGTAGCCGGCAGCGCAGTGCTCGCGCGCGCTCGCGGCGAGCTGGCGGCGTTCGCTTGGCGCAGCCACGCTGCCGCGGCGGCAACGAAAGGCGCTTCCTCGGAATCGAGAGAGCCGCGCAGGAATCGGGCGTCGCCGAGGCGCTCTGCGAGGTACTGGCAGTGATTCTGCGCTCGCAGGAGCCCTTCGTCTTCAAGGAGCGCGAGGCCGAGAGGCACCGTCGTGGCGACACCGCTGAGGCGGAGCTCGTACAGGGCGGCGCGGAGCCGCGCGAAAGCTTGGCCGCGGTCCACACCGCGGGCGACCACCTTGGCGAGCAGGGAGTCGTAGTAGGGGGGCACCATGGTTCCGACCTCGAGCGCCGAGTCGACGCGGATGCCCGGCCCGGCGGGCAAGCGCACGCTCGAGATGCGCCCCGTCGACGGGGCAAAGTCTCGGCTGGGGTCTTCGGCGTTGATGCGAAATTCAACGGCCGCTCCCGAGGGAGGGAGGACCGTGCCGGCAAGATCGTCTTTCCAGCGCGGCAGCTTCGCGCCGGCGGCGATGGCGATCTGCTCGGCCACCAGGTCCGCGCCCGTGGTCTCTTCCGTCACGGGATGCTCGACCTGGATGCGCGTGTTCATCTCGAGGAAATAGAGCTCGCCGTCCTGCGAGAGCAAGAACTCGAGTGTGCCCGCACCGCGGTAGCGCTCGGCGGCGACAGCCCGTCCCGCGGCCAGAAGGAGCTTTTCGCGAAGCTCGTGCGTCATGGCGGGCGAGGGCGTCTCCTCGAGCAGCTTCTGGAGGCGCCGCTGCGTCGAGCAATCGCGCTCGAAAAAGAGGCGCACTCCGCCCGCGCCGTCCCCGAGCACTTGCACCTCTACGTGCCGGGCTTTCTCCACGTAGCGTTCCGCGATCACGTCGCTCGAGCCGAAAGAGCTTTTCGCTTCCGAGGTCGCCGCGTCGAACGCGCTGGAAAGCTCCGCCGCGGTCCGGACGATGCGGATGCCTTTGCCTCCTCCGCCGGCCACCGCTTTCAACAGGAGCGGAAATCCGAGCTCCTGCGCCGTCCTGCGAAGGGCCTCCCGGGTGACGGCCGATCCGCTGCCGGGAACGGGGGGCAGGCCCGCCTCGCGGAGGACCGAGCGCGCGGACAGCTTGTCACCCAGCCGCGCGATGTTTTTGGGGGTGGGGCCGACAAAAATCAGACCGGCTTTTTCGACCTGTTGCGCGAAAGCCGCGTTCTCCGAAAGGAAGCCGTAGCCGGGGTGAACTGCGTCCGCGCCGCGCGCGCGCGCGGCAGCGACGATCGCTTCGCCGCGCAGGTAGCTTTCGGCCGCCGGCGCCGGTCCGATCCGCTCCGCCTCGTCCGCCAGGCGGACGTGCAGCGCGTCGCGGTCGGCGTCCGAGTAGACGGCGACGGAGCGCAGCCCCAGAGCGCGCAGCGTTCGGATGACTCGGACCGCGATCTCGCCGCGGTTGGCGACGAGCACTTTCCTCGGCAGCTTCATAGCGGGATGTTCCCGTGCTTTTTCGGCGGCAGGCCCTGCCGCTTGTTCTGAAGCATGTCGAGCGCCGCCCCCAGCCGGCGTCGCGTCGTGCGAGGCTCGATCACATCGTCGACGTAGCCACGTTCGGCGGCCGCCCAGGGGTTGGCGAACGCCGCGCGGTAGGACTCCGTGAGCCGCTCCTCGGTGGCTTCCGGGTCCTCCGCCGCCTCGATCTCCTTGCGAAAGATCACCTCGACGGCGCCCTTGGCCCCCATGACGGCGATCTCCGCGCTCGGCCAGGCGAAGTTAATGTCCCCGCGGATGTGCTTCGAGCTCATGACGTCATACGCGCCGCCGTAGGCTTTGCGGGTAATCACCGCCAGCTTCGGCACGGTCGCCTCGCAGTAGGCGTACAGGAGCTTCGCGCCGTGCTTGATGATGCCGCGGTGCTCCTGCTCCGAGCCCGGCAGGAAGCCCGGGACGTCCACGAAAGTGACCAGCGGGATGTTGAAGCAGTCGCAGAAACGGATGAATCGAGCTGCTTTCAGGCTCGCGTCGATGTCAAGAGTTCCGGCAAGGACCGACGGTTGGTTCGCGACCACGCCGACGCTCCGGCCTCCCAGCCGCGCGAAACCGACGAGGATGTTGCGCGCGTAGCGCTCGTGCACCTCGAGGAACCTGCCTTCGTCGAACACGCACCTGATTGCGACACGCATGTCGTAAGGTTTCACGGGGTCGGGCGGGACCAGGGCGTCGAGCTCGGGGTCCTCGCGGAGGAGATCGTCGCTCGTCGCAGCGAGCGGCGCCGCGGCGGCGTTGTTGTCGGGCAGGTAGCCGAGCAGGTCCCGGATGGACTCGAGGCAGGATGCATCGTCCCGGGCCAGGAAATGCGCGACGCCGCTCTTCGCCGAATGCACTTGCGCGCCGCCGAGCGTTTCATGGTCCACGACCTCGTGCGTCACGGTCCGGGCGACGTGCGGCCCCGTCACGTACATGTAGCTCGTCCTCTCGGTCATGAAAATGAAATCCGTGATCGCGGGCGAGTAGACGGCGCCGCCAGCGCACGGCCCGAGCACGGCGGAGATCTGCGGCACGACTCCCGACAGCAGGGTGTTGCGCAGGAAGATCTCGGCGTAGCCTCCCAGGCTGGCCACGCCCTCCTGAATGCGCGCGCCGCCCGAGTCGCACAGCCCCACGATCGGCGCTCCGACCCGCAGCGCGAGGTCCATGACTTTGACGATTTTGCCGGCGTTCGCCTCGGAGAGGCTGCCGCCGAGCACCGTGAAATCCTGGCTGAACAGGAACACGGTGCGTCCGTGGACTTTGCCGTGGCCGGTGACGACGCCGTCGCCCACGTATCGCTGGCGGTCCATTCCGAATTCCGTGGTCCGGTGCCGGACCAGCATGTCGAGCTCCTCGAAAGTGCCCTCGTCGAGGAGGAGGGCGACACGCTCCCGCGCCGTCAGTTTGCCTTTGGCGTGCTGGGCCGCCACACGCTCCTCGCCCCCGCCGCGCAGCGCCTCCTGGCGGAGGTCGGCGAGCGAGCTCGACGGGCCCCGCTTCACCTCCGCACCGGAGCGAGCATCCGGCGCTTTTCGCCGCCGTTCTCGCGGCTGCGCGCGTCGGTTGGAAGTCACCTGTGGCCGCTCCCGCCCTCGTGGCCTTCGCCGGCGCCTTGGCAAAACTCGAGGAGCACTCCGTCCGCTTCCGCGGGATGGACGAAAAACACCTGCGAGCCTCCGCTGCCCGGACGAGGACCCGAGCCCAGGACTTTGACGCCTCGCGCGCGCAGCTCCGCGAACCACGCGCCGATGTCGCCCTCTTCAAGCCCAAGCGAGACGTGGTGCACGCCGCTTCCGCGTTTCGCGAGGAACTGGCCCACGGGAGTGTCGGGCGCGATGGCCTCCAGCAGCTCGATGCGGCAGCCGGCCAGCTCGAAGAATGACACCCGCACGCCCTCCGAGGGGACCTCCTCCACGGGCGACGGCTCCGCTCCGAGAAGCGCGGCATATCGCTTCCGCGCCTCCGCGAGGCCGGCCACGGCGATGCCGATGTGGTCGAGTCGCAAGCGCGGCTGGCTCAAGCGGGCGGCACCTCCTTTTCGAGGAACTGAACGATCTCAGCCATGGAAGCACCCGGTCCGAACACGGCCCGATAACCGGCCTCGAGCAGCGCCTGCCGGTCCTCGGGGGGGATGGTTCCACCTCCGAAGAGCACCACCTTTCTGAGATCGACGCCGGCTTCCTGTAACTTGCGGGCCAGCGCCGGAAATAGTGTCGCATGGGCTCCCGAAAGGTTCGAGATCCCGACCGCGTCCACGTCTTCCTGGACCACGGCGGCGGCGACGGCGTCCGGGGAGACGCGCAGACCGAGGTAGATCACCTCCATCCCGGCGTCCCGTAGCGCCCGCGCAATCACTTTAATGCCGCGGTCGTGGCCATCGAGACCGGGCTTCGCGAGGAGGACGCGGATCGGGAAGCGGCGCTGCGACCGGGGCGCGGCCTCGGTGGGGGGGACTTCGGCCGGGCTCATCCCCGTTGCTCCCCGAACGTGGTCACGAGCTCCCCCGCCATCTCCCCGATCGTCAAGCGCGCCTCCGCTCCATCGACGAGC
>Ga0111539_10008705_pt1 | contig 12875 bp, 11 predicted proteins | sample RhiMethybrSRZTD1_FD_79667 | JGI IMG/M metagenome (GOLD analysis project Ga0111539, IMG submission 79667) | Populus rhizosphere microbial communities from Tennessee, USA - Rhizosphere MetaG P. TD hybrid SRZTD1 (version 2) (version 2) | ecosystem: Host-associated > Plants > Roots > Rhizosphere >...
AAGGCGGCGGCGGGCTTGCCCAGCCGAAGCCGCCAAAGGCGGCGAAGGCTGGTGTATGCTTCGGGCCTTCCCGTTGAGCGGAGCAGGATTACGAAGACACTGTCGATTTTGGGCCTCGTGCTGATTGCGGCCGTGGGCGCGTGCGCCTGCGACCGCGCAACAGATAAAACAACCGGCCAGCCGCTAACCGCTGGCAGCGCCCAGGCTCAGGCTCCTGCCATTGTTCAGCCGGGCGCGCCTGGCCAGGCCTCGACTGTCGTCCCGAGCGTCCCCGCGTTTCACGACAACAACTACACCGACGACGACGTGAAGTTCATGCAGGGCATGATCCATCACCACAATCAAGCGCTCCTGATGGCGGCGATGATCGCCACGCATACCAAGACTCCGGAGTTGATTGCGATGGGCAAGAAGATCCAACTGTCGCAGAGCGGCGAGATTCAGGCGATGAAGGAGTGGCTCACCGCGCGGAAGCAGGAAGTGCCGATGATCATGCCCGATGGGACGGCCATGACAGGCCACGGTGACATGGCCCCGATGCCCGGCATGCTCACGCCCGAGCAGATGAAGACGCTCGACACCTCACGCGACGCCAGGTTCGACGAGCTGTTTCTCACCGGGATGATTCAGCACCATAAGGGTGCGCTGAAGATGGTCGCCGATCTGCGCGCAGCCGGCGGAGGGAAGGAGCCGAACATCGGCGACTTCCTGAACGCGGTCGACAACGATCAGCGGATGGAAATCGTTCGCATGTACGGACTCTTAGGGAGGCCAGTGGAATGGTCATGAACCCGCGCAATCACGTTCGCCTCATCATTATTAGTGCTGCCCTGTGTCTGGCAGTCCCCACGGTCTTCGCGCAGAATCCACCGGCGGCGCCGCAGGGTGCCGGCGCCCCAGCGCCGCAGCAGGGACGCGCCGCCACGGTAGGACAGATCCCGATTCCGCAGCCCTGCACGCCCGAACAGATTGCGGCGGCTCAGGCCGCCGCGAAGGAGCCAGCCGAGGCACCCGCTGGGCGAGGTCGCGGCGGTCGCGGTGGCGGCGGAACGCCCTGCCACATGCCGGATCCGCGCGAAGGTCTCAAGCCCGGCAAGTACGACGCCGGTGAGGCCGCGCTCAACATGAAGCTCGTCACCACGATGCGCCAGCCCGAAGGCATGTACGATCCGAATGCAACGAACGCACGCAGCCTCGACTACGCCAATTCCGATCTCGCCTTCGGCATGAACGGCAGGCTGGCGCTCCAGGGCAACTTCCACGGTTTGACCTTTTACAACATCGAGGATCCGACGAAGACCTCGCTACAGACGATCGTGGCGTGCCCAGGCGGGCAGGGCGATGTGTCGATCTGGGGCAACCTCGCCTTCATGTCCGTCGAGAGCTATGGACGGATCGATTGCGGCGCGCAGGGACCGGCTGCCGGTCGCGGACGAGGAGCGGCGGCACCGGCAGCTGGCGCGACACCGCCGGCTGCAGGCGCGGCGGCTCCTCCGGCCGCGGGCGGAGGACGTGGGACGGCTCCGCCCGATCCGGATCGGATGTTCGGCGTTCGCATCTTCGACATCTCCGATCCGCGCAAGCCGCGCCAGGTCGCGGCCGTGCAGACGTGCCGCGGTTCGCACACGCATTCGCTCGTCACGGATCCCAACGACAAAGAGAACATCTACATCTACGTCTCCGGCAATTCGGGCGTGCGATCGGCCGAGGAGAAGGCGGGCTGTGTCGCCGATCCAAACGCGCCGAACACATCGACCTTCGGCATCGACGTGATCAAGGTGCCACTCAAGAACCCGGAGCAGTCGGCGGTGGTCAGCCACGCCTACATCTTCGCGGACGCGAATACCGGCGAGCTCGCCAGCCTCCACGGCCGCCGCCAGGGCACGGGCGAACCCAGCCCGAACCCGACCGCCGGCTGCCACGACGTGACGAGCTTCCCGTTCCACCAGCTGCTCGGCGGCGCGTGTTCCGGAAACGGACTGCTGCTCGACACGAAGAACGTGACGAAACCCAAGCGCCTGGATGACGTCGCCGACCCCGCGTTCGCGTTCTGGCACTCCGCGACGTTCAACAACGACGGGACCAAACTGCTGTTCTCCGACGAATGGGGCGGTGGCACCTCGCCGATGTGCCAGTCAATTCATCCACCGATGTGGGGCGGCAACGCGGTGTTCGAGATCCAGGGGACGGGCGACGGCCGCCATCTGCGCTTCGGGGGCTACTTCAAGATGCCGGCGTGGCAGACCGCCAGCGAGAACTGCGTCGCGCACAACGGCAGCCTCGTGCCGGTGCCCGGGCGCGACATCATGGCCCAGGCCTTCTATCAGGGTGGCGCCACGGTCTTCGATTTCACCAACTCCGCAAACATCAAGGAAATCGCCTACTTCGACCGCGGTCCGATCGACGCGAACACGCTGATCATCGGCGGCTACTGGTCGGTCTACTACTACAACGGGTACCTCTACGGTTCCGAGATTGCGCGCGGCCTCGACATCTTCGAGTTGACGCCGAGTGAGTATCTGTCGCAGAACGAAATCGACGCCGCCAAGCTGGCCACGCGCGAAGGTTGTGGCGCGTCGAATGATCTGAACGTGCAGTGCCAGCCCCACTACGTCTGGCCGGCCAGCTTCGTGGTCGCGCGTGCATATCTGGATCAGCTCGCGCGCGACAAGGCGCTGCCGCAGGAACGTCTCGACGCGCTCAACGCGGCCATGAAGGATGTCGAGGGCGCGAGCGCGGCGAACCGCCGGACCGCCGTGACGAAGCTCGACGGCCTGGCCGCCGAGCTGGCGAAGGACGCCGCAAGCGCGACGGGCCTCGCCGCCACGCGCATGAAGGCAGCCGCCTCGACGATTCAGAAACGCAACGCACAGGTGCGGTAGTTGAACGATGGCCAGCGGGCGATGCGTCTGTCGCACGCAGTCTGACTCAGGAGGCTTGAACGATGCGTAGATCTACTCTGTGCACGTCCGTGGCAATGGTGGCACTGATCGGTGCCGTCGGGTTCGCCCAGGCCCCGACGAAGATCGCAACCCTGGCCGACCACGTCGCTGTGATGAAGTCAAACGGCCAGGCCAATGGTGCCTTGAACAAGTCGCTCGGCTCCGGGTCGTTCGCCGACGCGAAAACCGCGGCTGGCACGTTCCGGACGAATTTCACGACGCTGCGAGCGTTCTGGACCGAGAAGAAGAACGCCGACGCACTCAAGATCGTCAACGACGGCCTCTCCCGGCTCGATGGGCTCGACAAGTTGCTGGCGGCGGCGGCTCCGGATCAAGCGGCCGCGCAGGCTGCGGCGAAGGAGTTCGCAGGCGCGACCTGCGCCGCGTGTCACAAGACGATGCGCGAGGGCGACAACCAGAGCGGATACCGGTTCCGCCCCGAGGTGGACCCGTTCAAGTTCTGAGCCCCGCAACGATTTAGCGTCCTCTAACTGGTCAGGCCCGCGATCGGGTCTGACCAGCAAAGAGGTGCCCGGCAATCATTGCCAGCACGCCCGCCGCCAGGAGCGTCGCCCCGCCAATCGACAACGCCGGCCAATGCTCCGGAATCTCCGTCAGGGCGCGCCACGTGTAGTACTGGAGCTTGGGATTCTCGTCCCACGTCCGCATCAGCGCCGCACTGCCAAGAACGAAAGTCGACATCGGCAGGAGGAGTAGAAGCACCCAGAGCGCGAATTGCGGATGCGCCGCGTACCACTTGACGATGCCATCGGCGGTCCGCGCCGCCTGCGATTCAGGCGGCGGCACCTGACGGATTAACAGCGCGGCAACGAAGAGAATGGCCGGACCGACCAGGGCCATTGCCCAGGCAGCAATCACGTCGTTGGTGAGGCTCATGAGATGTACTTTATACCGCAAAGCAGGTGGGATTTGGCGGAAAAGTGGTCCGTCAAGACTTGGCGCAATTCACGCCGGGGCGGGAGGGATGATCCCGAACAGCTCGCGCAGCGCGTTGGTGTATTCCGCTTCGGTTGCCAGCTCAATTTCTTCGCGCACGCGGCCACGAGTCCTAATCAGCCGCCGCGGGGTGACGGAGATCCGACCGTCGGTCGTTGCTCGTGAGCAAATGCGCTGTTGTGTGAAATGCGAGTGCGGCGATGTTTGATGATAGCGGCACATCTCTTCGTAGTCGGCATAATGGTGCGGCGCGAGGGTGAATCGATATTGCGCCCGCCAGTCTGCCCGTTCGTTGCGCCGAGAGACGACGAGCTGCTCGCCAAGGGCGTGAATTCTGAAGACATCGTCGCCCTGAGTCTGCTCCCCGCGGTAATCCAGCATCAGTGGCTCTCGGAACGAATCACCGAAGCCGACGTCGGCCAGCCAGACATCCTCCAACATGACCGCCAGCGCCAAGTGATCGAAGGGCGGTCCGAATTCCCCTCGGTCATCGGCGACCTCGGCTGAAAGCATCGTCACATTGAAACCGAGCGATCGGAGCAGCGCCGCGAACAATCCGTTCAGCTCGTAGCAAAAGCCTCCGCGTCGCCTGACCACGATCTTCTCGAACAGCGCATCGTCACTGAGCACTATCGGCTCCTGCCAATGAATGCTCAGGTTCTCGAACGGAACCGCCAACAGGTGCGCCTCGTGCAACTGGTGCAGCGTTTTGGCCGTGGGCGGGACCGGACCACGAACGCCAAGCCGGTGGAGATACGCAGACGCGGCATGTAGCTCCATGGCTGCGCCGGTACATAGTCTGCCACTGTGCCCTCCTGCTGTGTGCGTCCGGGAACGCTATACTTCGCGTCGGCGACGCTCCCCGCGTCGTTTCGCGGAGGTCTTCATGCGGGCACATCTCCCACGCGCAACTGGCGGCATCGTCGCTCTGTTCACGGCGCTCTTCTTGGGCTCCCTCGTCGTCTCATCCCAGGCGCCACCGGCGCAGACCGCCGGATCGCGCGGCCCGGCCGAGCATCCCGCGCTCCGCGCGCTTCGCTGGCGCGGCATCGGCCCGGCGAATCCCGGCGGACGAGTCACGGTGGTCTCCGGCATACCAGGCAAGCCGGAACTCTTCTACGTGGCCGGCGCGGCCGGCGGCATCTTCAAGACGACGAACGGCGGCGTGACGTTCGCGCCCATCTTTGACGACCAGCCCGTCGCCTCGATCGGCGCGATCGAGATTCCAGCCTCGAACGAGAACATCCTGTGGGTCGGCACTGGGGAGGGCGACCCGCGCAACAGCACGTCGTTCGGCAACGGCGTGTATCGATCGACGGATGCGGGCCGCACGTGGGCGTATCTCGGACTCGAAGACACCGAGCGCATCAAACGCATCACCGTCGATCCTGCCAATCCCGACGTTGCGCTGGTGTGCGCGCTGGGTCACGCCTGGGGCCCGAACGAGCAGCGCGGCGTGTTCCGCACGCGCGACGCCGGCCGGACGTGGCAGAAGGTGCTCTACCGGGATCAGGACACCGGCTGCTCCGATATCGCGATGGAGCCGGGCAATCCCCGCACGATGTACGCCGGCATGTACACGTTCCGCCGTCGACCGTGGCGCTTCGACAGCGGCGGTAAGGAAACAGCCCTCTACAAGACGACGGACGGCGGCGATACCTGGCAGAAGGTGACCGGCGGCGGCATGCCGACCGAGCCCATGGATCGCATCGGCATGGACGTCTCGACGAGCAATCCGAACGTGGTCTACATGATCACCGAGACGAAGACGCAGGGCGTGCTCTTCCGGTCCGAGGACCGCGGCGCGACGTGGACGATGGTGAACAACAGCACGCAGCTGTCGTTCCGGCCGTTCTACTACTGCGATCTGCGGGTCGATCCGAACAATCCGAATCGGGTGTTCGTGCTCGCGGGCGGGCTCAACGTTTCCGACGATGGTGGCCGGACGTTCCGGGGCGCGTCGAACGGCGTCCACGGCGACCATCAGGCGCTGTGGATCGACCCGAAGAACTCAAACCGCATTCTCAGTGGCAGTGACGGCGGGTTCCAGATCTCCTGGGATGGCAGCCAGTCCTGGGAGATTCTCAACACAGTGTCGTTCGCGCAGTTCTACCGGATCGAAACGGACAACCAGCAGCCCTATACGATTTGTGGCGGGCTGCAGGACAACGGAGTCTGGTGCGGGCCGAGCGCGACGACTGCAACCGATGGGGTGCGAAAACGTGACTGGGTGACGGTGAGCGGCGGCGACGGTTTCTCCGGCGTCCAGAACATCGCCGAGCCGTGGATCATCTACTCGAACTCACAGGGCGGACCGATCTACGCGACGAACCTCCGGAACAACACGAGCCGGGCCATTGCGCCGTACCCCAAAGACATCGGTTCGACGGGCAACCCCATCGCACCCTACAAGTACCGGTTCAACTGGAACGCGCCCATCGTCCGCTCGCCCAACGATCCCAAGACGCTCTACTACGGCGGCAATGTCCTGTTCCGCAGCACGAACCACGGGATGTCCTGGGATGTCATCAGCCCCGATCTGACGACCAACGACAAATCCAAGCAGCAGTCGTCAGGCGGCGAGATCGTGACGGACAACACCGCGGCCGAGTTTCATTGCACGATTATGGCGATCTCAGAATCGCCAGTGGCGCGCGGCGTCATCTGGGTCGGCACCGACGACGGCAACATCCAGGTGACGCGCGATGGCGGCAAGACGTGGACGAATGTCGTCGCCAACATCAAGGGACTCGCCCCCAATTCCTGGATCCCGGCAATCGACGCGTCGCCGTTCGATGCCGGCACGGCGTACGTCGCGGTGGATCGGCATCGCGACAATGATTTCGCGCCGCATGCCTATGTGACAACCGACTACGGCAGGACCTGGCGCGACATTTCCGCCAACCTCCCGGTGACAGGCTACGTGCACGTCGTTCGGGAGGATCCGAAAGCCAGGGGGCTGCTCTTCCTCGGCACCGAGCTGGGCATCTTCGCGTCGATCGACAACGGTGGGTCGTGGATCAGCCTGCGACAGGGACTCCCCGCGATGCCGGTCGAGGAGTTGCGCGTGCACCCCCGCGACGGTGACTTGATTCTGGGCACGCACGGCCGGGGGATTTACATCATGGACGACATCACGCCGATCCGGCAGCTCGCGGCGGCGACGCCGACGGAGGCGTTCCTGTTCGATCCGCGCCCGGCGATCCGCTGGCAGACGTGGGGCCGCGACGGCAACCTGGCGCAGAAGGAATACATCGGCCAGAATCCGCCGCAGGGCGCCATCATTAATTACTACGTGAAAGCGGCCGGGGCGGCGGCAACATTGACGCTGACGGCCGCGGACGGCAGGGTCGTCCGCACGCTGACGATCCCGAATCCCGCCCCCGGTGTGAACCGCCTTACCTGGGATCTCCGATACGACCCGCCGTCGGCCGAAGCGCCTGGGCGTGGCGCACCAGGCGGGGCTGGAGCGACCGGCGGCCCCGGCGCCGGACCGGGTGCCGCTGGACGCGGTGCCGGCGGTGGCGGTGGTGGAGGCGGCCGCGGAGGTGGCGGATCGCCTTACGCACTGCCAGGTACGTATACGTTGACCCTGAAGGTCGGCGGTGTCGAGCAGAAGAAGCCGCTGCGCGTCGAGATGGATCCGCGCATCCAGATACCGACAGCCGACCTGCAGTCACAGCTCGAGGCTGGACTGCAGCTCCGCGACCTCAGCAATCGAATCAACCAGCTGATCCAGCAGGCCGACGAGTTGATCAGTGAGCTTGCCTCCGCGGCGGCGCGCAACGACGCAGGCGCGGCGCGCGCACGAACGCTTCTCGATCAGACGCGGGCGATCCGGTTCCGCATGGGCCGGCTGCCCGGTGAACAGGGTTACCGGATTCAGGGCCGCCTGCGCGAGGACATTCAGTCATTGCTGGGCTCGGCGACGGCCGTACCCGGACCGCTCACGGCCGGCGAGAAGATCCGGCTCGGCGAAGTGAAGGCCGAGCTGGACCAGATGTCGGCCGAGTGGCAGACATTCCTCACGACAGTGAAGGGACGCTGACGGACGAGATCGAACCCCGCCATGCACGCGCGTACGATCATGGAGCCGTTCCGCATCAAGACGCGGAACACGCCGGGTTCCCATCGAAGTGGAACGTGTAACGGTTAGTAACCTCGTCACCTGACCAGGAGAGGTGTCTAATCCTGCACCGCAAATGATTAGAGGACACATGCGTTTACACATCACCGTCGTGACGATTCTGCTTTTCAGCGTCGCGGGATTCGGCCGAGCGGCGTCCGCCAGGAGTCAGGCGAATTCAACCGATACGTTCGTGGGCACCACCGCTGCGCCTGCAGCGCTGCTTCAGTTTCTTGGTGCGCCGGCTGGAACCAACGCTGAGCTCATCGAGTGGACATTGTCGCTGACGGCGCCCTCCGCATACACGCTTCACGCCGCATATGGCCTGACGCAGCCGAATTTCCCTGGCATCCAGCGAGATCGCCATGAGGTCACTCGAAAAGGGACGTGGACTGCCCGCAAAGGCACGAAGTGGAGTCCGTCCGAAGATGTGGTCGATCTCGGCGGGTTGGCATTCGTGCGCGTCGGTCCGTATGTCCTTCACGTCTTGTCGGCCGACCGCTCGCTGATGACCGGGATGGGCTCCTGGAGTTTTACCCTGAACCGCACCGATGTCATTGAGCCACTCGCGGATCCCTCCCTCCCGTCAATGCTTGGGAATGAGGGTTCGTACACGATCTCTCCGCTCTCCACTGGCCCGACCGTTTATGGCGTCTTCGAGGGTCGCACGCCGTGTCTGGGTGTGGCCCGTGTGCTCGGGCGCACCGTCGCTCCCGGGTGCCCCAAACTGAAGTTTCGACTGACCCTCTACCAGAATCCTGAGAACCGGAGGCCGACGACATTCAAGCTCGAGGGGACGTTGTACCGCAGCGACAGGGTTGAGGGACCGTTTACGCTTTCCGACAAGGGCGTCATCACACTCGAGGGTCCGAACCGCACGACGCTCATCTCCCTGCTCAAGGTCAGCGATGACGCTGTCATGTTTCTGGATCAATCCGGAAACCTGCTCGTCGGCAACGCCTCATTCAGTTACACCCTCGAGCGGCGAAAATCACCTGCCAAGGAGAACTGAGATGCCAAGCCTGAAGATCAATCGTGTCGCGTTCGCCCTCACCGCTCTCAACATCATCGCGATGCTGGCGTTCTGGTCGCAGGTGCAGGTGACCAGCGCGCAAGCCGTCCCTGACGTGCTGCGCGCCAAGGGGCTCCAGATCGTCGACGACCGCGGCATGGTCCGCGCGCAGATCATCGTTCAGCCCGGCGGCAACACCGTGCTGTTCAGGCTCATTGATCAGAACCAAAAGCCGCTCGTAAAGCTCGGCGCGGGTGCCGACGGATCAGGGCTGATGCTGACCGGCGATCCAGCAACGCAGGAGTGGAGCGGGATTCAAGTCCTGGCGAAGCCAGCCGGGAGCGCGCTGCGGCTGCTCAATGTGGATGGCAAGGAGCGCGTCATCAAGCCCGAATGAGGCGGGAACCTCTTTCTGCTCAGTCGTCTTCCAAAGCGAGCGAGGTGGACAACTCGTAGTGGGCCCTGGCCTGGGCGAGCAACGTGTTCGCCTTTGCCTCGAACGTCCGCACGGCGTCGGAACCCGCAGCGAAGCGGGCCGGCGGCTGCTCTAACGCAACGAGCTTGACGAGCGCGTCCGCGAGCTTGGTGGCGTCACCACCTTGCTTCCCGTCCATGCCCTTCCAGGCAGTGACGGTTTCCTTAGTTTTTTCGGCGTAGTCGTCAATCGTTGGTTGGGCGTAGGTCGTCGAGTTGTTGCTGAGCAGTTCGGTGCGGAAAAATCCGGGCTCGATGAGCATCGTGCGGATTCCAAATGGGGCGATCTCCGGTGTGAGCGATTCCATCCATCCCTCGATGCCAAATTTCGCCGCAGCATACGCGGTGCAGAACATCTGTCCGGCGATGCCTGCCGTTGAGGAAATCGTCACCAGCAGGCCGGAGCGTTGTTTACGCATCACCGGCAGGGCGGCCCAGGTGACATTCATCGGCCCAAAAAGCAACGTTTCGATTTGATTTCGGACCTGCTCCGGGCTCAATTCTTCGAAGAAGCCGGCGAAAAAGTTGCCCGCGTTGTTGACGAGCACGTCGATTCGGCCGAACGTTGCGACGGTGGCTTTGACTGCGGCTTGCGCATCTGGTGGGTGGGTGACGTCGAGCTTGACCGTCAGCAGATCATCGTGCTCGCCAACCGCGGCGGCGACCTTCGTCGCGTCGCGGCCGGTGGCGGCAACCGCGTGCCCGGCAGCCAGAGCGGCCCTGGCGATGTCGACGCCCAAGCCGCGGCCCGCGCCGGTAACGAGCCAGACTTTCTGTTCAGCCATTGCATCTTCCTTAGGGGGTTATTTCGCAGCGAGTTCGCCGAACCAATACGCGGCGGTCACCCCACCGTCCATCAGAAAATCGCTGCCGGTGATGAACGCTCCGTCCGGGCCCATCAGCAACGCGCCGACGTTACCCACTTCGTCCGGTGTGCCCGCTCGTCCTGCAGACGAGACCTCGATCATGCGTCTATAGCCAGCTCCGCGCGGCCCTCGGAGTTCATCGTTTGCAAGCGGCGTGATGATAATGCCGGGGCTGATGGTGTTCACTCGCGCACCGCGCTTGCCCCAGCGGACGGCCTCAGCCATCACGCGCAAGGAGTTCCCGCGCTTCGACAGCTGGTACGCGTGGAGTGAGTCGTGTATTTGATTGGACTGGAGCATCGGCAGCTGCAGCAACTCTTCAACTGGAGTGGTCGCCAGCGCAACGCTCTGTTCGGCCGAGAGCGGCGGCAAGCGATGCCCGGATTGGGACGCGATCACGACACCGGAGCCCCCCCGAGCAATCACGTTGCCGAATTCTTCGAGCACGAGCGCGGTTCCGTAGAGATCGACTCTTAGAATCGTCTCGGGCGAGGCCTGACTCGGCGACACGCCCGCGGCATGGATGACGCCAAAGACTTCACCAAGACTCGTCGCCTTCTCGACGAAGGCTCGCACCGACGGCCGTGATGACACGTCGACCTGCGCCGTGCTTGCCTGGAAGCCGGCGTCACCCAACGTGCGCGCCGCCGCGTCAGCAGTTTCCAGTCTCAGGTCACCTAACAGGACGTGCTTGCCCGAGCTCACACGGCGGGCAATCGCCAGGCCGATAGAACCGGCGCCGATCACGACGACTACGCTCTTCATGATCTTGCCTCTCTCAAGGAGCCGGGCGCAGTGAGCCTTAGAACTTGATCATTACCTTGATGGCTTCACGTTCGTTCATCGCTCGATAGCCATCCGGCACCCCATCGACCGTCGTGATCCGGTCGAACACCCGGCCGGGCTCGATGCGTCCCTCGAGGATGTTCGGCATCAGCTTCTGCATATACGCACGCACTGGCGCCGGTCCGCCGGCAATCGTGACATTGGCGAAGAACGTCTTTTGCACGTCCGGCGTGGTCGCTTCCTGCGGAACGCCCACACGCCCGACAACGCCACCGGCTCTCACAATGTTGAGGGCAGTCCGCACCGCGAAGGGGTCTGCGCGGAGTGAGTCATTACGCTCGCGGCAAACACGCTAGAGCACAAGGCAACGGTAGACGCACGGATCACACTGAACGTTTCTCTTCCTGAGGTTGTCACTCTTTCGCCCTTCTGTCTCGCCCAAAAGTGAACAGCGTCCGCGATCCACCCTGCGGCGCTCGTGCCAGCACCGAGTCCGAATCCGCGACTGACGCCGCGGCGTCCACGATGCGGCGCATCGTCTGATCCTGCGTGATCGAACGTCGAACGGTCGGGAAACGAGCGTGCAACAAGCTACCGCTTTCGTTAACATCGGACCCGCAGAACCGTAGCACGCCCCCATGCGACGTTTGCACCTGTTGGCAGTTGCGCTGGCGATTTCAGGCGCGGGAGTCGCGCCAGTCGTTGAACGGCCTCAACAGCAGACTGTCGAGATTCCCAGTGGTCGTCTTCAACTGAAGGGCGCTCTGTGGAGGCCCGCAGGTCGCGGTCCGTTTCCCGCTGTCGTATTTCATCACGGCAGAAGCGACGCGCCGCGGCAATACAGCCTTCAACTCGGGCTGACACTCGAGCAGCTCGCGGAGATTCTCGGTCCCGTGTTCGTCAGGCGCGGGTACGTATTTCTATATCCATTCCGCCGGGGCGAAGGACCGTCTGCGGATCAGGGGCCATTCATCGGAGATCTCTTGCAAAAGGCAGAGGCCGCGAAAGGCCTCGAGGGACGACAGCATCTCCAGTTGGTACTGCTGACGACGGATCATCTGGAGGATGCGCTCGCCGCGTTGTCATTCCTCAAGAGTCTTCCGTACGTGGACGCACGTCGCGTGGCCGTGGCAGGACATTCTTTTGGCGGTCAATTGGCCTTGCTCGAAGCCTCGCGCGACCGCTCCGTGCGCGCCGCGGTGGCATTTGGGGCCGCGGCAGGTTCATGGGATGGGTCGCTCGAGCTCCGCGTTCGTTTGATCGAAACCGTGAGCCAACTCGCGATGCCAGTCATGCTGATTCAGCCCGCCAACGACTACTCGCTTTCGCCGAGCGCTGCGATGGAGAGGGAACTGTCGCGGCTATCAAAACCCCACGTGCGAAAGATCTATCCGGCATTCGGGGACACGCAGCTTCACGGGCACAATTTCCTCTACTTTGACATTGCTCGATGGGAACAGGACGTGTTTGCGTTTCTCGAGGCGAACCTCACACGCCAAAACTGACGTGCAACTCGACTCGCAGGGGTCTGAGGGTCCGGCCACCTATTCCGATCTGAGCGCGCGTACGACGTCCACGCGCGACGCTCGCGCCGCCGGCGTCACCGACGCGAGGATGGCCGCGGCGACCAGGACCATGGCCGCGGCGGCGATGGGCACGAGGCCGGGAATCTGCACGTCGGACACGAAGCTGCCGACGACGCGCGCGAGCAG
>Ga0111539_10008706_pt1 | contig 12874 bp, 10 predicted proteins | sample RhiMethybrSRZTD1_FD_79667 | JGI IMG/M metagenome (GOLD analysis project Ga0111539, IMG submission 79667) | Populus rhizosphere microbial communities from Tennessee, USA - Rhizosphere MetaG P. TD hybrid SRZTD1 (version 2) (version 2) | ecosystem: Host-associated > Plants > Roots > Rhizosphere >...
CCGCATGAACGCCGTGGTCTCCGGATTCCGGCTGCCCCAGTACCCGATGTGCACGACGAACCAGATCTGCAGCAGGACCAGCGCCGCGAATGCGGCGAGGAAGGGATACCAGATCAGCCAGCGCAGGGCTTTCAGCACGCTGAAAGCCCAAGGATGAAGGAGGAAGGAGGAAGGAGGAACTCGTTCACGGCGTTCCCCGCGCCGTCCACGCCCTACTTGTTTCCGCCTTCATCCTTCCGCCTTCCGCCTTCGCGACGAAGGCGGTCAATGACCGGCTTCGTCGCCGGCCTCACGCCCCGCCAGATGAAGAACGACTCGGCCGCCTGCTCGACGAGCATGCCCAGCCCGTCCGCCGTGCGTGCGCCGCGTTCCGCCGCGAATTTCAGGAATGGTGTTTCTTTCCCGTAGACCATGTCGTAGGCGAGCGCGCCCGGCGCGAACACGCCCGCCGGCAGCGCCGGCATCTCGTCCCTGAGCCCCGCGGATGTAGCGTTGATGACGAGGTCGAACGACTCGCCGGCAAGCGCGTCGTACGGCTTTGCGGAGAGCCCGCGCGCGGCGAGGCGCTCGAATTTCCGGAAATGCGCGACCAGCGTCGTGGCCTTGTCGGGCGTCCGGTTCGCCACGACCAGCAAGTCCGGATGCGCGGCGAGGAGCGGGTGCATCACGCCGTACGTCGCGCCGCCCGCGCCCATCAGAAGCACACGCCGGCCGCCGATCGGATATGCGAGGTTGCGCTCGATATCGGCCAGCAGGCCGATGCCGTCGGTATTGTGCCCTTCGAGCCCGTCGCCGAGGAACTTGATGGTGTTCACTGCCTCGGCATCGAGAGCGTAGCCCTTGCGGCTGCCGGCCATGCTCCACGCTTCGTGCTTGAACGGCAGGGTGACGTTCAACCCGCTGCCGCCCTCGTCGCGGAACTTCGCCACGACCGCCTTGAAGGCGTCGAGCGGCGCGCGGATCCTGCCGTACGACACGTCCTGCCCGGTCTCGCGCGCGAACGCGGCGTGTATTTCGGGCGAGAGGCTGTGCTCGACGGGGTTGCCGACCACCGCGTATTTGTCGGTCATGAAGCTACCGTGACTGGTGACCGGTGACCGGTGACCGGTGTTTCTATTCGGCTACGAACTGGTCCGAGCGCGTGAACGTCCAGGTCCGCGTGATGCTCAGCACGTCGGTGTCTTTCGCGATGTCCGCCGGGAACGGCGCGTACGGCGCGGCGAGCCTGACGATGCGGATGGCCGCCTGGTCGAGGATCCTGATGCCGGACGACCGCCTGATCTCGACATCCTCCAGCGATCCATTGGCCTTGATCGCGACCGTGACCACGAGGCTGCCGTATTTCTTCTCGTCGCGTAGCGCCTGCGGGTAGTTCATCTCGCCGACGCGCTCGACCTTGGCGCGCCAGTCCTCTATGTAGCGCGCAAAACGGAATTCCTGCACCCGGGCCCCGAAGAACTTGCGTCGCGGGCGCTGCTGGTAGGCCTCCATGTCCTTGTCGATCCGGGCCTCCAGGCGCGCGATTTCCAGGCTGCGGCTCATGATGTCCGCTGCGCTCACGCCGGTCTGCGCGTCCGCCTGCGGTTTCGGCTCGTCCGGAGCCACCTCGACGGTCGTCCTGGAACGCTGCTCGGTCATGAGTTGCTGCGCGTCGCGCTCTAGCTGCTCGACGCGTTTCTGGGCCATCGTGAGATCTGTCGTCTGCGTCGTTTCGGGCGGCAGCGGCAAAGGCGTTCTCGCGCGGCGGTTCGCATCCGTGTTGCCGCCGCCATCCAGGCTCGCCTGGGCAAGCGCGTCGGCCTTGAGCGGTTTCGCGGTGCTCTTGGTATTGACGAGCGTCACTTCCAGCATTGGCGGCTCGTCGAGCGGGGGGGTGGGCAACTTGAAGCTCACGCCGAGGATGATGATCGCGTGCACCAGGACCGAGAAGGCCACCGCCACCTGGATGCGCGCATGCCTTCCCAGCACTGCGATGCGCTCGTCGAACGCCGCCATGTGGCGCTCGAGCTCCGCGACCCGGGCTTCCAACTGCGCGACCGCGGGCCCCCACCGGGTGTGGCGCGCGTGGCGCGCACGCCGCCGCAAGGGTATGACGTTCCGCTCCGGGAGGAGACCCATGGGGCTCATTGTAGCGGAGCCTCGTTATTCTGCATAGAAAAACCTTTAATTCTAGTAGCTTGGGTAAATTCCTTAAAGTTAAACATGGAGAAAATCGCAGGTGTTGGCGTGTACTAACTCCGGCGCTGCGCCATCAGGAATTCAGGGGAGCGGTTTCCGGCGGATTCCTGACGCCAGCGAACTCACAATGAAACGTGAGCTCCAGCAGGTCGATAAGCGAAATCGCCACGTCGACCCGGCTGCCCGGCTCGAGGACGGGCAGCGACGGCACCCGGGCCACCAGCGGCACGTCGTCGAACCGCGCCAGGCTCTCGCGCAACACGGTCGCCGGCGCAGTCTCAACACCTTCCTGCACGAGCCAGCGCAGGCACCAGTAGCGTTCCATGGTGCGCTGAAACTGGCCGTAGGCTTCATGGGCCGCCTCGAAATCGCGCATCGCGGCCAGCAGCGCCTCGTCGCCCGGGGAGTACGGCAGGGGCGCCCCGCGCGCGAGCGCAATCAGCTGCCGCTGGTTGAGGAGATCCACGTAGCGGCGCAGCGGCGAGCTCGACCAGGCGTAGCTCTCCAGGCCCAATCCCTCGTGTCCCGCGGGCACCGTGCTCATGTGCACCTTGCCCCCCGCCTGGACCCGGTAGATCGCCGCCGCGCCGTGGGCCGCGAGGTGGCGGCCCCAGCTGCCGTTCACGTGGATCATCAGCTCGGAAACGATGCGGTCGACCGGGGTGCCGCGGAAACGGCGCACGATGCGCACCCGGTCGTTCTCGACGTAAAAGTTGTATTCCGGCCTTGCCTCCAGCTCTTCGTCGTTCCGGCCGCGCGCAGCCGCCAGCCGCCCCGCAACACGCCACAGCGTCGTCAGCTCGGTCCCGAACGGGTGGTCCACCGCGCCGCCCTCGACGGCGGCCCGCGTGCACGCGGCCTCCAGCGCGTCGTGGCGGAGATTGGCCGCGATGGCGATGCGCTCTACCCGGGTGGAGGAGGACACGATGCTGAAATCGGGGGCGATTTCGACGTAGAGCGACACTACGGGTGGCGTGCGATGCTCACCCAGCGTGTAGAGCGCGATAGCGGGCTCCGGCAGCATGGTGATCTTGCCGCCGGGAAAATAGACCGTGGACAGCCTCTCGCGGGCCGCCGCGTCAAGCACCGAGCCGGGCGCAATGCCGAGCGCGGGCGCGGCGATATGGATGCCGATGCGCCAATGGCCGTCCGGCAGCGGCGTCACCGAGAACGCATCGTCGATCTCGGTGGTCGTGACGTCGTCGATGCTGAACGCCCGTGCTTCCGCGAGGGGCAGATCGCCAGCTTCCGGCAGGGACTCGCCCGCCGGAAACGCGGTGCCGCGCGGGAAATGCTCGAACAGGAAGCGGTTCAGGTGGTAGTCGCGCGACGAAGGAAGCCCGCCGCAGCGCTCGATGAGGTGCGCCGGAGGGAGCTTGAGGAGCGTGCTCGCCTCCTCGAGCGCTTTCCACTCCATGGAGTTCCTGTCCTGCCCATAGAGCAGCTGGGACAGCATGCCTTCGAACGCGGGCGGCAGCCTGCCCTCCTTCAACTGCGCCACGTACCCCGCCCGCTGCTCCGCCTGGAGGCGCTTGCGCTCGACCGACGCGAGCGCCGCCGTGAGCGCCGCCTTGGGCGCCGCCTTGTAGCGGCCCTTGCCCTTCTTGTAGAAGTACATGGGCGCGCCGTGGAGCTTGATGAGGAGCGCGGCGGACTCGACGGCCACCGGCGCGCGCCCGTAATAGTCGCGGGCCAGCGCGTCGAAGGAAAACTCGTCCTCGCCGCAGCATTCCCACAGGAAATCGACGTCCAGGCCCTCGGCGAGCTTCTGCGCCTCGGCCGCGAATTCGCCGAGCCCGCGGCCCTCGAAACGGACGAGCACGCTTGCCGCCTTCACCTTGGAGCGCTTGCCGTGCGGGGCCTCGACCTGGAGCGAGGCGACGTTGTCGGCCAGCACGGCGCCGACCTTGAAGTCGCCCTCCTCCTCGTAAAAGACGTTCGTGCTCACGGGTTGATTGGGGGGCGCGACGGGGGAGGAATTATAAGCGATGGGCGGGCCTACAATGTGAAGCCGATGCGTCCCGCCCTGTCATCGTGCGTGCTCCTCTGCTCGCTCTTCGCGACCGGGTCCGCTCTTCCGGCGGAGATTCCGGTAAAGGATTTCGAGTTGGCGATACCGCGCGCCGCCGCCGCGGAGAAGATTCGCGTGCTGCACGCGTACAAGGACGACCTGGTGCGGCTCAAGGTAACGAGCGAGGTCGCGGGCGAGATCCACCTGCACGCGTACCGCCTCGATGCGAAAGTCGCGCCCGGCGCACCCGGCGAATTGAATTTCAAGGCCCGCGCCACGGGCCGTTTCAGGATCGAATGGCATCCCGCGGAGGGAACCACGAACAAAGGCGATCGTCACGGCCCGCCGCTCGCCCTGCTCGAAGTGCGGCCGAAATGACGCGCCGGCGGCGCCCGATCGTTTACGCCGCGGCAGCTTGGGTCATGGCCGTGCCCGCCATCGCGCTCGCGCATGCCTTCGGCGAGCGCTACGACCTCCCGGTGCCGCTCGGCTATTTCGTCGCCGGGGCGGCTGTGGCAGTGGTCCTTTCGTTCGCGGTCGCCGCCATCGTGATGCGCGGCAGTTCACGAACTGTTCCGGGGGAAGGCATAGTGTTCCGGGTCGGGGCCATGCTGCCGGCTGCGCGGACGGCTTGCCGCATTGTGTCCGTAGGACTGCTCGCCCTGGTTGTATACGCGGGCTTCGCCGGCACCCGCAACCTGGAAATGAATATCGCCCCTACGCTGGTGTGGCTGGCCTGGTGGGTGGGCTTACCACTCTTCGCGGCGTGCATCGGCAACATCTGGCCGGCGCTCGACCCGTGGCGTGCCTTGTTCGACGGGATCAACGCGCTCGCACGGCACGCGGGCGCCGCGCGGGACATTTCACTCGGCTGGACCTATCCACGAACGCTGGGAACATGGCCGGCGGTCGCGTTGCTGCTGGCATTCGTATGGCTCGAAGTCGTCTATCCCTACGCGGCGATGCCATCGCACATTGCGTGGATGGCGCTCGCGTGGTCGGCGCTGACGATGATCGGCATGACGTGTTTCGGCGCAGACACCTGGCAGCGTCACGCGGATGTATTCGCGGTGTATTTCCGGACCCTTGGCCGCTTCGCGCCGCTCGGCCCCGGTCCGGACGAACGCACCCTCGTGCTGCGGCCGCCGGGCCGCGCGCTGGTCGCCGGGGAAACCGATTCGTTCGCCATGGCGGCGTTCGTGCTCGCGATGCTCTCGACCCTGCTGTTCGACGGTTTGCTCGGCACGCAAGTGATCGTGCTGGTGCATACCGCCCTCAACATCTGGATGCCCTCACTGGTCGACAGCCGGGGCTATTTTCTGGGCATCGTCGGCATGCTCGGCGTATGGCTCTTTTTTCTTCTGGCCTATCTTGCGGCGTGCCTGGCTACGGCGCGGCTCTTGCGCAACCGCTCTACCGGAGCCGTAGCACGCCTGTTTGCGCTCACCCTCGTTCCGATAGTAGTTGCCTACAACGTGGCTCACAATTTCTACTACCTGCTCGTGCAGGGCCAGCTCCTGATTCCGCTCGCGTCGGATCCGCTGGGACGAGGATGGAATCTGTTCGGCACCGCAAACCAGCTTCCGGATATCGGGATCGTCGACGCCCGGCTCACGTGGCACGTCGCAATCGGCGCCATCGTCGTCGGACACGTAATCTCGATCTGGCTCGCACACCGCGTCGCGCTGCGCGAAGCAGGCACCCCGCGGCGCGCGGTGGCGGCGTCCGTCCCACTCACGATGCTGATGGTGATCTACACCGTCATCAGCCTGCTGGTGATCGCCGAACCGCTGGTGGAGTTTGGAGATCCTACCCCTCCACGCTAACGAGTGGCCAGGCAAGTTATGTTATTTCAATAACTTGCCGGGGTCAGACCCCAAATAGCCCGAATGGTGTACGGAGCGTCCTGGAGAAGCGTTTTACGCTGGGAAGCTACTTGTCGGGCAGCTCCAGCGCATCGTGCAGATCGGTCTCGATCTGCACGCCCTGCGGCTTGGAGCCGCCAAGGGACATGACGTCGCCGCTCACGACGTGGAGACGGTTGCCTATCACGTCGCCGGCGTGCCCGTGCCGCGGAATCGGGAGCGGCGCCAGCACGGTCCAGTTATTGGTTGCCGGGTCGTACGCCTCGACAGCGCGGAACACGCCCCAGAGATTGTTGCTGCGCATCTCGCCGCCGACCACGTAGATCTTGCCCTTGTGCGTACCCCACGACGCCGCGCTCCGCGCCGTCGGCATCGACCGCTTGAGCCCGCCCCACTGGTTGGTTGCCGGATCGTACTCCTCCACGACGTCAACGGCCGTTGCAGGGACCACCATGAAGGCCGCGCCGATGCGTCCGCCGATGACGTAGATCTTGTTGTCCACCACCCCCACCGCGGCGTGATTCCGCGCGGTAGGCATGGGACTGCGGGTCTCCCACCTATTCGTGGCCGGATCGTAGACCTCGTTCGTATCCAGCGATCGATGCGGGCGGGCAGGATGCACCCCGGTCTCCTTCGAGCCCGGATGCGTGCTTGCTCCGCCGATCACGTAGATCTTGCCGCCGGCCGCCACCGCGCTCGGCGAGCCGCGCTTGGTGGGCAACGGGGCGAGTGCTTTCCAGCTGTCCGCCCTGGGATCGTATTCCCACGCATTGTCGAGTGGGACCCACGCCGGCGGCCCGGACTGCGGCAGCACGAAGCCGCCCATGACGTAGATCTTGCCGTTCAGTTCCGCCAGCGCCACGTGGTGCGAGGGCAGGATCATCGGCTTTTTCTTGGTCCAGACATTCGTGGCGGGATCGTATTCGTACACCATGCCGAGGGGCTTCCAGCCCGGCCCGAGTCCGCCGAAAACATACAGCTTTCCGCCAGAGGCGATTCCGTACACTTCCTCCGCCGGCTCGGGGAAGGGTGCCAGACTCACCCACTTCTGGGCATGCGCCGCCGGGATGCAGAAAGCCGCCGCGAGCAACACGGCGAAACACAGGCGCGAGAATTTCCTGGCCAGCACGATCATCGACACTCCTCCCATTAGGCTAGTCGGTCGCCGCAATGCTACGCCCATTTTCAAAACCCGATCAACGCATGTGAAGAGAGGCAATTCAGCCACGGAAACACACGGACGTACACGGACGTAGAGCTATTCAAACCGACTATCAGTCAGACTCGATGTCATTTCTCGCGTGCACCGCTGACTCGGATCGGATTGCTTTTTCCGTGTGTTTCCGTGTGATTCCGTGGCTAATGTTTTTCCGAACCCGACACTCCGCAGAATTCGAGCACGGTGTCGAGGTACTGGTGGAAGTCGCTGAAGCCGTGATCTCCGCCCTCTATCACGACCTGCCGGCAGCCGCGGTAGCGCGCCACCGCCTGCCGATAGTCGAGTACCTCGTCGCCCGTCTCCACCATGAGGAGGTAGCGCCCGGGACGCTGAATCGCCGGCACTTCCAGTGCGGCGAGCTCCTCCAGGTGCCGCTCGCCGAACTCGTACTCGGCCCCGGTATGAAGGTTCCTCTGCACGCCCAGCGCCGGACGCAGCAGCTCGTACGGCCGCACGGCCGGATTGACCAGCACGGCCCGGATGCCGTGCTTCTCCGCGAGCCAGGTCGCGTAGTAGCCGCCGAGCGAGCTGCCCACCAGTGCGGCCGCCGGATAGCGCGCGACCAGCGCGTCCAGCACAACCGCGGCCTCGGCCGGACGGTGCGGCAATCCGGGCGCGAGAAAGTCCGCGCCGTGTCCAAGCGCCTCCAGCCGCTCCTTCAGCAACCGCGCCTTGACGGAAGCGGGAGAGCTGTTGAAGCCGTGGACATAGATCAACATGACGAGTTTTGAGTGCTTAGTGTTGAGTGATGAGTTCAGCGTCTCAACTCAACACTAAAAACTCAACACTCAACACTATTCTCGGTCGCGGCTCGGTAATTCAGGTGAGCTTCTTTGCCAGGTCGAGGAGGAGCGTGTCATTGCCGCGCGCCGCGATGAGCGAGAGGCCCAGCGGGCAGCCATTCAGGGTCGCCAGCGGCATCGACACCTGCGGCAGCCGCGCGAGGCCGGAGATGCACAGCATGGGCAAAGCCCGGCGGCGCACTTCGTCGATCACCTCCGGCGGGGAACCGCGCAGCGGCGCGATGCCGGAAATGCTCGGCAGCACGAGCACCGCATCGCCCCGCAGCATCTGATCCATGCGTTGCGTGATCTCCTCGCGCCGCGCCCGCGCGCGCGCGACGTCCTGCGGCGCGACGGCCGCCGCCCAGGCGAAACGCGGCCCGACCGCCGGCCCGAATTGCGGCTTCTCCCGCGTCACCCACTCCTTGTGGCACTGCCACGCCTCGGCGCCCTGCGGGAACCGGAAATAATCCATCCACGCCGAGAGCGGCTCGTCGCCGACCGTCACCGGCTCGGGCCGGCCGACGAGCGCGGCGACCTTGTCGAGCCCCGGCGCGAGCGCAGCGGCCACACCCTCGTCGGAAAGCGCGAATGCATCCTGTGCGACGAGCAGCCGCCCCGGGCGTGCTGCCGGAGCGTCGTCGCGCAGCAGCACCCGCCCGACGCGCTCGAAGACAGCCGGGTCGCGCGCGAACCAGCCGCAGGTATCGAAGCTCGGCGCGAGCGGGCAGACGTTGTCGAGCGAAATGCGGCCGTGCGTGGGACGCAGGCCGAGGATGCCGCAATAGCTCGCGGGCCCCCGCACCGAGCCGCCGGTGTCGCTGCCGATGGCGAAATCCACGAACCCCGCCGCCACCGCCGCCGCGGAACCGCTGGAAGACCCTCCCGGCACGCGGCCCGGCGCGTTGACGTTGATCGGCGTTCCATAGTGTGCATTCTCGCCCGTGAGGCTCCACGCCATCTCCTCCGTATGCGCCTTCCCGACGACGTGCGCGCCGGCATCGAGCAACAACTGCACCGCCGGCGCCGTGCGCGCCGCCGGCTCGTGGGTGCGCAGCCAGTCCGGGCAGCCGAACCCGGTCTTCTGCCCGGCGATGTCGTAGATGTCCTTCACCGCGCAGGTGAGGCCCGCCAGCGGGCCGCGCGCCGCGCCCTTCACTTCTATGTCAGTGTGGCGGCAGAAGGCGCCGAGCTTGTCGTTCGCGACGATTTCGTTCACTTGCGTTCCTCCGGATCAGAGACTCGAGACTGGAGACTAGAGAATTCCTGCTGCCGAGATCCCAGTCCCTAGTCTCTAGTCTCTAGAAGCTTCTGGCGAGAATCGCCAGAAGCTTCTCGTGTATGCCATTGAAGCCCCCGTTGCTCATGACGAGCACGTGGTCTCCCGGTCTTGCCTCCCGCGCGATCGCCGCGACGAGCTTCTCGAAATCATCGTGCACGATCGCCCGCGCGCCGAGCGGCGCCAGCACCGTGCGCGCGTCCCACGCGAGCCCCGCACTGTAGCAGAACACCAGGTCGGAGGCGCCGAGGCTCGCAGCGAGCCGATCCTTCATGACGCCCACTTTCATGGTGTTCGAGCGTGGCTCCAGCACCGAGACTATCCGCCCGCCCCCCGCTGTCGCTCTCAGCCCCTCGATCGTCGTCGCGATCGCGGTCGGATGGTGCGCGAAATCGTCGTACACCGTGATCCCGTTCACCACGCCCCGGACCTCCATGCGGCGCTTGACGCTTTCGAAGGTCCCGAGCGCTGCGATCGCCCGCGGCGGCTCGACCCCGCAGTGGCGCGCGGCGGCGATGGCGGCGAGGGCGTTCGCCCGGTTGTGCGCTCCTTGCAGCGACCATTGCACGCGGCCCTGCGCGTCGCCCTTCCAGTAGACGGAGAAGCCGTCCGTCGCCTCCTCGCCAGCGCGCCAGCCGTCGGCCAGCCCGAAACGCTCGACCGGCGTGTAGCAGCCGCGCTCCAGGACCCGGGCGAGCGCTTCATCGGCGCCGTTCGCGACGATCAGGCCGTTCGCCGGTAACGTGCGCACGAAATGGTGGAACTGCGTCTCGATCGCAGCGAGATCGGGGAAGATGTCCGCGTGGTCGAACTCCAGGTTGTTGAGCACCGTCGTGCGCGCGGGGTAGTGCAGAAACTTGGAGCGCTTGTCGAAGAAGGCGGTGTCGTACTCGTCGGCTTCCACCACGAACGGCGCAACGCGCCCCTCACGAATATTTCCAATGCGCGCCGAAACGCCGAAATTGTTCGGAACCCCTCCAATAAGGAATCCGGGCTCGAGCCCGGACGCCTCCAGGATCCACGTCAGCATCGAAGCGGTGGTCGTCTTGCCGTGGGTGCCGGCGACGGCGAGCACCCATCGTGCGTGCAGCACGTTCTCGCGCAACCATTGCGGCCCCGAGATATAAGGCAATCCCCGCCCGAGGATCTCCTCCATGAGCGGAGTGCCCCTCGTGACGACGTTGCCGATGACGAAAACGTCGGGCTGGAGCGCGACCTGGTCCGCATTCCAGCCTTCGACCAGCCCTATGTCCTGCGCGGCGAGCTGATCGCTCATCGGCGGATAGACGTTCGCATCGCAGCCGGTGACGCGGTGGCCGGCCGCGCGCGCGATGAGCGCGAGCCCGCCCATGAAGGTGCCGCCGATGCCGAGGATGTGCAGGTGCATGCGCTGGAAAGGCGTGAATCGTGATCGGTGATCCGATCGAATGGACAGATAACACCAGGGTCGCACGGATTCTAACCTGTGATCTAATGGGCTGTGTGCGCGCACATGGAGAAGCAATCATGAAAACCTGGATCCACTGGGTTCGCGCGGGGCGGCGCGGGCTGCTTCAGGGATTTGCAGCGGCCGCGCTGGCCCTGCTTCTCGCTGCGTGCACGGCCACGGGGCCGGGTGCGACCAGCGCCGGGCAGTTGCCCAGAAATATCATCATCATGTTCGCGGACGGCGTGGCGCCCACGCAATGGGATTTCGGCAGGTATTCGAGCCGCGTGCTGCGCAACCAGCCGTTCGTCACCACCGATATCGTGTTCCGCGAAGGTGCGCTGGGCCTCCTCGCCACGAGCCCGCTCGGACCCTACGTGACCGACTCGGCCGCCGCGGCCTCGGCCATGTCGACCGGGGTGAAAACCGAAAACGGGGCGGTATCAGTCACGCCGGACGGCAAGCCCCTGCGCACGGCCATGCAGGCGGCCAAGGCGGCCGGGAAGCGCATCGGCCTGGTGACGACGGCAACGATCTACGACGCGACGCCGGCCGCGTTCAGTATCAATGCCAGGTCCCGACGCGATTCGCAGGCGCTGGTGGATCAGTACCTCGCGCTGGAGCCGGACGTGCTGCTGGGCGGGGGGGCGGATTTCTTTCTGCCGCAAGGCGTACCGGGCGGCAAGCGCAAGGACGGCCGGGACATCATCGCTGCATTCCGCGCGAAGAGCTACCAGATCGCCAGGAACCCGGCGGAGCTCACGGCCGCGACCGGCGCAAAAGTGCTCGGTCTATTCGCCGACGAGGACATGGATTTCGAGATCGACCGCGATGCGGCGCAGGAGCCCACGACGGCGGAAATGGCCACAGCTGCCCTGCGGGCCCTTTCGCAGGCGAGTCCCAACGGCTTCGTGCTGCTGGTCGAAAACGAGAACACGGATACGGCGGGGCACATTAACGATGCAGCGGCGCTCATGCGCGCGCTATGGGCCTTCGACGATGCGGTCAAGGTCGCGCTGGATTTCCAGCGCCGCAATCCGGACACACTGGTGATCGTGACGGGCGATCATGAAACCGGGGGATTCTCACCGACCTACGCATTGAAGGATCTGTCCACGCTGTCCAGCACCAACCGCTTCTACGCGGGCGACGAGCAGCTGCGCATGCTCGCAGGCAACACGATGTCCTTTGCCGCGGTGCGGGAAAAGCTCGGAGCCAAGCCCAGCGGCGAAGTCCTCGACGGGCTCATCGCAAAGCATTTCCCGGGGTTCAGGCTCGATCCCGACCTGCGCCAGCTGATCCTCGGGCGCAAGAGCAGCGAGCGCAACTTCAGCTACACGCCGCAAAGCGCGCTGGGCTTGATGGTCGCGCGCCAGACCGGGTTCTACTGGGGAACGTCCGGCCACACGCCCGAGCCGGTGGCAGTCGGCGCGATCGGCCCCGGCGCGGAGCTGTTCCGCGGCTTTCAGGACAACACCGATTTCGGGAAGCACCTGCACCGGCTGATCCAGGGCAGGTAGGCGAAAAAAAGCGCGGGCATTTGCCCGCGCTTTCATAATTCCGGACTGACCTTGCGACGGGTTACCGCGTCACGGGTCACTGGTCACTTGGTCACTTCAATAGTGCCCTTCATCGCCGGGTGCAGCCCGCAGATGTAGTCGTAGCTCCCGACATCCTTGAACGAGAACTGCACGCTCTGCCCTTTCAGCAGCACCGGGGACCGCAGCTCGGACGAGGCCTGCACGGTGACCTGGTGGGGCGAATCGTCGGTGTTGATCCAGTTGATCGCGGAGCCAGCCTTTACCGTGACTTTCTGCGGGCCGAACAGGAACTGCGCAATGCTGACGGCGCCCGGGCCAGTCTGCTTCGCCACTGCCGCACCCGGGGCGGTGCCGGAGAGACTCGCAAGCGACATCACGAAATCCTGTCCCTCGTGGGGCTTGTGGCAGACGAAACAGGCCTGGATGCCGGCGTTGGCCTTGGCGTTGGGCGACTTATCCTTGGTAAAGCCCGCATATTCCCATTCCCCGTTGCGCCAGGCCGCAGGGTAACCGGTGCCCCAGCCCGTGCGTTTTTCCATGACGGCATAACCCACGAGATCGCCTTTGACGAAG
>Ga0111539_10008713_pt1 | contig 12870 bp, 8 predicted proteins | sample RhiMethybrSRZTD1_FD_79667 | JGI IMG/M metagenome (GOLD analysis project Ga0111539, IMG submission 79667) | Populus rhizosphere microbial communities from Tennessee, USA - Rhizosphere MetaG P. TD hybrid SRZTD1 (version 2) (version 2) | ecosystem: Host-associated > Plants > Roots > Rhizosphere >...
GGATGCCGAACATCTGCCGCCTGCTTGGCGTGACAGGTGTCGAACTGGTCGATGAGACATCCTTTGAAGGCGTTCCTCAGACAAAAGTGGAAGCGCTCTTCCAGAAGCAGATGGCGTTTTATTACATGTACCTTCAGGGCGAACCTCGCTTCGACTGCAGCCGCACGCTGGAAGCGCTTCGTGGCTCCGGATTGGAGTGCCCTCGCGTGACCGTTGACTTCATCGAAAAGATGGTCGGATGGTACGTCCACTACCTGCAAACCGGCGGCGAGAGATAGGCGGACCAGGGGGAAGACGGGGGAAATGTTCAATGTTCACTGTTCAATTGTCGTTTGTCATTTTCGGATGCGCCTTCGGCGCGACATCAGTAAGAAACAATTGCGCGAAGCGCCACCGCCGATGACAAACCACAATTGAACAGTGAACATTGAACATTTTCCCCCGTCTTCCCCCTGCCTTCTTGCTCTCCTCAAAACCATGGAACCGACGCGCAGCAACCGGTGTCTATAACTCCAACGAATCTCTCGCAGCCTGTAAAAAACGGTCACTTTCCATCGGGAGCACAGTTATGAGTCGAATTTCCATTTGCCTTCTGCTGATGGCCATGACGGCGCTTGGAACGGAGGTCCCCACACCTTCCGTTTCCACGGACCAGACGAAGACGCTGCCCACTTTCAATAAGGACGTACTACCTGTCCTTCAAAACAACTGCCAGGCTTGTCACCGACCCGGCGGAATCGCGCCGATGTCGTTCATGACCTACGAAACGACGCGCCCATTTGCGAAAGCCATCAAGGCTGCCGTGGTGAGCAAGAAGATGCCGCCCTGGTTTGCCGACCCGCATGTTGGAGAGTTCCGAAACGCGCCGAGCCTGACGCAGGCAGACATCACCAAACTGGCCGCATGGGCCGACAGCGGAGCGCCCGAAGGCGAAGCCGCACAGAAACCAGCTGATCGCGAATTCACAGATGGCTGGCGCATTCGTCCCGATGTCGTCGTTTCGATGCCTACTCCTTATTGGGTGGCGGCAAAGGGTGCCGGGGAGGTTCGCCAGTTCACCGTACCGAACCCGTTTACGGAAGATACGTGGGTGTCGGCAATTGAGATCCGCCCTGGCGATCCTTCCGTGGTGCATCACGTTATCGTACAAATTCCGGAACAAGGAGGCGTGGCTGGCGGCGTGGTTGGCAGCATTGCCGCGAGAGAAGGCCGTTTTGTAAATGTAACGGTTTGCGGTAATTGTCCCGACACAGTCACCAAGATCGAGCCTCTACCACCCAATGCATTCGCGAAAGAAGCCGGACAGCAAGGAACTTCGGAGGCTGGTCTGAAGCAGTTCATCACCGACAAGAAAGTCGTATTAATTAACGACGGGTTCGGTCAGCGCGGTGGTTCTGGCGGCGGAACATACTCCGACATCATCGCGAGGCTTCGCGAGCGCGAGACCGGTCGTGGTTCGTTCACGACGATGGAAGCCGTCTATGCACCGGGCACGCAGCCGCTGGATTTCCAGTACGGCAACTCCGCCAAGCTGATTCAGGCAGGCAGACCCATTCGAATCGAAGTTCACTACACACCGAACGGCAAAGAGACGACGGACCAGACTAAAGTCGCGTTCACATTGGCGAAAGGCCCCATACAACGACGATTCGTTATGATGGCGCCCGAACACCTCGTGGACTCGAGAGTTCCAATCCCGTCAGGCGAGACGAACTGGGAGACATACGGCGAACTGACCTTCAATCAGGACGCGGATCTGGTTTGGTTTATGCCTCACATGCATCTGCGGGGGAAAGACATGACGTTCCGATTGATCTTTCCCGATGGTCGCGAGGAAAACGTGCTGAGCGCCAAATTCAACTTCAATTGGCAGCTCGGATACGAGGTAAGGAATCCCATCAAGGTGACAAAAGGCACTCGGATGATTGTCACGGCGCATCATGACAACTCTGCGACGAATCCGATGAACCCGGCCCCGGGAGCGCGAGCTGTCTGGGGTGAAATGACCTCTCAGGAAATGATGCTTCCGTGGTTTGGGGTTCTGGTCGATCGGGCGGCACAGCCGGATACGATTGCCAGTTATCGTCCCGGCGACCTCGACGGCATTACGCCGCAGGGCCGTGTGAACACGCCACAAGAGTAGGTTCAGGCTACGCGGATTGAATGGTCTTGTGATCCATTCGATCCGCGTCATCCGCGGTTAAAAGATTCCCAGCGCGTTGAAGTTGCTCGCCGTGCCGCCGCTCATGCGAGTGATCTGCACGGTGCCCACGAATTCCCACCGCCGTCTCCGCGCCGCTTCTCGAGCAGCATCCTCGAAGTAGCCGTTATCGACCAGAGGTACGCCCAGCACCGCAATCATTAGCGTATGGATAGGGCGGTTTGCGGCTTCACCTGATCCCGTCACGCCAGAAGGCTGAACGTCATTGACAGAGTCACTTCCGAGAATCGCGACCTCACGTTGTTTCAGCCATGGTGCGACGCTGCCGTGAAGTCCGGCACTCTCGCGTCCGTGAACCCAGGGTCCCACCTTCTCCCGCTTCACCCAGCGTCCCGTACGGATCAACAGCATGTCGCCTCGGCCAATCTTGACGTTTGCGAACTTCTCCCAGGCCTCGAGATCGGAGACCAGTATCGGTGTGCCCGGCTCCAGCCAGTCCACTTTCTTCAACAAGGGCATATCGACAAGAATCGCTCGCGTCACGACACCCGGCCCCATACGATCGATCGAGCTCTGCTTGCATCCCTTCAGATCGAGACTCTGCGGATGATTGTTAAAGACGACGTTCTTTCCGTCCCGAGGAAGTGCATAGTGGCACAACGCGTCCAGGTGCGAGTTGGTGCCGTCGTGAATGCCGTAGGTAATACCATCCAGGGCGCCGCGAACCTGACCGGTTTGCTCATTCGCGCCGAACATCCAGTGTTTTGTTTCTCCGAAATTGAAGTTGTCTGATGCCTTGTCCAGATTTGCAAATTGAGCCAGGGAAACCACAACGCCGTCCTTTGCGAGTTTCAGCGCATCAAGCGTCTTTTGCGCAGTGACGTAATTTAGGGATCCACGCTCATCATCTGGTCCCCACTTGCCCCAATTCGAGAGTTCGGTTTCCCATTTGTTGACTTGCTCGATGGTCAACGGTGGCGCCGTGGCGACGCGGGCTGCAACGGCAGGATCAATGCCGCGGTTCTGCCTGGCCGCAACATTTCGCGTCGCGATTCCGATCATTAACGCAATGCCGGTTACCAGGAAAACGACAAGAAGACGCTTCTTCACGAAAACCTCCTTTTGCCGGGTCGGCAGACTGAAATGTTGCGCGTAGTCTATCCAGCGAGGCATCGTGAAGCAACGTAACGTGGATGGGCGTGAAGGGAGGCAGCGTGACCCCGAAGGGTCACGCGAGAGGAGGTTGTAGGATCCGCTTTTCTCTTATCGAACCAGACGCAACATCGATTCGGAAGCCATACTCATTTCCACAGGGGCCATCGGCATCAAGTCGGAAGCAAAACCCGCGATCGGTCGCCAGTTATCAAGGAAAGCGTCGGAGTCGACAAACTCCTTGTCCTTCCATTTCATTACGGCAAGACCTCGGGCCGTTGTACAGACGTGAAGCTTGGCCATTGTCAGATCCAGCGCTTCAAAGTAGAGGTAGTAGACCTGCTTGCTGAACCGGTCGCCGACCATGGCTCCCCAGTCATCGCCATTGGTTTCTTTCCAAAGGCGCATCTCGTGCTCAAACGCGTAAAGAGAAAGGGCTAAAGTAGGTTCTTTCTGCAGCATTTTTGCCATCCTCCTGATGGCGGGGCCGATCGTCATGATCGGTTGGATTACGACAGTACGAAGGGGACATCGCACGCGCAATAGAATTGTTGCCCGGCGGGTCCAGGCACTCTGCTCGTGCGGCGCCTCACTATACTTGGCTCAAAAACAGGGAAGAATTTCGTAAAACGGACGAACGGAGACCTCAGATCCGAGATCCGAAAGTGGAAAATGAACCGGTCCAGTCTGCAATTTCGGATTTCGGATCTGAGGTTTCCGTTCGTCCGTTTTACGAAATTCTTGAGTTAATGCCCTCGAGCGACCGAATTTAGACGATACGGGTTCCGGTCTTGCTGGTGTCGTACCCGGCCAGCGTCTCGAGCTTGCGTCGCAGCGACGCGCGCTGCAACACGTCCATGAAGGTCTGAACCGCGGGGGAGTCGAGTGTGGAGCGCCGAAACACGAAGTCATAACGTTCGCTATGCAGCGGCACGAATCCCAGCCCAAACGCTCGGGCGGCCGAACGTGTCGCGAGACAACAATCCGCATCTCCGGAAACAATCGCATAGGCGGCAGCCAGGTGACCGGCGGCAACTCGCGAGTATCCCTGGACTCTGCGCGCAGAAATTCCTGCCTCACGCAAAACTCTGTCGAGCAGCAGACGACTTCCCGAGCCGGACTGCCGATTCATGAACCACACATTCTTTCGCTCCAGATCACCCACCGTGCGGATGTGCTTGGGATTCCCGCGGGCAACGACGAATCCCTCTTCCCATTGCGCGAATGTCACGACACCAATTTCTTCCGCACCAAAATTGCGTTGCACGAAGGGCAGATTGAACTCGGAGGTTTTCGGATCTTCCAGATGAGAACCGGCAATATGGACCTTCTCTTCCTTCAGCCACCGTAACGCAAGTTCGCTCGACGCCGGAGCATGGACGATCTCGATATCCGCCGCACGCTCGACCATCGACGCGAGCAGGCTTGTCGCGGGATCACAACCCGCCAGCACGATTCGCTTTTTGGTGCTGCCATCCGAAGGAAAAACCGCGACACGGTCCGGGCCGGTCAGAATTGCATCGGCTTCGGGAAGAAAGTACGGGGAAGCCGAGACCGGCACGCTTACCCACCGGGCTCCCACCTGCCCCAGTCGCACTGCCTGCCCCTTCGCCGCTTTCGCAGAACTGAGGAACTCGGCAGGCATCGACGCCACACCCTGGTCCCGACGCTGGTCCAGAGCGAAGATTTCTTCAACGGAAACTTCCAACTCGCGCGCCAGTCGCAATGCGACTTCGGTGTTGGGAACGTAGTTCCCCGCCTCAATCGCGTATATGGTCTGACGGGTTACGCCCACACGTTTCGCGATTTCAGATGCCGAAACGCCGCGATTACTTCGAATCTCCGCCAGTTTGCTGCGAACGCGAGTCTTCACTGCCATTAGAACGAAACCTTTGCCACCAGTTCGAACACACGAGGATCGAATGCGCGAGTGATGGTACCAAATGCGGAGGGTCCAAAACTCACATTTGGTGGCGCCAGGGAGGGAGAATTGGTGACGTTGAAGGCCTCAGCGCGCAGTTCCAGCCGGGTCCGTTCCGTCAGGGAAAACGTCTTTCCCAGCATCAAATCGAGCGAGCGATAACCTGGACCGGTGACGGGGTTTCTCGAAGCGTTCCCAAGCGTGAATTCAGGAGCTGCGGTAAAGGCGGTAGTGTTAAACCATTTGGCCGTCGAGCGCTCATTCGCCGGCAATTCAGGATTCGCAACGCGATTCGGGCGCTGGATCCCAAACCCGGCAAACGCATTCGCGTTTGTGGCCTGAGTCACAGCGAGGGGGCTGCCGGATTGCGCACGAACAATGCCGGCAAGCTGTATGCCGTAGAAAGGCGTGTTCCACACAAAGGATCCCGAAATGACGTGAGGAATGCTACCTGTAGATTCGTCCTTCTCCAGTTGACGATTTGTACTGTCGGCGACCTGGAACACCGCTGCGGGTCCGGCCAGGATCGCCGCGTCGAATACCGCGCCCGCGTCATCAATCAATTTCGAGAACGTGTAGGCAATGTTGAATGTCACACCGCGAGAAAGCCGCTTTTCCACGCGGCTCTGAAAGGAATGGTACGTGGAGTGGCCGACATTGTTTCGATACAGCGCGACGGTGGTGAATCGCGGGAAGGGACGAAGAAGTTGCTGCTGTGTAATCCTGGGGCCGCCAATCTGAGACGATATCGGGATTTGGCCAAAAAAAGGATTCGGAACGCTCGATCTCAATTGTGAGCCAAGAGCAAGTTGCGCGGGTGTCAACTGGTTCAGGTTCACGTCCGGAACTCCGAGATTGGTCAGCTTTGAGCCGAGATAACCAACCTCCACGCTCCACGACGTCTTGAAAGTGCGCTGTATCGACAAGTTCCACTGCTGCGCGTAACCGCTCTTCTGCTTTCGGTTCACGCCAAACACGCCTTGGCCAAGACCACTGTCCGCATTCGGCGCTTCAACCTGCACCGAGGGACCCTGCGAGAGCACAAACGCAGGGTTAATGTTGTCGACCGATCGCTGGCCCGTCGTTTGAATAAAAGGAAACAGCGGTGTGGTGAACGGCGTGGTGATTCCAGCCTGCTCGAACCACGAAATTCCATAAGCTGAACGAACAACCATGTTGTCCGTCAGACGGTAGACAAGTCCGATGCGTGGACCGAGATTGTCCTTCTCCAGATCCCGCGCGGAGCGTGAATTCCCGTTCACACCCAGAAAATCCAGCTTCTGAGTTTCGAGATTGAACACGGCGGCCTGATCGTTGACGACGGTCGACGGAAAGTTCAGCGTATAGCGCAACCCGAGGTTCAGTGAAAGCCGCGCCGTCGCCCGGAAGTCATCCTGGAAAAAGAATTCGGCGATCTTCGCCCTTGGCTTGAGCACTTCGTTCTGAACGTCAATGGAGAATGTTTGAACCTGTCCGAGCAGCAGAGACGCAACGGCGTTTCCAGTATCCGAGGTTATGGCGCCAGTGGAACTCAGACCGGAGGTCAGGATGCTTGTGAATTCGAACAGTCCAGTCGGATTGTTCGGTTGCAGGACGTCCAGGTGTTCAAGGCGGATGTCGGTTCCGATCTTCATACTGTGCCGGCCCCGCGCCCACGAGAAGTTGTCGATGAATTGCGTCACAGAAGTCGAAAAGTCGGCATTGCTGCTGGACGTGGGCCCGAGTTGCTGGAATCCAACGACGTTTATTGCCGGGAAGGCATCGGTAAAGGCCGATGAGGGAATATTCGGAATACCGGAAGCAACGGATGCCGGCACCCCACCACGGACGGAGTCGCGATCGAAGGCGCGACGGGTGTAACCGAATCGAAACTGATTCACCTTGTTGCTGGAGATCGTCCACGCATGGTCCAGAGCCAGGCTGTGGGCGCCCGTGCGCGTATCTCCGGTAAAGCCTGTCGTGATGTTGCCGTCTCCCGATTCGAATGGTGTGGCCGGGCGCGAGCGATCTCGAAAATAGGCGTACCGTCCGAAAAGACGCTGAGATGTCGTCAACAGACGATCGAGACGAAACCCGAACTGATCCTGTTTCACATCCTCATTGGCCACTCGAACATAGTTGTTTGCCAATGCCTCAGCGCCAGAGGCGGCGAAGACATTGGGACGCGGATAACGGGCCAGCAGAGCTGCTCCGGCTGGATCCCACCGATCCTGAGGGATCGTCAAGTTTGAAAACGCGGTCCTGGAAAACACGCCACTGTTCACTGTCGTTGTGGCGGGGTCGTAGACTTCCCCGACGTTCGTCGTGAATATGCCCTGGCGCTGCAAACTCGTGGGCACCGTACTCGTGCGGACAACCCCTGTTTGGAAGCGCGTTCCCTGAAAGTCGGTGAAGAAGAACATTTTGTCGCTCTCGATCGGGCCGCCCAGCACAAACCCATACTGGTTCCGGCGGAATCGCGGCTTCGGGCCTGATGGCGTGAAGAGATTTCTCGCATTCAGCGCTTCATTTCTGAAGAACTCAAAAACGCTGCCGTGAAATTCATTCGTGCCGGCCTTGTGATTCACCATGATCGCACCGCCGTTCGAGCGTCCGTATTCGGCGGAGTAACTGTTGGTCTCCACGCGGAATTCTTCGATCGCATCCGGAACGGGAAAGTACGCGACCTGCCCGGGCTCCGGTTGTAGAACGCTGATGCCATCGTAGATGTACTCGCTGGTCCGTGGCCTGCTTCCGTTGATACGCGGCAAGGTTGAACCGGGAGGCAGCATCACGCCTGGAGAAAGGGCGATCAGGGGAACGAAGTTTCGCCCGTCGAGTGGAAGCGTTGCGATCTGCTGGCGGTCCACCGTGAAGGCGACGGTTCCGCGCGAATCCTGAAGCAACGGTGCCGCTGCGGTGACGTCGACGGATTGCGAAATGTTTCCAACTGAGAGAGACAGGTCGAGGGAAACATGCTCGCCGACACGAAAGATCAGGCCGGACCGTCGGAGGTGAGAGAAACCATCCTTGCGGACGGAAAGCTCGTAGCTGCCGGGGAGTAGAGCGACGAACCGATAGATACCGGAGGAGTCGCTGGTCACGCTCGTGGAACTTGAAGTGTCCATATTACGGATGTTCACTTCAGCCCCGGCGACGGGGAGGCCTGCAGGATCGCGAATGACACCGAAGACTTCGACGCGGGTGGATTGCGCGACAGCGATGGAGGCGCAGAAATACACCGCAAGCAGCATGTGTCGTGTATTCATTACAGCGACACTTTATTACGACATGACCAAGGAACACAATGGTGAGGAATGCCGAAATCTTCAAGATCAAATTCCTGAAGGAACAATGCAGGAAGGGTGTATCGCGCGGGCCCTCTCCCCCGGGAGAAGTGCTGTCCAAATTATCCCCGCACCCCTCCGGGGTGCGATTGGCATTGAACGAAAAACCCCGGGTGTCGCTTACGCTCCACCCGGGGCTAAACTCCTGTCAGCCCTCCGGGCTGGCCCGTTGCACGCCGGAGGCGTGCTGCTCTCTATTTTTTCCTGGGTGTCTTCTTTTGTGTGGTCTTCCTGGTTCGTGTACGCGACTTCGTCGGCTCGCCAGCAACGACCTTCTCCAAAAACGCCAGATACCTCGGCCCTGCCAACGACGGATCGAAGGCCGCGCGGAATCGCTGAAGCACCAACTCCGAACAGCGTTTGCGCTCGTTCGCATCGCGCAGCAGCCGCTGAACGATCTGCCCGTAGTCCAGGTGACTTCTCGCTTCGAGGTCACGCACACCGGGCAGTTCTTCCCCTTTCACAACAACCACAGGCTTCCCTGCCCCCATGGCATCCAGGAGTGAGGCGTTGCTCGAACCCAGGAATGGCGCGAGGTAGACGTCCGCTACGGCCAGTACGGAATCTGCATCCGACATCGACCCCATGAAACGAACGCGTGGCAACACGCCCTCGGAGTGAAGATGCGCCCGGATGCCTTTCACATCCCCAGAGCCGGCAAACACATGAAAGTGTCTGGGGAACAGGATCAACGTTCGCGTCAGCATGTCGAGGAATCTCGGATCCGCAACGTTTCGCAGATCGTCCACCGTTGCGGAAACCGTCTCCGCGTCTTCGATACCGACAATCTGCCGCAGGTTCGGCGGCAATGCCCGCAAGCGCTCTTCGATATCGGACGATGCCGGTATCCACTCGGAAGGCACGGCGCGATGGCGGGTCGAAGCCATGCTCTCCTTTGTCAGATGGACATAGCCGTCAAACAACGCGGGATCCATTTCAGAGCCGTAGGCGACGTTGATTTGGATTGGCGCAGGGCGAAATGCGGCAACTCGAGCCGTGATCTGCTCGCTGAGGTCGGCGTGGTAGAAGGCGACCTGCGCGCCGGACTCCTCGATCGCTGAAGCGATGCGTTCCGCTCGCTCCATGAAGTTGCCCTTGACCGGACCGATCACTGCATCCGGCATCAGCTGTGTATTTTTGGTTTGCACGACGCCCGGAGGGTTGAAGAACCATGACGCAGCCCACTCCGTGGTGAAGACGCGGGACTCCATACCCTGAGCGCGCAGGCTCTTTACCAGGATTCCGATCTGTTTTGCCGGTGGATGATCGTTCGAAAGACAACCGACGACGTGGGCGACTCTTCCGACTCGAGATTTGCCCGGCTTCTTCCGGGCCGGACTCGCCCATCGCTCAAAGATTTCGCCGACATGTCGGACACACGCCGCATCGAGGCCGCCTAGAAACGCCCTCTGAAAGTAGTCCATGGCAACGGCGGGATCCGTCTCGACCAGCGAATCTCCGATTTCAAATGCAGCATCGGCGAGTCGCGTCTTCTCTCCGGCACGGTAGAGAGCTTCGGTATAAGCCTCTTTGAGAACGTCTGAGGCATAGCCGGATTCCCGGACCGCACGCTCAAGCAGCGGAATAGCGATCCGAAAGTCTCCGTCCCTCAGGGCCTGGAAGGCCTCCTCATGACTCATCAAACTATCTTAAGGCGGGGACAACGACGGGAAGATCTACCTTTAACCTTTGCGGGCCTGATGATGTTCCTGGGCCCTGCGCTTCAAGCGGGCCTTCTTCTTGGCGCGATTCACGCGGCGTCTCTTAAGAACTTCGTACTTCGTGCTCATTAACTTAGCCTTTCAGGGAGGCGATTGCCTTAGCCTCGTCGTCGTAAACATCGAAAACGGTCAGCAGTTTTGTCATCTGAAGCAGGTCGCGAGTCTTCGTGGTGAGCTTCAGCAACTTGATATCGCCACCTTTATTGCGGATGGTCGTGTAAGACGAAACGAGTTCCCCAAGGCCGGAGCTGTCGATATAGCTCACATCACCAAGATTGAGAACATATTTGCGCTCTCCTCCGGTGGTGTGAGTCCGCAGCGTTTCGCGAAGCAGCAACACAGGTTCTCCTATAGTCAACTTCCCGGACAGCTCCAAAAGCACGATGCTGTCGTCCACTTTCCGGGTTTTTAAACTCAAACTCATGAAACACCATCCTCCTCTACAAAAAAGGCGTCGGAAGATTATCTCTTATCTGATTTCGTATTCAAGGGCCTTCGTGGTGCGAATGCTACACTACGCCTTGTGCACGGCTACAAGTTGCGACTGGTGGTGGTCGCGATTATCTTCGCAGTTTCCCTCGCTTTAGGGATGCTGGTCTCCCAGGAAGGGAGGCGCCCGCCCCTGCGTCCCGACCAACTGGCCTCCGTCAGCGGAATCTCAGATTTTGCCTGGTCACCGGACGGCCGGTCCCTCGCCTATGTCGGAGCAGCCAGCGGAGGATTCGATCTGTGGACGATCTCCAGTACGGGCAAGGATGCCCGGCGTATCACTTCCAGCGTGCGCTTCAAGAAGCAACTCCGCTGGTCGAATGACGGCAAATGGATCGCTTTCGTTACCGTTCAGGATGATGGAAACAGCGATCTTCGGGCCGTCAGCACAAATGGAGAATCGCTCCTGACCCTCACGGAAACAGCCGCTGAGGAAGTGGACCCAACCTGGTCTCCCGATAGTACGCGAATCGCCTTCATCCAAAAGTTCGGCACCCGGAACACCATTATGAGCCTGGAGATCCAGTCCGGAATGATGCAGGCGATAGCCGAAGCTCCCGCGACGAGCCTCGCGTGGTCTCCCGATGGCAAGTGGATCGTTTTCGTCGCCGACCTCCTGCAGCCTCGTGACGAGCGAAGAGAGAATCTGGACCTCTTTATTGTTAGCGCCGCAGGGGGCACGCCTCGCCTGCTGACTCCGGGAACTCCTCGTTTCCGGGATATGTCTCCGGACTGGGCACCGGATTCGCGTCGCATCGTTTATGCGTCCGAGGAAAGCGGCTTCAGCAACATTTACATTCTGGATACACAGACTGGGGACCGTCGTCCCGTGGCCACGGGCAGTGTGGACATGCTGTCGCCGAAGTGGTCTCCCGACGGTAGCGTCATCGCCTATGTCCGGCACGAAAACTCGATATTTCATGTGTTCGCCGTCCTTTTAGCCGACGGGTACACCACCCGCATCTCAGAATTTGACGGCATTAACGGAGGATATAGCGGGCAGGACGCTGGGCCGTCCGGAATGCTGTCGTGGTCTCCGGACGGGAAGCGTGTTGCCTTCACTCATTCCGATCCGGCACGGGTTTCCGATATCTGGATAGGCACTATGGACGGGCCCCGTTCTTTCCAGTTGACCGACTCCATGCCCGCAGAATTGAGGCGCGAGAGCCGATTCTCGTGGCCCGATCGCATGAGTTACCGCAGCTTTGATGGACAGGAAGTGGCTGCCATGGTTTACAAACCCCGGGGGATGCGTCCACAGGATGGTTTTCCGGCGGTGCTGTTCTTTCGGGACACGCTTGATGGTGAGAACGGACTGGACTGGGATCCGGTCATCCAGCTTCTGGTCAGCAATGGCTACATCGTTTTTGCTCCAAACGTCCGCGGCTCCGGCGGGGAGGGACGCGCTTATCGCGAACTGATCGCTCAGCATGGAGGCGACCATGATGTCCGGGACGCCTTGTTTGGATTGGATCGGCTTTCCTCGGAAGGATTGATCGATACCGAGAGGGTTGGCGTATTCGGAGCCGGTACAGGAGGCTTCTTAACGACCGCAGCCCTGATCAAAGGTGAAACTCGGTTCAAGGCAGCGGTCAGCATCAATGGAATCGTCGACGCGGTGACGGCGGCATCCTATCCCGGCACATCGGAATGGGCCCATTACATGATCGGTGGCAGCCCGCTCGACAATCCGATGGCGTATTACGAACGCTCTCTGGTCAACTTCGTCGACAAGCTTCGAACTCCCATCATTTTCCTCAACTCTGGGCATAGCCAGACGGCACCCTTCCAACAGCTTCAGCAGTTTGCGGTACAGGCGGAGGTGAAGGGGAAATGGTATGACTACCGCGTCTTCGACAACGAGTGGGGCGATCGTTCGACCTGGCGTTCGGCGAACCTCCGCTTCACGCTCGAAGCTATCGAGAAGATGTTCGAAAAGTATCTGCTGGGGCGCGAGGCCGACCTCCGCCTAAGCCGCGACCGGTAACTGAAATCCAGAAGCCTCAAGGTTCGCGCCACGCCATCCTGACTCAGGATAATGACATCCTTGGCTGACCGGGTAATCATGAGGTCTTACATCGGCCATCCGACCAGCTGCCA
>Ga0111539_10008719_pt1 | contig 12865 bp, 10 predicted proteins | sample RhiMethybrSRZTD1_FD_79667 | JGI IMG/M metagenome (GOLD analysis project Ga0111539, IMG submission 79667) | Populus rhizosphere microbial communities from Tennessee, USA - Rhizosphere MetaG P. TD hybrid SRZTD1 (version 2) (version 2) | ecosystem: Host-associated > Plants > Roots > Rhizosphere >...
CAGGACCTGGACTTTCGTTGCCAACCGGCCGGATTGGCTTGGCGATCCGGACCATTGGCAAGGAGTCACGCGCGCCGTCGAAGACAAGCTGTCCGATGCGTTGCACGAACGTTTGGCCGAACGGTTCGTGGACCGCCGCACCAGTGTGTTAATGCGGCGGCTGCGTGAGAACACGATGTTGGAAACTGAAATCGGAAAGTCCGGGGAAGTTAAAGTCGAGGGGCACGTGATCGGCCGCCTCGACGGATTCATGTTTGCGCCGGACGCTTCCGCTGCGGGGTCCGAAGCCAAGGCGCTCAACGCTGCCGCTCAGAAAGCGCTCGCGGGCGAGATCGAGGTGCGCGCGACCAAGCTTTCGCAGGCATCAAACGATCAGATTGTACTTGCTGCCGACGGCGCCTTGCGCTGGACCGGCGATCTTGTCGGCAAGCTCGCTGCCGGCGACGATACCTTGCGTCCTCGCGTACGTATCATCGCCGACGAGCATCTTACCGGTCCCGCGCGTGAATTGGTGCAGAACCGACTCGACCTCTGGCTCAAGACCCACATCGAGAAGCTGCTCGCACCGCTGTTCTCGCTCACCGCCGCCGAGGATGTCACCGGAATGGCGCGTGGGGTTGCTTTCCAGCTCGTCGAGGCACTCGGCGTACTCGAACGACAGAAGGTAGCGGAAGAAGTCAAAGGCCTTGACCAGCCCGCGCGCGCAACCTTGCGCAAATACGGTGTGCGCTTCGGCGCCTATCACATTTATCTGCCTGTGCTGCTCAAGCCAGCGCCGCGCGCGCTCGCGACCCAGCTGTGGGCAATCAAGCACGAAAGTCCGGATGCGAAGGGCGTGGGTGAGTTGCTGCATCTCGCCGCCAGCGGCCGCACGTCGATCCCGGTCGACAAGGAAACGCCGAAAGCGCTCTACCGTACGGCCGGCTATCGTATCTGTGGCGAGCGCGCGGTGCGCGTCGACATTCTCGAGCGCCTCGCCGATCTCGTCAGGCCCGCGCTGTCGTGGCGCGAAGGCGCGCCCGGCCCGAAGCCAGACGGTTTCTTCGACGGCCGCAGCTTCCTCGTCAGCGGTGCGATGACGTCCCTCACCGGCGCGTCAGGCGAGGACTTTGCCTCGATCTTGCGCTCGCTGGGATATCGGATGGATCGCAAACCGAAGTCGGTGGAGGCACCAGCAGCACCCGAGGCAGCGGCCGCTGCCCCGGACGCGACAGTGGAAGCTGCGCCTGCGAGCGAGACGCCGATCGAGCCGGCTTTGGTCGAAAGCGCGACGGCTGCATCCGCGGCCGATGTCTCATCACGCTCGTTGTTGCCCGAACCCGAGTTCGTTCCGGCTGACGTCGCGCCGTCGGCGCAGGTCCCCGCGCAAGAAGCAGTTCAAGAACCCGCGCCGGCCGAAACCGAAGCGGCAGCGCCTGTCGAAAGCGCATCAACGGAAGCGAAGCCCACCGAGGAGCCGGCGTTCATCGAAGTTTGGCGCCCCGCCGGCCGCTCCGAGCGTCGTCCGCATCGCCCGCGCCGGCCGCATCGTCAACAACAGACTCAGGTTGCTGCGATCGATGGCGCAACCGCGGTTCCTGCGGAAGGTCAGCCGGCTGCAGCGCCGTCGGCCGAAGCGACCACGCCGTCGCACGGCCCCCGCCGTCCGCATCGCGAGCGCGGCGAGCGGGCCGACCGCGAAAAACGCCAGGAGCGCCACGAGCGGCAGCAGCGCCTGCAGAAGCAGGGAGGGAGCAGCGAGCGGCAGGACAGCAGGCCGCGCGGCGGCCGGCCGCGACGCGAACGCGGTGAGAGTGTCGATCGTGCCGAACGCGAGCGTTACTACGCCAAGCCATTCGGTAATTCTGGCGGCCGTGACAAGCAGCCGGATCCGAATTCGCCCTTTGCCAAGCTCGCCGCGCTCAAGGAGCAGCTTGAGCAGAGCGGCAAAGACCCGTCTTGAGCGCCGGACCGAAAGATCTCGATCGCCAGCGTATCGACAAATGGCTGTGGCATGCGCGCATGGTACGCACGCGCACCGATGCCGCGGCCCTCACAACGGCGGGCTTCGTGCGCCTCAACGGCAGGCGCATGACTGCCGCCGCCCATCCCGTGCGGGTCGGCGACATAGTCACGCTTGCGCTCGACCGCTCGGTGCGGGTGCTCCGGGTTGAGGGGATTTGCGTGCAGCGGGGTGGCGCCCCCGCCGCACGTGCGCTTTACCGGGATTTGACAACAAGTTCCGGGACCGGGGCCTGCACTGGGCCAGGTGAGGCCTCTAAAGTTTCGCGGACCGGCCGGCCCTGACAGTGGCGCGAATTGTGGCGCGCAGAGCGGTTGCGGCCTATCTGCCATTACGTTAGGCAGCGTCCGCTAGAAGTTGTCCGGAGTGGGGAATGACCTACGTCGTCGTCGAAAGCTGCATCAAGTGCAAATACATGGACTGCGTGGAGGTATGTCCAGTGGACTGCTTCTACGAGGGCGAAAATATGCTCGTCATCCACCCTGACGAGTGCATCGACTGCGGCGTCTGCGAGCCGGAATGCCCGGTCGACGCGATTAAGCCGGACACTGAGCCGGGCCTTGAGAAGTGGTTGGAACTCAACGCCGAATACTCGAAAACCTGGGCCAACATCACCGTCAAAAAAGAGGCCCCGCCCGACGCCAAGGACTGGGAGGGCGTCCCGGACAAATTCAAAAAGTTCTTCTCTCCGAACGCGGGAACCGGCGACTGAACGCCCTTGACCGGTATTCGGCTAGGGACTTCGGGCCGGGTCCGTCGAAGAGCGTTAACCGATTCGCGAAAATCGCCGGATTGTGTCCTCGGAATGGCGGGTTTGCGCCCCATAAGGCTTTGATTCTGCCGAAAAATGTGCTATATATGTAAAAAATGGACAGGAACGACGTTCGCCACCGGTACGCTCCCCATTCGGGAGCCTTATTTTTCGGTGGCCGGGTTCCCCGGTTCCCAGATCAGAGGGCGTGCAATCCACGCGTGAGCAGTGGCAGGAAAATCGCGTCATAAGTCGAAGAAAGGGTCAGCCGGCATGAGCCGGGGGCCGAAAAAGTCTGCCGTTACGCGGCGGACCCCGCATGCCTCGCGCGGCCCCGCCCGTGCTGGGGCTCCCGCAGCCAAGATGACCGGTGCCCGCAAAGGGGCCGGTGAAGGAGTCATGCCCGGAATGACCAGCAATAAGAAGACTACTCAACGACAAGGTTTCAAGACCAACGAGTTCATCGTTTACCCGGCCCACGGCGTGGGTCAGATCATGGCGATCGAGGAACAGGAGGTCGCGGGCGCGAAGCTCGAGCTGTTCGTCATCAATTTCATCAAGGACAAGATGACGCTGCGGGTTCCGACCGCCAAGATCGTGTCGGTGGGCATGCGCAAGTTGGCCGAAGGGCCGCTGGTCAAGCGCGCGCTTGAGACTCTCAAGGGCCGCGCGCGCATCAAACGCACCATGTGGTCGCGCCGGGCGCAGGAATACGAAGCCAAGATCAATTCCGGCGACATCGTCGCCATCGCCGAGGTCGTGCGCGACCTCTATCGGTCTGAGACCCAGCCCGAGCAGTCTTACTCGGAGCGGCAGCTTTACGAAGCCGCGCTCGACCGGCTCTCGCGCGAGATCGCTGCCGTGCAGCGCGTGACCGAGACCGAGGCGATCAAAGAGATCGAGGCGGCGCTCGCCAAGGGTCCGCGCCGCGGTCCTAAGCCGGCCGAGGAGGGCACTCCGGAAGAGGGTGTCGAGGAAGAAGCAGCGTAAATCGCTGTGTCGTTCCGAACGAAATCAAAAGCCCGGCAGCGATGCCGGGCTTTTTGATTTGGTGGCGTGCTAGAAAGGGCAGGACGTCAGTCTTGGCCGGACGCTGCCATGCAGGAAACCGCCGTCACGATGGACCCGCCGCGGACGTTCCGCCGTGTGCCGCTGCTGCCGCATCAGATGACGAGCAGGCTAACCGCACAACGCGATCTCTTCGTGCTCGCGCATGTCGGCATTCCGCGCGTCGACGTGAGCGCATGGACGCTGCGTATCAGCGGACTGGTGCGCAAGCCGGCCTCGATCACATTCGACGAGATCCGGCAACTGCCGAAAATTGAGATTGAATCCTTCCATCAATGCGCCGGATATCCGTCAAATCCGACAATCGCCACGCGCAGGGTCGGAAATGCCGTTTGGGGTGGCGTCGATCTCAAGACGCTGCTCGACTCTCTTGGAATTTTGCCTGAAGCACGCTTTCTGTGGTCATACGGGCTCGATCACGGAGAATACGACGGCATTCGTTCGGGCCCATATCTGAAGGATTGTCCGCTCGATCGTCTGCAAGGCGGCGACATTCTTCTCGCCTACGAGATCAATGGCGAGCCATTGGATGCCGAGCACGGCTTTCCGTTGCGTTTGCTGATACCGGGGTTCTACGGCACCAATTGCGTGAAATGGCTGTCGCGGCTGCACCTCGCGGATGCTCGCGCGGATGGCCCCTTCACGACGCTCCTCTATAACGACCCCGACGGGGCCGGCACGCGGCCGGTGTGGCAGGTAGCGCCGGAGTCGGTGATTGTCAGCCCCGCGCCGGACTCCCAGGTTGGGCCACGCCACGTTGAAATCTGGGGTTGGGCGTGGGCCGACAGCGGTGTAGCGGCTGTCGAAGTGTCGGTTGACGGTGGGCAAAGCTGGCGCGTTGCGGAGCTCGAGCCGCGAAGCGGTTGGCGCTGGCAGAAGTTCCGCACGACCTGGGATGCCGGTGGTGCAGGGGGGGCAGTGTTGATGTCGCGTGCCGTCGACCGCCAGGGCAAAATGCAGCCTGCCTCCGATTGGCGCAATTCGGTTTATGCCGTAAGGGTTTCTAGAAAAGGCCTCACTTGAACGCGCCGGTTATTTGCCCCCGCGGTGCGGCGCGTTAAAATGCAAAAAATCCGATCTTTAATGGAGTAGGTAATGACCGTTATCCGCGGCTATGTCGCGCCGACCACTGAAGCCGATGCGCTCGGCGTGCATTCGCTCGACCAGTTCATTCTCGCCGTTCCGGATGCGTCGGTCGCGCAGGATTTCTACGGCAATTTCGGTCTCGACGTGCGGCGCGACGGCAATGTGCTCGCCATCAAGACCTTCGGCCATGATCACCGCTGGGGCTCCGTCGTTGAAGGCGTCAAGACCAAGGCGCTGCATCATTTGTCGTTCGGCTGCTACGCCGATGACCTGCCGCGCCTGAAGGCGCGCATTGAGGACCAGGGCGTCAAGCTGATCGATCCGCCGCCCGGTTTCGAGAGCAATGGCTTCTGGTTCCGCAACCATGAGGGCGTGCTGATCGAGGTCAAGGTCGGGCCGAAAGTGTCGCCCGACAGGAAGTCCGAGAGTCAGTGGGTGTCCGTTCCCGCCGGCAAGCCCGGCGCCGGCACGCGTGCGGAAGCCCCGCCGGTGCGGCCGCGCCGCCTGTCGCACGTTCTCATCTTCACGTGCGACGTATTGGAGTCGATCAAGTTCTACGAGCGCACGCTTGGCTTGCGCCTGTCGGACCGCGCCTCCGACCTCGTCGCTTTCATGCACGGCATCCACGGCAGCGACCATCATCTGCTCGCTCTGGTGAAGTCGAGCGCGCCCGGCTTCCACCATTGCAGTTGGGACGTCGCCAGCCTCAATGACATCGGCCTCGGCGCCATGCGCATGCACGACAAAGGCTGGACTAAGGGCTGGGGTCTTGGCCGTCATGTGCTGGGCTCGAACTATTTCCACTACGTGCGTGATCCGTGGGGCAGCTTCTCGGAATATTCCTGCGACATCGACTACATCCCGAAGGACGAACGCTGGCCGGCCGCCGACCACAAGCCGGAGGATTCGTTCTACCTCTGGGGTCCCGACGTTCCGCGCGAGTTCACGATCAACTACGAAGGCGGCGAGAGCTGATTTCGGTTTTTTCCGGGGCGCAACGCTGCGTCTCTCCTCCGTCATGGCCGGCTTTGTGCCGGCCATCCACGTCTTTGATCTTGGTGAGACCGTTAGACGTGGATGCCCGCGACAAGCGCGGGCATGACGTTGAAATGCAGTATTCCCAATGCGCCGTTGCGCAAGGCGGCCGCAGATCACTCGACCGCCAGCTTCACCTTTTCGCCCGGCTTCAGGCGGTCGTGCGCGCCCAATCCATTGAGCACCCGGAAGCGCTCGAGCGAATGATCTGACGTACCCATGCGGTGCGCGAGTTTCTCGACGGTGTCGCCGGGCGCAACGGTGACGATCTTCAGGTGCAGCGGCTTCACCTGCTCGCTCTCCTTCAGCGTCATGCGACGGAAAGTCATCACCGACTCGCGGAACGCGCGGTCGATCTGCTCGGTCCTGTTTTTCGCCGCAAAGATGAAACGATAGACGTCGCTGCCGAAACGGACGGCGAAGAGACGAAAGGCCCACCCGGTGCCGCTCGCGGCTGCGGTTGCCGCCGGGAAGCCGTTGACGGTGAACTCCTCGACGCTGCCCGGATCGACATTTTCCATCCAGCCGGACTTGAGATAATCGGGCAGCGGCTGCTCCGCCGGCACGCTCACCACATCCAGACGCAACGCTTCATCACCTCGGTCCTTGAGGCCGAGCACCGCCTGTGCGGTGTTGTCGAGCGTGAAGCCGGGTGGCGCCACGAAGCTGAAGCCGAGCTTGGGATGCAGGAAGTGCCGGCCGCGCGCGAACCCTTCGCTCGGGTCCTCGCCGTAGACCAGGCCTTCGAGGACGGCGAAATATTCGGTGTGGTCGCGCTCGCCACGGCCGGGGCCGCTGAACTGGCGTGCATTGGCGAGCGCGTTCTTCACGCGCTCGGGCGTCGCCGGATGGCTCGAGAGGAAATCGATGCCGCGCGGCCCGGCGCCTTCGTTTGCCTTAAGGTCCGCATTGCGCTGCATGTCGGACAGGAACCGCGACGCGCCGTAGGGATCAAAACCGGCGCGCGCCGAGATTCCGACGCCGATGCCGTCGGCCTCGAATTCCTGCGCCCGCGAGAAGGCGGCGAGCGTCAGCTTCGACTTGGCGAGCGCCAGCGCGCCCACCTGCGGATCGCTGAGCACATCGCTTACCACGTGGCCGATGATCGCGACCTGCCGCGCCTGTTCCTCGCGGATGGCTGCGTGACGCGCGATCACATGCCCCATCTCATGTGCGAGCACGGACGCGAGCTCCGCCTTGTCGTTGGCGAGCGCGATCAGGCCCCGCGTGATGTAGAGGCGGCCATCCGGCAGCGCGAAAGCGTTGATCGCCGGGGAATTGAGGATCGTTACCTTGAATTTGAGGTCCGGCCGCTCGGACGCCGCCACCAGGCGGTCGACCGTTTTCTCGACCATCGCCTGCAGGCGCGCATTGTCATAGGTGCCGCCGTAAGAGGCGAGGATGCGTGCGTTCTCGCGCTGGACCGCCGGCTCGCGCGGGGTCGGCGCGGTGGCTTTCGGCATCGGCAGCGAAACGAAACGGTCGCCCGGCGAGCTGGTGCAGCCGGCGAGCAGGACCGCGAGCGCGGCCGCGATGCCGAGCGCACGGTTCACTTTGATTATCGACTGCCCCCCCATGACCCACCGACGCTACGTTACCTGATGACCTCGATCTGCTCGGGAACCGACGCTTCCATCATCGGACCACGGCGTTGCTCCACCCAGCCTCGCACCCTGATCCTGCGGCCTTCCAGTTCCTTCGGCTCAATGACAGCCGCCGCGAAATCTCGTCGATGACGCTTGAGGATGGTGACCGCAAAGTCCTGCGCCCACCGCCGCCCGAAATTGACATATATTGTGGCGCCGCTCTCCCGCACCGACAAGACCTTGCCCTCAACGAGGGCGAACCGACCCCGAACAGCCGTAATACGGGTAACATCGTGTGACGGCAAAGGGGCGAAATTGGGGTCGGCCCAGATGCCGCGTACGGTCGCGCGCGCCGTATGCTCCGCCTTCAACAGCAGTTCCGCACAGGGCCGGTTGCCGACCCGGCCCGAAACGCGCGCCTGGCCTTGCGCGAGCATCACTTGCTGCAGCGACTCGTGCGCGTCATCCGTATAGGCGATTGCGACAACGCGACCATAGCGGTCCTGCTCAGGCCCAAGCTTTTCCAGCCGCAACATCTTGCCGGCGGCGAGCGCGTTCAGCGCGGCGCGACTCGCATCATCTGCCTCGATCGCTGCGAGCCGCAGTTCGCGCCCGTCGGTGAGCAACAGCGTGCGCCCGTCGCGCACGCTGGCGACGGTCGCCGTGCCGAGACCGGGAAGCTTGCAGGCTTCCTGCGCTGCCGCGCCGGACACGAGCGCCGTTGCAGCGGTTGCGAACACGAGGCGGGACACTACGGACATGAACACCACGGAGAACCGCCGGAATTGGCGCCTCGACAGAATGGGCGGCGCTATGAGAGGCTCATGAAAAGCTAGAATGTTTAAGGCAGCCATAACATCCTGCCGCCGGGGGAGGACAAATCGATGATACCGCGCTGCGCTCTGCCCAACCGCCGTTCCGTGCTCGCTTCCGTCGCCGCGATCGGTGCCTTTGCCGCCACCGGCGCCCGCGCACAAGCCAACTGGCCCGATCACCCCGTGCGCATCATCGTGCCTTATCCGGCCGGCGGTTCGACCGACGTGCTGTCGCGCATCCTGGCGGAGCGGATGAAGGAGATGTTCGGCCAGCCCTTCGTGATCGAAAACCGCCCCGGCGCCGGCGGCAATATCGGCATCGCCGCTGTCACCGGCAGCCCGCCCGACGGCTACACAATTGGTGCCGCCACCATCGGCCACTTCGCGATTAATCAGTATCTCTACAGCAAGATGCCGTACGACGCCGAGCGCGACATGGTGCCGGCATCGCTGACCTGGGAGTTGCCCAACGTCTTCGTGGTCGCGAGCGATCATTGCCCGGCGAAAACGGTGTCCGAGTTCATCTCCTGGGCCAAGCAGAAGGGCCGTGTCAGTTACGGCAGTCCCGGCGTCGGAACGTCGCCGCATCTGTCGGGTGTAATGTTTGTGAAGCGCACGGGGCTTGATGCCGTACACGTGCCTTTCCGCGGCGCCGCGCAGACCATCCCCGCGATGCTCGCCGGCGACGTCAACTTCGCCATCGACAATCTCACCTCTTATCTTCCCGCCATCGACTCGGGGAAAATGCGCGCACTCGCCGTTACTGCAGCGCAGCGCTGGCCGACGATGGCGGATGTGCCGACCATGGAGGAAGCCGGCATGAAGGATTTCGTCGTGACGTCCTGGGCGGCCTTCGTGTTTCCGGCCGGCACGCCGCGCCCGATCATCGACAAGATCGCGGGCGCGATGAAGCAGATCGCCGCCGACGCCGAGATCCAGAAACGGTTCCAGGTGGGTGGCGCGCGCTTGCTGTCGAGCACGCCGGAAGGCGCGTTGGCTTACGCGGCCAAGGAGCGCGCGCTGTGGAAGGACGTCGTTGCCGCGTCTGGCGCGAAGATCGACTGACCTGTGCACGCCGTCAATGACGTGATTTTGCGCCTTCGCCGTCACCCGTCAGCGTCTCCATGAACGCGACTAGGTCGCCCCGCTCCGCATCGCTGAGCTGGATCGGGACAAGCAGCGGCGAACGGCTGGGCCGATCGATGCCACCTTTCTCGTAGTGGCGCATAACGTCATCGAGCGTCGCGAGCGATGCGTTGTGCATATACGGCGCGCGCACCGCTACCGCGCGCAGCGTTGGGGTCTTGAAGGCGAAGTTCAGGGTCTCGTCCTTGACCGCCTTGCCGCGGCCCTGGTCGGTCGTCGTGGTGCCGATGTCGTGAAACTGGTCGTCGGTGAACCGCCAGCCGTTGTGGCAGGCGACGCAGGCGGCCTTGCCGTTGAACAGTGCAAAGCCGCGTTTGGCGGCGGCGCTGATCGCCGTCTCGTCACCGGCGATCCAGCGGTCGAACGGCGTTATCGCAGGCTCGAGCGTGCGTTCGAACGCCGCCAGCGCTGCCGCAATAGCGCCGACATCGATTGGCCGGCCGGGCAGAGCCGCGTTGAATTTCGCGGCATAGCCGGAATCCGATTTCACGCGCTCCTCGATGATCTCGACCTTCACCGGCGAGCTGGTTTCCCGCATCGACATTGACCCGGTGGCAATCGAAGATTTCGTCTGCGCCTCAAGTGTCGCGCTGCGCCCGTCCCAGCCGATCAGCGCCTTGCCGGCGTGGCCGAGTCCGATCAGCGGCTGTGACTTGCGCGAGGTCGGTTTGCCTGAATCGTTGATAGGATGGGCCTCGGTCACCACGTACCCGAGTTCGGGAAGATGGCAGCTCGCGCAGGACGTCCTGCCTGACGCAGAGATGCGGGTATCGAAGAAAAGATCGCGGCCGAGATTGGCTAGCGCCTTGTTCTCGACCGGAAGCGCCGCGGGGCGGCGGTAATCGGCTTTGATGGCCTTGAGGTTCTGCGCCGGCGCCGGTTGTGACTGTGTCAGGGCAAGTACACCTGCGGCTGCCAGCAGGATTGCGGTCGCAACGATGAATGTGATGCCTTTTTGATGATGTCGTCTGATCATTGGATGCCAAGCTCCGCCCCCCGCGGCCTCTAGTCGGCCCGGCCATTCGAATCTTGGGCGTAAGCGTCATTCGCTAGGACGCTGGCGACAAAATGCTGGTAGGCTTGCCGCAATAAAAAATTGTTTATAGTTCAAACGGATGGTCCCGTAGCTCAGCAGGATAGAGCAGCGGTTTCCTAAACCGAAGGTCGGAGGTTCGACTCCTCTCGGGACCGCCAGAATTCAATTGTGATTTTGATTTTGCTGCATTTTTCGTTGAGATTGTCCCACCGTTAAAAGTGGACTCGCACCCCCATGTTGGCAACGGTTAGGCGGTGCCTGCGGTATTTTTAAATGTCTGCTTTGCTCCAAACGCGGACATTTGCAGTGCAAAAGGGCATGTCCGCTTTACCCCCAAAAGCGGACATGGGCAGTGCAACTCGGTATGTCCGCTTTGGGCCAAAAGCGGACATCAGCCAAGTCTCACCTTTTGATCCTGAGCGCGCAAAAGAAAGACCGCCTCGTGGCGTTCCCAGTTGGAACCTCGGCCGTTCAGTCAGAGTTGACAATCATGACCTATCAGAGCGACACGCGCAGGGACAAACGAGACGACAAGTTCTACACATCGTGGATCATCCGCGGCGGCATTGTGCTCGCTATCGTGATTGCAGTCCTCGCGTTCATAAGCACGGGGACCTACCCTGACCTCGACGCGCCCCAAATAACCACAACTGTTCCCGGTCCGGCGTCTTGAAGTCGTCTTGCTGGAATTCGGCCTAGTACAAAAAGAAAGTCCGGGTCGGGGGAACCGGGCTTTCTATGATCACGCTGCGTGCGTGACCGAAGCATAGGCTGGGACGGGGGGATCGCGGCCTACGCTAACAACCAGCATCGACATATCTTCGATGCCGAAGGGTATTAATGCTTGCTCATGGAGGCGGGCGGGATCGCGCTCGCCATTCGTGGCGACTGCAATAATCCGTTTTGCGATGATCTCACGCACTGTACATGCAGTCCCGAAACTTCGCAGCGATTTACAGGCCTTGTCGAAAGCCTTCGCCCATTGCCGAGGTTGCGGTGTCGTCGAACGCAACGTTTTGGATCGGAATATTATCCATAGGGACCTCCCGAAAACGTACGAGCGGGAGCGCGGAAGCGTCTCTCAATCACCTAGGCTCGAAGCCGTTTCGGTGATGGCGGAACCTTGGTCCTTTGATTGGGGTCTGTCCGGTCAAAACAGAACACTTGTGGACAACACGATAACTTGCCGCATAGACCGTTTCGACGTTCACTCAATTTGACTTGTTTTTAACGTCGGTCATTGGTCAGTTATGCGTTGTTTTATAGGTATTTGGGACACCGCGCGGATTATTTAGGTCGGACCGACCAAACTTTTTGATTTATCTCAAATGGCGCCACAACACGTGGCTTTATCGTTTTTATATGGGCGTGAGGCGCTGGCAGAGCGCAACGGTCATGGCGAAGAAAGCGAAAACAGCTGCATTCGATACGAAAGTATTTCTCGCCACCGTAAATGGCGGCCGGAGCATCTCCAAATATCGGGAGGGCGAAACGGTCTTCTCGCAGGGCACTCCTGCGGATGCGGTGTTCTACATCCAAAAAGGCAAAGTCAAAGTCACCGTTTTGTCGGAGCAGGGCAAGGAAGCCGTCGTCGCGGTACTGGGGTCGGACGAATTCTGCGGAGAGGGATGCCTGACGGGGCAGCCGGTGCGCTTAGCGACCGCTACGGCAATGACGGAATGCGAGATCATGCGGCTAGAGAAAGCGACCGTGGTCCGCGTCCTCCATGAGGAGCCAGCTTTTTCCGAGATGTTCGTCTCGCATCTCTTGGCGCGCACTATCCGGGTTGAAGCGGACTTGGTCGACCAATTGTTCAATTCAAGCGAGAAGCGCTTGGCACGGGCCCTTCTTTTGCTCGCTAATTTTGGTAAGGACGGTCGACCCGAACCCATCATCGCCAAGGTCAGCCAAGAGACGCTCGCGGAAATGATTGGCACGACGCGCTCCCGCGTGAGCTTTTTTATGAACAAATTCCGAAAATTGGGCTTGATTGACTACAACGGCCAGATCGAAATCCACACCTCATTGCTGAATGTCGTTTTGCACGAGGAACCCCACATCAACAGCTAAGCAAGGCCAAGAGTGCTTAACTGCATAATGTCCGCTTTGGGTCATAAGCAGACATGACCACATGTCCGCTTGGTGTCCGCTCTTACCTGGGAAGATGCGATGGCTATCGAGAAGGTAATTAGAACTCAGGACGCCGAGGAAAACACGATTTCTGGGAGATACAGCATTAAGGAAGGCGCCGTCATCGTTTCGGCCCCTGATGGCAGTCGATTAAAAGCCTGGGCGGGAGCAAATGCTGAGGCGACGGCTAAGATGCTTCTGCGCGAATGG
>Ga0111539_10008720_pt1 | contig 12865 bp, 10 predicted proteins | sample RhiMethybrSRZTD1_FD_79667 | JGI IMG/M metagenome (GOLD analysis project Ga0111539, IMG submission 79667) | Populus rhizosphere microbial communities from Tennessee, USA - Rhizosphere MetaG P. TD hybrid SRZTD1 (version 2) (version 2) | ecosystem: Host-associated > Plants > Roots > Rhizosphere >...
AGCGGCATGTTGCCGGGGGCGTTGTCGAACGCGACCAGATCGTCCAGGCGGTCCGACACCAGCGTCACGTTGGCGATGCCGCCGATGTTCTGCAGCGCGCGCCGGCGGCCAGGCTTGCGGAACAGCAGGTGGTCGACCAGCGGCACCAGCGGCGCGCCCTCGCCGCCGGCGGCGACGTCGCGCACGCGGAAATCGCTGATCACCGGGCAGCCGGTGCGCTCGGCGATGACGGCGGCTTCGCCGATCTGCAGCGTCGCGCCCAGCCGCCCCGCGGAGCGCGGGTGGTGGACGGCGGTCTGGCCGTGCGAGCCGATCAGATCGACCTCGGCCATCCGGACGCCGGCGGCGGCGGCGACGGCGTGGGCGGCGTCGGCGAACGACTCACCGAGCATGACATCCAGGTCGGTCAGCTCGGACGTGTCGGCCTGCGAGATCCTGTAGATGCGCTCGCGCAGCGGGCGCGGGAACGGAGTGGTCACGAACGAACGCGCGACCAGACCGGTGTTCTCGCCGAAACCGGCGATCTCGCACAGCGCGGCGTCGGTGCCGTCGGCGCTGGTTCCCGACAGAAGGCCGATGACGATACGGCGGGGGCGCTCGCGCAATGCGAGCAGCCGGGCGAGCGGGTCGTCGGTCACCGCACCCCGTCGTCGTCCGGCGCGGCGCCGCCGCCACGGACCACATCGCCCACGATGGCGCGCAGCGATCCCTTGTGCTTGACCAGCAGATCCTTCGCGCGCGCGGCGTTCACGTTCGCGTGGTGCATGACCAGCGCGACCTTCGCCCGCCCGCCCGCCTTCTCGATCATCCGGCGCGCCGCCGCATCGTCGAGGCCGGAGAGCGCGTGCACGATCCGGACCGCGCGCGCCCACAGCTTGGCGTTGGTCGGCCGCACATCGACCATCAGGCCGCCGTAGGTCTTGCCGAGCAGCACGAACGCCGCGGTCGACATCGCGTTCAGGGCGATCTTGGTCGCGGTGCCGGCCTTGAGGCGGGTCGAGCCGGCGATCACCTCCGGGCCGGTGTCCAGCGCGATGACCACGTCGGCGACGCGCTCGCCGTTCGTCGACGGGTTGCCGGCGCAGGTCACCATGATGGTCGCCGCGCGACGGAAGCGTGCGTATTCCAGCGCCGCGCGGACGAACGGCGTCGTTCCCGACGCCGCCACGCAACAGACGACGTCGGCCGGACCGACCGCGACGCGCCGCATGCGCTGCTCGGCCTCGCGCACGTTGTCCTCCGCCCCCTCGACGGAACGGGTCAGGGCGGCCGGTCCCCCGGCGATGATCGGGACCAGGCGCGACGGCGGCACCCCGAACGTCGGCACGCACTCGACCGCGTCCAGCGTGCCGAGGCGGCCGGACGTGCCGGCGCCGACGTAGACGAGCCGGCCGCCCCTCGCCAGCTTGTCGGCGATCAGGCGGGCGGCCCGGCCGATCTCGACGGTGCGGGCCTGCGCGGCCCGGACCGCCTTCGCCTCTTCGCCCAGCATCAAGGCCGCGATCGCCTCGGGCGCCATCGTGTCCAGCTTCGCGGCGCGCGGATGAGCCGCCTCCGTCGGAAGCTCTGCAAGCTCCGCCGTGGTCCGAGGCGCGCGTGGCATCGGTTGATACTATCGCAACCCGGCGCCGCGCCCAGTTACCGAGAAGGGAGCGCCGGAAATCCGGCAAGGCATGACATCAATTCGGGCACCCTCAAAGGGTGTGAAGCGCGGCCTCCCGGCATCGCAGCTTCGCTGCGATGTCCCGCTCGGCACCCGAACCCTCCCGCGATGGTACGCGGCGGGCAAGGCTCGCCGGCTCCCCACGCGTCAATGAACATCACGGCGAAGGGCCTTGAACTCGCGGGCCGTGAGCGGTAACAAGGCGGCATGAGCAACCGCGTATTCAACTTCAGCGCAGGGCCGGCCATGCTGCCGGCCGAGGTCCTGGAAGCGTCCGCCAAGGCCCTCGTCGACTACCAGGGCAAGGGCTTCGGCATCGCCGAGTGCTCGCACCGCGGCAAGGAGTTCGACGCCGTGCTGGACGAGGCGATCGCGAAGTGCAAGTCGCTGCTCTCGGTCCCGGACACGCACGACATCCTGTTCCTGCAGGGCGGCGCGACGCAGCTGTTCAACACGATCCCGATGAACTTCTTGAACGGCACCGCCGACTACGTGGTGGGCGGCGAATGGTCCAAGAAGGCGGCCTCGTCGGCGCAGAGCGCCTACGGCGAGAAGATCCGCGTCATCGGCTCCAGCGAAAACACGAACTTCGACCGCCCGCCCACCGGGTGGACGGCCGACCCGGGCGCCGCCTACCTGCACGTCTGCTCGAACGAGACGGTGCACGGCCACCGCCTGGTCGAATGGCCCGAGCACGCGAACCTGGTCGTCGACTCCAGCTCGGAGATGATGTCGCGACCGCACCCGATCGGGCGTACGGCGCTGGTCTACGCGGGCGCGCAGAAGAACCTGGGCCCGGCAGGCGTGGTGCTGACGATCGTCCGCAAGGATCTCTACGAGCGGATCGGCAAGAGCGTGCCCAAGATCTGGAGCTTCAAGGCGCTCGCGGAGGCGAAGAGCTGCCTCAACACGCCGCCGACGTTCGGCGTCTACTTCCTGCTCGAGACGTTCAAGTGGCTGGAGGGGCAGGGGGGCCTGGCGGCCGTCGAGAAGAAGAACGCCGAGAAGGCGGCGCTGGTGTACGGCGCCGTGGACGCGTCGGGCGGCTTCTACAAGGGGACCGTCGCCGAGAAGGCGGCGCGCAGCCACATGAACCTGACGTTCCTGCTGCCCAGCGAGGAGCTGACGGACAAGTTCGTCAAGGAAGCGTCCAAGGCCGGGATGGTGGCGCTGAAGGGCTACCGCACCGTCGGGGGCATCCGCGCATCGATGTACAACGCGATGCCGCTGGCGGGCGCGAAGGCGCTCGCCGACTTCATGGGCGCGTTCGCGAAGAGCAACGGGTAGGGCGCGGCGCGGCGTCGCGTCTGGCAGACCCCTCACCCTGACCCTCTCCCACACCGCCGCTTCGCGGGGCGAGGGGATCTGAGCCTCGCGGGGTGAGGGACCTGAGCTGACAATGCTGTCGCGGTCGCGGCGTGGCGACCCTGGGATTGCGTGGGGTTGGGGGATGGCCGATGATTTGCACGCATGAACCGCATGCGGTTGAAGGCCATGCGCCGCTTCGGGGCCCTCGTCGGTCCGGCCCTCGCTCTGCTGGCGGGCGGCTGCCTGGATCTCCTGGGGCACGGGGAGGACGTCATCGAGCATCGGTCGAACGAGGGCATGTTCCAGCTCGAGGACGATCGGATCGAAGACAAGCACCCAACCTTCGACGCCGCCCGCACGGTCACCGAATCGTTCAAGCAAAGCTACGCCGCGTGCCCCATCACGCTGAACAAGAGCGCGGCGGTGACCAAGCTCGACATCGTGCCGTTCGAGGGCGGCGAGACCGTGCTCGACAAGCGGCTGTTTCACGGGCGGGCCGACGCGCTGGCGATCATCGCCGGCATCCAGGGCGCGGACCCCATCCCGTCGATGGAGGTCGTCAACGGCGCGCTCAAGCCGTTCAACGACGGGCTCTACGCCGCCGTGGAGCTGGAGGTGGAGGCCGGCAAGCGGCAGCTGCTCGCCGCGCTGGCGGCGCGTCTCACCGCGCTCGCCGCGGCCGCCGACGCGCCCGTGCGGCCGGCGTTCGACGACGCCGCGGAGCTGGTGGGCACCGCGCAGATCCTGGCCGGTGAAACGCCGACCATCGACGCGTCGCTGCAGGCCCGCGCGCGCAATCGCGCCGCCGCCTTCGAGGCCGACCAGAAGTTCTCACGCCCCATCGGGTTCTACACCTGGACCCCGGCGCTGGAGCACGTCTTCACCCGCGATCGGTTCCTGCAGAACCGCGACGGCGACGAGTCCAACGGGGCGTTCGCGGCGATCGCGTACGTGCTCGGCCAGGATGCGGCGCTGCTCGCCGACTACCAGCGCGCCGCCGGCCTGTACGCGGGGCTGACCAACCCCTTCACCAGCTACACCATCGACGCGCTCATCCCCCACGTGACGAGCCAGGCGGCGCTCGCCAACCCGAACGCGATCGTGAGCGCCTTCGTGTCGACGGCCCCGGCGCTGAAGGCCTGCGTGTACGTGCCGGTGGCGTTCCTGCCGGCGTCGCGCAGCAAGGACTCGAACTACTTCGACGAGCAGTTCTGCGTTGTCCCGCCACCACCCGGCACCAACCTGCTCGACGTGCTGATCCAGGCGGTGCGCTCTGGAGAGCTGGATCTCGCCGTTGACGCGGACGCCGGCTGGTACGACTACCAGCTCTACGCGCTGGAGACGCTGCTGCTCCCCGAGCGCGGGCCGGAGAGCCAGAACCTGCTGCTGACGGCGGGCTACAAGAAGAAGCTGATCGAGACGTTCAAGTCGATCCTGACCCAGACGCGCGAGACGCACGTCAAGCAGTTGGACTTCGGCGCGCGAGGCCAGTCGGGGGATGGGCAGCCGCCGGTCGACGTGTACCCCCTGCTGCCCGCGGAGCCGTTTCCGACCTTCACGCTGCGGACGGCGCGCGCCTACCGGTTTCTGCGTACGTTCCTGCAGGCGGCGATGGGCCCGGCGTTCCTCACCGGGACCCAGCGCGTCGTCGAGTCCGGGGGCCGGGGTGCCGTCTCGCTGGCCAGCGAGCTCGATCAGCGGGTGTCTCTGCTCTACGGGCTGGCGTTCCTCGAGGCCGATGCGCTCGGGATGGCGCGCACGGAGGGCCTGCTGGCCGACGAGATGGCCGAGATCGACATGGAGGCGGCGGTGACCGCCGCGCGCGCGTGGCTGGGCGGGTGGAGGACAGACGCGGACGTCGTCCGGGACGCGCGGGTCATCGTCCCGGTGTACGTCGACTACGAGCGCGAGACGATGACCTACTGGGCCGTCGTCGGCGTCAAGGCGCTGGTCGCGCGCGCCGAGTTCGTGCCCGGTCACGAGCCGGTGGTGTCGGACACCTACTGCTGGACGGGGAGCTTCGTTCCCCACCGCTACACCATGCTCGTCGAGGAGACCGTGGAGCTGGAGCTGCCGTTGTCCCGGCCTCCGCCCACCCGGGGCGAGCTGCGCGCGATCTGCGACGCGCACGCGACCAAGGACGAAATCGTGCGGGCGCTCGCCGGCCTGTGATCGCGCGACGCCTCGCGCTCGCGGTGGGGTTGGTGCTGCTGGCGGGATGTGGCGTGACCCGCCTGCAGAGCGCGCGCACCACCCCGCGCGGCCACACCCGGACGACCATCGGGGCCAGCCTGGTCCACCTGGGCGATCGCGGCTTCACCGTCCTCGGCGACATCCCCGCGGCGCCCCTCGACATCATGGTGCGCCACGGCGCCACCGACCGGGTGGACTGGGGGATCCGGCTGCTGTTCGGCCTCGGCCTGCTTGGCGATGTGAAGTGGAACCTGCTCGACCCCGCGCGCGCGACCGCGCTGTCGGTTTCGGCCGGCGTCGGGGGGGCGGTGGATCCGTCAGCGGGACTCATCCACGTCCCCCTCACCGTCAGCGCGAGTCACAACGTGCGTCCGTGGTTCATCCCCTACGCCGCCGTCGGTTACGGCACTTACTGGGTGATCGGCTATGGCGAGCGGACACCCGGCGTCAGCTACGCGGGCCGCTCCTACACCGGGGACGGTTTGCTGATGCTCCACGCCGGCATCGAGCTGACGCGCGCGACTGGCCGCGCGCTCTTTCTCGAGTACGGCGTCGGCTTGCCGGTGGTCAACGACCCGGGCGATTCCTACGGCTTCGCCACCAACCACTTCTTCTCGATCGCGTTTCGCACTGGCCGCGGCAACCTCTACAGTCGAGGCCTCGATCCTCACCCGGCTCCCGACGGACCTTCCGGTCCGGATTGAAGGCGCCGCTAGAAGCCGAGGCCCAGCACGTTGCGCATGTCGTAGAGGCCGGGCTGGCAGCCGGCCACCCACAGCGCCGCGCGCACGGCGCCGACCGCGAACGTGTCGCGCGTCGTCGCCCGGTGGGTGATCTCGATGCGATCGCCGTTGCCGAGGAAGAACACGGTGTGGTCGCCGACCACGTCGCCCCCGCGGACGGTCTGGATGCCGATCTCGTTCGCGCTGCGCGCGCCGATGTCGCCGTGACGGGCATAGCGGGCGGCGGCCGCGAGATCCCGCCCCGATGCCTGGGCCAGCGCCTCCGCCAGCCGCAGCGCGGTGCCCGACGGGGCGTCCTTCTTGCCGCGGTGATGCGCCTCGACGATCTCCATGTCGTAGTCGTGACCGAGCGCGCGCGCGGCGTCGGCGATCAGCTTCAGCATGACGTTGATGCCGACCGAGTAGTTGGCGGCGTAGACCACCGGAATCCTCTGCGACGCGACGTCGAGCGCGGCGCGTGAATGTGTGCCCAGCCCGGTCGTGCCGACGACCAGCCCGATCCCATGCGCCGCCGCCGTCGTCGCGACGGACTCGGTCACGCTCGCGGTGGTGAAGTCGATCCAGACATCGGCCACGCCCCGGGCAGGCAGCTGGCCGGTGATCTCCACGCCGGCCCGCTCGATGCCCGCCAGCACGCCGGCGTCCTTGCCGACCGAGACGTGCCCGGGACGCTCGGACGCCGCCGCCAGGACCGCGCGCGGCGTCGCGCCCAGCACGGCCCGGATGAGCGCGCGCCCCATCCGCCCGTCGGCGCCCAGGACGGCGATGCGAACCGGCCTGGCCATGTTACTCGGACAGAAGCCCCAGCTCGTCGAGCTGGGCGCGCAGCTTGGCGCGGTGGGTTTCCGCGAGCGGGTAGAGCGGCGGCCGGATCTCCTCGGTCATCCGGCCCATCATCGCGAGCGCGGCCTTGACCGGGATCGGGTTCGCCTCGACGAACAACCCCTCGCCGAGCGGCAGCAGCCGGTAGTGAAGCTGGCGGGCCTTGTTCCAGTCGCCGGCCGCGGCGGCGTCCCACATCGCGCTCATCAGCGCGGGCGCGACGTTGCTGACCACGGAGATGACGCCGCGGCCGCCGAGCGCGAACAGCGGGAACGCGGTCGCGTCGTCGCCGGACAGCACCGCGATCTTGTGGCCGACGCGCGCGATCACCTGCGACGCGCGCAGCGCCGATCCGGTCGCCTCCTTGACGCCCACCAGCTCGGGCATCTCGGCGAGGCGCGCGATCGTCTCGGGCAACAGGTCGGAGGCGGTGCGCGCCGGTACGTTGTAGACGATGGTCGGCAGCGACGCGGCCTGCATGATCGCCCGGAAGTGCCGGTACATGTGCTCCTGGCCGGGCCGGTTGTAATACGGCGTCACCAGCAGCAGGCCGTCGGCGCCGGCGCGCTTCGCCGCCACCGACAGCTCGATCGCTTCGTGCGTCGAGTTCGAGCCGGTGCCGGCGATGACCGGGACGCGCTTTGCGGCCGCCTCGATCACCACCTCGATGACGTGGATGTGCTCCTGCATGGTCAGCGTGGGCGACTCGCCCGTCGTGCCGACCGGAACCAGCCCATCGACGCCCGCGGCGATCTGATCCTCGACCAGACGGCGCAGTGCATCTTCGTCGAGCAGATCCCGCCGGAACGGCGTCACGAGCGCGGTGATGACCCCTTCGAACATCGCCCCTTCCTATATCACAACCTCCAGGCAGACCGGCGCCCCTGGCCGAGGGCCGCGCCCGCGTTGGGCGGCGTCGTCGAAGGGACGTTCACCGCGACGCCGAAGACGCTGACCTCAGAAACTCCGCGAACGGCTGTCGTGACCAACGGGGCGTTCCACGTCACGCGGAACTTCCAGTAGCGCGGGCCGCACAATCGGGATGAAGCGGTCGTCGTGTAGCCGGCCCGCCGCGACACGCAGCGAGTGGAGCGCCGGCACCTCCACCACGGTCCGCCCCTCGGTGGAGGACAACGGCACCGTGCGCGGCTCGGCGGCGATGCCATCGGGCGTGCGCCGCAACACCAGCATCTGCAGCGCGGGCGCGCGCACCTCCGACGGCAGGCGCCATTCGATCTCGACCTGGTCGCCGTGCCGGACGACGCGCAGCTCGGGCGTCTCCATCGGCGTGACGTCGGACGGCTCGTGCGCCGGGTGCCGGAGCGCGCCGATACGCGCCTCGTACAGGCGGCGTCGGTCCGCGTCGGTGGTGGCGTCGGCGAGGCGGCGATAGATCGCGACCGCCTCCCCTGCCAGGCCCTGTTTGACGCAGAGCTCGGCCATCGTCTCGGTGTCGAACATCGTCAGGATAGTAGCCGTCGGACGCGGTCGACGTCTTCTCGAATCTGCGCGATCAGCGCGTCGATCGACTCGAAGCGCCGTTCGTCGCGCAGGCGCTCGCCCACCTCGACGCGCAGCCGGTGCTCGTAGAGATCGCCTTCGAAGTCGAGCAGATACGCTTCGACCGTCACGGCATCGCCCGCAAACTGGGGATTCGTGCCGACGCTGAGGGCGGCGGCGCGCACCGTGCCCGCGAGCGGGCCGCCGAGCACCCGCGCGCGCGCCGCGTAGATCCCGAGCTTCGGGCGAAGCTCGCCCTCCGCCGCGACGTTCGCGGTCGGGAATCCGAGCCCGCGGCCCCGCCCCGCGCCGCGGACGACGGCACCCTCCAGCTCGAAGGGACGGCCGAGCAGCTTCGCCGCCCCCGTCGCGTCCCCCGCCGCGACCCGCTCGCGGATGCGCGTCGACGAGCAGGGCACCCCGTCGATCGCGATCGGCGGGATCACCGCGACGTCGATGCCGGCCGCGGCCCCCAGCGTGCCGAGCAGCGCCGCGTTCCCGGTCCGGCCGCGGCCGAAGCTGAAGTCGTAGCCAACGATGGCGTCGCGCGCGCCGAGATCGCGGGCCAGCACGTCACGCACGAAGGCCGGCGCCTCGATGGCCGCGAAGGCGCGATTGAACGGCTCGACGATCGCGACGTCGATTCCCGCCTCGGCGCACAGCTCGAGCCTGCGTCCCAGCGGCATGATCAACGGCGGCGCCCGATCCGGCGCGAACAGGCGGGCGGGGTGGGGGGTGAAGGTCAACACCGCGGATTGGCCGCCGCGCCGGGCCGCGCGCGCCCGCGCCTCGGCCAGCAACGCAGCGTGTCCGAGGTGGACACCGTCGAAGTTCCCGATCGCGATCGCGAGCGCGGCATCCGCTGGCCGCCCGGCTGCCGTCGCGACGAAGCCGGCCGCGCCGGGCACGACCTTCATGGCAGCGGTGCCGCGATCATGCTGTGGATAGTCGCGATCAACGCCTCGAGCTCGAACGGTTTTTCGATGATCCGCTCATGCATGACGCCCAGCGCCGCACGCCGGCGGGGCGGCACGCCGGTCATCAGCGCGAGCGGCGCGCCCTGGAAGATCTCCGCGAGCTCCGCCGTCAGCTGCGCCGGACCGGGAGAGCCGGCGACCATGAGATCGCTGAGCACGGCCGCGGGCGTGTTCCCCTCCTGCCGCCAGTCGCGCGCCGCGCGGACGTCGCGCACCAGCGCGGGCGCAAAGCCGGCCTCGCGGAGAACCTGGACCACCAGTCCTCCGATGTGGACGTCGTCTTCGATCACGAGAATTACTTCAGCAGCCATTGACTTCCTTGGTCGCGGCAGAAAGAATAGCGGCCCGAGTTGAAGACGACATTCTTCTCGGCGTCAATAAGGATGAAACCGGCAGACCGGTGCCCCTTGGCCGACGCGGATGGGAGAGACGACCATGACCGCGCCCGGTAGATCCTCTGTGAAACAGACGAAGTTCATCTTCGTCACTGGTGGTGTCGTCTCGTCGCTGGGCAAGGGCCTGGCGTCGGCGTCGATCGGCAGCCTGCTCGAGACCCGGGGTCTCAAGCTGACGATCCAGAAGCTGGATCCCTACCTGAACGTCGATCCGGGAACGATGAACCCGACGCAGCACGGCGAGGTGTTCGTCACCGACGACGGCGCGGAGACCGATCTCGATCTCGGTCACTACGAGCGCTTCGTTTCGCAGCGGATGACGAGGCTGAACAACGCGACCAGCGGGCAGATCTACCAGACCGTCATCCAGAAAGAGCGGCGCGGCGAATACCTGGGCGGCACCGTGCAGGTGATTCCCCACGTCACCGACGAGATCAAGGCCCGCATCCTCGAGTGCGCGAAGGGCCAGGACGTGCTGATCGTCGAGGTCGGCGGCACCGTCGGCGACATCGAATCGCTGCCCTTCCTGGAAGCGATCAGGCAGCTGCGGCTGGAGGTCGGCGCCACCAACGCCATCTCCGTTCACGTGACGCTGGTGCCGTACATCGGCGCCGCGGGCGAGCTGAAGACCAAGCCGACCCAGCACTCGGTCATGAAGCTGCGCGAGATCGGCATCCAGCCCGAGATCCTGCTGTGCCGATCGGAGCGGGCGCTCGAGCAGCCGTTGAGGAAGAAGATCGCGATGTTCACCAACGTCGCCGCGGACGCGGTGTTCTCCGCCGAAGACGTCGACTGCATCTACGAGGTCCCGATCCGTTTCCATTCGGAGGGCGTCGACGACAAGATCGGCGAGCTTCTGAACATCTGGTCGCGCGCGCCCGAGCTGACGGGCTGGGAGCGGGTGGTGCACCGGCTCAAGAGCCCGCAGGCCGAGGTCGAGATCGGCCTGGTCGGCAAATACGTCGATCTCGTCGAATCGTACAAGAGCCTCAACGAGGCGCTGATCCACGGCGGCATCGGCAACGACTGCCGCGTCAATCTTCACCACATCGACTCCGAGGAGATCGAGAAGCGCGGCGCGCCGCAGCTGCTCGCCGACATGGACGGCATCCTGGTGGCGCCCGGCTTCGGCAGCCGCGGCATCCAGGGCAAGATCGACGCCGTCCGCTACGCGCGCGAGCAGGCGGTGCCGTTCTTCGGCATCTGCCTCGGCATGCAGGTGGCGGTGATCGAGTTCGCGCGCAACGTGTCGGGGCTGCGCGGCGCCAACTCCACGGAGTTCGATGCGACGCCGCCCTATCCGGTGGTCGATCTGATGCCCGAGCAGCGCAGCGTCACGGAGAAGGGCGCGACGATGCGCCTCGGCGCCTACCCGTGCCTGCTGGCACCGGGATCGAAGGCCGCCGCTGCCTACGGCGCGTCCGAGATCAGCGAGCGCCACCGGCACCGCTACGAGGTCAACAACGACTTCCGTGAGGCGCTGACGAGTCACGGGATGCTGATCTCGGGGGCCTCCCCCGACCGCCGGCTGGTGGAGATGATCGAGCTGCCGCAGCACCCGTACTTCGTCGGCTGCCAGTTTCACCCCGAGTTCAAGTCGCGGCCGCAGGAACCTCATCCGCTGTTTCAGTCGTTCATCGCGGCGGCGCTCCGGGCCCGGCTCGGAGACCGCCGGCGGCGCCAGGCCGACGCCGGCACCGCGGCGCTACCCCAGCAGTAAATCGCCCGCACAATCAGGCAGTTACGGCGTTGATGCAGCGCCGGGCGGGAGTGTGCGACAGGGTGTGTGCAATTCGTGTACCAGATCGCCTATTGTGGCTTGTCGCTTCGGACCCATAGGTGTTACAACGAGATCGCTGCCCCCATGTCGATCGAGATAAAGCAGCATTTACGGCTTTCCCAGCAGCTGGTGATGACCCCCCAGCTGCAGCAGGCGATCAAACTCCTGCAGCTGTCGCGCATGGAGCTGTGCGACATGGTGCGCGACGAGATGCTCGAGAACCCGATTCTCGAGGACTCGGTCGAATCAGCCAACGAGCAGGAGAAGACGGCGGACGCGGCCGCCGCGGAGGCCAACGGCGGCGACGTCGAGCGGGTCGGCGAGACCGAGACGCCGATCGTCGAGATTCGCGACGACAAGGTGGATACGACCGCCGAGGTCAAGGCGGACGCCAACTCGAACGAGGCGGTCAGCGACTTCGACTGGGAGGGCTACCTGGACAACCAGGCGGCGGCCGCGCCGATGCCCTCGTACAAGTCCAACAACGAGGATCTGCCGTCGCTGGAGGCGACGCTGACGCGCGGCACGTCGCTGTTCGACCACCTGGAGTGGCAGCTCAAGCTGAGCCACTTCACGCTGGAAGAAGACGGCATCGCGATGCTGATCATCGGCAACCTCACGCCGGACGGATATCTGGAAGATTCACTCGAGGATCTGGCGGAGGAGGCCGCGGTCACGGTGGAGCAGGCCGAGTCGGTCCTCAAGCGGATCCAGGAGTTCGATCCGGTGGGTGTGGCGGCGCGATCGCTCGAGGAGTGCCTGCTGATCCAGGCGCGCCACATCGGCGCGGACGATGACGTGGTGGTCGGGATCATCACCAAGCACCTCGCGAACCTCGAGAAGAAGAACTACGGGGCGATCGCCAAGGATCTGGGACAGCCGGTCGAGGAGATCTACGAGGCGGCGAAGGTCCTCAAGGCGTTCGATCCGAAGCCGGGGCGTGAATACACGGCCGAGGAGCCGACCTACATCACGCCGGACGTCTACGTCCACAAGGTGGGCGACAAGTACTTCGTCGTCGCGAACGACGATGGCCTGCCGAAGCTCAAGATCTCCGACTTCTATCGTACGGCTCTGGCGGGCGGGGCCAAGGCGCGCGAGTACATCCAGGAAAAGCTACGGAGTGCTCAATGGCTAATCAGGTCGATCCAGCAGCGTCAGCGGACGATCGTGCGGGTGACCGAGTCGATCCTGAAGTTTCAGCGCGAATTTTTCGACAAGGGAACCGCGCATTTGAAGCCCCTCATTCTCCGCGACGTGGCCGAGGACATCGGCATGCACGAATCGACGGTGTCGCGCGTCACTACCAACAAGTACGTGCACACGCCTCAGGGAATCTACGAGCTGAAGTACTTTTTCAACTCGGGGATTGCTCGCACCGACGGGGAGGATCTGGCGTCCGAGGCGGTCAAGCTCAAGATCAAGCAGATCATTGGCTCGGAGAGTCCGCAAAATCCCCACTCGGATCAGCGGATCGTCGAGCT
>Ga0111539_10008723_pt1 | contig 12862 bp, 17 predicted proteins | sample RhiMethybrSRZTD1_FD_79667 | JGI IMG/M metagenome (GOLD analysis project Ga0111539, IMG submission 79667) | Populus rhizosphere microbial communities from Tennessee, USA - Rhizosphere MetaG P. TD hybrid SRZTD1 (version 2) (version 2) | ecosystem: Host-associated > Plants > Roots > Rhizosphere >...
ACGCGGTGCTGCGCGGGTTTTATGTGGATTTCAAGCCCTTCTTAATTCCGGAGTTTTTGACTTTTGCTGAAGTTGACGGTCGGCGAGTAGGTTTTGTTTATTCGTTACCCGACTTGAACCAGGCTTTTCATCCGATGCGCGACAAAGTACTGGAGGAAAACTTTCCGGAGTTTCAACAGCGGTTTCAAGAAATAGATCGCGCTGCGCTGCTGATAATCGGAGTGAAGAAGGAGTTTCGCGGGCGAGGCATCAATTACGCGATAGCCGCGCAAAGTTATCTCGAGATGATCGCTCGCGGTTTCAAGACAGCGAGCTACACGGTGCTTGACGACAACTGGCCCTCACGGCGAACGACTGAGAAGCTTGGCGGGCGTGTGGCGCGGAATTTCAACGTGTACCGCCGGGAGATACAGTAGCGATCTTGATCTGACCCTCGCTCACACGAAAGCTCCTACAATCCGCGGTATCGAATTCACAACTCTTAACAAATTTTTACCTGCTCTTGACACAGCCTGCGGCCGAGGGGCGTATGCTCCGCCACGCTTTGTCACATCTCACGGAGGCTGACATGAAGTCCAAACGACGAGCGTTTCTGGGAGGAAATACCCGGTTCCGGCTTTTCCTGACGCTGGGGCTCGCCGTAGTCCTCCCGGCGCTGCTTCTCGTTTACGTCAGTTTTCAACACGTCAAATCGATCAAACGCGACAAGAAAATAGAAGCTCTGATCCATCGGGACTTCCAGTACCTGCTTTATGCCGGCATCAAGAAGATCAACAGCGAGACTTATGCAAAAACCGGAGAGGCGCGCGACCAATTCCCATCGGACTCTGATTCAGAAGAAGAGAAACGAAGAAAGCTGAAGGCAATTCTTCAGCAACATCCCTGGTTCGATCACGTGTTTCTGTTCGACTCCAAGGATCCCAAGAAGGCGACGATCGTCGAAGCCCAACCCGGTTTTAAAGACGAACAGGTCAAAGGTTGGGGGGCGATGTACACCACTTGGTTGAGTTTGGAAGGGCCGTACCTCGCCGAGCGGGTGGAAGGAAAACCGAACCCGATGGTCTGGTATAGCGGAGAAAGCCATGAAGCCGATGGGCCGAAGTATTTCACGACAGCGATCTTCTCCGTTCCAGGAATAACGTGTTCGAAAGAGCGGACCGTTTTGGGTGGCGCACGGTTCGACGCGAGTTATTTGAAAGACAAATTCTTTCCGCAGTTTCTTGAAGAATTCACTTCAAAGAAGTTTGATGGGGATCAGGGAGATCGCGGAGGGCCGATGTTTCATGAGCTGACGTCACAGGAAATCAACGAGCACAAGGAACAGCGTCTGGCGCTCAAGATCTATCCCGGTGACGCTCAAAAATCGGAACCTGATCGGCCACTCGCAACTTCAGTAGGTTGGGGAAACGGCAAACCTGAAGTTTCGCAAACACTCGACGATCCTTTTCGCGGCCTCGCGATGGGCATCAAGTTTCAAGGCACGACCGCGGAAGCCATCGGGAACCGGTTTGTGCAACAGAGCATGATGATTCTCGGCGTGTTGTCGTTGTTGATGATCGGCGGGTTGGTGTTGACGTATCGCAGCGTGAACAATCAATTAGCGCTAGCGCGTTTGAAGTCGGACTTCGTTTCGAACGTGTCGCACGAGCTGCGCACGCCACTCGCGCTGATTCGTTTGTACGCCGAAACACTAGAACTGGGCCGCATCACAACTGATGAAAAGAAGCTCGAGTACTACGGCATCATTCGCAAAGAGAGCGAACGGCTCAGCGCGTTAATCAACAACATCCTCGACTTCTCGCGTATCGAAGCAGGCCGCAAGGAGTACGACTTTCGCGAGACCGACATCGCCGAGCTCGTGCGAAACACGCTCGATTCCTACCGGTATCAAATCGAGCAACAGGGGTTCGCGCTCGAAGAAAACATCGACCAGGGAATCCCGCCGGTGCGCGTCGACCGCGAAGCGATCGCACGAGCGCTTGTCAATCTGGTCAACAACGCGTTGAAATACTCAGACCATGACAAATTCCTGGGCGTGAAACTTTATCGCGCCAATGCTGTGCTGAAGCTCGAGGTCGTCGATCGCGGAATCGGCATCGATCGCAACGAGCAAGCCAGGATTTTCGAGAAGTTTTATCGGACGTGCGATCCGCTGGTGCACAACACAAAAGGAAGCGGGCTCGGTTTGTCGCTGGTTCAACACATCACGCACGCGCACGGCGGACACGTTGAAGTCGAGAGCGCGCCCGGACGCGGAAGCAAATTCACGATGACCCTGCCGCTGGCAGGTCCGCAGCCGGGAACCAGCGCCGCGTAGCGCGACGCGGGACTAAAAACCCCGTTAGGACAGTATTCATAAGAGGTGCATCATGAAGAGCAAGATCCTGATTGTCGAAGATGAACCTGCGATGGTTGCCGGTCTGCGCGACAACTTCGAATACGAAGGTTATGAAGTGATCAGCGCGGAAGACGGCGTCAGCGGACTCGAGCGCGCCCTGTCTGACAATCCGGATCTCGTCGTGCTCGACGTGATGATGCCACGCATGAGTGGTCTCGACGTTTGCAAACAGTTGAAAGCGAAACGTCCGGCGACGCCCATCATCATGCTGACCGCGCGCGGACAGGAGATCGATAAAGTTGTCGGTCTCGAATTGGGCGCCGATGATTATGTGACGAAACCGTTTTCGGTGCGAGAGCTAATGGCGCGTGTGAAAGCTGTCTTGCGTCGCGTGTCAGCGCCGGCTGCGTCGACCGAGGTTTACAAGTTCAGCGATGTAGAGGTCAACATTCGTAGTAATGAGGTCCGGCGCAATGGTGATCTAATTGATCTCTCCGCGAAAGAGTTTGCGTTGCTGGAGTACTTTATTGCTCATCCGGTGGAAACGCTGAGTCGCGATCGACTACTCGATGCAGTCTGGGGGTATGAAAACTATCCGTCCACGCGCACGGTCGACACGCACATCGTTCATCTCAGACAGAAGCTGGAACCAAATCCGGAAGAGCCGCGTTTCATTCTTACCGTTCATGGCAGTGGCTACAAATTTGTTGGATGAGGACTCCCAACTATGTCCGCAGCAGCCGTCAACCGCGGTTTGTTTGTACTCCCCGTCGCGCAGCCCGGAACATCGCGAAATGGTGCGGCAACAGCCGCAGCACCTATTTCGTCGGTTAGTCCGCGAGACAAGGTCAACGAGCTCGAGCAGAAACTCGAAACACTTCAGAAAGATTACGCTGAGCTGAACGCCGCGATCTTCGAAGCGGCGCAAGTGCACCGGCGTTTGTGTGCGCCGAGTTCGATTCACTACGGAGCTTTCGACATCGCGAGTGAGATCTTCGCGGTTCGTCACTTACCGGGTGACTTCTTCACGGTTGAAGAAACGGATCGCGGGTTGGTGTTCGCACTTGGCGACATCGGCGGCAAAGGACTTGCGGCTGGGATGTGGGTGACGCATTTGATCGGTTTGATTCGCACTCACACCGCTGCCAGTAGCGACCCGTCAGAGATTGCCGCCGCAGTGAATCGCGACATCGCGCGGTTGGCGTCGGTCGAACCGTTGAGCACGATGTTCATCGGCAGGCTCGATGCGCATACCGGCACGCTCGATTATTGCAGCGCAGGACATCCGGCGGCGTTGTTGTTGCGCGCAGACGGTGGGCTGGAAGCGCTGGCTGAAGGCGGGCCGATGTTGGGTGTCGTGCCGTCAGCGGCGTTCAATTGCGGAACGGTGCAACTGCGTGCGGAAGACGTGATGCTCGTTTGTTCCGACGGCATTTTGGAATCGTTTGACGTGTCGGAGAGCGAGTTTGGAGTTCAACGTTTGCAGGCTGAATTTCGCCGCGCGCAGGGCGGCTCGGCTGAGTCGATACTGTTTTCAGTTTTGGGTGCGGTGCAGGACTTCGCCGCGCCGCGCCCGCTCACAGACGACATGACGCTCGTCATTGTCAGAAACACGAGTAGGGAGAGAATCTCATGAGCATTAATTTTTCGATGGCGCGAACGCGCCTGGTTTTGTTCGCGGTTCTGTTGCTGACGGTTCCGGTGGCGGTGTCGGCGAAAGACGGCGAATCGAAGTTTGCGACGCTCAACGGCGCGAAGGTTCACTATCAAAGTTGGGGTCAGGGAAGCGATGCGTTTGTGCTCGTGCACGGATGGAGTTCGAACCTGACGGCGTGGAATTATCAGATTCCCGAGCTCGCCAAACGCGGCAGGGTGATCGCGCTCGACTTGCCTGGTCACGGTCAAAGTGATAAACCCCAGGTCGCCTACACAATGGATCACTTCGCCGCGGCGATCGACGCAGTGATGAAGGACGCGAAGGTCGAGCACGCCGTTCTACTGGGCCACAGCATGGGCACGCCGGTAGTGCGACAGTTTTATCGCAAGTATCCGAAGAAGACACTCGCGATCGTGATCGTCGACGGCGCGTTACGGCCCTTTGGCGATAAGGCGATGCGAGATCAGTTCATGAACACTTTTCGCGGGCCCAACTACAAAGAAGCGGGTGTGCCGATGTTTAAGCAAATGGCCGGGATGGCTTCGGCTGAAGATTACAGCCGCATCGTCGCGTCGTTTGAGGACACGCCGCAACAGGTACTGGTAAGCGCGATGGAGAGCATGAACGACGACGCGCTGTTTACTACAGACAAGATCAACGTGCCGGTGCTGGCGATACTCGCGAAGTCGCCGTTCTGGGCGGCCGACACCGAGCAGTACTTGCGCTCGCTGGCGCCGGATCTCGAGTTTCAGATGTGGGAAGGTGTCGATCACTTCCTGCACCTGGAGAAGCAAAAGGAATTCAACGCTGCGGTGATCGCGTTTGTAGACAAAAAGAAACTGTTGAAGTAGTACTACATAAACAATCAAACGAAAGGGAACAAGTTATGGCGGATGTAAAACCGATCCCCGAGGGATATCACTCGTTAACTCCCTACTTAGTCGTCGACGGGGCCGCTCAGGCGATCGACTATTACAAGAAAGCGTTTGGCGCGACTGAACTGTTTCGCATGGAGCATGAAGGCAAGATCGGGCACGCTGAAATGAAGATCGGCGACTCTCCTTTCATGCTTTCTGACGAACATCCGGAAAGGGGATACCGCGGGCCGAAAGCGATCGGCGGCTCGGCCGTCGGACTCATGATCTACGTCGAAGACTGCGACAAGATTTTCAAGCAGGCGATCGACGCGGGCGGCACTGAGAAGAATGCAGTGCAGGATCAATTCTATGGTGACCGGTCGGGAACCCTGGAAGATCCATTCGGTCACGTCTGGACCGTGGCCACACACAAAGAAGACGTAACCGAGGAAGAGATCGGCAAGCGCCTCGCCGCCATGGCCGCCGGCGGAAAACAGGCATAACACGGACTCGAGCGAACTAGGATTGGGGCCCACCTGCCTAGTGCGTGCTTGAGGTGACTTCGCGCAGGCGTCGCTCGAGGAAGCGACGTTCGCCGTCGTTACTGACGAGGCCGAGAGCTACCTCGTAGCTCTCGGCCGCTTCACGGTTCGATCCGAGGCGTCGCAGCATGTCGGCGCGCGCAGCGTGCAACAGGTGATAGCTTTCGAGCTCGCCTGAATCTGAAAGTTCGTCGATCAGCGTCACCGCCGCTTGTGGACCATCAGCCATGCCGATCGCGACAGCACGGTTTAGCGCGATGATCGGAGACGGCAGCAGTTCCTGAAGTCGATCGTAGAGCGTGACGATCCTGGGCCAGTCAGTATCCCCCGCACGAGCGGCCTTACAATGCTCGGCCGCGATCGCGGCTTCGACAGCAAACGGACCAGGCGTGCCGCTCAGTGCTTCGTCGACCAGCGACAACGCCTCATCGATCTGCGCCCTGTTCCAACGGCGGCGATCCTGTTCTTCAAGGATGACGAGATCCCCCTCATCGTCGAGCCGAGCTTCGCGTCGTGAATCGTGCAGCAACATCAGCGCGAGCAGCGCAGTTGCTTCAGCGGGCGGTCTTGGTTCCAAGAGGGTCGTGACTAAGCGAGCGAGACGTATTGCCTCGGCACAAAGGTCTGCTCTGACCAGCGGCTTGCCGCGAGTCGGCGCATAACCTTCGTTGAAGATGAGGTAGATCGCCGTGAGCACTGCGTCGAGTCGCTCGGGCATGTCGCTCGTGTCGGGAATGGAAAACGGAATTCCCGCATCGCGGATCTTTCGTTTCGCACGCACGAGACGTTGGGCCATCGTCGCCGTCGGAACGAGAAAAGCGCGCGCGATCTCGTCGGTCTGAAGTCCGCCTAAAGTGCGGAGCGTCAGCGCGACTTGCGCTTCAAGCGAGATCGCGGGATGGCAACAAGTGAATATCAGGCGCAGACGATCGTCAGGAATCTCCGCGAAGTCGAGATCTGGACCATCAATCGTGGGTTCGGCAGTAAACTCCGGAAATTCCTCGAGCTTTTCCTGTAAACGAGTTTGACGCCGGAGCCGATCGATGGCCTTGTGTTTGGCTGTTTGAATGATCCAGGCGCGTGGAGATTCAGGCACGCCTTGAGTGCGCCACTGATCGACCGCGGCAGTGAATGCTTCCTGGGCAGCGTCTTCGGCGAGTTCGAAATCACCAAATTGACGTATGAGTGTTGCAACAATCCGTCCCCAATCAGAACGATATACCGCGTCGACAGCAGCGTTGGGGTTCGGAAGCATGTTTGATAATAAAAAAAACTACATTCAAGTGTCGATTCTGGGCCTACCCATTCGATTTAACATAGGAGGCACAAATTCATGAGATACATGCTGCTGGTTTATCTCGATGAACAAGCGCTGAGCGATAGCGAGCGGGAACACTGCTACGTGGAGTCGGCGCAACTGGCGCGCGATCTGAGTGCGAAGGGCAACTACATTTCTGCCGGCCCGCTGCACCCGGTCGCGACAGCTACGAGCGTTCGCGTTCGCAACGGTAAACGTCTGGTGACCGATGGTCCGTTTGCGGAAACACGCGAACAGCTCGGCGGTTATTACTTGATTGAAGCCCCCAACCTGGACGAGGCGATGAGCATCGCCGAACGGATTCCGGTAGCCAAACACGGCACGATCGAGATTCGTCCCCTGCTGGAGATCACTGGACTGCCGTCGTCCAAGAACGAATAACAAAGGGGAGGGAAGAATGAAAGCGGTTCAAAGTAAAGACACAACGAGTGACGAGGTTCAGGTTCGAGCAATCATTGAAGACTACGGCGAAGGACTCCGAAACAAAGACGCCGATCGCTGCGTTTCGCACTATGCCGACGACGTCGTGCAATTTGATCTCGCGCCGCCGCTGCAAAATCGCGGCAAAGAGACTGCGAGAAAGAACCTGGCCGAATGGTTCAAAACCTTCGATGGTCCAATCGGAGTTGAAATCACCGGATTGAATATATCGGCCGGAACCGATGCGGCATTCGCTTATTGCTTGAACCACATCAGCGGCACCAACACGAAGGGTGAGAAGAACGATCACTGGGTGCGCATCAGCATAGGTTTTCAAAAAACCGATGGGAAGTGGCTCGTCAATCACGAGCATGTGTCCGTCCCGTTTTACATGGACGGAAGTTTCAGGGCGGCGCTTGATCTGAAGCCTTGAAGCGAGTTTTTTGACGCGTCCTGATTCAAATGATTCAGACGCAGTGAAGGAGACACTATGGTAGCGAATGTTCGCGTAGACGCCTTGCCGCGGAGGACTTTATGGACGGGAAGGATCGTCACCTGGCTCCCCGCCTTGTTTCTGTTGCTGGATGGTGTGGCGAAGTTGTTCAAGCCTCGCCAAGTTGTAGAAGGCACGGTCAAACTCGGGTATTCTGAGAGCGTAATCATTCCTCTCGGTATCATCTTGATCGTCTGCACCGTGCTCTATTTGATTCCACGGACTGCGGTGCTGGGAGCCATTCTGCTGACCGGATATCTTGGCGGGGCCGTCGCGACGCACGTGAGTCGTTTGGGCGATGGCTGGTTCGGGGTCGTTTTTGCCGTGACGTTTGGCGTCCTGCTCTGGCTTGGGCTCTACTTGCGAGACGCTCGAATACGCGAACTCCTGCCGCTGCGAAACTAACTTGAGAAAGGACCGTCCGAGATGAACGTCGTACTTTGGATCATTCAGGTGCTGCTTGCGCTGTTGTTTCTGATGGCAGGCATACCGAAGTTGTACCTGCCGATCAGTGCCTTGATGCAGGGGGCATCGCCTAACGCGATCGTCCTGCCTGGATGGTTCATTCGATTCATCGGCGTGTGTGAGGTGTTGGGCGCGTTGGGATTGATCCTACCGGGTGTGTTCAAGAACCGGCAGTTTCTGACAACGTGGGCTGCGCTTGGATTGGCGATCATTATGGCCGGCGCGGTTGTAGTAAGCGTGATCGGTGACGGCCTGAAGATGGCAGTTATACCGTTCGTGACGCTGTTGCTGCTGCTGTTCGTCGCCTATGGTCGATCGCGCGTCGCGCCGCTTGGCGGAAGATGAGTTAAGCAATTATCGATTGGAAATTTGAAAGGAGACAGAAAATGCTAGTTAACCCGTACTTGATGTTCAATGGCAATTGTGCCGAGGCCTTGAAGTTTTACGAGAAGGCATTAGGCGCAAAAATCGAATTCAGCATGCCGTTCGCCGGTAGTCCCGCGGCTGACACGGTTCCGGCCGACTTTGGTAACAAGATCTTGCACGCGACCATCCTGGTCGGCGACACAAAAGTCATGGCCTCTGACGCGCCTCCGGGACACTATCAACAACCACAGGGAATCTCCGTTTCGTTATCGCTCGATGACCCAGCGAAAGGCGAAGCGATCTTCAACGCGCTTTCAGAGAACGGGCAGGTCCAGATGCCGTATCAACCGACGTTCTGGGCCGCGGGCTTTGGAATGTGCACTGACCGCTTCGGCATCCCGTGGATGGTCAACGTCGAGCAAGCTGGCGCGCACAGTTCGTCGTAATCGAAAATTTTTCTGACGAGGACAACGCATGAGATATGTTGATGGATTTGTACTGGCTGTTCCTGAGAAGAACCTGAAGGCGTATCGCAGTATGTCTCAGAAAGCCGGAAAAATCTGGAAAGAGCATGGCGCGCTGGAATACATCGAGAGCGTTGGCGACGACCTCGATCATCCGCCTGACTGCGGTATTTCGTTTGTTAAGTTAGCGAAGACGAAACCCGGCGAAGTCGTGTTCTTCTCGTTCATCGTGTACAAATCGCGGGCGCATCGCGACCAGGTTAATAAGAAAGTCATGAGCGATCCGCGGTTGAAAAAGATGATGCAAAAGGGACCGATGCCGTTCGACGTCAAACGCATGGCTTATGGCGGTTTTAAGGGGCTGGTCGATTTATAAGGTGTGCGACTTATGAATGTACGACGATTCAACTGGCCGTTGTGGCTCGGTTTCCTGTTGAGCGTGGTAGGAGTTTTTAGTTACCTCTCTGTTTTTGTTTGGTATCCGATAACGCGCGACTTTCCGTGGGCGAACTTGTTGCTCTTCGCTTTCTCGGCGGTGTTGCTGTTTGTTGGTGTGCGTCGCGCGTTTGCGAGCGATCGACGGCGCTCGAAGATCGTGGCTTCGATTGTCGCCACTTTGGGCGTCGTTGTTATCGCGCTGTTTTTGTTTGGGTTCTTCGTCGGCGGACGGTTGTTGCCGGCGTCGAAAGGCGCACCGCAAGTCGGACAGAAGGCACCTGACTTTTCGCTCAACGATGCGAGCGGGAAAGCTGTGTCGCTGAACGAGCTCCTAACGACGCCGATCAATGGTACTGCGCCGAAGGGCGTGCTGCTCGTTTTTTATCGTGGCTACTGGTGACCGTCCTGCAACTCCGAGTTGCGGGGTATTGAAAAGAACATCGAGCAGTTAAACGCGCAGAGAATTCGACCGGTAGCAATCAGCGTCGACCCTCCTGAGGCGTCGCGCAATCTCATGCAGCAGCAGGGATACACGTTTACCTTCCTTTCGGATCCGAATGTCGAGGCGATCCGGCGTTATGACCTGGTTCATGCGGGCCAGGGAGAAGGTGGACATGACATCGCGCGGCCCGCAGAGTTTCTGATCGACTCGACGGGCACGGTGCGTTGGGTGCACTTGACCGAGAACTACTGGGTTCGTGCGCGGCCCGAAGAGATTCTCGAGGTTTCAAAACTACTTAAGTAGGAACAGTTCATGAAATACCTTTTGTTGATTCATCACGTGGACGAGAGCGAGTTTCCGGAAGGATTGGGACCGCAGTTGCTGGCCGAGTCAGTGGAATATTGCCATGAGCTGAACCGGAACGGGCAATACATCGACGCCGCGCCGCTGCACCCGAGTTCGGAAACGATCAGCGTGACTGTGCGCGACGGCAAGCGATTGGTGACCGATGGTCCGTTCGCCGAGACACGTGAACAAATCGGCGGATTCTTCATGGTCGACGCCAGGAACATTGAAGAAGCCGTTGAGATTGCGGGCAAGCTTCCCAGCGCACGCATCGGCACGGTTGAAGTTCGCCCCGTTAGGTTCGTCGAGGGCTTGCCAAAACCGTAGCTCCGATCCGTGTTTCTATTTGTCCTACAAACAAAAACTGCCGCGAGGTTTCGCCCGCGGCATTTTTGTTTAGCGTTATAACTAATGATTAGCCAGCAGTTTTCTTTGTTGGCTTGGCGCGCTTCTCGGCTCGTTCGTACTCGGTGATGAGTTGCGCTTCCGCGAGCAGCACTTTGCGAAACGATCCGAGCACCTTCAGCAGCAGATCGAGCTTTCGCAAGCTCTCGCGACGCGCGCGTACTGTGCCGAGAAAAAACTCGAGTTGTATCCGCCGGCGACAATCAGCGATCGTCACCATGCAGGTGCCCCACTTGTACTCACCACCACGACTCGATTCGACTTCGGTAAGTATGTATGAAGTTTGGCCGGTTGTTACTGATGCGAGAAAGGTTCGTTTTCGGTAGAACGGAGTATTCATTTGTGAGGTAGCTGTCTAAGTTAAATCGTTTAGAGCCACGTCTCAACACGATGATGAGAATGTTTCTGAGCCCGCTTGATCGAATACCGTTGAATTAATTTGCCGCTCGCGTATAATACGCGGGCCTTCTCTCCTTGTCAACGATATTAGCTAAATGTCGTCCTCATTCAGGATGAGAAAAGAGGAATCGTAATGGACCTGCTCGACCACGTCGCAGCACGAATTAAAGATCTGCGCGTTAGCTATAACAGCGGTGAAGGTCTCTCACAGGAAGCACTCGCCGCGCATCTGAAAGTCGCGTCGAATACGATCTCCAGATGGGAAACTGGAACGTACCGGCCCAGTCTCAAAGACCTCGAAAGAATCTCCCGCTTCTTCGGAGTGTCGATGATGTCGTTCTTTCCGGAAGACATGGTCGACGACGACGAAGACGAAAACCTCAAGGCACTTCTTCGTACAGCCAGACAACTCCATCCCGCGGATGTTGAAGAACTGAGAAAGTACGCCGAGTTTCGCCGGGCACGTGGGATCTATCAGGGCAAAACTCGACCGAGACCGGGCCGGAAAGGAGGAAAACACAAGTGAACCAACAAGCTTATTACGAAGATCTGAAACAACTGGCCCGGCAAGTGCGCGCCGAGTTCGGTTTGCGATCGCCACGCGTTGTCGAAAGCGATCTGCGGCGCATCTACGAACAGAATGGCATCGTGATCGACGACTGGCCATATCGTTTGCGAAACCTGCGCGGTGCATTCATTTGCGATCATCTCGGCACAACGGTGATGCTCGCGAGTGGTCTGCCGCAAGATCCGAAAGTATTCACGATGGCCCACGAGCTGAAACACTTCTATCGTGATCGACACCTGGGGATTTCGTATTGCGATCAATCGAACCTCGGCAAGACATTGGAAATCGGCGCCGAAATCTTTGCCGCCGAACTCCTGTTCCCGGACAAAGACTTCATGACGCAGATGCGCTTGATGCGCATCGGCACAAACCAGTGTCTGCCGCGGACGCTTGTTGGCTTGAAACAGAAGACGAGAACTACATTGAGTTATGCGGGGCTTGCTATTAAAGCCGAACGGCTTGGATATGCGCCGCCCCGTTCGTTGACGACGATCAAAACGTGGCGCAAGTTTGAAGAGATTTACGGCGAACGAGCGAGAAGAGTGCCGACGTATTCCTGGCGCCCTTTTCCTTGACACAGATCGGTCGCTGCGATATTGTCCGCGGCCAAAGCGGTCCGGATGGTTGCTAGGCGACTAAAAGTCGGATCCCACCGCGTCAAATAATTGCCTCCGATAGATTATGCTTGCTCGCTATACTCAACTGGGTATAGCATGAGTGGAGCGCAATAGAAGACCGAGAGGAAGTCTTCCTCCACCTCGGCAGAGTTAGGCGAACACTCACATGACAACTTGCGATCGGCAGACGACGATGGTTTGTCGTGCGTCTGGATGATTGCTGATGAGAAGGACGAGATCAGTGGCCATACGCGACTCGGAAGCGTCGTCACTCGCCCGGCTTCTGATGCCGTTCTTTTCAACAACAGTACGTGCGGTGCCCCTCGGACGCGTTAATTTTCACTGGTTGCGTTCGCGGGGTATTGGTGTGTCTGTTTCTCACGTAAACCCTTGATGTCGCTCACTTTATTCACAACATTTCGTTTGAGATCGTCGCTTCCAAACGCACATTGGTAGTGATACGTCATTCGCAGTTGCGAGTGACCAACGTCATTAACCAGAAAGCCCAGGACACGAATGCTGGATCAGCGCCGAGCGGCGACCAGACCAGAAGAGAGACGAGAGCAGTTGTTCACCGAGCGGTATGAAAGTCTGCTCGCGTGGGCCCTGCGTCTCACCGGCGATCGCGCAGCCGCTGAAGATTTAGTGCAGGACGCGTTCGTGCAATTCATGCTCGGACGCACTGGTCTCGAGCAGATTGAGAATATCGACGGATACCTGAGACGAAT
>Ga0111539_10008724_pt1 | contig 12860 bp, 26 predicted proteins | sample RhiMethybrSRZTD1_FD_79667 | JGI IMG/M metagenome (GOLD analysis project Ga0111539, IMG submission 79667) | Populus rhizosphere microbial communities from Tennessee, USA - Rhizosphere MetaG P. TD hybrid SRZTD1 (version 2) (version 2) | ecosystem: Host-associated > Plants > Roots > Rhizosphere >...
GAGCAGGTGTGAGGTGACGTTGGCGGCGACCATGACGAGTACGGCGAGTGCGACGTCTTTGCGTTGCTGGAGTGCGCGGATGACGTACAGGTCGAGTGCGCCCGGGACTGCGAGTGCGACCCATTCGTTGACGTGGGTGGCGGTGGCGAGGGTGTACTCGGCGTGTGCGGTGCTTACGAGTGCGCATCCGAGTGCGCCCCACAGGATGATGTCCTTGGCCGGGCGCGCACTCATCGGCCGTCCCGGTCGCACTTGCAGCCGCGGACGGAGCAGCGGCCGGAGTCGTGGCGGATGCGGGAGTGGCCGCAGTCGTCGCAGTAGGGGACGGCGAGGGAGCGGCCGGCGTCGCGGCGGAGTTCGGCCTCCCATTTGGCCAGGGCAGTCTGCTTGGCTTCGGTTGCGGAGTCGTATTCGGGGCAGTCCTGGGGGCGGTGCTCGCCGGCATCGCCGCATGCGGTCGGGATCGGGTCGTGCGCGAAGTGTGTGCCGGGCATCCCGGTGATCATGCATCCGGGGATGTTGCACAGTTCGGGTGCTTCCTCGTCGTCGAAATCGAATGGCGGCCGGTTGGCGTCGACATAGCCCCATCGGTCCCCGGCGGGCGCCAGGTGGAGCGGCAGGATGGCGGTGACGGCGTCCTTGACGGCCTTGTCGATGAGCTGCTCGATGAGGCTGCGGTTGTCGCCCTCGGGGGTGTGGACGGGGTACAGGTACTCGCCGAGGGCGTTGTAGAGGCGGAGGAGTTCGTCTTTCGACAGGGCGACGTCTGCGCTCCGGCCGTTGAAGCTGGTGTTGCGGATGGCGATGCCGCCGGGGTAGTGGCCGTCGGGGTGTGCGGCCACAAAGCTGGTTTCGTCACCGCCGCTATCGGTGTGAGTGAAGATGGTCATCAGTTGTCCTGTTCGGTGAGGATGCGCCAAGGGTGCATGAGCGCGTCGTACTGGGTGGGGGTGATCATGTCCTTGACCACGATTGCCCCGGCGGCGTCCCGGGCGGCGACCTGGGCGGCGTTCCAGGCGGCGTTCCGGACGGCGTCCTGGACGGCGTCCTGGACGGCGTCCTGGACGGCGGCCTGGGCGGCGACCTGGGCGGCGTTCCAGGCGGCGTCCCGGGCGGTGTTCCGGGCGGCGACCTGGGCGGTGTTCCAGGCGGTGTTCCAGGCGGCGTTCCAGGCGGCGTCCCGGGCGGAGTCCCAGGCGGAATTCTCCAATGCCTGATGGGTGCCCTCGATGAACTGCGCGACGCTGGCTCCGTTGGGCCCAAGAGCCTGCCATGCGTCGACTTCCTCGACGACGCGCAACGCGTGCACGGCGCGCTTGTGCTGGTATGTGTCCACGGTCCGTGCTTCGCCTACGGGCTCGACGATGAACAGGCGGCAGGGCCACTTGCCGCCGATCAGAGTTTCACCGGGGGCGACGGAGATGCTCAGGTACCCGGAAGCGTGAATCCAGTGCGCATTCGGATGGGTCAGGGTCTCGTCGGCCGCAAGGGCCTGGGCGTAGTTGATGGTGCCGGTGCGGAAGTCGGTTCCGTCGGGGCGGGTGGCCTTGTAGTAGATGGTCATCGGCTGACTCCGTTCCGGTCTCGGTTGCAGGTGCAGTCGGTGGCGTAGCAGCGGTCTGCGTGGCGGGTGTTGGAGTGGCCGCATTCGGTGCAGTAGCCGATGCAGAGGGAGCGGCCGGCGTCGCGGCGGAGTTCGGCTTCCCAGCGGCCGGCGACGGTTTCCAGGTCGGCCTGCCACTGTGCATGGTGGGCGTCCTTGGCTTCGGTCGCGGAGTCGTATTCGCTGGTCTCGATCCATCGGGTGAGCGCGTCGCGGATCTCCATGGCGAGTGCCCGGTCCGTGAGGATCCCGATGGGGATTTCGTTCTCGTCCGTGACGTCGATCAGGAGCTTCCCGGCGCCGGCGTTGATGATGCGGAGGTTGTTGCCGTCCTGGTCGGTGAGGTCGAGGAGGGTTTCGGCTCCGCGTGCGGGGACGGTCACTGGTCGAACTCCTTCTCGTACTCGGCGAGTTCGTTCGACAGGCGGCGGTCCTCGCGGTACTTGTCGATGGCGAGGGCGAGGACGGCGGCGAGGACGGATGAGCCGATGGCGAGGGCGCTCATGAACAGGACGTTGGCCCATATGAGGGTGAGGGCGAGGTGCATGGTGTCTCCTCTCGGGTGGTGCGATGACCCTGTCTGCCTTTGCGGCGACGTCCGTGGTGACCGGACAGGGCCTGTGGTGCTACTTGTCGATGGCGAACCGCATGAGGGAGTGGCGGTCGCCCTGGGTGACCTTGCCGGTGACGTTCAGGACTGTCAGCTGCCAGGTGCCGCCGTCGCGGTAGGCCTTGGCGACGGCGCAGGCGTTGTCCTTGGTGAGGAGTGACGGCCAGATGTCGGCGACCTGTTGCTTGGTGCCGCCGGTGGAGTCGTAGACCTTGAAGCTGACGTTGGCGGCGCGGTCGAGGCTGGAGCCGTGCTTGAACGCTGCGGCGACGAACACGATCGAGGTGACGTTGGGGCTGATGCGGTCGAGGTCGAGGGTGAGGGTTTCGTCGTCACCGTCTCCGTGGCCGGTCTGGTTGTCGCCGGAGTGGGTGACGGAGTGGTCGCCGAGGGGGTTGAGCTGGTCGATTCCGGCGAAGCGGACGGGGTCGTTTCCGTTCATGAGGATGGCGATGAGATCGAGGTCGGTACCGGCCTTGCGGAAGAGGCGGCCGACGATGCCGGAGTGGCCGCCGCCGGTGGTGTCCCAGGAGACGCCGAGTTCGAGCTTGGTGATGCCGGCCATTTCGGCGGGGCCGGTGTCCTTGGTGAGGGTGAGCATGGTTCTCCTTGGTGTGGGCCGCATTCACCGCGGCCTGTGGTTGTGCTGAGTACCCCCGGCTGGAGTCGAACCCTGCCTGCGACCATCAGGGGCGGTGTGCTACTTGGGGCTGATCTCCTTGTAGTTGGGGAAGACCTTGACCACGGTGAGGGCCTCGCCGGCGCGCACGGCGTTCCACACGCGGATCATGGCGTACATCTCCTCGCCGAACTGGACGCTCTTTTTCTCCAGCTTGTCCTGGGTGAAGCGGCTGCGGAGGGCGAGGATCGGGTGTCCGGCGTGCAGGTCTGCGCCGGTTTCCAGCTGGGCCATGAACAGGGCGGTGTCGCTCTGGTCGATGCGCTGGAACAGGTGGTGGGCGGTGCCGACGACGGATGCGTTGGTGACCTTGAATCCGTTGGAGACGCGGGAGCCGATCTCCGAGGAGCGGCGGAGGGACGGATGGTCGTCAAGGTAGGCGTGGCATTCGGAGGGGGTGGGGGTGGGGGCGGCGGTGAAGCGGCGGTTGCCCAGGTCCCACTGCCAGGCGCGGCGGATGACGGCGGCGAGGTTGTGGCTGTAGGCCTCGCCGCGGATGGTGAGGGCATCGCCGACGCTGCGCTTGCGGCCGGTGTCCATGGTGTCCTGCGCGGTGTCGGGGAGGCCCTCGACGACGAGCATGGTGACGGTGATGTCGGCCTTGGCGATGGCCTCGAGACGGTGCTGTCCGTCGAGAACCTCGCCGTTGGCGGAGATCTTGATGGCTTCGCCGTTAAGCTGCCAGCGGCCGGCGAGCATGTCGCGTACGTACTGGGTGATGAGCTGGGGGTTCTGGCGGCGGTTGCGGGGGTTGCGCTTGAGCCATTCCTTGGCCATGTGGGGGGTGACCGGCATGATGCGGGTGGTGATGTCCATGTGTGCTCCGTTGGTGTGGACCTCGGGGGCCAGGCTTTTCACCTGCCTGGCCTCCCTTCCGATGTCTTAAGTAAACAGCCACAGCGCTCGCGTGTCAACCCCTGACCGACCTGCGTTCCGCCTCCTCGACGATCGCCAGCAGTGCCACCCGCACCGGCGAATCGTTGGCCTTCCCTCCGAACTCAGCCGCCGCGATGTACCCCGACCACTCCCGCTGCCCCGGCAGAGCAGTGACCTGCTCCCATAGATCCGGATGCCGGGCGACGAGCGCCCGCCGGCGCTTGTTCTCCCCGGCGGCCGCCCGCATGCCGTCAACCATGAACGCCTTAAGGTCACCCTGTTGCTGCATGGCGGCAATGTCATCGCGGGTGACGGTGGCCTCCAGTTCGCGGCGGGGGATGCGGCCGGTTGCAACGCCGTCGCGCCGGCCGCGGAGCATCCGCGCGTAGTCGATGGCCCGGTTGGGGTCGATGGGTGGCGCTTCGGTTTCGGCGTCACGGCCGATGCGGTCTGCGCGGCCGCGGCGGGCTTCGGTGGCGATCTCGCCGGCGGACACGAACGGCTGGCGGCCGGCGACGGCGGCGGCGGCCGCGCGTGCCTCGTCGAGGGTGTAGCGGGCGAGGACGTCCCACCATGCGTCGGCCGTGAATTCGTCGAAGCGTTGGGCGGGGCAGAGGGCGGCGACGTATCGGGTGAGTGCGACGGTTTCGTCGGGGGTCATCGGGTCTCCGTGGTGATGTACCGGTAGCCAGTGCTGGTAGGCCGGAACCGGTCAAGGCGGATGCGGGTCTGGCGGCCGGGCTTAGCGGCGCTGTGTCCGACTCTGCGTGGGGTGACGAGTTCGACGACGGCGTACGCCCCGTCGATCTCGACGATGCGGATGCGGCGTCCGTAGCCGCGCTTGTCGTTGTCCTGCCAGATCTGGCCTACGGCGGGGGCGGGGGTCATCGAGCCTCTCCAGTGGTGTTGGGCGGGTGCCGTTTGCGTCACGGGGTGGGGTTGGTCAGCCGGAAGTTCCGCGGCAGGTCGCGGGTCCGGACGATGCCCGGCTTCGGTTCGTTGCGATGGGTTCGCTCCTGGTTCTCGGTGAAATGGGTCCAGCTCTCATCCGCGGTGGTGACGGTGATCGTTCTGCTGGGCTGGGTGAGGGACTGCCACGTCTGGCCGCTGACGGGTGTCGGACTGCGGGTCATGGGTTCTCCTGTTGCATGCGGGCGCGGGCGCGGGTCATGGCGCGGTCGAACATGGCGTCTGTGGCGCGCTGTGCGGCCTCGTGACGGTCGCGTGGGGGTCGGGAGCCTCCGGCGGCTGCGGGGCGCTCAGACGCCCATTTAGCGCTTCGGCGGATCCACTTCTGCCATTCGTCGGGCCAGGAGCGGCGGCGAGTGCCCTCGGCGCGGAAGTGCGAGATGAACTGCTCGGTCTCGTGGTCGACGTCGATGGTCGGGAAGTGGGCGACGGCCCAGCGGCGCATCGCGTCGTTCAGCGCGAATCCGTCGTCATCGATGGGGGCGTTTTGCGCAAGCCCGTGGGGTGGGTTAGCAGAACTACCCCCCCAGCCATCGATGGTTGCTGATGGTTCTAGTGGTGGTTGATTGGTGGTTACGGCGGCGCTGAGTGCGTGACGTCCGGATTTGAAGTGCGTGACGTCACGCACTTCAAGTGCGTGACGTCCGGACGCAGAGTGCGTGACATCCGGATCGGTCACGTCGTTAAAGTGTGTGACGGTCACGTCGCCTGACGGCGTGACGCGGCGGGCCCGGGACTTGCGCTTACGCTCGGCCGCGGCCTCGCGGGAGTCACGCTCGTCACGTTCCAGATCGGCCCAATCCGACTGATCGCGGACGAGGTGCATGGAAAGCCGGTACCGGTTGCGTTCCTGCATCATGCCGTCGAGAACGATCAGCTTGGCGTCCTCAAGGCGACGCAAGACCCGCTGTACGGTGCGCCGGTCATAGCCGGTGCGGTACTGCAAACGAGTCACAGACGGATGGCAGTTACGACCCTTGGCGTCCGCGTGCTCCGCCATCGCTTGGAGGACATGCCGGGATGTCGAGTCGGGCTTACCGGTTGCCGTGCGGAGCATGGGCGCGTCATCCATCGCCCACTTGACGGCTTCTACGCTCACGCGTGCTGCTCGGCGAGGTACTGGCGGATGAGCTTGCGCACCAGCTCCGTGGCGGTGGTGTCCTGCTCGGCTGCCCGGATGTTCAGCTCCTTCCGGTGCTCTTTGGGGATGCGGTACAGGACCTTGACGAGTTCGCTTTCGTTCATGCCTTGAGTGTATAGCTCCGCCATACGTTCGGCAAGCCTGGATACGCCGGAGGGCCGGCATCAGGACACACCCCTGATACCGGCCCCACCTGCCCGGACTACCCCAGACGGCCACTCTCATACGCGGCGCCCGCACGCGCCGCCCGCGCCTCCACGTCTCGCTCCGCACACACCTTGTCCGCCGGCCGCTTCTGGTCGTCCCGCAGGAACGTCGGCGCCCCGCAGTACCGGCACGGCGCCTGCACCCGCGCCCAATGGCTGCTGTCAGTCCAGTCCAGCAGCCTGCCCGGAACGGCCGGTGCAGGCTTCCGCGGCCGGCGCCCGGTCACGCCCCGACCTGCTTCGCGCGGGTGCGGGCCTTCGTCTCCCGGTTCTTCTCGTTATGCGCCTCCCGGCAAGCGTCATCGATCTCCTCGCCGTCACGGCAATGCCGGTCGTAGGCCGCCGGGGTACCACACTCAGCAGGCTTGCGCCCACCAGCGCGCGGGTGCCGCGCCTTTTGCTGCGACGGGCGCCGGGACATCTGGATGTTGTACCGCTCCTGTCCCGTTCGCCCGCCGAACACCCCGAAACGGGAGTCCTTCGGCAATCCCTTCTCCGCGGCTAGGGCCGCTTCAAGGCACACGGTGAGCACTGGGCAACGCCAACAGACGCGACGAGCCGCCTCAATGCCCGCCGTGTCCGTGCCCGCCGGGAACATGAAGTCGGGCACCACCTCCCTACACCCGGCGCGCCGCCTCCAATCCAGGTCAGTCATGATTCCTCCCGTGCGCGCCGGAGCACGCGGTAGACGGTTCGTTCGGTACAACCCACGTCGTCCGCGATGCTCGAGGCGTCCCAGCCGTCTTTCGACAGCCGGACGATGCGCGCGTTCCTCTCCGGACGCTCACCCCCGCCCGGGCGCGTACGCGTACCCGCACGCGCAACCGCCCGGGCGCGGCCGCCCCCGCTCCCGAACGTCCCGTAACGCGACCGGTCATGCTGGTCCACCTCGAGGTCGCTGATACGAGAGCCACAAGGCTCCTTCACCGGGCAGCGGGCGCACAGCTTCCTTGCCTCCGCTCTGCGCCCACCGTCCGCAAACCACAGGTCCGGCGCACCTTGCGCACAGAGCGCATCGTCCATCCATGCAAGCGGCCGACGCGGATCCCGCCAGGCGGGACTGAACACCAGTCCCGCCTGCACGGTGCCGTTGGCGCCCATCAACCGTCGCCCTGCCCGGCCGCCGGCCATTCACCGGCCGCCGGCTCCAGCGGCCCGGCCGCCAACTGCGGCAACGCCGCCGCGGCAAGGAGCCCGTTCCGCCACGCGTCCATCACGTCGGACGGGCCCGTCTGCGTCATCCGGACCGAGTGTCCGCGCGCCCGCGCCGGGCGGATCGCGACGCCAGGCACCTCGTGGATCACACCCGTCTCAGGGTCGGCCCACTCGGCGCTGTTCGCGGCGGTCATCTGCGCGAGGAGCTTGGTGCGGAACGCTCCCCGCACTTCGGCGACGAACCGGCGCTCGATCTCCGAGTCATAGTGCTCCATGACCCACGCCTTGAACGCGGTCTCGTCGACCACCTGCGCTTCCGCACTGCCCTTGACCAGGCTGACCATGGCGACCGTCGTCCCGTCCGGGAGAGCCGCGGCGACCCGCTGCGTATTCGACTCCTCGAGGAGCGACTGCACCTGCTTCCGCTTCGTCTGGTAGGCCGCGTTCACGACGTCGAGGAGCGTCTTGAGGTAAGCCTCCTCGGCGGCCGCATCCTTCAGGCTCACGGCTTGCCGCCCATCATCCGGTACGCCTCCATGTACTGCGCCGTGGTGCCCTGCTCGATCGGGCACCCGTAGGCCGCCTGGAACTGGTCCGCGAGTCCGCTCGTGAAGTTGGCGAGGGCCGCTTGTCCCTCCATCGCGGACCGGGCGGCGGCGCGCTGCACGGGGTCGTCCGCCGCCGGCCGGGCGGCCGGCCTCTGCTGTGCGGGCGCCGGCCGGGATGACTCCCACTCCGGCTCCTGTTCAGTCGGGCGTCCCTTCCGCGCGCGGCCCTGACCCGCGGGCGGGTTCTCGGGGTGGTGCCGGTCCCCGTCGTCGATGCTCTTCGCGTCCACCGGGATCATGAACACCTGGAGCAGGAAGTACTTGAGTGCCGCCGACATGGCCTTGTTCGTGGCCTTGTCGGCGAAGTCGGACGCCTCACCCGGGACGGTCGCCTCGACGTAGTCACCGTTCGGCCCGTACAGCCGGTAGCGCATGGTGAGGTAGACCGCCGTCATCTTCTCGCCGCGACGCTCGGCGCGGGAGTCGATGACGGTGGGGAGGAGGAACATGCCGTGCCTGCGCATCGGGCCGGCGACCGCGGACATGAGGTCGTCGATGCCGCGGAACCGGTACTTCTGTGCTTCGTTCCGCTGGTCCTTGCCGACGGGGGCGATGTCGCCCATGACGCGGGTGAGGGCCTGGAACACGTTCGGTACGGCGGGGTCCGCCGCCCCTTCCGGGGCGGCGGCGGTCTGGTCGTCGGTCATGGTCATGCCTGCTTTCCGAAGCGGTCGACGGCGCGGGTGGTGTCGTAGAGTTCAACGCTCAGCCGGCGCATGGTGTGCAGTCCCAGGGTGATTTCGGCATCGTCCATAGCGGCGGCGTCCTCGACGTTCTGGATGAGCGCGTCGAGTTCGCCGTCCGGTTCGCGGGGCGAGCAGACCGCTTCGGCGAGGGCATCCAGCTGGTCGATGATCTCCAAGCGGGCCTGCTCGACACCCCAGTGCTGGACGAGCTGCACGAGGGTGTCGTGGCGGATCTTGTCGGCGCGCAGCACGCCGTCGAGCAGGGTGGGGCCGGGCTGTACGGACAGGGCCGGGTTGGCCGCTGCGCTGCGCGGGGTGGCGTTCATGGCTACTCCGTTCCATCAGGCCGGACGGCCCGATGGGTTAATTAAACAACCGCTGGGGCGGCTAGTCAACCCCTGTCGCGCGTCGCTGGTACGCCGCACGCCCCCACTCGTTCCACGCAGCCTCCGCCGCCATCACCTCATCCGGGTCATACGTCGTCGGCTCCGTACCCGCCGGCCCGTTGGCCCCGCGCTCGGCGCCGATCACGCCGGCCTGGGCCCATCGGTTGATCTGCCGAGGAGAGACATTCGCCATCCGGGCTGCTTCGGCCTTCGTTACGCGCTCGCGTGCGTTCACTGCTTCCGTGGTGTCCATGGGGCGATCATACGCCGCGAGGCAGGGGTTGACACGCGGCATCGATGGCTGTTTCCTTAAGGCATCGCCAACGAAAGGAACACAATGGGCAGGGTCGCACGCAAAACAACCGGACCCCTCAGCACCACACAGAACCAGATCATGCACGCCACCATGCGCGGCGAACGGCAGGTGCAGATCGCCAAAGACCTCCAGTGCAGCCAGGCACACATCTCCCAGGAGCTGTACGTGGCCCGCGCCAAGCTTGGAGCCGAAACGGTCGCACACGCCGCATCACGGATGCAGGAAGCCCTCACCTACCTCCGCACCGCCGAACTCCTCGAAGCGGCCAAGCTGCCCGAACCGCACGGCTCACTCGAAACGCACCTGAACCACGTCCTCGCCGGCATCGCGCAGGAGTACCGCACCCTCGCCGCGAAGATCCTCCCCGAGGAGTAGCCGTGCCCGACGTGGACAGGACCCCCAAGGACCTGCCGCCAGGAGTGGCCCACGCCACGCACAAGGCCTACAGCACCTACCGGTGCAGATGTGTCCCCTGCTTCGAGTTCCGGTCCGCATACGACCGGGCACGGTACCGGGAACGCGAGGGCGCCGCCCGCCGCGATCCCGAGTACCGCATCCAACTCGCCGAAGCAGCCGCGCAGCGCAAGGAAGAGGCACAGGCCGCGCGCCGCGCCCCGTACATGACCACCGTGTGGAACCTGACGCTAGAGAGCGCCCCCGTTGGCGTCGACTGCATCGTGTACGCCACCCGTACGACGCTATCGGAAGCCTCCTACGTGACGCTCAACACCCGCGTGGCGGCCGAACGAATGGCGGTCAAGGAGTTCGGCCGCCGATACGGCGGACGGCCCGTAGCAACCGCCACATGGAGCCAGGAGCACATCCATCTCGACACGCTAGAGGAGTGGAACCCATGATCCTGAACCTGTGGGTGTTCTTCATGCTCGGCGACTCGCTCGTCGACGGTGAACCCCCCGCGTACGAACAGCAGGTCACGTCGGCATACGCGCACCGCGTCTCGCCGGGAACGATCGAAGCGGCATGCCGACGCCGGTTCACGGAGCAGCACCCCCACCACGTCGTCTGTGACAGCGGCTGGTGCAAGCAGGAAGTGAAGGTGAATCCGACGTAATGGACGCTGAGACACTGGCCAAGCAGGCCGCGGAGCTTGAGGCGCAGCGGCAGGCCGCCGAGGCAGCGTTGGAGGAAGCCAAGGCGGCGGCCGCCGCAATGGAGACGAGCCGGCCCCCGTTCTGGGCCACGGAAGGACAGTGATGGCAGACACCGGAGCACCCCGCTACCCCGTGATCATGGTGACCGACACCGGGGCCCCGCCCGGATGCGTGAACGTCCACGACCAGGCCACCGGCCAGACGGTACAGGCGCCCGCCACTCAGGAGGGATACCTCCAGGCGATTCGTGACCTGAACCGGCAGTAACGCCACAGCGGCCCGTCCCCGGGTGAATCGGGGGCGGGCCGCTACCGTGTTCAGGATAGGGCACGGGTCTGACACACCAGGAGTGTGGCAGGGGTTGACAGAGGCTGAGCGGTCCGGAAGGATAGGCATCGCAAGACACCAGAGCGGGATGAGCCTAGGCTCTGGTGAGAGGCTGGCCCGGTCGCATTCCAACGGGTGGCGCGTGAAGAGCAGCCGAAAGACCGCTCGGTACCAAGACGGGTTCGAGGCCCGTCACGCGCACAGGAGTCAAACGATGATCGGACGAGACCGTGTGCTCACACCTAGTGAGACGGGCCGTCGTTCGGACTAGAGACTCCTGGCGACGGCCGTAAAACGTGGCGCGTGTTGGCAGAGAGGCCTAATGCAACCCCTACGGGCTGTGGGGGTGTGAGAGCAGACCGAGCGTCCCTAGGGGATTGACGCAAGGAAACTCAGAACCGTGGGTTCAAATCCCACACACGCACTCCCGCCCGGCCGTCTACCTGTCGGCCGGGCGGGCCCAGAACTCCCGCTGCCTTGCCGACCCCCCCCCGGTGGCGTAGCGGTCCGAGAAGAGACCCCCTTCCCGAGTGGCCCGGGAAGGGGGTCTCTGTCGTCTGCCTACTCCGAGATGCGCGGCCGCTCCGGATCCCCCGTGAACCGGCCCGCAAGCCCCTCCAACAGCACCAGAACCGCCGCAGACGCGCTCACCGTCAACGCGGGCACCCACGCGAACGTCTGCACATCGAACGGCGTCGAGGCGGCAGCCTGCGCCGCCAAGGTCGCAACCCCGACGCCAGTCACCTTGAGGGCCAGTCTCTTCAGGAACACGGTCATGGGTCTCTCCTAGCTTGTCGTCATCCGCATGATGAACAGCTCACGCTCGTTAATCACATACTCCGAGACGTCCGGCGTCGTGTCCGCAAAGAACTCCACCGAGAACGCGTCCGTCGTCCCGTTCATGAACACCCCCGAACCGGCATTGAACCGGCGCACGTTCCGGTCCGTCGACGTCACCGGAAAGTGATGCGTCGTACCCGCCACAAGCGTGCCAGACCCACCCGGCGCCGCAGTCGACACCTTCCGGATCTCCACCCGCAACTGCACAATCGACGCCGCCAACGTCAGCACCGGCACGTCCACGTACGCCTGCACCGCGTAGAACCCAGGCACAGTCGGGTTGATCATCCGGAAGCCGACCTCCTGCGACTGCATCGTCGCCGGAACCTCATTGAAGTCCGTGGTGTCGAACGGCACCCGCAGCGTCCCCACCGTCGCCCCCAAAGACGGCGTCAGAGACGCGAACGTCCCAGTCCCCCGGAACCTGGACACCGGCCGGCCTGTCACGCTCGCCGTGAGCGCACAGACATCCGCATCGATCGCCGTCGCCAGAGACTGCAACGCCCCCGGAATGTCCGTCGGATCCGTCGGCAGGCTGTACGGGTACGCCCGGTTAGCCGTGTTCGCAGGCATCAGACCACCACCTTCGTCGCAGACAGGCTCCGGTTCGTGATGTTCAGCGCCGCCGCGGACGAGTGCGTCACCTCAAGTCGGAAGAACGTCCCGATCACGGTCACGTTATGCAACCAGCACACCGTGATCTCCGTCGGGTTGTTCTGCGAACCAGCCTTCGAATCGATGGCCTGGTTCACGCCGCCAATCGCAATCGCCAACTGACGGCCGTTCACCGACGCGTTGCCATTCGAAGCGAACGTCACCGTGCCCTCAATCAGGTAGATCCCCGTGGACGTTGTCGTCAGCCGGTCGTTGTTGACACCCAGGTTCCCCATCGCCGCGTTGTCGTAGTCCTCCGTCGCGAACGTCACGAACGTCGGTGTGTTCGCCGCGATCGCCTGGTTCGCGGTCGCGGACACGCGCGCGGACGGAGCAGCCATCGCCGTGTTGATCCGGGTCACCTGCGCCGCAACATCCAGGTCGACGTCCGTCGCGAAGTCCTGGATCTGCGCCGGGAAGTTGTTCACGTCCGGATACAGCTCGTACGTGTACCCGCGCGGAGTGTTCTGCGGCATCAGGCAAGCCTCGCAATCACGTCATCCCACACAAGCGCCTGGCCGGCCGCCAACGTCGACCGTACAGCTACCCGCATGAACCCGGTCACCGGCGCCGTCACGTTCCCGAACAGCGACCGATACGGCGGGTACTGCGGCAGGTCCACCGACGTCGTCACCACAATGTCAGCGGAAGACGTCGTCGGGTACAGGTTCGTGGCGTTCGCGAACCACAGC
>Ga0111539_10008726_pt1 | contig 12858 bp, 12 predicted proteins | sample RhiMethybrSRZTD1_FD_79667 | JGI IMG/M metagenome (GOLD analysis project Ga0111539, IMG submission 79667) | Populus rhizosphere microbial communities from Tennessee, USA - Rhizosphere MetaG P. TD hybrid SRZTD1 (version 2) (version 2) | ecosystem: Host-associated > Plants > Roots > Rhizosphere >...
CGTACATCGCGACGTTGCGTTCGATGACGGCCTTCATGTCGTCCGGCACCTTCTGCCATGTCGCGAGATGTGCGAGCTGATTGAAGCCGGACCACATGTGATTCGTCACGCTTATGTACTTGGTCACCTCGTCCAGCTTGAAGGATTCCATGAGTGCCAGCGGGTTCTCGTGCGCATCAACTTTGCCCGTTTTGAGCGCGTCGTAGATGTCCCTGCTGTTAATCGTGACCGGCACAGCGCCAAACGCTTTGAACGTGTCAGCCACCATCTGCCCGGCAGGCACGCGCATACGCACGCCGGCGAGATCCGACGGCACGCGCACGGGACGAGTATTGCTACCGATCTGCCGCATGCCGTTGTCGAACGCGGCAACGGGGAAGCCGTGAATTCCCTTCGCTGCGGCTTCCGCACGGATGTACGCGCCGAGCGGTCCGTCCATGGCTCGATGCGCATGCGCCGCCGAGCGAAACGCAAAGGGTACCTGCTGCACCTCGGCAACAGGCACAACCGTGCCAAGGATGCCGCCCATGAGCGTGAAGAACTGAATCTCGCCCGCGACGAGCATCTTCAGCGCGGCGGGGTCGCTGCCCGGGATGTTGTTGTTCTGCGCCAGCACCTGCGTCTCGACGCGACCGTTCGTCTCCTTGCGAATAGCCCCCCACATTTCGACCAGCCGTCGATGGAGCGGGCTCGAGTCAGTCTGATTGTGGTACTGGACGAAGCTGTAGTCAGTCCGACTTCGCCGCTGCGCGGCTTCGTCGGGACCGCTCGCCGCACGCATGTGCGCGGCGAGCGGCCATACCGTGATGCCCGCTATGAACGCGCGCCGGTCTACTTCCATGCGACGCGCAGCGGCTTGCCGATCATCATCGCGGGGTTCGCGCCCTTGCGCGGCCGGTACTTCTGCGCGCCGCCGTTGTCCACTTCGGCCACGTAGACGTTGCCTTCCTGATCGACGCTGAACCCGTGCACGCCCCACATGCCGCCGGGGAAGTCGCCCCACGTGCCCCACGAGTACATGAAGTTCCCATCGAGGTCGTACTTCAGCATCTTGCTGGTGCCGCGGTCGGCCGCCCACAGATAGCCGTCGCTGAAGATGTGGAAGAGATGGATGTCAGCGGGCGGTGCACCGAAGGACCACTCGCGGAGGAATTTGCCGTTCTCGTCGAACACCTGCGCGCGCCGGTTGCCGCGATCGTTCACGAAGACCTGCCGCGTCTTCGGATCCACGGCGATGCCGTGCACGTTGTTGAAGTAGCCCGGGCGCGTCTCCTTGCCGGCCTCGCCGCGCTGACCCCACGCCGTCAGATACTTGCCGTTCTTGTCGAACTTCACGACGCGCGTGCCGTTGTATCCGTCGGCGACGACGAAGCTGCCGTCGGGGAACCAGTCCATGAACGTCGGTCGATTGAAGTGCTTGTCGTCGGCTCCGGGCTCACCATACGTGCCGATCGTCAGCACTTCCTTCTTGCCGTCGTTGGTGAACTTGTGGACGACATGCTTGTGGTCGTCGACGATCCAGACGTGCTTCTCGGGATCGTAGGGACTGATCGCGACGAAATGCGGCCGCTGCAGCATCGCGTCGTACTGGTTCCACGAGTCGATCAGGTTGCCCTGCCCGTCGAAGATCATGATGCAGTGTTCCCAGCGCGCGTCGACGCCGAACTTGTTGCCGGCCTTCTCCCACGCCTGCATGCCGCCCTCGGCGGGCTGACCCGTGCCGCCATTTCCTGGAGGGCTCGCGGTGGTCGCGTCGCGCCACGGCAAGCGTCCGATCGGAAACACGACGCCGGGCCCGAGCTCGGTCAGCCTCATGTTCTTCGGCCGGCCCATGTTCGGCAGCTCGCCTCGTTGAAGGACGAAGATGCGGTTCGGGCTCTCGGCGAAGACGCTCTGACCCGCGCCGAACGTCCACCCTTCGTGCCCCTTGATCGTCGAGAGATCCTTCGGCCAGTCGGCAACCGCCTCGTAGGCGCCGAAGATGTCCTGGCCGCCTTTCTCCCCCGGCACCGCGGCAAACCGCGTCGGCGATTGACCGGAGACCGTGTGGTTGTCTACGAGATACGAGATCGTCAGCGCCGCAACAACTCCCACGACGAACACCGACAAGCGTCCAGACATGACGTCCTCCTGCAACGAATCGACGGGCAGCCTAAAGCCTAAAGCCGAGAGTCAGCGCTCTACGGCGTTCGGTCGAGAAACGCGTAGTAGGTGCTCGTGCCGACGATGTGACCGTCAATGGCCTTCATCACGTCCGCGCGCGACGCGTCGGCGGGAAGCGTCAGCATCTGGTCGAGCGCATACAGCTTGAACTGATAGTGCAGCGGTCCGACACCCGCTGGCGCGCACGGCGGGCGATAACCGACGATGCCGCGGCCGCCTGCAACCTGGCGACTGCCGTCGGGCAGTTGAGCGCCAGCAGGTACACCGGCCGGGATCTCCATCGCGGTGGGCGGAATGTTCCAGCGCACCCAGAACATCTCTTCGACGATCCCCTTCGCCGGGTGATTGTCGGGACCGTTCACCATCAGCGTGAAGCTCGCCGTTTCCTTGGGAACGTTGATCCACTGCAGTGGTGGGGATACGGGGTTCCCGCCCTCGGCGTAGCAGGTGAACTGGAGCGGCAGGCTCGCCCCGTCGCGGAAACCAGCGCTCGTCAGTCGGAGTCTCGGGGGCTGAGGCACGCGTGCGCCAGCCGGTTGTGCCGGTTGCTGCGTGTACGCGGTGGCCGTTACAGCGGCGAACACGAGGAGAAAACCGAGGACTCGTGCGATCATGTGCCCCTCCACGCGTAAGAAGGCGGAATGTAGCATGGATCGGCAGTCCCGAATCCCGGTTCCCGAGCCCCGAATTCCAGGTTTGACAGCCCGCGCGCGGTGCTTTACGCTCCGTGCGCTATCCGAAAACACCCGATGACAACCTGAGGCACCCAACGATGCGCACATCTCTGATCGCCTTCCTGATGCTGGTGTTTGCCATCGCCCTGAGTGGCAGGGGGGCCGCGCAAGGTGCGGCGCCGCAAACGGGCGATCCTGCCAACGGCAAGGCGGTGTTTGCCTTCGGGAATACCTCCTGCACGAACTGCCATGGTCTCGAGGGACAGGGAGGCTGGGGCCCCGATCTCGCTGGCAGGCAGATCACCTACGACAAGGCCGTTGCGGCCATCCGGAATCCGATATGGAGGATGCCGGCGTTCGTTCCGTCGCAACTGAGCGACAAGGAAATCCTCGACATGGTCGCCTACTGGAACACCCTGCCGGTGGCGCAAGCGATCGGGAAATGGAGAAACGAGGCGCCAGCCGACGGTCCACGCGCGCAGCAGCTTGCCGTGAACATCATCGGGTGCGGACAGTGCCACGGCGTCACGATGAGCACGCCCCGTCATGGCGCTGCCGGGATGAACGGCGACTTCGAGTGGTTCAAGAAGCAGGTCTACAACCACGCGACGGTGATGCCGGAACAGTGGAAGCAGCTCGACGGCGAAGGGCCAGCGACGACCCGCGGCCGCGTGAGGATGGGCAACTTCTCGCCGAAGCGGTTGCCGGAACCGGTGCTGCAGGAAATCTGGACGTGGATGAACGATCTCGGCGTGGTCGTGCCGTTCGTGGCGCGGCTGACGAGTGGCGCCACCACCGCCGCAGGCACCGTGTACAACTTGGAAGTCGAGAACGAGGGGCTCAAGGGCAAGGGCCTGACCGCGGAAGACGTCACCATCTCGCTCACTCCGCCACCGGGCACAAAAGTGGTGTCCGCGACGGGAACGGGCTATCAGGGGACCAAGAAAGACGAGAAGACCAACGCCGACGTCGCCGTGTGGCGCGTTCCGAGAATGGCGGCGCACGATCACCAGGCGTTCACGGTCACGCTCGCGGGTACGGCTACCGGTGACGCGGTTCCGCGCGGAACGGTCGCGTATGCGAAACCCACCGCCAAGGCGGACGCGGTCGTGAACTTTGCGTTGCAGCGACCGGGAGGCCGCGGACGAGGCGGGCAGTAACGATCCAAGGAGCGAGCGGAATGCATTCATTGCGCATCGTTCTGCGTCTATCGCTCGTGGCCGCCGCGGTGGCCGTCGCGAGTCACACTATCCTTGCGCAGCAGCAGGCGGACATCACCGGCTTCTGGCGTCCCATGCCTCGCAATCAGGATGGCAGCGGGATGATCGGCGACTACGCCGGCGTTCCCGTCAGCAATGCCGGCAGGTGGCGCGCCGAGACCTGGTCTCCAGACGACTACGATCTCGCAGAGTATGCGTGCCGTCCACACGCCTGGGACTACTCCCTCGAGGGACCGCTCTCGCAGATGCGGGTGTGGTCCGACGTCGATCACGCCACGCAGAAAGTGATTGCCTACAACGGGCACCTCAATCAGCAGGAGCAGGAAACAACAATCTGGATGGACGGCCGGCCGCATCCTCCGGCCAACGCGCTGCACACCTGGAGCGGATTCACGACTGGCGAGTGGGAAGGCGATGTCCTCGTCACGACGACGACGCATCTCAAAGAAACCTACATTCGCCGCTCCGGCCTCATGCGCAGCGACCGCTCCGTCGTGCGCTCGCGGTGGCGCCGCATGGGAGACTTCCTGCAGATCACGTCGATTCTCTACGACCCGGTGCTGATGGCCGAGCCGTATATTCGAACCACGATGACGTGGATCGAAGATCCCGCGCTCGTCGTCGCCCCGTATCCGTGCGAGGAGGCGACGGAGGTGGCGGTGCCCAGAGGGCAGGTGCGGCACTTTCTTCCCGGACAGAGTCTCCTGCCTGGCTTGAATCCGAAGCTGACCGATCGATTCGGTACACCGTATGAGGCGAGGCTTGGTGGGTCGGAGACGATGTATCCCGAGTACATCAAGAAGATGAAGACCTTCCCCAAGCCCGAAGGGTTGAAGCGTGGTGACACAGGCCGCGGAGGCGGCGGGGGAAACTGATGCGAGTCTGGGTATCGCTCGCAGTTGCGCTCGCGCTGCTCACAGCTGAACGAGTACACACGCAAGCTGGTCAGGCACGCGCGGCTCGGCCAGCGTGGCCACCAAAGCTGATCGAGCACGCACCGGGCGAAGTGGAGATCCTCCCCGTGCGTAGCCATGTCTCCGTCATCATCGGAGCAGGCGGCAACGTCACGGTGCAGACCGGCGATCAGGGGATCCTGCTCGTCGATACCGGCATTGCCTCGATGAGCGAGAAGGTGTGGACGGCGGTGCAGAGCATCGCCCAGCCGCGTAAACCTCTTCGCTACATCATCAACACGACGGAGAATCCGGAACATACCGGTGGCAACATCGTGATTGCCGCTCGAGGGGAGACGGTCCCGCTGCGCGACGCCGGGTACACCGCGGGTCCGCAGGGCTCCATCAACTACAAGCGGGCGTCGGTGGTGGCACACCAGAACGTGCTCAATCGCATGTCCGCTCCCACCGGGGAGAAGCCGCCGACGCCGCCGGAAGCGTGGCCTGACAACACCTACGCGATCGATCAGAAGCGGTTCTACTTCAACGACGAGCCGGTGGTGATGATGAACTTTCCGGGCAACACCGACGGCAACACCATCGTCTTCTTCCGGAAGTCGGATGTGATCAGCGTGGGCGACCTGATCGATCTGACGCGGTACCCGCTCATCGATCTCAAGGCCGGGGGCAGCATTCAGTCGCTCGTTGCCAGCTTGAACAAGTTGATCGACCTGTGCGTGCCCGAGTCGCACGGCGCCGGCGGCACGCTGGTGATTCCCGGTCACGGGCGCATTGCGGATCATGCTGAGGTCGCGTACTACCGCGACATGATCTACATCGTTCGCGATCGCCTCCAGGACATGATCGACAAGGGCATGACGCTGGCGCAGGTGAAGGCGGCGCGTCCAACGCGCGACTATGACGCCCGCTATGGAACGACGACCGGCCCGTGGACCACTGACATGTTCGTCGAGGCCGCCTATCAGAGCCTCAAGAAGTAGCGGCGGACTCCTGTGACACGCCTCCTCGTATCCGCAGTTGCCCTGGTGATCGGCCTCGCCGCGGTCGCGGGCCACGCCGACCAAGGCCGTGAAGGCCGGGCCGGGGGTCAGGCGCCGGGTCAGGCCCCAGGCCAAACCCCGGGTCAGGCCCCAGCCCAGGCCCCGGGCCAGGGCCGTGGCCGTGCGGCAGGCCCGCCGGCGACGGCGCGGGCATCGGCGCCGAAAGACTTCACCGGCTATTGGGTGTCGATCGTCACCGAGCATTGGCATCTGCGGATGCTGGTTCCGCCGAAAGGCGATTACTCGATGCTGCCGGTCAATCCTGAGGCACGCAAGATTGCGGACTCCTGGGACCTCGCCAAGGCGACGGCTGATCCCGACCCGTGCAAGGCGTACGGTCCCCCCGCGCTCATGCGGGTGCCTGGCCGCCTCAATATCCACTGGACCGACGACAACACGTTGCAGCTCGACACCGACTCCGGCACGCAGACGCGCGTCTTCAGGTTTGGCGCCGCAGCGTCGCCCGCAGGCCAGGCGGCGCAGCTGCAGGGCTACTCCGTTGCGTCGTGGGAGTTCCTCGGCGCGCGCGGCCGCGGCGGCGTGCCGAAAGGCACTGGCCAGCTGCGAGTGCGGACGACGCAGATGAGCGGGGGATACCTGCGGCGGAATGGTGTTCCTTACAGCGAGAACGCCACGCTCGACGAGTACTTCGACACGTTCACCGAGCCCAACGGCGACGCCTGGCTCGTGGTCACGTCGATCGTCAACGATCCCAAGTATCTGACCGGTCCCTACACGTCGACCGTGCCCTTCAAGAAGATCCCGGATCGCGCGGGATGGGATCCCACGCCCTGCAGGGCAGACGAAGCTCGGTAGCGCCGGAGGTCGCAATGACACGGTGGACTTGGACGGGCGCGGCGGCGTTTGCCTTGCTCGCGGTCGCGCAGGTCCCGTTGCTGCAGGCGCAGTGGCTGACGTACAAGACGCCAGGCATCCCGAGACTGGGCGACGGTCGTCCGAACCTGAGCGCGCCGACGCCGCAATCGCCGGACGGCAAGCCCGATCTCTCGGGGATCTGGAGGCCCGCGTGCGTGGCGACGATGCCCTGCTGGCAAGAGAGTCTCTTCTTCGATCTTGCGAAGGATCTGCGGCCGTCCGAGGTCGAGATGACGCCGTGGGCGAAAGGGCTGGCGACCGAGCGGCAGCGTCGTGACCACGTGGACGATCCCTATGGCTATTGCCTGCCGCCGGGCGCTCCTCGGATCAACAACCTCATCGCGTTCAAGCTCGTGACCACACCGCAGCTGACCGTGCTTCTCTACGAGACCAGCGTCGGGCTCATGTTTCGTCAGGTGTTCACGGATGGCCGGCCGCTCCCGGAGGTGACGGAGCCAACGTGGCTGGGGTACTCCGTCGGCCGTTGGGAAGGCGAGACATTCCTCGTCGAGAGCGCCGGTTTTCGAGATGGCGGGTGGCTGGATACGCGCAAGGCACGTCCGCACAGCAGCGCGATGCGGCTGACCGAGCGGTTTCGACGTCCGGACTTCGGCCATCTCGAGCTGTCGATGACCATCGACGATCCGCGCGCGTATACGAAGCCGTGGACGGTGCGAACCGTGATGAACCTGCTGCCCGATACCGAGCTGATCGAGGCGTTTTGTGATGGGCACGAGAAGACCATGGAGCATCGCCGGATCGCGGCACCGTCGCCGGAGCCTCCGAGCACGGCACCGCACTGACACTCCGGCCTCTCATATGATCACGTGGCCTCTGAGCTTCCTGACTGGAGAACCGACCATGAAACGATGGATGTACATGCTCCTCGTCGCCGCATTCATAGGAGCTTCGATCCTGGGTGATGCACAGCAGCCCGCCTCCGCACAAGGCTCCGGCGCGGCAGGCTCCGCCTCCGCACAAGGCTCCGGCGCGGCGGGCTCTGCGGACACCATCCTTACGAACGGAAAGATCATTACCGTTGATGACCAGTTCTCGATCGCGCAGGCTGTCGCCGTTCGCGGGGACCGCATCGTGGCGGTCGGCACCAATCAGGCCATCACCCAGTTGGCGGGGCCGAAGACTCGCCGCATCGATCTCCGCGGACGCTCGGTCGTTCCGGGAATGATCGACAACCACGCGCACTTCCAGGAGGAAGGCGCGTACTGGACCCTCGAGCTTCGATTCGACGGCGTGGACACTCGCAAGCAGGCGCTCGAGATGATCCGTGCCAAGGCAAAGGCCACCGCGCCCGGCAAGTGGGTGTTCAACCTCGGTGGCTGGTCGCCCGATCAGTTCATGGACGACAAGAAGCCATTTACACGCGAGGAACTGGACAAGGTGTCTCCTGACAACCCGGTCTTCCTCCAGTTCACGCGGTCCGAGCAGTACCTCAATAGCAAGGCGATCGAGATCCTCAAGCTCGAGCAGCGCAAGGAACCATGGATCATGCGCGACGCGAACGGACGCGCGACCGGCGTCACTGGCGTCGCGGGCCGCAACGCACTGTACAACGAGGCCGGATTCCTCGATGCGCCCAACGGTGGCAAGGCGAACCTGCCCATGGACGTCATCGTTGCCAGCCAGAAGACCATGCTCAGGGATCTTGCCAAGGCGGGCCTCACCGCGTCGGCCGGACAGTGCTTGTGGGAAGACCTCTATCGACAGTTCCAGCGGGAGGGGACGTCCAGCATGCGCTTCTTCTGTCAGAAGACGGCGACCGGCGGAGGGCGTGGCGCCGGCGCGCAGGAGAAGATGATGGCGCAGCTTCCCATGCTGCGGTATCACGACGGCGACGAGTGGCTGGACAACGCGAACTATGGCGAGCGCTTCCCGGGCGGCGGCGGCGGCGACGTCATCGCACCCGGTCCCGAGCCGATCGCTCCGCAGGACGTGTGGGACGCATGGGGCCGCTTCGCGCTGGCTGCGGCGAAAGCTGGCATCCCCGCGCAACTCCACACGGTGACGGAAATCGCCATCGGCGAACAGCTCACGCAGCTCGAGAAGATCAGCAAGGAAGTCGATCTGCGGCCGCTGCGCTGGTCGTTCATGCACATGGAGGGCGTGACGCCGCCGCAGATCGAGCGCATGAAGAAGCTCAACATGTTCATCGCCATCAACCCGCGGCCGATCGTGTCTGGCGGATTGCTCCACCGGATTCAGGGTGACAAGGGCTACGCGATGCCACCGATGCGGGAGATTCAGGACAGCGGCATCATGTGGGGCTTCGGCACCGACGCGTTCGAGGTCAATCAGTTCCGTCCGTTCCAGACGCTGTACTTTGCGGTGACGGGCAAGATGGTGGGCGGCACCGTGGTGAACAAGCACACCGTCAGCCGCGAGCATGCCCTGATCGCCCACACGCGGAACAACGCGTACCTGTTCTTCCGAGAGAACGATCTCGGATCGATTCAGAGCGGCAGGTTTGCCGATCTGGTGGTGACCGACAAGGACTACCTGACGGTGCCAGCGGATCAGATCAAGGACATCAAGTCGGTGTTGACGATGGTCGGGGGCCGAGTCGTGTACGACGCCGCCAACGAGCCGTCTGCCTCCACCAAGTAAGGAGGCCGTCGTGAGAACGCTCTCGATGACGCTGGCCGTGATCCTGGGCCTGGCGGCATCCCCGGGCTTCGGACAGGATCGACCGGCGCTGCGTTCGTATGACACGCTCCCGGACTGGAGCGGGGCGTGGTCGATGGTCGGCGGCACCGTCTTCGATCGCGCGACGCAGACAGGCGAGGGCGGTGCGGTGACCAAGGGTGTGCGATCGCACCCGCCCTACAACGCGGAGTGGGAAGCGATCTACCAATCGCATCTGGATCGGCGCGACAAGAATCTCTTCCCCGACACGATTTCGAACTGCGGTGTCCCCGCAGGATTCCCGCGCCACTTCAACCTGCCCGATCCGTACGAGTTCGTCGTTCGCCCGGAGCAGGTGTGGGTCCTCACCGAGAATGGTCCGAACGTCCTGCGCATCTACACGGACGGGCGTAAGCACCTGGAAGATCAGTGGGAGACCTACACTGGTGACTCGGTCGGTCACTGGGAAGGCGACACGCTCGTCTTCACGACGGTGGCGCTGAAAGGCTTTCGCGACAAGGACGTCATCCTCGACCGGACTGGTCTCGTCCTCAGCGACAAGTCGCGCGCCACGACGCGCATTCGGAAGACCGATGCGAATACGATCGAAGTGCAGATGACGATCGAGGACTCGAAGGCGCTGACCAAGCCGTGGGTCGTGACCAAGCAGTTCCGGAAGCTGCCGGCCGGCACCCGCGTCTACGATTACGGGTGCGCTGAAAACAATCGCAATCCTGTTGACGTCGAGACCGGCAAGACGTTGGTGCTGAGTCCGGACGGGAAACCGCTCAACAAGTAAGGGCCGCCTTCAGGCGGCCCACGTAATCGAGGGCGAGGTCATGGCCATGAAGATGCGCGTGCTCGGAGCGTTTGCGATCGTCGCTACCCTCGTGTCCACGGCAGCCGCGCATCACTCCGGCGCGGGCTTCAACAGCGAGAAGGTGATCGAGCTGTCGGGGACGATCAAGGAGTTCCAGTTCACCAATCCACACACCTGGATTCAGCTGATCGTCGAGGACGAGAAAGGCGCTAAGGTCGAGTGGAGCCTCGAGTGGGGCGCACCGAATCAGCTGGGACGGCAGGGCATTCGCCCGTCCACGTTTCCATCCGGCGCGAAGGTAACGATGCGTCTGCGCCCGATGCTCAACGGCGCGCCGGCCGGCGCATTCGTCGGCGCGAAGTTTCCCGACGGCAAGACGGTCGGCCGCTGGGAGTGAGGTATGCCGAAGGTCGAAGCGCCGGACCGGCCTTTGTTCGTTCGGGGTGGACCTCAGAAGTGAGCAGGCTTTCGTGCCGGACGGCGGCGTCATGGCTAGTCGCAAGTGCGCTGTGCGCGACGATTGGCTCGGCGCTTGTCGCACAGACGTCGCCATCGCGCGACGATCTCGACGTCGTGCAGGTCAGGCCCGACGTCTACATGATCGCCGGCGCCGGAGGCAATGTCGCCGCGCACATTGGTCCGGCGGGTGTGGTTGTCGTCGACAGCGGTTCAGGGCCGTCGGCCGCCGCGGTGCTCACCGCGATCAGGCGGCTGACCGTCCGGCCCATTCGCTACGTGATCAACACCAGCGACGACGCCGATCACGTGGGCGGCAACGGCGTGCTGTCCAAGGCCGGGCAGACGATCCTCGGCTTCCAGGGAAGCAGCGGCGTCAGCGAGGATGTCTACACGAGTGGCGGCGCAGCCAGCGTCCTCGCGCACGAGAATGTCCTTGCGAGGATCAGCGGCACGTCCTCGGCCTTTCCCTCCTCGGCGTGGCCCACGAAGACCTACACGGGACGCAGTTATTCGATGTATCTCAATGGTGACGGCATCCAGGTTCAGCACATGCCCGCCGCCCACTCCGACGGTGACAGCATCGTCTCCTTCCGGCGTGCCGACGTCATCGTGAGCGGCGACATCGTCGACACCACGAGATTTCCCGTGATCGACACGGCGAAGGGCGGCAGCATTCAGGGAGAAATTGACGCCTTGAACCGCCTGGTGGAGATGATGATCCCGCCCTTCCCCTTGCGATGGCGCGAGGAGCGTACCTATGTGATTCCTGGGCATGGGTTCGTCGCCGACTACGGCGACGTGGTCGAGTATCGGAACGTGGTGACGATCGTGCGTGATCGTGTTCAGGACATGGTCGGCAGGGGTATGACGCTCGAACAGGTCAAAGCAGCCGACCCGACGAAGGGTTTCCGGAAGCGATACGGATCTGATTCGGGAGCTTGGACTACAGACATGTTCGTTGCGGCGGTGTTCGATGGATTTAGCCGCAGGAAATGAGGTCCGCCTTCGCCTTCGGCTACGGCGAGACCGCGATGACTGTCCTCGTGTGTCTGTTGCCGATGCATGAGGCTCGCGCTCAGACACGAGGGACACCGCCGCCGACCGCCCGCGCGAGCGCTCCCATCGACCTGACCGGTTACTGGGTGTCCGTCGTGACGCAGGATTGGCGATGGCGCATGGTGACGCCCGCGAAAGGGGACTACGCGAGCATTCCGATCACGATCGAGGCGAAGAAGGTTGGCGACGCGTGGGATCCGGCGAAGGACGAAGCCGCGGGTGAGCAGTGCAAGTCCTACGGCGCTCCTGCCATCATGGCGGTGCCCACACGCTTACGGATCGCCTGGCAGGATGACAACACGCTCCAGGTCGAGACGGATGCCGGCATCCAGACGCGGCGATTCCAGTTCGGCCCTTCGACTCCGCTCAGGACAAGCCCTTCGACTCCGCTCAGGGCGCCGCGCGGACCGGCGACCTGGCAGGGAGACTCGATCGCGCAATGGGAGCGGCTGCGCCCGGCCGCGGGGGTCGTCGCGAAGGGCGGGTCTCTCAAGGTCGTCACGTCGCATCTGCGCCCCGGATACCTGCGCAAGAACGGTGTGCCTTACAGTGCTGACGCGGTGCTCACCGAATACTGGGACGTGTCGGCGGCTCCCAACGGCGATCAGTGGATCACGATCACCAGCACGGTGCGGGACGACAAGTATCTCCGCGAGCCCTGGGTCACGGCGCTGAACTTCAAGAAGGAACGTGATGGCAGCAAATGGGACCCGACACCGTGCAGCGCCAGGTAGCCTGACGCGGATCGTCGTGTCGGTCTGCGCGGGGCTCCTGTTCGCCGCGCCGGCGTTTGCGCAGTTCGATCTCACCGGCAAGTGGGCGTCGAGGTCCAGCCAGGATGCGCAGGAGCGTGGACCGGGTCCTGACGCGGTGGACTACCTGGGGCTGCCGCTCAATGACGAGGGGCGCGCCCGGGCGCTGAGCTACAACTACTCCATGCTCTCGCTTCCCGACGGTCAGTGCGGCTACCTCACGCCGTACTACCTCGTCCTCGGC